>Ga0114931_10003707_pt1 | contig 19249 bp, 20 predicted proteins | sample 2SBtaG_FD_89579 | JGI IMG/M metagenome (GOLD analysis project Ga0114931, IMG submission 89579) | Deep subsurface microbial communities from Kolumbo volcano to uncover new lineages of life (NeLLi) - 2SBTROV14_V59a metaG | ecosystem: Environmental > Aquatic > Marine > Volcanic | place: Kolumbo...
GTGGGTATGTAGGCTCTGCCGCACAAAGCGCTACAGACAGTGAGGTTTTGGGAAGTGTGCGCAGTTATCATGCTGTCGCTGTGGCGCAAGACCGTGCTGCACATATTTCACAACAGGCATGTGCTACCATGTAACACATGCACCACAAACCGTCCCTCGTCATGATACTGCTCGTGCCTGTATACGTTCTAGCAGCATATGTCGCAAACATGCTTGCTCCCACCGTACCGCAGCATAGCACTGGGATTGAACCCACTGTTGTGAGTTTTGTGGGTGACATGATGTGGGATCGATACATCCGTGCTCAGGCAGACAGTAATGGTTACAACGCAATACTCAAGCCAGTTTCTGACATGTTTGCAAGCAGTAGTTACATTATCAGCAATCTTGAGGGTCCGATTACGTCATATGCACCAGTTGCTGATTACCGCGTCCAAGACCAAAACCATTATAGATTCACATTTGCCACAACGGTCGCCAAAACCTTGGCAGACTTTGGTTTTGGCGCGGTAACTCTAGCAAATAATCACATCATGGACTTCGGTGAGTCTGGTGTTGCGCAAACAACAGGGCGGTTATTGGAAAACGGTGTAGGGTATGCTGGTGCACCTGATGATCCCTATACACCGTGGCATGCTGATGGTGGGTCAGTTCCACTCGTGTTGTATGCGTATGATGACTGGTATGCGAATGATGTGGGAGAGCTTGAGAAACGTCTTCGCGCAGAATCACAGGATGTGTTTGTTGTGGTATTTTCGCACTGGGGTGATGACTACGAACAGGAGCCAAATGCGTCACAAGAGACTGTGGCGCGAAGATTTGTGGATGCTGGTGCAGATCTTGTTATTGGGTCACATACGCATGTCATAGGAAAGAAGGAGCAGTACAAGGGGGTTTGGATATACTACTCACTGGGTAATTTTGTGTTCGATCAGTACTTTAGTGAAGCTGTACGTTGTGGCGCCGTACTGCACGTAACCCTTGTTCCTGGTCATAGCCCTGTGCTCACCGAATCGTTTATCGAGCTTGCCAGTGATGGTACGACGAAGCCGAGTGCCTGTGCTACCGTGGTACCAGAACGTACCAGCTAAGACGCGTAGTGGCTTGTGTTGTATGTGCAGTTTGGTGGCTTAAAATAGCTGTGTCTGTATCAGTTGCTTGCGACATGGTACAGTGTGTGGTACTTGTATCGTTTACATATATTGTATGCAGTATCTCGTTATCGTTGAATCGCCTGCCAAAGCGAAGACCATAGAGAAATATCTCGGCGAAGGGTATACCGTACGTGCGTCGGTAGGTCATGTTCGTGATCTTCCTAAATCAAACAAGAATGCCATTGATATCGAGCATGGTTTTCTGCCTCACTACGAAGTGGTAAAGAATAAGGAAAAGGTGCTACACGAACTATCGACCGCAGCAAAGCAGGCCGATAAAGTGATTCTTGCCACTGACCCTGACCGCGAGGGAGAAGCTATTGCCTGGCATCTTGTGGACGCGTTGTCGCTACCAAAAGGTAAGGTAAAGCGCATTGCTTTCAATGAGATAACAAAAGAGGCGGTACAGGATGCTATAGCCCATCCTCGTAACATAGATCAGGATTTGCGAAAAGCGCAGGAAGCACGTCGGGTGCTTGACCGTTTGGTTGGCTATGACCTTTCCGGTCTTATTTGGAAAAAAGTGCGATATGGCCTCTCTGCTGGACGTGTACAATCGCCCGCGTTACGCATCTTGATGGAGCGAGAACGTGAGATACGAGCATTTGTGCCTGAGGACTACTGGGTTATCACAGCAGAGGTGTCTCATGGTGATAGTAAAGTATCACTTACCTGCACTAAGGAGCCGAGGGACGAAAGCGAGATGCAGCATATCGTTGAGGCAGGAAAAACGCATGCGTGGCAAGTTACCTCAGTTAAAGAATCACAACAGAAGCGTGCACCCTATCCTCCATTCACTACTTCTACACTTCAGCAGGCAGCGTCCACACGTCTTGGTTTTACACCTGCACGAACCATGGCTTTGGCGCAGAAGTTGTATGAGGCGGGTCACATTACCTACATGCGTACAGATTCACCTACTCTTTCGAAGGTGGCTTTGGCTACACTCGCCGAAACGGTTGAGTCGCTGTACGGCAAGGGGTATGTGGATGTGAAAAATTTTAAAGCACGCTCTAAGAATGCTCAAGAAGCTCATGAAGCCATACGACCAAGTGTACCAAAGAAAAAGAGGGCCGGACACACGGAGGAACAAAAACGTCTGTACGATCTTATATGGACCAGGTCCATCGCGTCACAAATGAGGAGCGCCATAATGACCAAGACAAAAATAACTGCAAATATTACAGGTGATACTATCCCTGATTTTGCCGTGACAGGTTCTCGGGTGGTGGATGATGGATGGCTCAAAGCGGACCCGGCAGCACGAGGTGAAGATGTTGCACTTCCTATACTAAAGGAACATGACAATCTATCCCTTCGTTCTATCCAATCGGATGCGAAGCAGACAACGCCACCCAATCGCTACACAGAGGCCGGATTAGTGAAAGAGCTTGAGAAACGCGGTATCGGTCGTCCATCGACGTATGCCACCATCATGAAGAACTTGGTTGATCGGGGCTATGTTGAAAAGCAGGGGAAAACGTTGCTTCCTACAGATACCGGTGACGTTGTGAGCACCTTTTTGGAGAAAAACTTCGCGAACTATATAAGTGACTCATTTACCGCGGAAATGGAAAATGAACTCGATGAGATTGCTGGTGGGAAACGCGAGTATGCAGCGACCTTGGGACGCTTCTATAAGGGATTCCATGAAGACGTAAAGGCAAAAGAGAGTATTGAGAAGCTCACCAATCTTGGTCCTGCTCCCGAAGAATTTCACTGCCCGACCTGTGGTGCACCGATGGAGTATAAACTTGGCAGGGGTGGTAAGTTCATGAGTTGTACGAAGTATCCTGAATGTGATGGTGCGCGTACGGTTACGGGTTCAGTTGTTGAACCGGATAAGCCAATAGGTACATACCCAGATACCGGTGAGCCAATTTTTGTTCTTGATGGACGCTACGGCCCCTATGTGCAGGTTGGTGACCCTAAGAAGGCGAAGGAAAAGGGCAAGAAGGAGAAACCAAAACGCGCAAGTTTGCCAAAAGGTAAAAGTCCAGACGAGGTTACAATGGAAGATGCGCTTAAGTATCTCTCACTTCCACGTGTACTTGGTAACCATCCGAAGACTGGTGAACCCATCACCGCCTCGGTTGGTCGTTTTGGCCCATACATTGTCCATGAGAGCGATTTCCGTTCGCTGAAGACTGATGATGTCTACACAATTGAACTTACCCGAGCGCTTGAGATACTCAAAGAACCCAAAAAAGTTGGGCGCGGAAGGTTTGCCCGCAAAAAGAAGTAGTCTGACGAGCGCCATGTAGTTTGTTAACGCAGCCCAAAGGTGTGGCTTACTGCGTGTGGGCTTATAGTTTCACCTTGCAAGGAAATAGTGATGAACGAATAACTGTTACTTGAGTGCGGGAGGTCTCGTGATACAACGCAAGAACTTTTTTCTAAACGCTGTGTGCACTTGCCCAGTTTGCAAAAGGCACTCTAAGAAGTATATCGAAAATGTACCACAAACGGCAAGATCCTTGTGCTGGAATGCACCAAGCCAGCCAGGCGCAAAAGCGGTACAGGACAAGCGCGGTACCGATTGATGAGCACCACTTTGTAACAGAAGTAGGCGCACGCCTCAAAAACGTGTAAGGCCGCATCATAGCAACATGCCTACTGATGTAGCAGGTGCTAGAACGGCTTCGTGATGATCTACGTAGTCTGTCCGTTGGCGCAATACTGTTCGGTGATGTCTGAAGATAGATGCTTGCCTGTCTCGTGCAATACGTGTGTATTGCAAACATGTATTTGTGGTTGATAATGCCCGTTGTTTGCCACGCAGAAACGCCCGCTAGCTAGCGGGCGTTTTCCCGTGTCTGGCACTCGTTCTTATGATGCTCGTGGTCGCATGAGCGGGAATATTTGTCCTTCGCGTACCGGTATACCCTCGAGAAAACTATAGAGTCGCTCGGATACACCGAAACCAAACGTTGGCGGCATACCATACTCAAGTGCCTCAACAAACTCAGCGTCAGCGAACTGTGCCTCCTCGTCACCCTGCTTACGGAGCTCCTCCTGACGCTCGAACCGCGCACGTTGGTCCTCTGGGTCATTGAGCTCACTGAACCCTTTCCCCACTTCGCTGCCTGCAAGTATGACCTGGAAACGTTCCACCACGCGCGGGTCAGTACTGCTACGTTTCGCAAGCGGTTCGAGGTAGACAGGCACGTTCACAAGAAAACCGGGTCCGGAAAGACTCGTGCGACATTTCTTCCATAGCGTATCAACCGCTCGTTCAAATGTCATTGGCTTGTCCTTGTCGTACTGAATACCGCTTGTTGTGAGTGTGTTCTGTACTGTTGCGCTATTCACTTCACGTGGATCAAATCCGTATGTATCGAGAACGATCTGCGAAAAATCATATTCATGCCACTCACCCGCAAGGTCGAATGTGTGCTCTCGGACGGTAAATGCTGTTCGATTGAACGTGCGTTCTGCCGCGTAGCGGTAGAGTTCCTGTACGAGCTCTTTTCCTTTGGTGTAGTCACTATAGGCTTGGTAAAACTCGACTTGTGTATAGTCTTGTAAATGTTCATGAGACATGCCCTCATTCCTAAAAATACGGCCAAGTTCAAAGGTTTTTGTAAGACCAGCGACCATTAGTTTTTTCTGCCAGAGTTCACCGGCCGAGATGCGTAGATGCACATCAAGGTCGAGCGCATTGTGGTGTGTTGAGAAAGGCCGCGCTTCGGCACCTCCCGGCATTGTTTCAATAGCGGGTGTCTCCACCTCAACAAAATCGCGTTCAAGGAGGAATGTTCGTATCGAATTAAAGAAGATCGATCGTCGACGGACACGTGCCGCAAGCTCCTTATCAAGCAGTATGTCCAAATAGCGTTTCCGATAGCGTTCATCCTCGTCCTTGATACCAAAATGCTCGGTTGGAATAGGAAGAAGGCTCTTAGCGAGCATGCGCCAGCTGGTCGCCAAGAGCGACGGCTCACCCCGCTTTGTAGTAAACGCTCTGCCGGTAAGCTCAATGAAATCACCGCGGTCAACTGCCTTCATGAAAAGTGTAAAAGCGGAGGCATCTAATTCGTCTTTCTTAAGGTATCCTTGCAGCGTTCCCGTACCGTCAAAGAGATCAAGAAAGACTGAACCGCCATGTTCACGAATAGACATGATGCGACCTGCGATAGTGAGTGGTTCGCCCGCTTCCGTCAGTGCATCAAAGGTGTTACGGACTGCCTGTATCTCATGCGTACGCAAACATACCGCCGGGTATGGTTCCTGACCCGCTTTGACAAGCGTCGCCTTCTTTTCCAAGCGTTCACGACGCATTTCATCAAGTGTACGTATTGCTGTTTCCTCGGTCATGAATATTACTCCACCGACACGATAATGTATTTCTGTTTGCCGCTCGGTGTCGCAAATGTAAACTTGTCACCCTTTTTCTTACCCATGAGTGCTTCGCCCAGTGGAGAAAGATGTGAGAGTTTAAGCTCGAGCATATTCGTTTCCTCTGAACCCACTATAGTGTATGTGTGTGACTCCTCGTTACTTTGCTTCTTGATGGTCACCTTTGAGCCGAGCGTTACCTCATCACCCTTCTTCTTCCTCTTGAGTATTTGTGCCGTTGCAAGTATGGCTTCCAAACGGCGGATGCGCTCTTCTGTTGCAGCTTGAAGCTCGCGCGCCTCGGCATACTCGGCATTTTCTGAAAGGTCTCCGAGTGAGCGGGCGTACTCTAGGCTCTCTGCAATCTCCTTACGTCGCGTAGTGCTGAGATACTGGAACTCCTGCTTGAGTTCGTCGTACTTCTCCTGCGTGAGGTAAGAGGTTTCGTCGTTCATATACGGCTTATTAGAGCGCTAGCTGTTAGTTAGGCGAGTATACCATGTGTAAGCTTTCGCAACAAATATTTCTCATCAGAGGTACCTGCGCACACTTCCCAAAACCTCACTGTCTGTAGCGCTTTGTGCGGTGGAGCCTACATACCTACATGGAAGGCTAAGACCGGGCAAGCGCCCTTGGAGCGGTCCTCCATGTGGGTATATGTCGGAGCATGTACACAGCAGCGGAAATACACTGTGAGCAGTTACCACCAGAGGTGTGTACTAGACCTCTAGTTTGTTGTACCACCTAGGTATTGCGAGTCGTTTTCATGTAACCAATCAAAAAATTGGCGCATGACGTATACCCCGCCAATAACGTTGTTATGTGGTCCACGCTCCATGACCACGGCAAAGGCATACCTCGGATTCTCGTATGGGAAGAAACCGACAGACCACGCGTGTACGTATTTCTTCCCCGCATCTATTTCTGCAGTGCCGGTCTTGGCAGCTATGTCGACGTACGGGACGTTGAGACCTTTCGCGGTACCTTCTAGGACTGCGTCGCGCATGCCTCCACGAACCGTCTGTAAATGTTCCTCTGGTATGGGCACCTTTCGAACACCATACCGTGTATATTCTGTTTCAAGGCGAGGCGTAAGTAATAGACCGCCATTCGCTATTGCCGCGATACCGCGCACCATTTGAAGGGGCGTAACTTGAAAACCATACTGTCCAATGGATGTATTGTATGTATCGCCAATACGCCATGTGGGATCATTGGGAAAATTCTCCGCCTTCCATTTTGGCGATGGTATGACACCAACCTTTTCCCCGTCCAGCTTAATACCGGTGGGCATGCCAAACCCGTACATGTGCATGTATTGGTTGATGCGATCAATGCCTAAACCTTCCTGGTCGCCAAATCCACCACCAATATAGTAGAAGTAGACGTTCGAGCTCACCGCGAGCGCGCGACGGAGATTGACAACGCCGTGTGCTTTCCAGTCAGTAAATGTACTGTACTGGCCTGGGTGGTATGGATTAGCAAGACGTAGCGCACCGGTAGACACAAAGGTCGTTTCCGGTCGTACAAGGCCCTCGGTGAGTGCTGCAGATGCGAGGTAGGGCTTCACGATGGATCCAGGTGTATATTGTCCGGCCACGACACGATCCAGGTACGGCACACGGTCATCGTTCGCGTACGTGCTAATGCGCTCGCTGTTTCCACTAACAATACCGTTTGGCTCATATTCCGGATAGCTCGTGAGTGCAAGTATCTCGCCGGTTCTGACATCCATTAGGACACCTGCCCCGCCCCTGAACGGTATATCTTTGGCTAGTGACGCAATGAGGCTGTATAGCTTGTGCTGGATCGTTGCATCTATGGACAGGTGTATAGGTGCGCCAGGCTGTGCATCCTCATATACGCCCTCGCTTACGACTTGCATGCACGCGTCAGTCTCAACTATCTTTGTGCCGTTCTTTCCACGAAGCTCGTCGTTGTAAGCAAGCTCTACACCGGCAAGTCCCTCAATCCCTTCACGGTACAGCACACCTTTTGCGTCGCGAGCGGGCATGCGAACATACCCCAGTACATGTGCAAGGCCGGTTGTGGTGGCGTACTCACGCTGATCGTACTCTTCATAGGCACCGTCTTCAACATGTGGTACGTTCCAGGCAAGTTCCATACCATTTCGGTCATAGATGATACCTCGTTCCGCAAAGATGAGAGAGTGACCTAGTCGATTGCGTTCTGATAGGTCTTGATATTGCTCGCCGTTTATTGCCATGAGCTGCCCAGCACGGCCAACAATGAATAGTCCAGCAAACAAAAGCAGTAGGATGAGTGGTCGAAGTGCACGTGCTTCAATGGGGCGATGAAGCCGTCCCTCGAGCCGTCCTGCATTGAACGAGGGCAGATTGTGCGCGTCAATCAGGATCTCCTCTGGAGATATCTCTGTGCGCTGTTTCTTCTTTCTTCTCCAGTGCCACATACGCTAGATCCAGAGCGAACGTGCAAAAAATCGTCGTAGGAACAGTGTCACCGTTGCAGCAACAAGGAATATGACCGTGAAGAGAAAGTCACCCACATACGCTGTGCCAAGGCTGGCCGGCTGAATGCTGTCAATGATGAACCCTATCACAATGGTTTCGTATGCTCCTAAAAATAGCATAAGGGCAAGCCCGATTGGGACAGCAAGCCACCAAGGAGCGACAAGTGCCAACACAAATACTGTCAGGTCGCACGCCAGCCGTACCATATGCGACATATGGATACTGTGTTTCTTGGTATGGTGCAAGGGGTTCATGGTTCCTCGGGAGTTGTAGTTCCGGTCACGGTGACATAGTCTGCCGTTCCCGCTTCCGGTTCCCAGGCATGACGAACATCAACAAGTACATAGTGCAGTTCGTACTGATTCACCGGATGCTCCACGTACACTGTTTGGTAGGCATCCTCAGGATTCATTTCTATTGCCTTGATACTCCCAATGGGATTTGATGCGTAGTTTGGCAACAAGACCGGATCGCCAACCGCTATGGATATATCTCGAGGCACCGTAAGCAGCATCGTGCCTCCTCCATAACCCTGCATCATCGTATGTACAGTCGTGGTGGCCTGGATCACCACATCTGTGTGTATCGTTGGTGAAGAAAATCGCGTAACGATAGCAGTACGGTCGAGCGCGGTGTGCACGCTGCCAACCGCTATACCATCTGGCGTCAACACAAGCATGTGTTCACGTATACCATCTTCTGCACCGGCATCAATGACAAACGTGTCGTATGCAGAGTAGCTCCCATCATTGATGACGGTAGCTGGAAATAAGTATTCCTTGTCAGCCGTTCGTCCAAGCATCGTCTTTAGCTCCTCATTTTCCCGTGCGAGCACGCGTGCGGTGAAGCTCTCACGACGTAAGGTTGCAAGCTCATCGCGTAGTGCACTATTCTCGCGTACAAGCGCCTCTTTGTCCGCAAGTGAGTTCTGTGTCGCCGCAACAGAGGCAAGAAACGTGTCGCGCGCATGCCAAAATGGTTTCGCGACTGCATGTCCCGCAGTTGCGAGCGTATGTGGCATAGGTACTTTAAACGCCACAAGAAGCACCGCGAGTACTATTGGTACTACGGGTATAAGCAGTCTTCCCAGTCCTCTAAATGTTCTCAATCGTTGGTAGTGCATCTTCATCCAACAGTATATCGCCAAATTCATCCAAACGCTCGACGATCGTTCCTGTACCGCGTACGACCGACGTGAGTGGATCGTTCGCAATATTCACAGGTAGTTCAAGCATAACGTTTAAAAGCTCTGGTACGCCTTGTATCATCGCGCCTCCGCCCGTTAGGCTTATTCCCACCTGCATGATATCTGCGACGACCATGGGTGGACTTTCTTCAAGCACTTCACGCATGGCCTCGATAATGGTGTCGATGCTAGCGCCAATTGCATCTCGCACATCCTCATCGGTTATGGTGACCTCTTTAGGGAGACCCGTTACCAGATCACGGCCGCGTACGGGGGCTTCAAGGGGCTGCTGTTGCTCTAGTACGGAGCAAACCGCGAACTTGAGTTCTTCCGCTGTGGTTTCTCCGATGACAATCTTAAACTCATCTCTCAGGTGAGCGATAATATCCGCGTTTAGTCGGTCACCTGCCACATGTAGGTTCTTGGCATGTACGAGACCGTTCAGGGCAAGTACGACAATATCGGTTGTACCGCCGCCAATATCCACAATCATACTTGCCCGCGCTTCGTGGATGGGAAGGCGCATCCCAATGGCTGCCGCGACAGGTTCTTCTACGATGTATACCTCGCGTGCCCCAGCGCTCCTTGCGGCATCACGTACAGCACGTGACTCGACGTTCGTGATGCCTGAGGGAACGCCAATGACCACACGAGGACCGATAAGTGCACGCGTGCCACGCTGTGCCTTGTTGAGGAAGTACGTAAGCATCTCCTCAGCAACCTCAAAGTCAGAAACAACGCCATTCACAAGCGGCCGAACCGCTCGTATGTGCTGCGGCGTACGACCAAGCATCTCTTTTGCCTGGTGTCCAACGGCAACCACTTGACTGGTCTTTGTGTTCAACGCAACGACACTGGGTTCATTGATGATCACTCCTTTTCCACGAAGATAGACAAGACTGTTTGCTGTACACAGGTCGATGCCGATATCATTGCTGAATGGTTGGTAGATTCTAGTAAGTATGCTCATAGTAACGTGGTGCGCTAGTCTTTTCGCTGTGGTGACACAGCGAGGCTTGACACCAGTTCATCGTGTGTAAGCATTTGCGAATTTCCTGTGACGCGGTCCACAACTTCATACTGTTGCTGTGCAACCGTTTTTTCACTCACCACGACTCGTGTGGGTAGACCCAAGAGGTCGCTATCGGCAAATTTCTCACCTGCACGAGCATTTCTATCGTCGTAGAGCACTTCAACACCTTGTTCGATAAGTTCAGTGAACAGATTGTCGGCAGCACGTACGACCGTTTCATCGTTTCCAAGACGGACAAGATGTACTGTCAATGGTGCAACCTCACGTGGCCATACCAGTCCGCGCTCATCTGCAAATTTTTCAACGAGCACACCCATAAGTCTTGTGATGCCGATACCATACGAACCCATCCACACGGCGGTGTCTTCCCCATTGACATTCTTGTATGTGAGTCCCAAGTCCTTCGCCTTTTGACGACCAAAATTAAAAATGTTACCAACTTCCACGGTTTGTGTTTCTTCCAGCTCTGTGCGCGCAACACCAAGCTCCTTGAGCGTATCGTCATTCAATACCTCGTCGTTTATCGCTAACCCCTTCCCCTTATGCACGTAGCACACATCCTCGCCTGCATCACATATCGTCTGGAATTCGTGGCTAAATTCAGTGAACGCACCTCCTGATGCGAACGTAATGAAAGTGTCATCACCTAGGCCAACGCGTGTAAAAACATTCATGTAGGCCCGCTTCATATCCTCATAGATAGCAGTGTGGTCTTCTTCGCCGATACAGAAGGAATACGCGTCTTTCATAATGAACTCCCGACCTCGAAGGATACCGTTTTTTGCACGGAGTTCATTACGTAATTTGGTCTGGAACTGATACACATATACTGGTAAGTCTTTGTAGCTTGAAATATGCTCCTTCATCATTTGTCCGATGGGCTCCTCATGACTCCATGCAAGCCCCACCTCTCCGCCCGCATGCAGTTCAGACTTGAACCATATGTCTACAACGTCATCATCCCAACGCTTGGTTCGCTCCCACACCTCTTTTGGTTGTAGTGAGGTCATAAGGAGTTCTTGTGTACCGAGTGCGTCCATTTCTTCACGGACAATCTCCTTGATTTTTTCAATGACGCGCAAACCAAGTGGCAAAAGCGCATAGACGCCCGCCATCTCCTTATGGATGTACCCCGCGCGGATCAGGAGTTGTGCGTTCTTAGACACTTCGTCTGCAGGCGCTTCTCGACGTGTATGCGTAAAAAGCTGTGAGTGACGAATACCTAGCGCACTGTATGGTGAATGATCGGTGGATGGCATACTACAAATTCCGACAACCCCGAGAAAAGAGGTTAAAGGTAGTACAATCGTACTGTATTCGAGGGCTTCGGTCAAAAAAGCCCTCAAGTCTGTGACTATTAGCTAAATAGCCGCAGGACGTCATGTGCCGTAACAAGCACCATGAGCAGGAGCAAGGCGACAAATCCAACCTGGTTTACGGTACGCGCAATTACCGGTTTGATAGTACGACGTGTGATTCCTTCAATGATAACAAACACAAGTCGTCCACCGTCTAGCGCCGGTATGGGTAGGAGGTTGATAACCGCCAAGTTAAGCGAGATGAAGGCGGTAAACGTAAGGAGCCAGGAAAGACCAAGCGCAGCAGCGTCGCCGACCATGGTTACGATACCTACCGGTCCTGCAACATGTGTGAGGTCTGCGGTGCCATGCACCACTTGTGCCGCGAGCGTACCAAGACCAACAGTAATGTGTACCAGTGTCTGATAGGTGTTTTGCGCACCTGCTACCAGAGCCTGCAGGAATGGCAAACGTTCCATACCTACGAGCGATAATGTAAATCCCGCTGCAGCCCGTTCCGGTGATTCTGGTACCACACCTGCCTGCGGTGTGACCGTCACCTCAAGCGGCTTACCATGACGCACTATGTCCAGCGTTACGGTCTGTGCATCGCTTTGGGCGATAAAGTTAGAAACCGCGCGTGGCGAAAGGGCATCCTCGCCCGTAAGTACACTGTTGTCACGCGCGATGCTTACGATCTGGTCACCTGTCTGCAACGTTGTAGCTGCCGGACTGTCTGGTAGCACCGACGTGACATACAGTTCAGGCGTATCCATGTATGGCCGTACCTCGCCTTCCGCGACTGCGGTGGGCATGCCCAGCATGTAAGTTGTACTGTAAAGCACAAACGCAAGCACAATATTCATGACAACGCCGGCAACCAGTACGGCCGCCTGGATGTAGCGCGGCTTGCGGACAAAACTACGCTCGCTATCAGCACCAGCGTACTGTTCTTCGGTTGGGTCCTCGCCGTATATCTTTACAAAACCTCCTATCGGTAGTGCGTTTACAGTATATTCCGTCTCGCCGTACTTTTTTCCAAAGAGTTTAGGTGGGAATCCGATACCAAATTCATCCACGCGAATACCCGAAAGTTTTGCCACAATGAAGTGCCCAAACTCATGCACAAGTATGAGTACAACAAGGACTATCAGAAAGATAAGTAAGGTCATGGTCTAAGTTATGGTGTGTTGTGTAAAAAACAATGAGCAACGATGTGACAAACACAAGTGCGACTATGCTGCCAACTCGGTCTCTTTTCGTTTTGTCATCTCATCAAGCACATCGTTGCCCTCTCGAACAATTTTCTCCATCGCATCTTTTGCCCTGAACTTTTCATCTTCAGAAAGCGACTTTTCTTTCTCTTGTTTTTGAATATCTTGCCAGACTCGGTCACGTTCTTGACGCAGGGTCGCACGTGCCTCCTCAAGCTTTGTGTGTGTAAGCTTTACTAGCTGCTCACGACGGTCGCTCGTAAGTTCTGGAAAGGACACGCGGACACCTTTTTCATCTGTACTCAAGGAAAGACCAAGGTTTTGCGTCTGAAGCGCATGCTCGACCGCGTGTACTTGGGAGTTGTCCCATGGCGCAACCCGCAGTGTTCTTGCATCTTCTATAGTGATCGTGGCGACTTGCTGTAAGGGCACGTTCGTACCGTATGCATCGACGGTTATCCCATCTAGTATCGCCGGCGCCGCTTTACCGGTGCGTATTCCTGCAAGTTCACGACGAAAGTGCTCGGTTGCATCCTCGATAGCTTGTTTGAGTTTCGTAAGGTCGTACATAAATAGAAGATAAGCCTGTAAGGTGTAGTACGAGTATACCCGAGCAACGGTAAGGCTCAAAGCATCCGCCACACCTTTTTTGACAGCGTCAAGTGCGGAAAGACGATGTGTAGTGGGTATCGTATACGCAGTGGTTACTTCGCTTGAGTACCATACCTCCAACATATCTGAAAACCAAAGGTTTTCAGATATGTCTTGTGACACATGAAGCCCCGCGGCAAGCCGCGGGGAAAGTAGTGCTACGAGGATGTAAGCGGCAGGATCTCCGCAAGGCCCGTCTAAAAACCATCACGGGGCGACTGTGGATATGCTTCATCGAAGTCGAGTGGCATCTCCTCAACGTCTAGCACTTGCACGTCGCTGCAGGTCCTCCGTGTGAATGCTTCGTCGTCAGACTGGGGTGATGTGATGGCATTACCGTCACTGTTCAGCTCGGGGCACCCCATCTTGAGATACGCGACCAAATTACGAAGCTGGGCGACGTTTTGCTTCGGGCCCGTAAAATCAGCACCCTCCTTTATCATTGCGCGGACAAATTCCGTAAGTTCATCAAAATCTTCTTCAAAATCTTCTACAGTGTCAAGGTCAAGGTGTGCGGAGTTCATTGTGTGCCTCCTAGGATTGATGTTATGGCCACTCGGATGAGACGAACATTTTACGCACCAGAAATGTTACACAGAATGCTCACCTCATTGAACCTTTATTTGAACCACATCTACAGATGAAGTTGAACGCTTGATATGATGTGGTAATGAAAAAAACAAAAAACTATGTATACCATAGCACTTAGAATAAGTAAGTCAATACCTCCGTCTTGAAGAATAGCTTGTGTGTAAAGGTGACACAGAAAAGAGAGGCGCGTTAACAAAACAGTTATCCAAATCACTCAAGATGCATGCGAAGTCGATCGGCAGAGCGATGAAACGTATGCAAATGAAGAGTGCTACAGCGATTGAGAAACGGGGTCGTCCCAAAAAGTATGGAGTGGATGTGCACGCAGCGTTGTGCACGGTGTGGGAGGAACTGGGTTGTCCCTGTGCGGAGAACATGACACACAAGTTTATCGATGAGTTGGCAATAGCGTTATCTATACCGTATCCAATAAACGCTTCCGAGTAAGCGCAGCACGCTATACTACTTCACATGTTTAACAATTAAAGTAGCTGGAGTATCCACTTCACACACTAACATCATAGCGTAGAATAATTACTGATGAAGCAGTATCTTGTAGATGTGATTTATTTTCAAGATATGTTCCCAACGAAACACTTCGTATTTGTGATGGGCAAACCACTTTAGCGCGCCTTTCTTCTCTGCTCCACCACAATAAAGTGTATTTGGCGTGAGACGCATTTGTCATTTCGCCATTTTTGAATGGCGAGCTACGTACAGTGTAATCAACAAATACACGGCATACTATTGTCATGCCGCGAGTAGCACGCGTTGCCGTTGGAGGAGAGGTGTATCATTGTATCAACCGTGCAAATGGACGAGTTACTAGTAAGCCCCATCTTCAACCCTATGGGAAACGGGATACGTAACAACGGTTCCATCTTCGTGTTATATGACTGCTCGAACATGCTGCCCCGGCAGACACGACTTCATCCGAAACGACCCTAAAGCTGGCAACCTTAGGTTGCTGGGTGTTTTTAATTGTACGATGCAAGGTCCTATGGTGCGATGGCGCCGGTGCAACGCCAGTTCACTTCTGTTGTTCCAGTTTCGTCATAGACAACACAAGCGGGGTTACAACCCTGTTTCTCGCTTGCAAGAGTAAACCACCATGTGCTCGAGTTGGTGTTGTAGGTTTCGTATGTGGTCACGGGTCCTACTTCAGCACAGATATCGCTTGCGCGTGCATACGTTTCGGCTTCAGCTTGTGTCAATGTTGGTTCGATTGGAGTTGCACCTTTGTCTGGACCATGTACTACCTCTTCGGTGAACAAAGCGCCATCAGGCGTACGACACTGGCGCGGGTAACTTTCCATGACAGGATTGCCAGCCGTAACGCACTCCTCAAACGAGGTGATGTCGTTTGCTGTGGTCGGTGTTTGCTGTGGTCCGACAAGGAGATTGACCAAAAGTACGGTAGAAATGACTACTAGTGCGATAATTATGCCGATTCGTGTTTTCATAGGTATACGTACACCTTTCATCTGTATCTACATAGTATCGCGTTTGTAAGCACCACACCACCAGCATATGTACACACCTATACATAAAAAATACAAAAAAATTTACAACCACTTGGCGTGAAAACCATGAGTTTCCTCCTCGGTACAGACATGCGCCTTGAAGGTTGATGGTGGTGCCTTTTACAACGATGCGACTATCGTTGCCAGCGTGAATGCCAGCACGGCCAGGACAACCGCGCCTCGAAGCGCATCGTGTATAAGCAGTCTCGTGCTCATACTCGCGTAGTTACCTAGTAATACCTACAGTATATTCTGTAAAGAAGCCTATGCACAGACTTCGATTGTCATGCAATGTTCATTGTGTGTACAGTCTGTGGAAAACTACACAAAACACACACCTACTCGGCATCTTGCCAGACAAAAACGTGTTTTCCAGGATTAAAGCAACCCGCTGTAAGCCGTCGTAAGTGTGTCCATCAGATGCGGCAGAATAATGGCGATACCAAAAAGCGGAAGGACTACGACCGCCACAGACACCCACAGCATGGTTAGTATGTACGTGCGTGTTTTGTCAACTGATCGTTGTATCTCGTTGAGCTGCTCTTGTTGTGCCGCGAGCAGGTCTTTCATCTCTTGTTCCATTGTGTTCCAGTATAGCGTACATATGCGCGCTTGCCTATGAGCATTGAACCCGACAGCAGTGTGTTAGTGTGTATGGGTTAGAAGATCACGAAGTATGGGCTCAATACGATCGGTTGCTATCGCATAGCCGGCGTCGTTTGGGTGAATAAGATCCGACATGTACGTCGCGCGGCCGAAGAGGCCGTGCAGGATGTTGGGTATGTATGCAACACCGTAGCGTGTAGCAAGTGCCTCATACTCTTTTGGGTAACGCGAGCCGTACAGCCCACCCGGTTCACCGACGAGCAGTACCGCCGCACCGCTTGCCTGTATGTGTTCGATAATGGTTGCAAGGTTTGCAAAGGTTTGTTCTATCGGTACGTGCTGTAGTGCATCGTTACCACCAAGCAGCATGATGACCACACGAGGGTCGTGCGTAAGCATGTCGTTGATCCGTTTGAGGCCGTCAGCAGTTGTGTCACCTGGTACACCAAGGTTCAATACGGCTCGTCCTAGCCTTTTTGAAAGTAGTGATGCGATGTCGTGTCCCTCACTTGCACCCTGGCCCCACGCGAGGCTGTCACCAAAAAGTATAATGGTCGTTCCAGCGGTTGGGTAGTTGGTGACGTGTGGTGATTTGTTCGTAAACCAAACGAATATACCTACGATGCCAACAAAAACGAATAAACCCAGTGACAGTCTCTTCAGGTTGCTCATAGGCGCGGTATGGGTCGAAATTTGCTATGCGTCGGTTGTTGCAAACGCACCTTGCCAGATTTCATCACGGAAGTCTTGCAGCAGCTTGTGTGTATCAACAGTAAGAGGGAGCGAGGCAATGCGTTCCCGTTGTGTGTTAATGATGTTTTCAATGCAATCGGCGTCCCCTTCACAAGCGCGTGCTTCTTCCAGGATCTTGGGAGTGCGCGCTTGTAAGTCCTTGCCTATGTAGATAAGGTATTGTGTCTCCAAATTACCGACAAAGCCCCCCTCCTGCCGGCAAATATCCTCTATGGCACACATCACATCATGTGGCTCAAGATGCGCGTTGGCGTGCTTATTCAAATGCTCGACTATCGCTTCCGAGAGCCTGAACTCATTCTCAACGATCTTCCCGGTAAGGCTGTGAACGTTGTGTGCCTTTTCGTGTTCTTTGTGTGTTATAAAACCTTCGTGTGACATAGATCGTTTACTTGGTATACACCATTACACACGCAAACGCCAGCCACGTTTAAACAGTGTTACCACAAGTACAAAGAGTACAGTTAGTAGACCCAAGATGATGGCTGCTCCTGTCACGAGGGACATTTCGTGTAGACCGGTCATAGTATAGCGAAGCCCATCATTAAAGTAGAAGAATGGGTTCCAGAGCGTCATGGAACGAAGTGCTGGCGGTAGCATGTCAATTGAATTGAACATGCCGCCAAGGAAGGAGAGTGGCGTAATAATTAATGTGGTAAGGATGTTCAACTGCTCGAACCCATCAGCCCACAGGCCAACCAAGAGACCCAGTAGGCCAAAGACGAATGAAACGGCGATAAGATAGCCCACGAAGAGGACTGGATGGGCCATGGTTGCCGCACCAAAGAGGACTCCTATCACTAGAATACCTGTACCTATTAAAATACCGCGTATAAGTGCACCAACCATGTAGCCGACTATCATTTCTGTATAGGAAAGCGGTGCCACTAGTATCTCTTCGATGTGATGGGAAAAGCGCTGAAAGTAGAGTGACGAGCTCGAGTGTGCAAAAGCGGATGTAAGGACGTTCATCATGAGGATGCCTGGCAACACGAACTCAATATACGGGATGCCGCCAATACTGCTTATGCGGGAACCCACGACCTTACCAAACACAAAAAGGAACAGTGCGGCACTTATCCAAGGACTCACGAGAGTCTGCACGGATACACGTAGGAAACGTGTAACCTCACGCCGTATGAACGTATACAGCCCCACCCAATTAATCGTCATGGTGTGTGCGAGTTATTTCAAGATACCTGTCCTCAAGCTTGCGACCATCACTGACAAATGCGCTCTTTTCACCAACCTCAACGATCTTGCCATGGTTGATGATGGCAATACGGTTGCATAAAAGCTCTACCTCCTCAAGATAGTGTGATGTCAGTACGATAGTCTTACCTTCTTTATTGAGTGTACGTAAGTAGCTCCAAAGCTCATGTCGCAACTCGACATCGACCCCTGCGGTCGGCTCATCAAGTATGAGGAGCTCAGGATCATGTACCATTGCTCGCGCAAGCATTACTCGTCGTTTCAACCCACCCGAGAGCATGCGGAACTCCTTCTTTGCATGCGGCAGGAGGTCGAATTGTCGCAAGAGCATTTCGACACGTTTTTTCCGTGCAGCTTTTGGCAGACCATAGTACCCGGCCACGAAATCAAGTAGGCGGTCCGTCCGTTCAAAGATATCCACATTGATCTCCTGAGGTGAGAGACCGACATGCCGTCGCGCCTCACGGTACTCACGGTCAACATCAATACCAAACACCTTTATAGTGCCTTGCTGCATACGCGCAATGCCTGTCGTCAAGTGTATAGTTGTCGACTTTCCTGCCCCGTTTGGTCCCAGAAAGCCAAAAAACTCCCCGCGCCTCACCGTAAGCGAAATATCGTCAAGTGCCTTGTCGCCGTTGTATGACTTGGAGACATGCTCGATAGATAGTGCGATATTTGTGCCCTGCTTCATTGTGTCCATATGTTGCGGTACATGCCATTAGACCATAGTAACGTACCTTTCAGTATTTCAGAAACACGATACGTGTTGCTAGAGCTCTGTATCTTCGTAGCTTGGGAAGTATCGTGCAATATCCCGCAGGGAGAACGTACGCAGTATAGAGGTTGGTGGTTCATGTTCAAGTAGGAACAGGAACGAACGACGCACGAGCTCGACTGGTGCAAGTTTCCCGTTAGTCCTTTCTTTGTAGTACGTTGTATCAAGTGTGACCGTATAATTTGTTATCGTGCCGTGACCAGCAACTGTTACGCGATATGAAGCGTTCGGCAGTGATTCACTCTCGGCGACCGCTATGTCGTAATCCAGGTTCATGTCTTTATCATGGGCACCGTAACGACCAAATGCTCGAGCAGCATCTTAAGCGAACTTGCGTTATCGGCGAGGTATTGTCTGATGAAAGCGACTTCACGTAATGCTGTAGTGTGTTTTTGCACTCCTTCACGATGTAATAGAAAC
>Ga0114931_10003708_pt1 | contig 19248 bp, 21 predicted proteins | sample 2SBtaG_FD_89579 | JGI IMG/M metagenome (GOLD analysis project Ga0114931, IMG submission 89579) | Deep subsurface microbial communities from Kolumbo volcano to uncover new lineages of life (NeLLi) - 2SBTROV14_V59a metaG | ecosystem: Environmental > Aquatic > Marine > Volcanic | place: Kolumbo...
GACCATCGCCATCTCAATGATGTGCTCGGCGATGACATGGTGACGGCCGAGCGCCTCGCGCGGCATCTTTACGACTGGTGCGCCGCGCGCTGGCCCGAGACGGCGGCGGTGCGGGTCAGCGAGACGCCCAAGACTTGGGCGGAATACCGGCCGTGAGCGATCCGATCCGCATCTCGGAAATTTTCGGGCCGACGATTCAGGGCGAGGGGGCGCTGATCGGGCAGCCGACGGTCTTCGTGCGCACCGGTGGCTGCGACTTTCGCTGCACATGGTGCGACAGCCTGCACGCGGTGGAGGCGAGCTGGCGCAAGAGCTGGGCGGCGATGAGCCATCAAGAGGTGCTGGCCGAGATCGAGCGCCTCACGGGCGGGCGGCCGATCCTGGTGACGCTGTCGGGGGGCAACCCGGCGATTCAGCCGCTGGGGCCGCTGATCGAGGCGGGCCGTGCGCGCGGCTACCGCTTCGCCATGGAAACGCAAGGGTCGGTGGCGCGCGGGTGGTTCTCCGAGCTCGACATGCTGGTGCTGAGCCCCAAGCCGCCATCTTCGGGCATGGAAACCGACTGGGCGGCGCTCGGGGCGTGTCTGTCGGCCTCGGGTTGGGGGGAGGCGACAGGGCGGCAGCCGGGCGCGGGCGGGCGATCCGCGAGGCCCGATGTCGTCCTGAAGATCGTCGTTTTCGACGAGGCGGATTATCTTTATGCGCGCGACGCGGCGGCGCGGTTTCCCGATCTGCCGATCTTTCTGCAACCGGGCAACCACACCCCGCCGCCGCCCGGCGATGACAGCGCGTTGGTGGACCGCGACGGGATCGAGGCGCGGATGCGCTGGCTTGTCGGGCGGGTGGTCGGCGATGGCTGGTATCGGGCAACGGTGCTGCCGCAGCTGCATGTCACGCTGTGGGGCAACAGGCGCGGCGTCTGAGGAGGAAAGCGATGAGTGACAAGGAGATCTACAAGGGGCTCGAGCAGCTCGGCGGGGCGACACGGATGCCGCAAAGCCCCGAGGAGGCCGAGCTCGAGCGGGTCGCCAACCCGCAGCCGGAGGTGGCCTATAACGTGCGCTTCACGGTGCCCGAGTTCACCTCGCTCTGCCCGATGACCGGGCAGCCCGATTTTGCCCATCTGGTGATCGATTACGTCCCCGGCGCCTGGCTGGTGGAATCGAAATCGCTCAAGCTCTACCTGGGCAGCTTTCGCAATCACGGCGCCTTTCACGAGGATTGCACGATCACCATCGCGCGGCGGCTTGTTGATTTCCTCGCGCCGCAATGGCTCAGGATCGGCGGTTACTGGTATCCGCGCGGCGGCATCCCGATCGATGTCTTCTGGCAGACCGGACCGGCGCCCGATGGCGTCTGGATACCCGATCAGGGCGTGCCGCCCTATCGCGGGCGCGGCTGAGGCCGGAGATTTTTCGACGAAAAATCTGCCCAAAAAAATTCTGCGAATTTTTGTCCGCCCCGGCGCGAGGTCAACGGCAGGGGGCGCTCAGCAATGGGCGACGCGGTAGTGGCCGTCGCCGGTGGCGTAGGCGCAGCGGTTGCGGGCGGTATTGCGCGCCACCAGAGTGCCGGCCGCGGCGCCTGCGAGGGTCGAGACCACCACCCAGTCGCTGTCGGCATCGAGCGCCTTGGCGGTGATGAAGCCGAGACTGCCGCCGATCAGCGCGCCGCCGAGCTGGCGTTCCTGATAAGGGTTCATGCAGCCGGCGAGGGCAAGCGGGGCGGCAAGGGCAAGTGCCAAGGTGGTCTGTTTCATGATCTTCTCCCGGCAGTCATTGCGCGGTTGCGCCGATGCGTGCGCGGGTCAGCCTATGCGCCTGAGCGGGCGGCGCAAGCACGGCAAGCTGGCGGTGGCGGATTGTCGCCGCCCGCTCTCGATGCAGGGCACGCGCTTGCCGCGCCGCTCAGGGGGTTTATGGCGTTTCCGCGCCGTCGGGTGTGGCGAAGGGGCTGCCCGGTGCGGTGACGCTTTCGGCGACCATCGCCGATGCGTCGCGGGGGCGCTCGGCGCGCAGCTCGCGCCAGGCGATGTAAAGGCCGCTCGATACGATCAGCGCCATGCCGATGAGCGTCGTCATCGTCGGCACCTCGCCCCACAGGAGCCAGGCGACGAGCGCCGCGATCGGCAGGTAGCTGTAATCAAAAGGTGCGATCACGCTCGCATCGGCGATCTGATAGGCGCGCGAGAGGGTGGTATAGCCGGCCATCCCCAGCCCGCCGAGCACCAGCGGCACCCAGGGGTTGGCCGGAAGGCTGGTCGGCACCTGCCAGCGCAGATGCGAAAACTCCGGCCCGAAGGAGATCACCTGATTGAGCGCCCATCCCGTCGCAAGCACGATCGGCCCGGCGAAGAGCAGCGTCCACAGGCCCACCGTGAGGCTCGATTCGCTGTCTCCGATCCGGCGGGCGAGAACCTGCCCGGTGGCGTAGAAAGCGGCGCAGGTGAGCGGCAGGAGCGCTGTCCAGCCGACGCCTCCCTCGCCCGGGTTGATCGCGATCACCACCCCGGCAAAGCCCGCGATCAGCGCCCCGGCCCGATGCCGGCCGACAGGTTCGCGCAGCACCGCGGCTGCGATCAGCGCAATCATCAGCGGCGCCGAAAAGAAGATCGTCGTCACCTTTGCCAGCCCCATGAAGGGGAAGGCCGCGTAAAAGAGCGAAAAGCCCCCTGAAAAGAGCGCCGCACGCAGGAGATGCAGCCGCCAGTTGGGCGAGCGCAGCCGATGCTGCCCGCCAAGGATGATGATCAGCGGCACCAGTACCGCCACCGCCACCGCCGAGCGGATGGCCATCAGGATCCACAGCGGATATTCGCCGAGCAGCGATTTCATCAACGCGTCCTGGCCGACGAAAAGCGTCATCCCGACGACCACGCAGCCGATGCCGTGCCCGGTGCGTGACGAAAGGTCCTGAAATTGCGGGGTGAGGGTTGTCATGGCGCCCAGCATGGGCGCGCTCAGGCGCCTTTTCTCGCCTGTTTTCGACAGCGGGTCGGAATCCGGCCGCGCGGGACAAAAAAGGCCGGCGCAGATGCGCCGGCCGCAGTCGGATGTGCCGGGCCGCGCGGGCCCGGCAACAGGGAGTTCAGGCGCGATTCATGCGGTTGTCGATGAGGTCTTCGACGACCGTCGGGTCGGCCAGTGTCGAGGTGTCGCCAAGCGTGCCATAATCGTCCTCGGCGATCTTGCGCAGGATGCGGCGCATGATCTTGCCCGAGCGCGTCTTCGGCAGGCCGGGGGCAAACTGGATCAGGTCGGGCTTGGCAAACGGGCCGATCTCCGTGCGCACCCATTGCTCAAGTTCCTTGCGCAACGCATCTGAGGGCTCTTCGCCCGCCATCAGCGTCACATAGCAATAGATGCCCTGGCCCTTGATCTCGTGCGGGTAGCCGACCACGGCGGCCTCGGCGACCTTGGGATGGGCCACGAGCGCCGATTCGATCTCGGCGGTGCCCATGCGGTGACCCGAGACATTGATCACGTCATCGACGCGGCCGGTGATCCAGTAATCGCCGTCCTCGTCGCGGCGGCAGCCGTCGCCGGTGAAATAGTAGCCCTTGTAATCGGCGAAATAGGTCTTTTCGAAGCGGTCGTGATCGCCCCAGACGGTGCGCATCTGCCCCGGCCAGCTGTCCTTCATGCACAGCACCCCGCGGGCCGGATTTCCGGTGAGCTCCTCGCCGGTCTGCGGATCGAGAACCGCCGGCTGAACGCCGAAGAAGGGTTTCATCGCCGCGCCGGGCTTGGTCGCGTGGGCGCCGGGCAGGGGGGTCAGCAGGATGCCGCCGGTTTCGGTCTGCCACCAGGTATCGACGATCGGCAGCCGGCCCTTGCCGACCTCTTCGTTATACCAGGCCCACGCCTCGGGGTTGATCGGCTCGCCGACCGTTCCCAGAAGCTTGAGGCTGGAAAGGTCGCATTTCTCGACGAACTGCTTGCCCTGACCCATCAGCGCCCGGATCGCCGTCGGCGCGGTGTAGAACTGGTTCACCTTGTGCTTGTCGCAGACCTGCCAGAAACGGCTGGCGTCGGGCCAGGTGGGAACCCCCTCGAAGATCATCGTGGTGGCGCCATTGGCCAGCGGCCCGTAGACGATATAGCTGTGCCCGGTGACCCAGCCGACATCCGCGGTGCACCAGAAAATGTCCCTGTCATGATAGTCGAAGATCAGCTCGTGGGTCATCGAGGTGTAGACGAGATAACCGCCGGTGGTATGAACGACGCCCTTGGGCGCGCCGGTCGAGCCCGAGGTATAGAGGATGAAGAGCGGGTCTTCGGCATTCATCACTTCGGGCGCGCAGTCTTCGGAGGCTTCGGCCATCAGCGCCCCGTAGCCATGGTCGCGCCCGGCTTTCATCGGCACGTCGTTTCCGGTGTGCTCGACCACCAGCGTCGTGACATCGCCGGCGATGTCGAGCGCCTTGTCGGCATTGGCCTTGAGCGGGGTGTTGCGCCCCCCCCGCGGGGCCTGATCGGCGGTGACCAGAAGCGCCGCGTCGCAGCCCTTGATCCGCGCCGCCAGCGCCTCGGGCGAGAAGCCGGCAAAGACCACGGAATGAATCGCCCCGATGCGCGCGCAGGCGAGCATCGCAAATGCCGCCTCGGGGATCATCGGCATGTAGATCACCACCCGGTCACCCTTGCCGATGCCGAGCTTCTTGTAGACATTGGCGAGCTTGTTCACCTCGCGCGAGAGTTCCTTGTAGCTGATGTGGCGCGCCGGATCGTCAGGGTTGTCGGGCTCCCACAGGATTGCCGTCTGATCGCCGCGCGTCGCCAGGTGGCGGTCGATGCAGTTCGCCGCGACATTGAGCTGGCCATCGGCAAACCATTCGATGGTGACATTGCCGAAATCGTAATTGACGTTCTTGACCTTGCTGAAGGGCTTGATCCAGTCGATGCGCTTGCCGTGCTCGCCCCAGAACCCTTCCGGGTCGCTGATCGACGCGGCATACATCTCTTGGTATTTCGCCGCGTTCACATGCGCATGGGCGACGATTTCGGGGCTGGGGGCATAGACTTTGTGTTCGGACATTTCGGACCCTTTTCTTGTCTTGATCGACGGTTTTGTGCCGCGCGCCCCGTCGCTTGCCGGGGCAGGGAGCGGGCGGCCGTCAGATGGCCAGATATTCGGCGCGCAACTCCTCGTTTTCCAGAACTTCCTCGGCGCTGCCGTCGAAGACGATGCTGCCGGTGTCCAAGATAACGGCGCGGTCGGCCAATTCCAAGGCGCGCACCGCGTTCTGTTCGACGATGATCGTGGTGATGCCCTGTTCCTTGATGACGCGCAGGGTTTTTTCGATCTCGTCGACGATCACCGGCGCGAGCCCCTCATAGGGCTCGTCAAGCAGCAGCACCTTGATGTCGCGCGCCAGCGCCCGGGCGACGGCCAGCATCTGCTGTTCGCCCCCCGACAGCGTCACCCCCTCCTGCTTGCGACGTTCCCCGAGCCGTGGAAAGAGCTCGTAAAGGCGCTCGAAGGTCCAGCCGACGGGGGGCGCGATCTGGGCCAGTTGCAGGTTTTCCTCGACCGTCAGGCCGGGGATGATGCTGCGATCCTCCGGCACCAGCCCGATCCCGGCGCGCGCCGCCTGATGGCTGTTCATCTGGTGCAGCGGCTGGTGATCGAGCCAGATTTCCCCATGGTTGACCTGCGGGCTGTCCATCCGCGCGATCGAGCGCAGCGTGGTCGTCTTGCCGGCGCCGTTGCGGCCCAGAAGCGCGAGGATCTCGCCCTCGTGGAGGTTGAAGCCGATGTTCTGGACGATGTAGCTTTCGCCGTAATAGGATTTCATCTCCCACACCGACAGAAAGGCGGGCGACGTTTCGGCGAGGTTGTGCCCCTTGGAAAAGTCGGGTTTGACGTTCATGGCGTAGCCTCCTGTCAGGCGTGCTCGCCAAGATACGCTTCGCGCACCTTGGGATGCCCCTTGATGTTTTCGGGGGTGTCCTCGACCAGCGGCGTGCCCTGGGCCAGAACGGTGATCCGCTCGGCGAGGCTGAAGACGACATACATGTCGTGTTCGATGATCGCGATGGTGATGTCGCGCTCTTGCTTGATCTGCTTGAGAAGGTCGATGGTGTTGTTGGTGTCGGCCCGCGCCATCCCCGCCGTCGGCTCGTCGAGCAGCAACAGGCGCGGGTTCTGCGCCAGGCACATGCCGATCTCGAGACGGCGCTTGTTGCCGCGTGACATCGCCGCCGAGTGATCGTGCCGCTGATCGGCCATGCCGAGGCTTTCGAGCATCGATTCGGCCTGCTCGATGACCTCCCGTTCGTTGAGCGAATTTTCCCAGGCGTGCATCCTGAAGACCCCGTCGCGGCGCGCGAAGATCGGGATCATCATGTTTTCGAGCACCGTCAGATCGCCGAATATCTCGGGCGTCTGAAAGACCCGCGAAATACCCATCTGGTTGATTTCGTAGGGCTTGCGCCCAAGCACGCTCTGGCCGTCGAACATCACCGATCCGGTGTCGGGGGTGAGCTTGCCGATCAGGCAGTTGAGCAGCGTCGACTTGCCCGCGCCATTGGGGCCGATGATCGCGTGGACGGAATTTTCCTCGATGCTCAGGTTGACGTCGCCAAGCGCCTGCAGACCGCCGAAACGCTTGTTGACGTTCTTGACCTCAAGAATGCCCATGGGTCGGTCTCCTTATTCCGCAGGGGTGTTCGGGGCGGCCTGGTCGGCTTTTGCGGCACCCGACCTGCCGCGCAGGAGGCGCCCGATGCGCTGTCCGCCCTCGACCAGCCCACCGGGCAGGAAGGTCACCACCAGCATGAACAGGATCCCCAAGGTCAGCGGCCAGCCCTTGCCGGTGAACGGCTCGATGATGGCGACGACGAAATTCCCGATCCCGTCGGGCAGGAAGCTGAACTAGCCGTGCAGGATCGAGTCGTCGATCTTCGAGAAGATGTTCTCGAAATACTTGATGAAGCCGGCGCCGAGGACCGGTCCGATCAGCGTGCCCGCCCCGCCAAGGATGGTCATCAGCACCACCTCGCCGGAAGCCGTCCATTGCATCCGCTCGGCACCGGCAAGCGGGTCCATCGCCGCCAAGAGGCCGCCCGCAAGGCCGGCATAGACGCCGGAGATGACGAAGGCGGCAAGCATGTAGGGCCGCGTGTTGAGGCCGGTATAGGTCATCCGGGTCTGGTTCGACTTGACCGCCCGGAGCATCATCCCGAAGGGCGAACGAAAGATCCGGATGGCGATGTAGAACATGACCAGCATCATCACCGCGGCAAGGTAATATCCGGCATTGAAGCTGAACGCCCAGGCGCCGAGATGGAGCTCGTAATTGGCCCGCATCGAAAGCCCGAAGAGATGCGGCATATTGGGCAGATCGGGCGAGTGGAACATCTGCGGATCGCCCTCATAGACCTGAAGGCCGGTTTCGCCATTGGTGAGGTTGAACTTCGGATTCGACAGCACCGAATAGGCCAGCGCATAGCTCATCTGCGCGAAGGCCAGCGTCAGGATGGCAAAGTAGATGCCCGAGCGCCGCAACGAGATGTAGCCGATGAGCAGCGCGAAGATGGCAGCGATGACGACGCTGAAGGCGATGGCCGGGATGACATCATAGGTGAAGAGCTTGAAGACCCAGACCGCCGCGTAGGAGCCGACGCCGAGAAAGGCGGCATGACCGAAGCTGAGATAGCCGGTCAGGCCGAAGAGGATGTTGAAGCCGATCGCGAAGATCCCGTAGATCACGAAACGCTGCATCAGGTCCGGATAGCCGGCGTTGAACTGCGCCATGGCGCTGTCGGCCGGAAACGGGTTGAGCAGGAATGGCGCGAAAATCACCATCGCCACGACGATCAGGAAGAGGGTGATGTCCCTGCCTTTGAGTCCGAGCATGATTCAGTCCTCCATCACGCCTTTGCGCCCCATCAGACCGCGCGGACGCGTCAGCAGAACGATGATTGCAACAAGGTAGATGATGACCTGATTGATCCCCGGAATGGTGGTCGTCGCCCATGTCGTCGAGGCGAAGCTTTCGAGGATGCCGAGCAGGAACCCGGCGAGCACCGCGCCCGGCAGGCTGCCCATCCCGCCGACCACGACGACGACGAAGCTCAGTACCAGAAAATCCATGCCCATGTGATAGTTGGGCGGGTTGATCGGGGCATACATCACGCCGGCAAGCCCCGCCACCGCGGCGGCTATGGCGAACATCAGGGTGAAGCGGCGGTCGATGTTGATGCCCAGAAGGCCCACCGTCTCGCGGTCGGCCATGCCGGCGCGCACGACCATCCCGAAGGTGGTGAATTGCAGGAACGAAAAGACCCCGCCGATGATGATGGCGGTAAAGAGGAAATAGACGAAACGCCAGGCCGGGTAGACAATGGCATTGGGGGCAAATCCGAGCATCACCCCAAAGTCGATGCTGCTCGAGAGCAACTCCGGAGCCGGCGTCGAGACCGGATTGGCGCCGAAGAACCCCTTGACGATTTCCTGCAGGACGATGGCGAGGCCGAAAGTCACCAGGATCTGGTCGGCATGGGGGCGGTGGTAGAAATGCTTGATCACCCCGCGCTCCATGATCAGCCCGACGAGCAGCATGATCGGGATCGAAAAGAGAATCGCCAGCGGCACCGACCAGTCGATGATCGACGCCCCGATGTCCGGGCCGAACCAGCTGTCGACATAGGGCGTTTCGACCTTGAGCGGATTGCCGAGAAAATCCTTCTGCGTCTCGTCGATGGTGACGAAACTCAGCCCCAGAATCTTTTGCAGCGTCACCGCGCAGAAGGCGCCGATCATGAACAGCGCGCCATGCGCGAAGTTGACCACGCCGAGGGTGCCGAAAATCAGCGTCAACCCGAGCGCGATCAGCGCATAGGCCGAGCCCTTGTCGAGCCCATTGAGAATTTGCAGGATGATTGCGTCCATTGGCCCCACCAGTGGGTTAGATGCGTTTGGGATGCTCCGGGGTGTCGGATGACAGAACCCGGCCGCGCGGAAGGGCGCGGCCGGGCCGAAGTGGACCGGTTATGCGCCCGGGTTGCACTTGCCGAGCGTGGCCGCGTCACCCCCGAACATCGGATGGTTCGGCGGATAGGTGACCTGCGCGGCCGGGGTCTTCTCGACGATTTCCAGCGTGTCATACTGGTTGGTCGGGTTCTCGGCCCCGCGCACCACGAGCACGTCCTTGAAGCACTGGTGATCGGCGGCGCGATAGAGCGTCGGCCCGTTGCCCAGCCCGTCGAACTTGAACCCTTCGAGGGCCTCGCCCACCCCACAGGGGTTGAACGTGCCGGCGCGCTCGCAGGCATCGGCATAAAGCAGCACCTGCGCATAGCAGGTCTGCGCCGAGTTCGACGGCGGCTTGCCGTATTTCTCGCCGAAGGACTTGACGAACGCCTTGGTGCCCGCGTTGTCGAGCTGCCAGTTCCAGTTCATCGAGCCGAACACGCCCTTGATGTTCGCGCCCGCCCCGGCGGCCATCAGCTCGGAATAGAGCGGCACGACGATCTCGAACTTCTTGCCGTTCACCATCTTGTCGCGCATCCCGAACTGCACCGCCTGGGTGAGCGAGTTGATCATGTTGCCGCCGTAGTGGTTGAGGATCAGCACGTCGGCGCCCGAGTTCAGAACCGGCGCGAGATAGGACGAGAAATCGGTCGAGGCAAGCGGCGTGCGCACCGTGGCAACCGTCTCCCAGCCGATGGCCTCGGTCGCGGCCTTGATCGATTCTTCCTGCGTCCAGCCCCAGGTGTAGTCGGCGGTCAGGTGATAGGCCTTGCGGTCGGTGCCCATCGCCTTGGCCAGCACGGGCGCCAGCGCGGCGGCGGACATGTAGGCGTTGAAGAAGTGGCGGAAGCCGTTGGCCTTGCGGTCCTTGCCGGTGGTGTCGTTGGAGTGCGTCAGCCCGGCCATGAAGATGATGCCCGCCTCCTGGCACAGACCCTGGGTGGCGATCGCCACGCCCGAGGACGAGCCGCCGTTGATCATGATCGCGCCGTCCTTTTCGATCATCGACTTGGCGCTGGCGCGGGCGGCGTCGGATTTGGTCTGCGTATCGCCGGTGACGAAGGTGACCTTCTTGCCGAGGATGCCGTTGCCCTTGAGCGCCTTCGAGGAAAAGGTGTTGAGGCAGCCGCCGTCGCCCATCCCGTTGAGGTGTTCGACCGCCAGTTTCTGCGCCAGAAGCTCGTCGGCGCCTTCATCGGCATAGGGGCCGACCTGCGGGACGTTGAAGCCGAGCGTCACCGAGCCGCCCATGGGCTCGTTGGTGTAGGCTGCCGCGCTTGAGGCCGTGAAGATGGTCGGCAGCGCAAGACCGGTACCGGCGACGGCACTGGTCTTGAGCAGACCACGACGCGTGAAGTTCGAATTGGACATGAATATCCTCCCGTTTATGAACGTCCCGGCGACGCCTCCTCTGCGCCGCCGAAGTCGCACCAAAGTGCAAATTGATTATCGCAGGGAGAAAGAAAATTTCACAACAAAAGGCTTTGACACAACGATTTTTTTGTAAAAAAATGGACAGGAATGGGCGGCATGTTGTAAATTTTTGCAATGAAACACCGGAAGGTCAGGTTTTGACTGAGAAATCCGCCAGGGATCACTCTTCGGTGATGGGCAGCCGCATCCGCGAGCGGCGGGTGATTGCCGGGCTCAAACAGTCCGATCTCGCCAGGCGGGTCGGAATTTCGCCCTCCTATCTCAACCTGATCGAGCACAACCATCGCAGAATCGGCGGCAAGACCCTGATCCGGCTGGCCGAGGCGCTGAACGTGGCGCCGGCGGTGCTCTCGGAAGGGGCCGAGGCGGCGCTTGTTGCCGCGCTCAGGGAGGCCGCCGCATGGGCCGCGGCAGGGGACACGGCGGGAAGGCCAATGGCCGAAATCGAGCGCACCGAGGAGTTCGCCGGCCGCTTTCCCGGCTGGGCGAAACTGCTTGGCGATCTCGCCCGCCGGCGCGAGGCGCTGGAGGCGACGATCAAGGCGCTGACCGACCGGCTGGCCCATGACCCGCATCTCGACGCCTCGCTGCACGAGGTGATCTCGACGGTGACGGCGATCCGCTCGACCGCCTCGATCCTCGCCGGCAGCGAGCCGCTGACGCCGGAGTGGCAGCGCCGCTTTCACCGCAATATCGACGAGGACAGCGCGCGGCTGGCCGAGGGGGCGGAGGCGCTGGTGCGCTATCTGGAGGGCGCGCGCGATGCCGAGGCCGATATCAAGTCGCCCCAGGACGAGGTGCACGCCTTCCTCGAGGAGAACGGGTTTCATTTTTCCGCGCTTGAAGGGGCCGCGCTTGAGGGGGGTGGGGGCGCGGCGCGGATCGAGGCGGTTCTCGGGCGGTCGCAGAGGTTGCGCACCGAGGCCGCGCGTCATCTCGCGCGGCAGATGCTCCGGGTCTATGTGCGCGATGCGCGGCAGCTGCCACTGGCGGCGCTCGGTGCGGCGCTCGCCGCGCACGGACCCGATCCCGGCGCGCTGGCCGAGGCGCTCGACGTCGACATGGCGATGCTCTTTCGCCGTCTGGCGATGTTGCCGGAGAGGGTTGCCGGGCCGGTGGGCCTGGTCATCTGCGATGGCGCCAGGACGCTCTTGCTGCGCAAGCCGGTGCTGGGATTTGCGATGCCGCGCGCGGCGGCCGCCTGTGCGCTGTGGCCGCTTTATCAGGTGCTCGGGCAGGCGGATGTGCCGGTGCGCTTGCGGCTGCGGCAGGGCGAGGCGCGGGTCATCGCCTATGCGGTCAGCGAAGAGGTCGCGCCGGCGCGCTTCGACCGGCCCGCCCTTCGCCGTCCGCACATGCTGCTGCTGCCCGATTTCGGCCCGGGGAGCGATGCGCTGGCCGAGCGCGAGGTCGGGGTGAGCTGTCAGGTCTGTCCGCTCGCCGGGTGCGCGGCGCGGCGCGAGCCGTCGATTCTCGGCGGTGGCTTTTGACAGGCTGCGCGGCTTTGGCGATAGTGAAGGTCCGGCATCGCAAGGGCGCCAGGGCATGGGAGGGCGGCTGAATGGCTGGAAAGGTGGTGCTCGTCGAGGATGAGCGCAACATCATCGAGGCGATCCGCTTCCTGCTGTCGCGTGACGGATGGGAGGTCAGGACCCATTCCAACGGGCAGGACGCGGTCGAGATCCTGCGCGCCGAGCGGCCCGATCTGGTGATCCTCGACGTGATGCTGCCGGGCAAGAGCGGCCTCGACATTCTCCGGGAAATCCGCGCCGATGCCGAAATCGGTGCGGTGCCCGTCCTGATGCTGACCGCCCGCGGGCAGCTCAAGGATCGCGAGATGGCCGAGCACGCCGGCGCCAGCCGCTACATGACCAAGCCCTTCTCCAATACCGAGATGCTGGCCGCGGTCCGCGAACTGGTGGCGGGGTGATGGCGCGCAGGGTGCCGATATTCGTCGAACGGGGCACCTATCGGCGCCGCCGGGTGGCCGATGCGGCGCGCCTGTTGCCGGTTGTCGGCGTGATCCTCTTTCTGCTGCCGCTCTTGTGGGTGGGCAGTGATGGCGAGAGCGGCCGCACCGCCTGGGTGATGAGCTATATCTTTGTCGTCTGGGCCGTGCTGGCGGTGCTGTCGGGGGTTCTGTCGCGCTATCTGGTCTCGGAGGACGACGCACGCCACCGCGGGGGCACGGGCGGCGATGATGTGGATGGCGATGACGGGGACGGAGATGATGCGGGCGGCGATGACGGGGTGCCGTCGGAGGGGGCGCGATGGTGACCCTCAACGCCCTTGTCCTGATCTGCCTTTCCTATGTGGTCTTTCTCTTTGCGGTGGCTTTCGGGGCCGACCGCGCGGCGCGGCGCGGGCGCGGCAAGTGGCTGCGCTCTCCGATCGTCTACACGCTGTCGCTGTCGATCTACTGCACGGCATGGACATTTTATGGCGCGGTCGGTTTTGCGGCGCGCTCGGGGCTCGAATTTCTGACCATCTATATCGGCCCGACCCTGGTGATGATCGGCTGGTGGCTGACGCTGCGCAAGATGGTGCGCATCGGGCGCAGCCAGCGCATCACCTCGATCGCCGATCTGATCTCGTCGCGCTATGGCAAATCGAACACGCTGGCGGTTTTCGTCACCCTCATGGCAGTGATCGGCCTGACGCCCTATATCGCGCTTCAGCTTCAGTCGGTGACCCTGTCTTTCGCGACCTTCGCCGAGGCCGACCCCTTTGCCGCCGGCTATCCCAATGAAAAGACCACCGCGCTGTGGGTGGCGGGCGGGCTGGCGGTGTTCACCATCCTCTTCGGCACCCGCAACCTCGACGCCAACGAGCGCCATCACGGCGTCGTCATGGCGATCGCGCTCGAGGCGGTGGTCAAGCTCTTCGCGCTTCTGGCGGTGGGGGTGTTCGTGGTCTGGGGGCTGTCCGGCGGGGTGACGGACATGATGGCGCGCATCGACGCCTCGCCGATTTCCGCCTGGCAGGTTTCCGGCAGCCGGTGGATCGGGCTGACCTTCCTGTCGGCGGTGGCGTTCGTCTCCTTGCCGCGAATGTTTCAGGTGATGGTGGTCGAGAGCGAGGACGAAAACCACCTGCGCCTGGCGTCCTGGGCCTTTCCCGCCTACCTGATGCTGATGAGCCTCTTCGTGGTGCCGATCGCGGTGGTCGGGCTGGAGATGCTGCCGGCGGGGAGCAATCCCGACCTCTTCGTGCTGACATTGCCGCTGACCGGGGGGCAGGGAGAGCTTGCGGTGCTGTCCTTTCTCGGCGGGTTCAGTTCGGCCACCTCGATGGTCATCGTGGCGGCGATCGCGCTTTCGACGATGGTGTCGAACCATATCGTGATGCCGGTCTGGCTGTGGTTCACCGGCGGCGGGGCGATGGTATCGGGCGATGTGCGCAACGTCGCGCTGCTCGCGCGGCGGCTGTCGATCGCGCTGATCCTGTTTCTCGGCTACAGCTATTTCCGCCTCTCCGGCGGTGGCACGGCGCTGGCGGCGATCGGGCTGATTTCCTTTGTCGGCGTGGCGCAGTTCCTGCCGGCGCTGATCGGCGGGCTGTTCTGGCGCGGGGCCACCCGGCGCGGCGCCCTGGCGGGGTTGAGCGCCGGGTTCGTGATCTGGGCGTGGAGCCTCTTTCTGCCCAGTTTCGGCCCCTCGCTCCTGCTTCCCCAAGAGGTGCTTGCGGAGGGGTTTTTCGGGCTCTCCTTCCTGCGTCCGCAGGCGCTCTTCGGGGCGGCGGGAATGGATCCGGTGATCCATGCGCTGATGTGGAGCCTTCTTTTCAACGCCGGCAGCTTCGTGCTGGTGTCGCTCCTGAGCCTGCCGGAGCCGCTGGAGCGGTTGCAGGGGGCGCAGTTCGTCAATGTCTTCAACCACTCGGCGACGCCGCGCAGCTGGTCGGGGGGGATGGTGCAATCGGAAGACCTGATGATCATGACGCAGCGGATCATGGGCGCGGCGGAGGCCCAGGAGATGTTTGCGGCCGAGGCGCGGCGCCAGGGGCTGGCCGGCTACCTGCCCGAGCCGACGCCCGATTTCCTGCAATCGCTGGAGCGTGAGCTCTCGGGCTCGGTCGGGGCGGCGACGGCGCATGCGATGATCAGCCAGATCGTCGGCCGGGCCACGGTCTCGGTCGAGGATCTGATGGCGGTGGCCGACGAGGCCGCGCAGATCATGGAATATTCCAGCCGGCTGGAGGCCAAGACCGAGGAGCAGGCCCGCACCGCGCGCCAGCTTCGCGCGGCCAATGAAAAGCTCACCAGGATTTCGCTGCAAAAGGATGCGTTCCTCGGCCAGATCAGCCACGAGTTGCGCACGCCGATGACCTCGATCCGGGCGTTTTCGGAGATCCTGCGCGACGGCGACGGGCTGACTGCGGAGATGCGTGACAGATACGCCGCCATCATCCTCGATGAGGCGACCCGGCTGACGCGGCTGCTCGACGATCTGCTCGACCTCAGTGTGCTCGAAAGCGGGCAGGTGGAGCTCAAGACGCAAGCGGGGCGTCTGTCGGATCTGCTCGACCGGGCGGTGGCGGCGGCGAATCCCGGGCGGGGGCTGAAGATTCTCCGCACCCCGGAGGCCGAAGATATCCCCTTGTTCACCGATTGCGACCGGCTGGTGCAGGTCTTCATCAACCTGATCTCCAATGCGGAGAAGTATTGCGATGCCGAGGGGCCGAGGCTGGCAATCCGGCCGGCCTTGTCGGGGGGCGCGTTGACGATCGATTTCGTCGATAACGGCCCGCCCATCCCGGTCGAGCAGCAGGCGGTGATCTTCGAGAAGTTTTCCCGCGCCGGCGAGAGCGGCGCCAAGGGGGCCGGGCTGGGGCTGGCGATCTGCCGCGAGGTGATGGCGCGGCTCGGCGGCACGATCGGCTATCTGCCGGGGCAGGAGGGCGCCGCCTTTCGCATGACCCTGCCGGTGCCCGAAGCGGCCAGCGACGAGAGCGAAAACCGCCCCGACGAAAGGCGCGCCGCCCGCGCCGCGCAGTGACGCGCGGGGATATCGCGTTTCAATCCCGCCGCCGTCGTTCATGTTCCGCCCCCGCCTTGCAGGGTGGGCTGCAATTTTCCTACATGGAGCGGCGCTAACATCCTGGTAACGATGATGCGGTTAGAGTGGGCCACCCACAACAGGCGGGAGGCCGACGGCAGAACGCATGTCACCGCAACAGCTGCGCAACGTCATTCACAAGAAGGCCCGCGTCGCGCGCGCCGAGGTCGAAGCGCGGGCGATGTCGCCCTCAAAGGCGCTGCGCCTGTCGCTGGAGCGCGCCTGCGACCGGCTTTTTGATCTTGCGCTGACGGTCGGTGCGGTTGAACAGCGCAAGCTGACGCTTGACGAGATCGGCAAGGAGGTCGCCGGGGATGGCCTGATCGCGCTGCTCGAAGGGCGGGGGGCGGCCCCCGCTGTCGCGGTGCTGGACCGCCAGATCGTGCAGGCACTGGTCGAGGTCCAGACCGTCGGGCGGGTTGTTTCCACGACCGCGCCGGAACGCGCCTTTACCGGCACCGACGCCGCCATCTGCGCCCCGCTCCTCGACGCGATGATGAGCGGGTTCGACGACAAGCTGGCGGAGCAGGACCCGGCCCATCGGCGCGCCGGCTTGCGCTTTGGCAACCGGATCGAGGATGTGCACGGGCTGATGCTGGTGCTCGAAGAACCTCGCCATGAGATGATCCGCCTGACCTGTGATGTCGGCCGCGGGAAGGTTTCGGGGGTTCTGACGCTCTTTCTGCCCGAACAGGCGGTGGCGCTGCGCAAGCCGGATGCCGGAGGGCGGGCCGCGGCGGGCAGTTTCGGTTTCTCGGAGCTTGTGCTGACGGCGCCGGTGGTTCTTGACGCCGTGCTCGAGCGGGTGACGATGCCGCTGTCGAAGGTGATGCAGCTCAGCCCCGGCATGCGCCTGCCGATCGACGCCGCCGCCATCGGCCGAACGGAGCTGGTGGCGGCAAAGGGTCATGTCGCGGCGCTGGCCCGGCTGGGGCAGATGAACGGGTTTCGCGCGTTGCGCCTGACGGGGACTCCGCAGGCCGCGCCGTCCTCCGCGCCCTCTGCGGCGGGGGGCGCGGCGGGAGCGGAAGATGCGGCTGGCGCCAGCGATGCCGGGGGCGTGAAGCCGGCTGTGCGCGCGGATGCGCCGTCGCAGCCGCTGCAGAAAACGGTGCCACAGAAAACGGCGCCGCCGCCCGCGCCAGAGCCGGCGCTGTCGCCGGACATGCCCGTCGCGCCCGATCCTGGCGCATCTGCCACGCCCGATTTTCCCGACCTGCCGGATTTTCCGGATCTGGCCGACCCGCTGGCACCCCCCGCCGGGGATGACGAGGCGCCTGCCGGCCTCTCGGCCCTGCCCGCGCTCGGCACCGCAAGCTGATCCGCGATCGCCGCGGGCCCGGGCCGTGCCACCGGCACCGGTTGACCTGGGTCAATGACGGCGCCGGCAAACTGTGAAATGCTCGCTCGGTCCAAGGAGGAAACCGATGCGCGATTTCACCCCCTATCGCAAGGCCCTGCTCGACCGGCTTGGCGAACTCGACGGCCGCCTGCGCGAGATCGAGGCAGAACTCGTCGCGCCGGCGCCCTCGGACTGGGAAGAACGGGCGGTGGAGCGCGAGGACGACGAGGTGCTCGAGAGCCTTGGCCAGAGCAGCGGGGTCGAGATCGCCCGAATCCGCGCCGCCCTCAAGCGCCTGCGTGAGGGCACTTACGGGGAATGCGTGCGCTGCGGCGCGCCGATCTCGGATGCGCGTCTCGCGGCGCTGCCGGACACGCCGTTCTGCCGCGACTGCGCCGCCGAGGTCTGAGCGCGGCGGGTCTCGGATCGCGCCGCGCAATGCCTATGTCAATCGGGAAGCCTGGGAGGAAAAGATGACCGATCTCTTGAACGAACTGAATACCCTGAAGGGGCGTATTCTCAAGGCCGATATCGAGACGCGCCACCGGTTTCAGCCCCGTCTCGGGGCGCTGATCGCGCGGCTCGAAGCGCAAGGCGTGGCGGTGCCCAAGGATCTCCGCACCCTTGATGAGGAACTGCAGGTGGAGGCGATCGAGGCGCAGTTCGACAACATGCCGGTCTGATCGCGACCCGCGGACCGCGCGCGACTCAAGCGAGAATGACGCCCAGAACGACCAGCATCAGCCCGGCGACCGAGAGCAGGAGAGCGCCGGTATTGAGCGGCACGAGTTTGTGCAGCACGGCGCGCAATTGGACATCGTCGAGTCCGGCGCGGCGCGCCCTCCAGACCTTGAGAATGCACCACACGAGCCCCGCCAGACCGATCAGCGAGACCGCCGTGCCGAGCCAGATCAGCGTCTTCATGGACCCCCTCCCTTGCGGTTGCACTCTCGTCCCGCGCCGCCCCTAGCCCGCTCTTTGCGGGAGTGCAAGGGAACATGCGTCCGGTTGGCTCTTGCGGCACCGCGCCGAGGGGCTTAGGACGAGGGTCCGTCGCAACCGGAGGGACCGCCATGAACGACCAGACCGCCCAGTCCAGCTATCGCGTGACCGCCGACGAGCTGCGCCAGTTCATCGAGCGCTTCGAACGGCTCGAGGCCGACAAGAAGGACATCGCCGAGCAGCAAAAGGAAGTGATGGCCGAGGCCAAGGCGCGCGGCTATGACACCAGGGTGATGCGCAAGGTCATCGCCCTGCGCAAGCGCGACAAGGACGACATCGCCGAGGAAGAGGCGGTGCTGGAGATGTACAAGGAAGCTCTGGGCATGTGAGCGCCGGCACCGGGCCGCGTGCCGTCACGCGTCTCGCGTCCGTTCCCCGCCGTCACGGCGTGATCAGCGTCAGCCCGGGCACCCGCGCGATGGCATGGATGTCTTCCTCGTAGATGTCGGTGAGCTGGTTCATCATGTCCGCGCTCCAGCCGGCGATCTCGAACTCCTCCTCGACCGCGTCCTCGCGCGCGAACTTGTCGAGAAAGGCCGAGATCACCCGGCGCTTCTGGGTTTCGGTCATGTCGGGATGGCTTTCGATAAAGGCCGAAAAGCGTTTCATCCCGGCCGTGCTCATGATTTCCTCGAGCAGCGCGAACTCGCCGGCGATCTTCGCCGTCGGGTCGAGCCCGGCCATTTCGCGCAGGATCTGCCCCCAGATCAGCGGCGTATCCTCGTTGCACCACACCGTCATCGCGATGTCGGGCAATTGCGCGCGGATGCGCCCGAAGAGCTCCGACCAGCGGAAGGTGAACGGATCATAGCCGCGAAAGATGTCCTCGATGCTGTTGAAATTGGTCTTGGCGAGCAGCGCCGGCATGAAGGTCGCCGGATCGCGGATGGCGATGAAAAGCTCGACCCGGTCGTTGGCGAAAAGCTGGCGAAACGCCTCGAGCCGGGCGCAGGCGGCGGGGTAGAACATCCGCTTCACCGCCATCTTGTGGGTGCCGAAGAAACTGTCATTGGAGAGGATCAGCCGCTCGGCCCCGCCATCCGGCACCAGCGCCGCATGGAGCGTGTCGCGGGCCTCCTTGCCGACCCCGTCGGCGGCGGCGGCGTTGATGGTGTCGCGCAAGAGCGGGCGGTAGTCGCCCGGCCTGGGCACGATGGTGCCGAACTCGGCCAGCATCGCGGCATTTTCCAACAGACATGTCACCAGCCGGTCCTCGTCGGTGACGTGCGCGCCTGCGTGAAGAACGACCTGCATCTTCCTCAACCCTGCCCACTTTGTTTCGTGCCACTATAACCCTTTTCGCGCCCCGTTAAAGGCGCTTTCCAAAGCGCGGGCCGGCGGAATTCGCGCTTGCGGGGAGGGTGGCAATTGACGTATTTCACCTCTCGCGCCCCCATAGCTCAGCTGGTAGAGCAACTGATTTGTAATCAGTAGGCC
>Ga0114931_10003709_pt1 | contig 19248 bp, 17 predicted proteins | sample 2SBtaG_FD_89579 | JGI IMG/M metagenome (GOLD analysis project Ga0114931, IMG submission 89579) | Deep subsurface microbial communities from Kolumbo volcano to uncover new lineages of life (NeLLi) - 2SBTROV14_V59a metaG | ecosystem: Environmental > Aquatic > Marine > Volcanic | place: Kolumbo...
CTCCACAACGTACCGGTTTGGGCGTTGATAATGAGCGGTAAAAGTCCGAGTATGGTTGTCAAAGAAGTCATCAGGATCGGACGAAATCTGTTTTGCGCGGCTTCAATGACGGCCTGGTAAAGTTCATATCCTTCCCACTGCAATTGGCGAATACGCGCCACCAAAAGGATGGCGTTGTTCACAACAATGCCCCCGAGTAAAACCACGCCGATGTATGCGCCGCGGTCGAAACTTTTGCCGGTCAGCCAGTAAATGAGAAATACGCCGATCAGACCCATGGGTATAGTAACCATGACGACCAGAGGATGAATGAGCGACTCGAATAGCCCGGCGGTGACCATAAAAATGAAAAGCAGGGAAAGTGCAATAACCAGGTAAATTTGCCGTGTTTCTTCTTCGGACATGCGGAAAAAGGTATCCCGTTCCAGTTTGTAACCCGGCGGCAGTTGCGTCCCGGCAAGGATTGTATCTACCAGGCGGCTGCCCATTTTATAGGGGCCGCGGTACTCAAAAGAGACCACGCGCTTGTACTGCTGCTTTTCACGGTCAATACGTTTCATTACCGGCCTTTCGATGATGGAAGCGATGTCGGACAACCGCACCTGCTCGCCATGCTCGTTGTGCAGCGTTCCTGCCATTAAATCATCGATACTGAAATTTACTGCGCCGCGCATTTTAATCTGCAAAAGTCTTTCCTGCTTGCCGACAGTAATTGTCCGGCGGGTAAAATTTTCGCGCAAATATTTCTGTACTTTTGCAAGGACATCGTAAACCGTTATATCCCGAGCAGCCAACCTGTTTCGATCAACCTGCAAAGCCATTTCCGTAACATCGTTACCTGCCCACCAGTCCACAGAATTTGTATTGACCTCTCTGACGCGTGTATATTTCTTCAGAACGTGCCCCAGCGTTTCAGCATAGTTTTTAACCTGGTTGTAATTATAGCCCAGCACTTTGATGCGAAATGACGGTGACGAGCCTCCGCCTCCACCGTAAAACCCTTCACCAAATCCATAGACACCGGCAGAAGCGCCGCCGATGCCTGCGGCAAGCGAAATCAGTTTTTCTTTCAGAATAAGAGGAAAAGCGGTTCGCTTGACACTGTCGGGAAAAGTGATACGCAGGGCAGCCATTTCAGGATAAATATCGCAGCTTATTTGTTCAGTATGTCCTTCTTCCAGTGCAGCCTTTTCAAAGCGCCGGGCAAAGACCTTTGTCCGCGAGATTTCCGATCCGCGGGGCATGGATATATAAACACTGATATAAGTATCTTCATGCCATCCCCAAACCTGGCCGCGGTAAACGTAATTATTTTAGGCATGCTTGCAATAATAAAGTGGTCTTGAAACGACTGAAATATCGTTCTGCTGTGGGAGCCGGTCGATTGGGAGAATCCGCAGAAATTTGAGTAAAAAAAAGCCAACACATTCAAGACTGTGTTGGCTTTATAAGTCGGGGCGGTGAGATTCGAACTCACGACTTCCTGCTCCCAAAGCAGGCGCGCTAACCGGGCTGCGCTACGCCCCGAAACATTTATTTCATTTTCGAGTTGATTAATTCCTTGAATTTTTTCAATGCCAATCCCCTGTGGCTGATTTTGTTCTTTTCCTCCAGGCTCATTTCAGCAAAGGTTTTCTTCAAGTGCGGTACATAAAAAACTGGATCGTACCCGAAACCAAAATGCCCGCGTCGTTCATCCAGGATTATTCCCTCACAAACTCCTTCCACCGTTTGCACTCCCTTGCCGTCCCAGAATGCAACGATCGTGCGAAAACGAGCGGTTCTTTTTTCTGCCGGAACGCCGGCCAAAGCTTTCAGCAGTTTGTTGACATTATCTTCATAAGTTGCATTTTCACCTGCGTAACGGCTCGATCTTACACCCGGTTGGCCGTTTAAAAAATCCACTTCGAGTCCGGTGTCATCGGCAACCGTTGGTATGCCTGCTATTTCAAATAACACACGTGCTTTTTTTATTGCATTGCCCTCAAGCGTGGGCTGATCTTCGTCAACATCCGGCAAGTTTTCAAAGGCATCGGCAGAAATGATCTCGATATTTAGATCTTTTAAAACGTGCTTAATCTCGATGACTTTATCTTTGTTCCGTGTTGCAAGCAGAAGCTTTTTAAGTCTCATCAGAAAACGTTCGCTGCCTAGCTCAAATACTCAGCTTCATTGCATTTGCATATTGAAACAAAGTTTTCTTTGAAACGCCAACTGTTTCTTGTTTCATCTTTAAATGTTTTAACAACTTTTAGCGTGCGGTATAATTCTCCGCATTCCGGGCAGTGTCTTGAACTCAGGTGCGCTGCTTTGGCTAATTTGCTTGCAAAACTACGATCTTTTGACATTTATTTTTCTCCACATAATATTTTCAAACAAAACAGCCATAAATATAAGAAAAATTATTTAAAAGTCAATAGAAGAAAATTTTAATAATGAACGTATCCTCACACTATTGGTGGATACGATGATCGTCTCGGATATTCATCCAGGTAAAAATTGATGCATTTTTGCTGATTTAAAGTTTACAACCATTGGGCAGATACTGACGATTCCTGTTAACCAGGAAGCAAGACTGTCCTGTATGCCGTAAAAGTCATTGATCCGGCGGGGGAACAAGCAGGAGACGATCTGCTGGTAGGGACGACCGGAATTTGAAAATTGTATAATCGTTAAAGAGGGAATGAAACGTGGTATATGACCCGAAAAAACATCATCGTCAATCCCGTCGGTTAAAAGGATTTGTTTATGCATCCTCCGGCGTCTATTTTATCACTATTTGTACACGCAACCGGAGTTATCTTTTTGGTGAAATTTCCAATTCCGAGATGCATTTAAATAAATTCGGTCACATTGTCAAAGAAGAATGGTTGCGATCTGCAGAGATCCGTCACGAAATCGAATTGGATGCATTTATCGTTATGCCGAATCATTTTCATTCCATTGTGTGGATCACAAATGAAAATAATATCATCGTAAGGGCGACCGGCCGGTCGCCCCTGCATACCGACGCATTACCCCAACACACAAACACGTCTGCTCAACAAAATCATCGGCCCAAAGGCCCAAAACCAAGATCGTTGGGGTCTCTCGTTGGTGGCTTTAAATCTATCTGCAAAACGCGCATTAATCAAATACGCCAAACTCCGGGCGCACCTGTATGGCAAAGAAATTATCATGATCATATTATCCGAAACGAAAAAGATTATGACCGCATCCGGAAATATATCATCAGTAATCCGGCAAGGTGGGAAGATGATCGGTAAAATGAAAATAATTAAAATAATTAAAATAAAATCTCGCCCGTTTGTGTTTCACCTACAAAAGAAAACAAATTAATAAAGGAAAATTAATTTTGAAAAATTTAATTCTCATTTTCACTATAGCTTTTATTGCTTTATTATTTTCAAGCGATTTAAAGGCGGACAAAAATAAAAAGGTTGATATGGATAATCCTAATTTACAAAAAGCGACATTTGCCGGCGGGTGTTTCTGGTGCATGCAGCCGCCGTACGATCAATTGCCGGGGGTGATTTCCACGACTGTTGGCTATACCGGTGGAGACGTTGAAAATCCGACCTACCAGGAGGTGAGCACCGGTAAAACTGGACATGCGGAGGCAGTACAAATTCTTTTTGATTCGACCAAAACAAGTTATTGGGAGCTACTGCAGGTTTTCTGGCACAACATTGACCCGACCAATCCCTACGGACAGTTTGCAGACATTGGTTCGCAATACCGCACCGCCATTTTTTATAACGATGAAAAGCAAAAAGAACTGGCTGAAAAATCCAAGCGAGAACTGGAAAATTCCGGCAAGTTCGATAAACCCATTGTTACAAAAATCGTCAAGGCTTCGACATTTTATCCTGCCGAAGAATACCATCAGGAGTATTACAAGAAAAATTCTTTTCACTACAATCAGTACAAGGTGGGGTCTGGACGGTCAGGATATTTAAAGAAAAAATGGGGAGAGGAAAAGAAGTAGTTTTTTTTCTGTGGTCTGTTCGATACTTTTGCATCCTCCCGCGGGTTTTGAAAAGTTGAAATAATATTTAGGAGCCTCCAACTTGGATGGCGCAATAATACTTGATTGTCTTTCTAACCCGCGGGAGGATGTGCTCATTCCCAAATTCTTCCTTTCAGAATCCTGGTATCGGGATGCGTCTTTTTCCATGAGGACCAGTATGTTTCGGTAGATGGAATTCCGATCATTGTACGATCTGCATAAACACCTGTGATTCCGGTCGGGCCCATTTCCTTTTGCATGGGATACCACATACTCTTGGTTTCCAAATCGTACAATACAAAGAGAAAATTATAGGTCCATCCGCTGGCGCTGAATGTTAAAACGGTATCATCAATTTTACGGCTGTACACGGCAGCCAATCCACGAAGCGGTCAATTGGTAATCGCAACCGGTTGATTGCCGAATTCATCGTTAACAACCTCATGGCGTCCGAGAATAACCATAGGGTAAGCGCGGGAGTCGCCTTTGATGGAAACGCCGAGCACCATAAAAGTATCGGTATCTCTCGGGTAACCTTCATCTCCAGGTGAAAGGAATTGCGGATCATTAATCGGAGTAATGGCGTTGGGGCCAAGACCATACTGAAATTGTTCGCCTTGCATACCATATTTTTCCTGGGCATGCGTTACATCCCATCTCACACCCTCAGCATCCGTAATAATTATTCCACCGTCCCTTTTCGGCTCCTGCAAATTTTCCGGCCCGGTTGAAGCTTTTCGACAACTCGTAAATAAGGCAGACAATGAAAAAGCTATGACCAGCAAAACAATATATCTTTTCATGTTCAATCCTGTTTTTTTACTCAGCAATTTCTATCTTGAACCGGCAACAGGCATTGCTGTTCCTACATTTCAACAGGATTTTCCCGCCATTGCGGCATAATGCAGCACATCCGCTATCAGGACGTATTATTTTGCTGCCTCATCCTCCCCATTTTTATCTAATTCGCCGTCCCGAACCCACATGAATTTGCGGCGGAGGGTTTTGGCATAGTAGCGTTCGAGAACATCATAGTCCACTTTTTTACCCCAATTATAATAAACGCGCGGATCAATATAAGATTTCTGGCTTGTGCCCAAATTCCAGGTACGGTTTTGCAGGGCAATTGCTTTTTGCACCTTTAATTTACCCAGGGAAAGGTGTGCTTTTTCCTGCATCTGCTTTGTCTTTTCAATACGTTTCATTTTGGAATCGATGCGCTTTTTGTAGCGAAGGCCAATTTTTTTCAGCTTGTCCATTGTCGCGGCTGCTGCCTTTTTTTCTTTCGCTTCTAGGCGCAGTTTCTTCAATTCCTGCACCAAGTCCTTTTCTCTTTTTTTCAAAGTGGCAATGCGGTCTTTGGCACGCTGCTCACGTTCCTTGTATTTTACTTTTCGTTGCGCCCAATTCTTCGGCGGCTGTTTGGTATGATTACAAAGGATCGCAGCCTCCAAATTGGCTTTAACCGCAGCTTCCCATTTGCGATACTCAGGATCGGACTTTACCACCTGGGAATTTTCCAAAGTTTCTTTTACCACACGCGTTGCATGATGCGTTCTGAATACCTTGGCAGTAAGTCCCTTGAGCGATTCGGAAAGAAAAGCATTGACATTTCGACTGGTAACATCCGGAAACAACTGCGGTTTATCGTAAATGGAATGTTTTTTTCTGTTCCGGCCGTTGCTGGAGGGACGAGCATTTTCCATCAGTTCTCTCAGGTTCTTTTGTACCACATCAGGAAGATCAATTTTTTTATGCCAAAGCACCGAGTCCTTGCCCAGAAAACGAAACTCCGCCGTCCCATCGTCGTGCAGCTTGACATGTTCCGGCCGTAAAGTCGTGGCACCCACGGTATCTGCTTCGTCCGGGTCCTTCTCATCACCGACACGAAGACAAAGCGCGTCGATCAAATAGCAGGCTGTTGCAATTTTTCTTCTGCGCAAATTTTCATTCACCAGACCGGAGTGGATGTGTGCCCGGACGGTTTCTATTTTTTCATGCAATTCCGTAGCTTTATCAAACTTTTGCGCCTCTCGTGCCTGCTTGATGGGGGCCGAATCGTGCAGCCAGATGTACTTTAATTTGCGTGAAAGTTTATCCTCCCAGCGCGCCACCCAAAGCGAATCCGGCTGCCAGACAATTTCCTTCCAGTCTCCTTCCGGTCGCGGCGCATCGGGACTCAGGTTGAGCGTGACATCACTTTTCTGAGCGCCTTCCTTCCAGCGGCCGCGCATGGGATGTTTACCGCGCCCCATAAAAATGCTGCTGGGTTCAACAAGATAGTTTGCCAGTTCAATCCGTTCACCATCGGCAATTGCATATCCATATTCTTCTTTCAGTGCTTCGCGAATGGCCTTCCTCTCGGCGGCAAGCGCTTTACGCTCTTCTTTTGTCATTGCCGCTTTTTTTTCTTTTTCCGCTTCTACCACGTTTATAAGAGGTGTAAAATCCACTTCATCAATTTTTAGCGGTGAATCGACACCCAGTGCTTTGCTAAAATCCAACATAAAATTTCTGATGAAAACTAAATCTTTAACATACGGCGTTCCCTGCTTTCGTGCCCAGGCAAATGCCATTTCTTCCTGTTTCGGATTTAACTTGAAATCTTTGCCGCGAATTTTAATAACCATACCGCGATATTCCGGCGGTTCGGGAATAATGACTCCTTTGTGAACAAGCTGCTTTAACAATGCATCTTTCCTTTGAATGGTAATTGAATTGAGAAATTAATTATTGAATCGGCAATCGCCGCATTGAATAAACAAAAATTTTGCAAATATGCAAGGGTTTTATATGTTCCTGCGTTACTCTAACTTTGCTCTCGGTACGCCGGAGGAATAAACAAGGATGAAGCGCCGGCTTTTTTCAACATTTGAAATGAAAGTCGATTACTGTTTTCAATAATTTTCCTTTCATCTACATTCACGAGTTTGTAATCGCGGACGACAATACGGCCGTTTACGATGGTCATCCATGCGCCGTGATTGTAGCCGGAAAAAACAATGGCCGCGGGAGGGTCGGACAGTGCGCCCGCATATTCCAGCCTGTCCAGATCGAAAACGGCAATATCCGCGACCTTGCCCACCTCTATTGAACCAATATCCTTTCTGCCCAAAACTTTTGCGGATCCAAGGGTTGCCATTTCCAGTACATCCCGGGCAGTCATGGCATCAGCTCCATATTTGACCCGCTGGAGCAGCAAAGCGAGGCGCAATTCACCAAGCAAGTCCGAAGCATCGTTGGAAGCCGAGCCATCCACACCAAGTCCCACGGGAATGCCCAGATCACGCATTTCTCTGATTCGTGCAATGCCCGACCCCAGGCGCATATTCGATGCCGGACAGTGGGCGATGCCGATGCCGTAATCCGCAAGCGCCTGCAGTTCATCATCATTGAAATAAATGCCGTGCGCGTACCATACGTCCGGGCCGACCCAGTCCACATCTTCCATAAGCGCAAAGGGACGTTTGCCGAATTTCTCCAGACAAAACTTTTCCTCGTCAAGCGTTTCGCACAAATGCGTGTGCAAACGCACGCGATGTTTGCGCGCCAGTTTTGCGCTTTCCTTCAGCACACGCGGAGAAACGTTGAACGGAGAACACGGAGCCACATGGATTTGCTGCATAGCCCCTTCGGACGGATCATGGTATTTACGAATCGCTTCTTCCGTTTGCAATAAAATATCATCATCATCCTGCACCACACTTTCCGGTGGCAGGCCTCCTTGTTTTTTCCCCATAGACATGGACCCGCGTGTTGCTGAAAAACGAATTCCTAATTCTTTGGCTGCTTTAAATTGCATGGCCGGAATGAGTGCCCCATCAACAGAGCGCGGATAGAGATAATGATGATCCGTTGTTGTGGTACATCCCGTCTTGAGCAACTCCCCCATGCCGAGCAGCGAAGCAAAATAAACAATTTTTTCGTCCAAAAATTTCCAGATTTCATACAATTGAACCAGCCAGTCAAACAGCTTGGCGTTTTGAACGGCAGGGATATTTCGTTGAAAAGTCTGGAAAAAATGATGATGCGTATTAATCAATCCCGGGATAACCAGTTTATTACGGCAATCAATCTTCTCGGCAGTCCCCGGAGTATCAAGATTACGGCCAATGGCTTTAACCCTGTTATCTGAAATATAAATATCAACGTCCGACAATTCATCGCGCTGGTCGTTTTGCGTTACCAGCGTCATACAATTTAAAAGTACGATATCTGACATGAATCCAAAATTATTTCATTCGTTTAATATTCCTGAATCATTTAACCGGTTAATATATTCAAATTTTTCAAAAAAAGCAAAGCAACAAATTGATTGACTCCATATTAAAAAATTAGTACTTTTTTAGTCATCATTTAAAAGGAAAAAGAGTGACTGAAAACAAACGACATATTTTATGGGTCGATGATGAAATCGACCTTTTGCGGCCGCATGTCATTTTTCTTAAAGAAAAAGGATATGATGTAGCGACGGCAACCAATGCCGAAGATGCAATTGATATGGTTAAGCATAACGAGTTTGACCTCGTCCTTTTGGACGAAATGCTGCACGGCATGGATGGTTTAACGGCTTTGAACGAAATGAAAGATCTGCGCCCGGGTCTGCCGGTGATCATGGTTACCAAAAGTTAAGAAGAATCGTTGATGGAGGAAGCAATTGGCTCCAAGATTGATGATTATTTGACCAAACCCGTCAATCCAAGCCAGATTCTTTTGGTTTGCAAAAAGATTCTCGAGAGCAAAAAAATAGAGGGTGAACGAATATCCCGCGACTATGCGAAGGAATTCAACCAAATTGCCACGCGAATCATGGAACCGCTGGAATGGGAAGACTGGGTCGATATTCATTTCAAACTTTCACAGTGGGACGTCGAACTGGACAGCCACCCGGATCTCGGGCTTAAGCAGACACTGTACAATCAGAAGAGGGATTGTAACTCTGAGTTTGGGCGATTTATTGAGCGCAATTATGAAAGCTGGATGAACAGTAAAAAAAGGCCGGACTTGTCTCCTGATATTGTTTCCCGTTTTGTTCTTCCTCACGTTAAAAAAGGCAACAAAACCGTGTTGTTGATATTCGACAATTTGCGCCTGGACCACTGGTTTGTTTTCGAACCCCTGCTGAGAGACTATTTCCGCATTACGCGCAATTATTATTGTTCTCTGCTGCCAACGGCAACGCCATATTCCAGAAATGCAATCTTTGCCGGCCTCTTTCCTAATGAAATTGAAAAACTTATTCCGTTGTTATGGAGGGAGGGCAGCGAGGAGGATGATTTCAGCCGCAACCGCTACGAGCATGAGCTGTTGGAACAGCAACTGGTACGCATTGGTGTAAATTTGCGTCCCGGCCCCAAATACGCAAAAGTTTTGAATAACCAGGAAGCCGACATGCTGGCGCGGAAAATACAGGAATATGCAGATGTCCCTTTGTCGGCTATTGTGATTAACTTTGTCGATATTTTGGCGCACACTCGCAGCTCTTCGGCATTGATCAAAGAGATGATCCCAAACGAAGCAGCGTTTCGGGCGATGACGCGTTCCTGGTTTGAGCACTCGCACATTTACAGCGCCTTGCGGCAACTGGCGGAGAACGGCAACACCATCATCATCACATCCGACCACGGCAGCATTCGCGGCCTGCGCGGCACAAAGGTGATCGGTGATCGTGAAACGTCAACTAGTTTGCGCTACAAATACGGCAGGAATTTAAAAGTTAATCCCAAGCACGCAATGATTATCAAGGAGCCGAAAAACTTTAACCTGCCCATGCGTGGTGTTAATACAAATTATATTATTGCAAAAGAAGACTATTATTTTGTTTATCCGACAAACTACCATTACTATTTAAACTATTACGCAGACAGTTTTCAGCACGGCGGTATTTCTTTGGAAGAAATGGTGCTCCCGGTCATAACATTGGAAGCCAGGTAAAAAAGATTCTTAAAACAGCAATGCAAAAAATAAAAGAGGACTCGACCTCACTTGCCCCGCGAACAAAATTTATCAGCGAGAGCCGGGAAGAAACAATAGAATTCGGTAAACAATTCTCACGGGAACTACATCCCGGTAGTGTTGTTGCATTTTACGGAAATTTGGGAAGCGGCAAGACAACGCTGATTCGCGGCATTTGTACCGGTCTCGCAGTGAATGAGGTGGTTACCAGTCCGACATTTACACTGATTAATGAATATCACGGCAAGATTCCCGTCTACCATTTTGATTTTTACCGCATCACATCGGAACTGGAACTGCATGACCTGGGGGTGGAAGAGTATTTTAACGGTGAGGGAATTTGTCTCATCGAGTGGCCGGAGGTGGTTCACGATTTGCTGCCCGAGAAACGCATTGAAATTCACCTCAAGGCACGATTTGAGCCGGGTTGGGAAAACAAGAGGGAGATTCATACGAGGAAGCCTTATCAGATGTAAAATCACCAATCGGTTTTCATGTCGAGAGCTTTGGAGAAGCTGCGCTTGATGTTGAGCCTCCAATACTTGAGGCTTTCGTTGCTGAAACTGGGATCGAAGTGTAATGAAGGATAATTGAGTACTAAATGATCATTTTAGGAATCGAAACATCAACCCAAATTTGCAGCACGGCACTCGTTGCAAATAATACTTTGCTGGCTGAATATCGTTTGAATATTAAAAATGCACACGCCGGCAAACTTGTCGGAGCGATTGAAAAAATATTGCAGGACGCCGATGTCAAATTGCAGGAATTGTCAGGGATCGCTGTTTCCATCGGGCCGGGTTCTTTCACAGGATTGCGTATTGGTCTCTCCGTGGCAAAAGGTCTGGCAATGCCGGATTCGATTCCTCTTGTTGCGGTTCCAACACTGGCCGCACTCGCTTCACAGGCGCCCCTGGCGGACGGCGTGGTTTGCCCGCTCGTTCGTTCCCGGGCTAAAGAATTTTATGCAGCGCTGTATCAAAGAACTCAATTTGTAGACGAGCAAATCAAAGATGTTCATGTGCTGCAGACGGAAGCACTGCAAAGCTTTATTCCTGAGATTGCTCTGCTCATTGGCGATATTCATGCTTTACAAAAACAGGATTTTGATTTAAGCGATTTTCAAACGGCGCCTGAGCAATATTCTTTACTGAGCGGTTACACCATAGCAAGACTGGGCGCCGTACGTTTATCCCAGGGCAGAACCGAGAATCTTGATCTACTCGAACCGCTCTACCATCAGGATTTCGTTGCCGGTAAACCTAAAAAGTCAATTCTTTTTGCGAAATAATGGTTTCAAAGAATTTAAACTTTGCGGCGACATTACGCAAATTCAAAGACCCCGTGACCGGCAGGATATTAGAGATGCGATATATGTTGCTTGACGATCTTGATCAGGTTTGCTTGCTTGAGGAAAAAATATTTTCCAGCCCATGGCCTCTCAACGCTTTCATAAGTGAATTGATGGCGACCTATTCTCATTCTTTCATAGTCCGGGATGGAAAAGTGGTTGCTGCGTATGCTGTTACCTGGTTTTTGGATGAGGAATTCCATCTTTCCAATATTGCAGTCGATGATGCTTATCGCAGACATGGGATCGCCACATGGATGATGACGGAATTTTTGCAAATGTGTCGAAAAACTGGAATTAATATTGCACATCTTGAGGTTAGAAGATCGAACACGAGTGCCGTCAAATTATATCGAAAATTTGGTTTTAGCGTTACAGGTATCCGAAAAAACTATTATGAATCTGAACACGAAGATGCCTTGATGATGAGTTGCAAACTTTAGAATTTATTTCGGAGTTATTATGGAATGGTTTAAACGTGTCAAACGAGGATTCGCGACACAGGTTAAAAAAGAACTTCCCAATGGTGTATGGATAAAATGTGATCATTGCGGAGAAATATTGTATAAAAAGGAATTGGACCGTAATCTCAACGTTTGCACGAAATGTGATTATCATTTTCGAATAAACAGCGACGGCTATATTAATCTTTTGGCAGATGATGGAACGTTTAAAGAATTTAATAGCAATATTAAATCTGTTGACAAACTGAAATTCAAAGACTCGAAAAAATATTCGGATCGTCTCAAAGAGGCCATGCACAAAACGGGGCTTACAGAAGCGGTCAGAACCGGTTCCTGTACCACAAGCAAAATTCCGATTATCCTTGCCGTCATGGACTTTCGCTTCATCGGCGGCAGCATGGGATCAGTTGTTGGCGAAAAAATCGCACGTGCCGCAGACAAGTCATTAGAAACAAGGGTGCCACTCATCATCGTTTCGGCGTCCGGAGGTGCGCGAATGCAGGAAGCTGCACTTTCGCTCATGCAAATGGCCAAAACATCTGCGCGCCTGGGAATGCTCGCGGATGCAAAAATCCCCTATATTTCTATATTAACCCATCCGACCACCGGCGGTGTGACGGCAAGTTTTTCCATGCTCGGTGATGTTATTCTGGCAGAACCGGGTGCACTCATCGGCTTTGCCGGGCCGCGTGTCATCAAGCAAACCATCGGCCAGGATTTACCTGATGGATTCCAGAGATCAGAATTTCTTCTGCAGCACGGCTTTGTGGATGCTATTGTCCATCGCAAAGATATGAAAGAACGAATAAGACAAATATTGACTTTTTTCCCAATTGAAGATGCAGCAACCGCAAAGATGAATTCAACAACGCACCATTAAAGCAAACGGAAAATATTGTGAAGATATTATTAACAAATGATGACGGCATCAATGCGCCGGGTTTAGCTGCGCTGGCCGCAGAGATTTCAAAATTCGCAGACATCATTGTTGTTGCCCCTGCAACCGAAATGAGCGCCGTAGGACACGCCATCACGCTTAGCGATCCGCTGCGCGTAAGCGAATATCAGAAAAACGGTACTTTTTTCGGTTATGCTGTGAGCGGCACGCCGGCAGATTGTGTCAAAATCGCTCATTATGCATTGCTAAAAGATCAACCCAAACCCGATGTTCTTATTTCGGGAATTAACCTGGGTTCCAATACGGGCATTAATACTATCTATTCGGGAACTGTTTCCGCGGCAACCGAGGGAGCAATCATCGGAATTCCGTCCTTTGCCGTTTCGCTGGCGACCTATACAAATCCTTGTTTTGACATTGCCGCGGAATTTGCCGGGAAAATTGCGCGGATGCTGCCAAAGATGAATCTACCTGACGGTGTATTTCTGAACGTAAATGTCCCTCCGGTTACACGCGAAGAAATCAGAGGCGTTCAGATTACACGGCAGGGCAAAACAAATTATATGGAAAAATTTGATGTCCGCAAAGACCCGCGGCAAAGGAAATACTATTGGCTCACCGGCGAAAAGGAGCCGGTAGAGCAGGAAAAAGACGTCGATGATCGCGCAATTCTCGAAAACAAAATTTCAATCACTCCCGTCCACTATGACCTGACGTATTATCCCATGCTTAAAGAGCTTGAGCATTTGCAAATTAAACTCTAACGAACAGATGAACAATGACTCATAAAGAACTTGTACTTGTCCTGGATTTCGGTTCCCAATACACGCAACTTATTGCTCGTCGGATTCGCGAATTGGGCGTCTATTCGGAGATTAAGCCTTTCGATTTAGACATTGCCGAAATTAAAAAACTGAACCCCAGAGGGATCATCCTTTCCGGCGGCCCGTCTTCTGTTTATGCTCAAGATGCGCCATTGCCCTCGCGCGAATTATTTGACATCGGCTGCCCTATTCTGGGCATTTGCTACGGGCTGCAAGTGATGGCCTACATGCTCGGTGGCGAAGTCGATCCCGCGCAAAATCGCGAATATGGCCGTGCAGTTCTGACCATTGACGATCAGTCCGATCTGTTTTTTCAACTGGGGGAACAGATAGATGTATGGATGAGTCATGGTGATCACCTTACTGCATTTCCGCCGGGTTTTGAAGTCATAGCGCACACCGCCAATTCTCCTGTTGCTTCAATGCGAAATCCCGGGGAAAAATGGTATGGCATCCAGTTTCATCCCGAGGTTGTTCATACACCGCAGGGCAATGAAATTTTAAGCAATTTTGTATTTAAAATATGTCAATGTGTTGGGGACTGGAATCCCGGTTCTTTCGTGGAAACAACGATTCAGGGAATAAAAAATCAACTGGGAGCCGAAAAAGCCTTGTGTGCACTGAGCGGCGGTGTCGATTCGACGGTAGCTGCATATCTTGTTGCCCGGGCGATCGGGCAACAACTCACCTGCGTCTTTGTCGATACCGGGTTATTGCGGGAGGGCGAAGCACAGCAGGTTTGCAAATATTATGAAAAGGCCGACTTTGAATTTCACTTTGTCGATGCCCGTGAACGATTTTTACAAAAGCTGCAAGGCGTCATCGATCCCGAGCAAAAGCGAAAAATTATCGGCGAGGAGTTCATACGCGTCTTTGAAAAAGAAGCCAAAAAAATTGGCGATGTCAAATTTCTTGTGCAGGGAACGCTCTATCCCGACGTCATCGAAAGTGTCTCTACACGCGGGCCATCGGCCACAATAAAATCCCATCATAATGTCGGCGGACTGCCGGAAAAAATGGGACTGAAACTTTTGGAGCCGCTGCGAGAACTTTTTAAAGATGAAGTACGCCGCGTTGGACGAGAACTGCACCTGCCGCAAAACATTCTCGGCAGGCACCCCTTCCCGGGGCCTGGATTGGCCGTGCGCATTCTCGGAGAAATTAATGAAGAACGGTTGTCCATTTTGCGTCCGGCGGATCGTATTTTTATCGAAGAATTACAAAAAAATGAACAATATGATAAAATCTGGCAGGCTTTTGCGGTGCTTCTTCCCATTCAAACCGTCGGCGTAATGGGGGACGAACGGACTTATGAAAACGTGATTGCTCTCCGTGCGGTCACCAGTTTGGACGGGATGACGGCCGATTGGGCGGAAATTCCGAATGATTTACTGGCTAAAATTTCCAACCGAATTATCAATGAAGTGAAAGGGGTGAACCGAGTCGTTTACGATATTAGCTCGAAACCCCCAGGTACCATCGAGTGGGAGTGAAAAAATTATGTGTGGAATCGTTGGCTACATCGGCGACCAGCAAGTCGCTCCAATCTTGTTGAATGGCTTAAGCCGTCTTGAATATCGTGGCTATGATTCTGCCGGCTTGGCTATTTTCGACGGCAATACAGTGCAAACCGTCAAGGAAGTCGGCAAAATTTCCCGTTTGCGTGAATTTTTGGGCGACAACTCGATGAAAGGTTCCGTGGGAATCGGGCACACGAGATGGGCAACCCACGGAGAACCCAATGAAATAAATGCGCATCCGCATCTTGACTGTCACGGTACGTTGGCCATCGTACATAACGGCATCATTGAAAACTATGAAGTGCTTCGCGATGAACTCGTGGCAAAAGGTCATTCAATCAAAAGTGAAACGGATTCTGAAATCCTGGCGCATCTTTTTGAAGAATATTTGCAAAACGGCAATAATTTGGTCGACGCCGTCCGCCTTGGCCTTGCACGCGTTGAAGGAACTTTTGGCCTGGCAATTTTGAGCGCCCAATACCCTGATACATTGATTGCCGCCCGCCGCGGCAGTCCGTTAGTGATCGGACATGGGAAAAATGAAAATTTTATTGCTTCAGATACGGCGCCGCTCGTTGGCCGGACAACGGATGTGACCTACATGGACGATGGAGAAGTGGCCATCGTCAAACGAGATAAGGTGACCTTTAAAACAATCGATGACAAAATCGTTAAAAAAGCCAGCGAGAGTATTGATACCGATCTGACGCAAATTGAGAAAAGCGGTTACTCTCATTTCATGCTCAAGGAAATCATGGAGCAGCCGCAGACGATGCGGGATTCGACGCGAGGACGTTTGCTGCCGGAAGAAGGAACGGCACGTTTGGGAGGCATCGAGCATGATTTTGAATCCCTGCTGTATGCACGCAGGGTCATCATTACCGCTTGCGGTACGTCGTGGCACGCTGCGCTTTTGGGTGAATATATGCTGGAAGAACTTGTCGGCATTCCCGTGGAAGTCGAATACGCTTCCGAATTCCGTTACCGCAACCCGATCCTGGGTGACGACTCGGTGGTCATTGCAATCAGCCAATCAGGGGAAACCGCCGACACGCTGGCCGCGGTGCGCGAAGCAAAACGGAAACGAAGCAAAGTGTACGGAATCTGCAATGTGGTTGGCTCTTCCATTTCACGCGAGACGGATGCCGGAGTCTATCTCCATGCAGGACCGGAGATTGGCGTTGCATCGACAAAAGCCTTCACTTCGCAGGTAACCGTACTGGCCCTCATTACTTTATTGCTCGGAAGAATCCGCTCTATTTCGAGCGCTCGTGGCCGGGAAATCGTCCGCCATCTTGCCGAAATTCCCGAAAAAGTAAACCAGGTTCTTGCAAACCGGGAACAAATAAAAGACATCGCGGAAGAGTTTCAATCGGTGAAAAATTTTCTTTACCTCGGTCGCGGGTACAATTTCCCCGTTGCGCTCGAAGGTGCGCTCAAGCTGAAGGAAATATCGTACATCCACGCAGAAGGGTACCCTGCCGCGGAAATGAAGCACGGGCCGATTGCTCTTATCGATAAAGATATGCCGGTTGTGGTGATTGCTACAAAAGATTCCGTTTATGATAAAGTGGTCAGCAATATCGAAGAAGTGCGGGCACGCAAGGGTAGAGTTATTGCAATTGCCACAGAAGGCGATGAATTGATTGCCCAAAAAGCCGATCGCGTTATCTATGTACCGGAAACAATCGAGATGCTTAATCCGTTAGTAACAATAATCCCATTGCAATTACTTGCTTATTACATCGCCGTATTCCGTGGCTGCGATGTGGACCAGCCACGGAACCTGGCAAAAAGTGTAACAGTTGAATAATGATAATTGGAGGAACACTTGCAAAAAACACATTTTTATGCAAATCCCGGACTTCGCATACGAATGATCTTTGCCACAATACTTGCAGTTGTTATTCTTTTCTCTCTTTCTGCAAGCCGGGCAGAGAGTGTTGACACACAAGCTTTGTTTAATGAAGGTGTGATCAACTACAAAAACGGAAATTTCGATCAGGCCAAATTAAAATTTATGACGCTCGCTTCTGCGCCCAAACCGAATCCCCGCATTACAATCAGCTATCTCATGCTGGCCAAAACGTATGTCAGACTGGGTGACTATCGCGATGCGGAAAGCTATGCAGCAAATATCATCAGGGATTACCCGACCAGCCGTTACCGCGCCGACGCTCATTTTATTGTCGCTGTATGCGAATATCATTTCGGCGATGCAAAAGAAGCCGTTAAAAATTTTGCACTGGCTGTGGAATTCTCTCAAAACACTGCTCTTGCGAATAAATGTGAACTTTATGCTTCCCGGATTGTTCAGCAGGACATCAGTTCATCAAAACTTCAGCAAGTTTTCAACAGTTATCCCTGGGACAAAGCAAAGCCGCTTTTCACGCTGTGGCTTGTACGTGCATATTATGCGGATGGAAAGAAAGAGGAAGGAGATGCACTCATTGCCGAATTTTTGGCATCACGTCCCCAACATCGCTTTGCCCGTGTTGCACAAACATTGCGCAATACCCCGCTTGACGCCTTTTCCACTAAAGTAAGAGTTGGGATCGTTTTGCCGATGACCGGCCTTTATTCCAGCGAAGCCAATGATATGCTGAGAGGGATGGCTTATGCATTAAAAAAACGGCAGAAATCAATCCCTAAAATCGAGCTTTTGTTGCATGATTCACACGGCACAATACCCGGTGCCGTTCGCACGACAATATCTCTGCTGGATCAGGATATCAATCTTCTTATCGGTGAATTGGAAGGAGATGAATCAGCGGCCATTGCGGGACTATCGGCACAGGCCAGGATGCCTCTAATTGTCCCGGTTGCGACCCAAAATGGTATCGCTTCAATCGGCAGCACGATTTTTCAGGCGAATAATGACCTGGAAACACGCGGCAACAAACTGGCGGAATATGCTTTTCAAAATCTGGGACTGCGTACTTTTGCCATTTTTGCTCCGGCTGATAATTATGGTCATGCCTTGGCCGATGCATTTTCGAACCGGGTTGATGAACTGGGCGGCACCATCATCGCACAGCAATGGTACTATCCCGGTACGCAGGATTTTAAGCATCAATTCAATGCCATCCGGGAAGCCGGGTTTCGTTATGCGTTCCGTGATTCTCTCATTGCCCGCGGTTTAAAAGTAACCCCAGGCAGAATCGACTCTCTTTTCCATGCTGTCGATCGTGCGACGATTATGGAAACAGAAGAACATGAAGGATTAATAAAGACAAACGATATACCGGTTAATTCAATCGACGGAATGTTTCTTCCTGTTTATGAAGAAGATCTGGCTTATATCGCACCGCAGTTGGCGCTGGCAAATATCAACGCACAATTACTCGGCGGCAGCTATTGGCAAAATGGTGATATTTTGCGCAAACAGCGGCGCTATGTCAATGGCGTTGTTTTTGTTTCCGGTAACTATATCCCGGAAACAGATTACAGTTATAAAAATTTTGTTAATGATTTCAGAATGGTGACTTCTGCATCCCCGACTATTATGTCTGTTTACGGCTACAATGTGATGAGCTTGCTCATCAAGGCGATTGATGCCGGCAATGCGCACAGCGATGAGATTGTCAGATATTTGGAAAATGTGACAGACTTTCAGGGAATAGGGGAAAAAATCACCCTGGAAAAAGACAAACATGTTAATAGTGCTGTCAATTTTCTGCAATTCGAGGATGGTAATATCATCCGGATGCAGGACAAATGAAATCAAAACTTTGTCTAAAAAGGAGATACTCAAATGGAACCTCTGTTTAAAAAAGGCTTTTATGCCGGATTAGGCTTGCTCACAGTAACAAAAGAAAAAGCCGAAGAAATTGTCAATGACCTGGTCAAACGAGGGGAAGTATCGAAAGACGAGAGTGCCCAATTTCTGAAAGACATGATGTCCAAAGTGGACGATCACACAAAAGAAAGCAAAGAGTGGGTTGAAAAACAGGTGAATGATGCCGTGGAAAAACTGCGTCCCAAAGTGCTGAAACAGATGGATACATTGACTGAAGAAGTGGAAAAACTCAGTTTGGAAATTAAAAAGCTGCAAAAAGAAGTTGCGAAACTAAAGAAACAATAAAAAAATGCGACGCACTTAAAGTGCGTACATTTTGCCGCCAAAGTTCACTTTCTGTCATTCCGGTTCCGACGCCAGGAGGATACCGGAATCTCCTTGCTCAATGTGGAGATTCCGGTACCACGGGCACTTCCTTCGGTCGCACC
>Ga0114931_10003710_pt1 | contig 19246 bp, 11 predicted proteins | sample 2SBtaG_FD_89579 | JGI IMG/M metagenome (GOLD analysis project Ga0114931, IMG submission 89579) | Deep subsurface microbial communities from Kolumbo volcano to uncover new lineages of life (NeLLi) - 2SBTROV14_V59a metaG | ecosystem: Environmental > Aquatic > Marine > Volcanic | place: Kolumbo...
CGACGCTGCCGGTCGGCTCCAACCTGCAACGGACCCGGAAACCGGACCGGACCCGAACACCATCCCTTTATTCGCCGCAGCGGACAAGATGTTCCCACCGGCCGGCGGGAACAAGGTATATGCGCCAACCGCAGGGCGGGTGCACGTGTGGCGCAGCGAGGTGCGAATCCTCAGTCGTCGCCCCCGGTGAGCACCCGCACGACGCCCCGCGTGTCGCGGAGGTCCTCCGCCACGTGGTCCGCGCCCGCGGCCTCCAGGGCAGCGGCCGGGTAGCGGCCGGTGGCGACCCCGAAGGTGCGCATGCCGACCCTCCGGCCACAGTCCACGTCACGGGGTGTGTCGCCCACGACGACGACGTCCGGCGGCGCGAACGGCGCCCCCCACGTCCGCCGGGCCCGCGTCATGGCGATCGCGGGCAGGTCGTTGCGCTCCTCACTGTCGGAGCCGAACCCACCGATGCCGTCGAAGTGCTCCAGCAGCCCCACGGACGCCAGCTTGAGACGCGCGCCGTCGACGATGTTGCCCGTCAGGAGCCCCAGAGCCACGTCGTCGCGGCCGCGCAGCGCCTCGAGGAGCGGACGCACGCCCGGGAGCAGGCGCATGGGCCGGACGGCGAGGCGCTCGCGCAGGTAACCGACGTAGCGTCGCCACAGCTCGGGAAAGCCACGGCCGATGGCCTCGTCGGCCAGGCCGGCGTCGTGCAGCAGCTCACGGGCGATCTGGGGATCGGTCTTTCCGGCGAAATCGTGCACCGCGATGTCACCGGCCGTACCGAACGTCTCGACCATGGCCACGCGGAAGGCGTCCTTGGCGGGACCTCCCTCGACGAGCGTACCGTCGATGTCGAAAAGCAGCAGACGTTTCATCGCACCGGGCCCGTCAGCGCGCGCCCTCCACGACCGCGCGCGTCACGGCCTCCTCCAGCGCCGCCGTAGCGGCCCACCCCAGCGCCAGGATCTCACGGGAGGTGGCGGGCACCGCCTCTCCGGCCGTCGACGCCGCGAACACGATGTCGCCGTCGAACGGCGTGTGGACCGGCCGGATCCGGCGTGCTAGCGCATTGGCCGCCTGGCGCGCGAGCCTGCCCAGATCCACCCGCGTCAGAGGCGCGTCGGTCGCGACCACCGCCAGCGTCGTGTTGGCCCCCGCCACCTGGTCCGCCATCTCTCCAGAGCCTCCGTTCCAGGCGCGCAAGAGCGCCGTGGCGTCGAGGAACGCTCCGTCGGATCCCCGCGCGCCCGCCACGATCCGGCCGGCGGCGTCGACCACGTCACCCAGCGCGTTCACGACCGCCAGCGCGCCCACCGTGTAGGACCCTGCGCCGAGCGCGAAGGTCCCCACACCTCCGGGCATGGCGCCCTCCGGCCCGGCGACCTTGCCGACGGTGGCACCCGCGCCCGCGCCCACCCTCCCCTCCTCGACCGGATCCGCCGACGCGCCGTCGCACGCGGCCCGACCCAGGGCGGCGTCCGGGCGGGTGCTGCCGGGGGCGAGATCGAAGATCACCGCGGCCGGCACGATCGGCACCCGGGCGACGCCCGCATCATAACCGCCCCCCCGCTCCTCCAACCATGCCGCGACCCCGTCGGCCGCGGCCAGCCCGAAGGCCGAGCCGCCGGTGAGCAGGATCGCGTCCACAACGGGCACCAGGTGATCGGGACCCAGCGTTCCCATCTCGCGCCCGCCGGTGGCCATGCCGCGCACCTCGGCCGAGGCCCTGAGTGGCCCCAGGACCACCGTACATCCGGAGGAACGGTCGGGCGCGGTTGCATGGCCGACCCGTACGCCGGGCACCGAGGTCAGCGTCCGAGCGGTCATCGTGCGTCAGGCCAGCCGCGCGAGCAGGCTGGGATCCAGGTTGCCGCCACTGACCACGATCGCCACCCGTGCGCCCTGCGCAGCGACCACACCCGAGAGGAGCGCGGCGGTCGAGGCCGCGCCGCTGAACTCGACGACGAGCTTCTGTCGCGCGACCAGGAGGCGCGTAGCTTCGAGAATCGCGTCATCCTCGACGGTGACGACGTCGTCGAGCAGCTCGCGGGCGTGCTCGAAGGTGAGCTCGCCCGCCATCACGGGCGCGAGCCCGTCCGCGATCGTGTCGATCTCCGGTAGCATCGTGGGCCCTCCGGCGTCGAGCGCGCGGCGCATCGATGCGGATCCCTCGGGCTCGACGCCGACGACGCGAGCCCGAGGTAGCATGCGCTTGACCGCCGCCGCCACGCCGCTGGCCAGTCCGCCGCCGCCGATCGGCACAAGCACCAGGTCCACGTCCGGCCAGTCCTGCGCGATCTCGAGCCCGACCGTCCCCTGCCCCGCGATGATGTGGCGGTGATCGAAGGGCGGAACCATCTGCAGCCCTTCCTCGCGGGCGATCGCGTCGGCCCGGAGCTTCCGCTCCACGGACGTCGTTCCCTCGAACACGACCTCCGCCCCGAGCCGGCGTGCCCCCTCGCGCTTGACCTCGGGCGCGGTCGTGGGCATGACCACGAGCACCCTTACGCCGCGCAGTTTACCCGCCAACGCGACAGCCTGAGCGTGGTTGCCGGACGAGTACGTGATGATTCCCGTACGGAGGCGGTCGTCCGGGATCATCGAGATGAAGTTGTACGCCCCGCGGATCTTGAACGAGCCGGCACGCTTCAGGTTCTCGCACTTCAGGCGCACCTCCGCGCCCGTGGCCTCCGAGACGGCGTCGGCCGGATGGAGCGGAGTGCGGAGAGCGATCCCGGCCAGCCGGTGTGCCGCCGCTTCGACCTCGGGCAAGCCGACGAGCCCTTCGCTCATGGCGCCCTCGGCCGGCGAGGTCATGCGTCCTCCGCCGCGGGCTCCGGAGCAGCCTCCGCCAGGCCTTCCCCGGCGCCGTTCTCCTCTCCGTTCTCGGAGATCACGCGCGCCACGTCGACCACCGCGTCTCCCTCGTCGAGGTTCACGAGCCGGACCCCCTGAGTGGCGCGCCCGATCACGCGAATCTCGTCCACGCGCTGCCGGTTGACCACCCCGTTGCGGGTGATCAGCATCAGCTCCTCACCCTCCTGCACCGCCTTGATGGCCACGACGTTGCCGGTCTTCGAGCTCGTCTTGATGTTGATGACCCCCTTCCCGCCGCGCCGCTGCAACCGGTAGGCGTCGACCTTCGAGCGCTTGCCCATCCCGCGCTCGGTCACGACCAGGAGCGTGGACTCCGGCCGCACGACCACCATGCCGACCACGACGTCGCCCTTCGCGAGGTCGACGCCCCGCACTCCGGCGGTTGCCCGACCCATCGGCCGGGTATCGCGCTCCGAGAAGCGGATCGCCTTTCCGTGGTGGGTCGCCAGGATCACCTCGTCCTCGCCCCCCGTGACCTGCACGTCGATCAGCTCGTCGCCGTCGCGGATGTTGATCGCGTTGAGCCCGACCGTGCGTACGTTGCCGTACGCGGACAGCGCCGTCTTCTTCACCTGTCCCCGGCGGGTGCTGAAGAAGAGGTACTTGTCCTCCGCGAATTCACGTACCGGCACCACCGCCGCGATCTCATCGTCGCTCTCGATATTCAGGAGGTTCACGATCGGCTTGCCGCGCGCGTTGCGCTCTCCGACCGGCACGCGCCACACCTTGAGCCAGTGGCACTGGCCGGATCGTGTGAAGATCATCAGGTAGTCGTGGGTCGAGGCCACGAACAGATGCTCCACCCAGTCCTCCTCCTTGGTCCGCATCCCGCGCATCCCCCGTCCGCCCCGGCGCTGCGCACGGTACGTGTCGACAGGCAGCCGCTTCACGTAGCCCTGGTGCGACACGGTGATGACCATGTCTTCCTCGACGATCAGATCCTCGACGTCGAAGCCCGACACCGAGCCGATGATCTCGGTCCGGCGGTCGTCGCCATACTTCTCGGCCACCGCCCGGAGCTCCTCGGTGAGGATCTCCATCCTGCGCGGCCGCGAGGCGAGGATCTTGCGGAGGCCCTCGATGACCGATCGCACCTCGGCCAGCTCGGCCTCCAGCTTCTCCATCTCGAGGCCGGTCAGGCGGGCCAGACGCATGTCGAGGATGGCCTTGGCCTGCCGCTCCGACAGCTCGAATCGCTCGCACAGGGCGGTGGAGGCCGCTCCGGTGTCGCGCGACGCGCGGATGATGCGGATGACCTCGTCGATGTTGTCGACGGCGATCTTGAGGCCCTCGAGGATGTGCTCGCGCTCCAGCGCCTTCGCCAGGTCGAACTCGCTGCGTCGCACGATCACGCTGTGACGGTGGTCGATGAAGTGCAGCAGCATCTCGCGCAGCGACATCACCCGCGGTACGCCGTTGACCAGCGCGAGCAGGATCGTGCCGAACGTCGACTGCATCTGGGTATGCTTGTAGAGCCGGTTCAGCACGATCTGGGGAACCGCGTCGCGCCGTAGCTCGATGACGATCCGCATGCCGTCTCGATCCGACTCGTCACGCAGGTCCCGGATCTCCGTCAGTCTCTTGTCCCGCACGAGCTGCGCGATCTGCTCGATCAGGCGCGACTTATTGACCATGAAGGGGATCTCGGTGACCACGATCCGCTCCCGGTCTCCGCTCATCTCCTCCACGTTCGTCCGCGCCCGCATCACCACGCGCCCGCGGCCGGTCCGGTAGGCGTCCCGGATGCCCTCCCTCCCACAGACGTACGCCCCGGTCGGAAAGTCCGGACCCTGTACGATGCGCTCCATCTCCTCCTGGGGCAGCTTCGGGTCGTCGACCAGCGCCTCGAGCGCCGCCACGATCTCGCGCAGGTTGTGCGGGGGAATGTTGGTCGCCATCCCCACGGCGATTCCCGACGATCCGTTGATCAGCAGGTTGGGGATCCTGGCGGGCAGCACCGTAGGCTCGGGAATGCGCCCGTCGAAGTTGGGGACGAAGTCCACCGTCTCCTTTTCGATGTCCTCCAGCATCTCCATGGCCAGGCGCGTGAGCCGGGCCTCGGTATACCGGTAGGCGGCGGCGGAGTCGCCATCGATGGAGCCGAAGTTCCCCTGACCATCGATCAGCGGATAGCGCAGCGAGAAGTCCTGCACCATCCGCACCAGCGAGTCGTAGACCGCGGAATCGCCGTGAGGATGGAACTTCCCGAGCACCTCACCGACCACCGTAGCGCTCTTCTTGTACGCCCGGCCGGGGCTGAGCCCCAGCTCGCTCATCGCGTAAAGGATGCGCCGGTGCACCGGCTTGAGGCCGTCACGCACGTCGGGCAGCGCGCGCTGCACGATCACGCTCATCGAGTAGTCGATGAACGACTCCCTCATCTCGTCTTCCAGCAGGCGGGTCAGAACTTTCTGCCCGCCCTCGGTCGCACCCTGATCGTCTGCCATCGTCTTGCTTCGTTCCAGGTCAGTCGTTGAAAACGGGAGGCACCGTCAGCTTCGCGACAACCTCAGTCGCGCGCCGACAGACCATGCCATCCGCACACGTCGCACTTCCTCCGGGTCAGGCGCCTTCCGGTCAGCACCGAGAGAAGCTTGTGCCGCCGCCTCCGCTTGACGCGCCGGGTCCTCGCGCCGCACTGCGGGCACAACACCCCCACCGCATCGATCGAGTTGGTCCAGCGCGAAGCCCACAGGAGGAGCGCCCCCAGGACGATCCCGCCCGCGATCGCGGCCACTCCAACCTCGAACCGCAGCGGCGAGACGTGGAATTCCACGCCGAGGAAGAGCGCCTGGAGTCCGGCCTGAAGGCGGCGCAGCGTCAGGGTCAGAGCTTCCGTGGACATCTCGACCCCGGCGAGCACCAGGATCGCGGACACCACCGCGAGCGAGCGCCTCAAGCAGAGGCTCCGATCGTGGGCATATCACCCGGTCGTCTCTCCACGCTCCGGCCGCCGCCGGGCGCGCGCTTGCCGCTCTCGCCGGACTCCGGCACAGGCTGGCTCCTGTCGTGTGATGTGGCGTCCCGCGCGGGCCGCAGAGGCACCCCGGAACCCATCCGAACAGGTCCAATCGGGATCGGAGGCGCGGCACCACCGCCACCGGCGTCTCAGATGGGGATGCCCAACCTTTTAATATACAAGGATCGCGGCCTGCGCTCAACCCGGAAAACCCAAGTGGCACAACGAGTTTCGTCGCCTGCGGGGGAGACGCGTAACACGCCGCCCGCCGGCTCACTCCCGGGCCGCCGCCTCACGCGACGGCCACGAAATCCGCACCCTCCACGAGCCCCGCCTCCCGGAGCACACGGCGCACCTCTTCCCGGCCGCCGGGCTGCCCCACGGCGGCCAGGTGGAGCACCCCTTCCAGCGCCAACCCACCGGCGACGTCGAGCACCGGCGCGCCGTGGATCTCCTGGCCGATCTTGCGCGGATCGACCTCGACGAACGCGGCAACGGGAGCACCGGCGGATCGCAGCGCCCGGGAAAACGCTTTTCCCACCGGGCCCGCACCCCAGATGGCCGACGCACGTCCGCCGCGCAGAAGGGTGCGACGCAGGTAGTGCACCTTGCACCGCCGGAACGCTTCCGGTGCATATCTCGCATCGACGCGAGAGAGCCGGCCCTCGCGCTCCCGCCACCGGTACAGGCGCTCCCCTACGCTTGCGAACCTTCCGCCCCGCTCCCACAGGCGCAGCAACAGATCGTAGTCCTCGGGCCAACCGGCGTCGCGGTATCCTCCGGCCTCGGCCACGGCATCCGCGCGCATGACCAGCGTCGGATGGGCCAGGGGACACTCCACGAAGATGTCGCGTGAGATCGCCTCGTGCGTCGTCAGCGCATTCAGCCACGCCTCATAGCGGCGGGCGCCGCCCCGGACCGCGGCGTCGGGGAAGTACCGCACGCCACACCCCACCGAGACAAGGCGGCGCTCGCCCGCGAGGCGCCCGACCTGCGCCTCCAACCGGCGGGGCAGCGCCACGTCGTCGGCATCCATCCGGGCGAGGAGGGAGGCCCGCGCCTCCGTGCGCGCGCGTTCGAGCGCCGCGGCAATGCCTTGCGGACCTTGCCGGAACAGCCGCACTCGGCCGTCGCGAGCCGCCCACGCCGCGAGCAATTCAGGCGTCTCGTCGGAGGAGCCGTCGTCCACCACGACGACCTCGAAGTCCGCGAAGGTCTGCGCCTCGAGCGACGCGATGGCGTCCGGCAGGTACGGCGCGCCGTCGCGCACGGGCAGGAGCACCGAGACCCGCGGGCGGGCATCCCTCATCGCGACGCGATGGGCCGCAGTACCTCGCTCAGGTAGCGGCCCGTGTGGCTTTCCGGCACCCCGGCCACGTCTTCCGGGCGGCCCTCCGCCACGATGCGGCCACCGGCGCGGCCCGCTTCCGGTCCGAGGTCCACGACCCAGTCCGCCGAGGCGATCACGTCGAGGTTGTGCTCGATGACCAGCACCGTGTTGCCCGCGTCCACCAGCCGATTGAGCACCGTAAGGAGCTTTCCCACGTCCTCGCCCGAGAGTCCGGTCGTGGGCTCGTCGAGGATGTAGAGCTTGCGGCCCTTCCGCCCGGCGGCACCCGCCAGCTCGCGCGCGATCTTGAGCCGCTGTGCCTCTCCGCCCGAGAGCGTCGGGGCGGGCTGACCCAGGCGCAGATAGCCCAGCCCCACCTGCTGGAGCTGCCAGAGCGTCCGGCCCAGCTTCGCTTCGCGCATGAAGAAGCGGATCGCCTCATCGACCGTGAGGTCGAGCACCTCCGCCACGTTCTGCCACGGTAGCACACGTCCAGCATCTCGCGCTTGTACCGTGTGCCACGGCAGGCCTCGCACGGCACATAGACGTCCGCCATGAAGATCATCTCGATCCGGACGCGCCCGGCGCCCTTGCACTCCTCGTAGCGTCCCCCTTCGACGTTGAACGAGAAGTCGCCCGCAGTGTAGCCGCGCTCGCGAGAAAGAGGCTGGGCGGCGAAGATGCGCCGCACGTGGTCCCACGCCTTGATGTACGTCACGGGATTCGACCGCGGCGTCCGACCGATCGGCGACTGATCGACGAGCACGACGGCGTCGAGATGGTCCGTTCCCTCGAGGGCATCGTACTCCCCTACCACCTCTCCGAGATGCTCCTTGGCCGTCGTCTCGCCCCCCGCCAGCTCGCGCTCCAGCGCGCGATACAGCACGTCGTGGACCACCGTGGACTTTCCCGACCCGGACACGCCCGTGACGACCGTGAGCGTCTGGAGGGGGATCTCCAGATCCACGTTCCGGAGGTTGTGCTGGCGCGCGCCCCGCAGCACGAGCCAACGGCCACCCGGGTCCCTTCGCCGCGGCGTCTCGATCGTGGCCGGGCCGGCCAGGTAGCGACCCGTGGCGGTGTCCGCGCCCACGAGCGCCGCGGGCGGCCCCTCGAAGACGACCTCCCCCCCACGTTCGCCGGAGGCCGGCCCGAGCTCGACCACGTGGTCGGCACCCTCGATCGCCTGGGTGTCGTGCTCCACCACGACCACCGTGTTGCCGGCCGTGCGGAGGCGGCGCAGGAGGTCGAGCATCGCGCCGGTGTCGCGCGGGTGCAGGCCGATCGTCGGCTTGTCCAGCACGTAGAGCGTGTCGACCAGCCGTGAGCCGAGCGAGTTCGCCAGGCTGATGCGCTGCGCCTCGCCGCCCGACAGGGTACGCGTCTGGCGCGACAGCGTCAGGTACCCGAGCCCCACGTCGACCAGGAACGAGACCCGCGCCTCGAGCTCGCGGAGAATCGTCGCCGCGATGGCCCGCTCCATCTCCGTCAGCTCGAGCGCGCCGAGCCAGGGCCCGACCTCATCGAGCGGCAGCTCGGAGATCTCCGCGATCGTACGGCCTCCGACCCGGACGTGGAGCGCTTCCTTGCGGATCCGTGCGCCCCCACACTCGGGGCACACACTCGGGCTCTGGTACTGGCGGAGGAAAACGCGGATATATTGCTTGTAGCGCTTGCGTTCGCGCGACACCAGAAAGGGGATCACCCCGCGGAACCCCTTGGTCCCGTACAGCACCGCTTCGCGGAAGTCCTCGGGAAGATCCTCCCACGACGTATAGAGCGAGACCTTCCGTTCGGTGGCGAAGTCGCGCAGTCGATCGCGTTCGCGCCGGTAGCGGGGCTTCGACCACGGGTCTACGGCGCCGTCGGCGAGCGAGCGACGCGGGTTGGGCACGATGAGGTGGGGATCATACTCCAGCGTGGCGCCGAAGCCGGTGCACGTGGGGCACGAGCCGTACGGGTTGTTGAACGAGAAGAGCTGCGGCGTGGGCGCCGGAAAGTCGATCCCGGGATGCTCGGGACAGCGGAAGTGCTCGGTGAAGGTGAGCCGCTCCGTGCTCTCGCGGCCGCGCAGGATCACGGCCTCGCCTTCTCCTTCCGCGAAGCAGGTGCCGATCGAGTCGGCCAGCCGCTCGCGCAGGTCGGGCGCCACCTTCAGCCGGTCGACGACCACGAGCAGCTCCGCGACCGCGGTCAGGTCGCAACCGTGCGCGCCCGGGTCCTCGGCGTCCGCTTCACTGAGGTCGAGCATCCGCCCGTCCGCCAGCACCCGCACGAAGCCCATGGCGCGGAGATTCCGGACGATCAGGGGGTGCGACACCCGGCCGCTGAGGCGGAGCGGGAACGCGACCTGGATACGCTCGCCCTCGGGCAGCTCGAGCGTGCGGTCGACCGCGCCGCTCACGGTGTCGGGGCGCACGTGCCGGTCGCACTGCGGGCAGTGCGTGTGGCCGACGCGCGACCACAGCAGGCGCAGGTAGTCGTACACTTCAGTCGCGGTGCCGACGGTCGAGCGGCTCGATCGCGTGGGGTTCTTCTGCTCGATGGCCACGGCCGGCGCGATGCCCTCGATGCGGTCGACGAGCGGCTTTTCCATCCGGTCCAGGAACTGCTTCGCGTACGTGGACAGCGATTCGACGTACCTGCGCTGCCCCTCCGCGAAGAGGGTGTCGAGGGCCAGCGAGCTCTTGCCGGAGCCCGAGGGCCCCGTGATCACCGTCAGGGCCCGCCGCGGCAGGTCCAGATCGATGTTCTTCAGGTTGTGCTGGCGGGCCCCGCGAATGTGGATGGTGTCGTCCATGAAGGAGATCATAGCCTGGTGGCGCGGGGCGGAGAAGGTTGCGCGTGAGGAGGGGGAAAGCCCCCCGCTGCGGGAGCGCTCGGCGGCTGGGTCCTTGCGCATCTTCCTACTTCGCGCGCTTGCCTCGCTCTGCCGCTACTCGCGGCAGACACCCGCTGCGGGGGGTTTTCCCCCTCCTCGCCTTCGTCCACCCCGCTGTTAGCGGACACGGGCATGACCAAAGTGGCCCAGAGGCGGGGGTGCGGAACGTGTTCGGGACCCGGGCGCCGGGTGGCCGGATCAGTCCGCGGGGATACCGGTGCCATCCACGGCGTCGCGGGCGAGCTCCACGGCCCGCGCGATCACGCGGCGCAGGACGTCGGGGACGGAGTCGGGCCCGCGCTCGGCGCACGCTTCGGCCACGGCCAGCGCCAGGCGCGGCTTGGACTGCGCGCGCACGGCCCTCGCGATGACGGCGCCGGGGCGGCGGCGGCGGCCGGTGGGTCCGCGTGGGTCTTCTTCCCCGAGTCCGGCGGCCTTGCGGTAGATGTCGGCGAAGCCGCTGTGCCACAACGTGCGCTCGATGTCGTGGTGACGCAGCCGCGTCACGTGCTCGGCCTCGGTCCTGCCGGCCAGGTGCCGGACGGCTTCGCGCGCGTAGCTTCTGCCGGAGTCGTCCCCGTCCGCCAGCAGGTGCCACGCGATGCCCAGGTGGTCGGCGAGCGTCACGAGCGGCCCCACGCCGCACTGCGCGAACTCAAGGACGCGCACGCCCTCCGACGCAAGATCGTAGCCGAGCGTTCCCGCGAGGTCGTGGAGCAGCCAGAACTCGCTCTCGCCCTCCACGAGAAGCCAGCACCGCGCGAAGAGGACCCCGCCGCGCTTGGCGCGGATGTGGTAGCCGATCCGCCGGCGGTCGTCGGCGGAGAAGCCGTCCTCGCGCATGCGGTGCGCCTCGACGCGGCCGTCGCGGCGCGTCAGGCGGCGTAGGTAACGGAGGGGTACGGCCGAGAGGAACTCGCCGGAGTTCGTGGTGATCAGCGTCTGGGCGTGGAGACCTTCGATGACGTCCCACGTGGACGCGAGCAGGATCGGGTGCAGGTGTGCCTCCGGCTCCTCGATGGCGATGATCGGGTGTGCCGCGGGCGGAAGCCCCTCGTCGCCCCACACCTGAAGCAGGGCGCCAAGCACGAGAAGCAGGCTCAGGCTGTGGCTGCCTCCGCCGAACGTCTCGGGTTCGGCGGCGAGCTGGTCGAGCATCCTGCGCAGAGGCCCCCGGGCCGAGGGGTAACTGCGCCGCGTGCGCTCATAGAGCCTCAGCGCCGCGCGCAGTCCGCGCCGGAGCGTCTCGGCGGGCACGGGCCCGCGCGTCTCGGACAGCTCGTGGTATACGTACTGGATCTCGGCTTCCTCTCGGTGGAACTCGTCCGGCTCGGGCGGCGCACGTCGGCCGGACGCGGATTCGTCGTCGGACGCGGCACCGGGCTCACGGTACGAGAGCCGCACGGGCAGCATCGGGTGGAGCGTGCGAAGTCGGGTCACGGCCGAGACGGAGGGCTGCGGGCGGAGCGGGCGGCGTTCCTCGTCGACGAACCGGCACTCGATCTCCGCCCCCGCGACACGCCCGCAGAACTCGACGCGCAGGCGGCGGCGTCCGTCCTCGCCCCTTCTCAGGGCGCTCTCCAGCGGAGCTTCATCCGCGCCCAGCGGCCCATCCTCCGTTTCGGGCTCGAAGGTGAGCATGACGCGGATCGCGCCCACGGGCCCCGTCTCGCCCTCCGCTGGACGGTGGAAATCGCGCGCGCGGAAGGTGCCCGGGGCGCCGCCGCCCACACGTCCCAGACAGATCTCCAGGGCGTCGAAGACGCTCGTCTTGCCCTGGTTGTTCTCGCCGATGATCACCGTGACGCCGTCGAGCGAAAGGTCGAGAGACCCGATCCCCCGGAAGTTTTCGATGGAGGCGCGCGTCAGATGCATCGGCGGGACCCCCGCGGCGCTACCGTGAGCGTCCCGGCCGCCGTGACGGCCTGGAGTGCGGCGGCGGCTCGACCGGCCCGATCCCGTGCTCCGCGACCAGACGCAGCGCCTCGCGCACCGCGCGCTCGAGCTGGGGGTCGCGGCCCTCGGCCACCGACCTGGCGTCCAGCAGTACCTCGATGTCGGGCGGGATGCCTTCGTTCTCGGCGATCCACCGGTGGTTCAGCGGGTCGAAGACCGCGTTGTCCGGTGCGGTGAGCGCGCCGCCGTCGATCAGCGCGTAGTGGACGGACGACTTGACCAGGCCGCCCCACGTCCGCGTCCCGATCAGCGGACCGGCCTTCTGCTGGCGAAACGCCCAGGGAAAGTAGTCGCCGCCGGAGCCGGCCAGCTCGTTGATGAGCAGCACCTTGGGTCCCAGCACGCCCTGGGGCAGGAGGAACGGACGCCCGCCCGGCACCTCGTTGGTGATCGCGGCGCGCAGGCTCCGCGTCATGTAGTCGACCATGTAATCGTCCAGGTTTCCCCCGCCGTTGAAGCGCTCGTCGATGACGGCGCCCTGACGGTCCTGCTGTGCGAAGAAGTAGCGGTTGAACGACGACACGCCCTGGCCCCCCGTGTTGGGCACCCAGACGTACGCCAGCTTGCCGCCGGAGAGCTCATCGACGCGCCGCCGGTTGTCCTCCACCCACGCGCGCCGGCGGAGCGCCGCCTCGCTGCGGATCGGCTCGACGGTCTCGGTCCACGCGCCCTCCATCGTCGGGCGGTCGTTGAGGTGCAGCACGGTCTGCCGACCCGCCGTCCCGTCCAGGAGACGGTAGGGCTCGTCGGCCGCGGTGAGCGGCACCCCGTCGACGCCGACCAGATACGTGCCCACGGACACGCGCATCCCCGGCCGGTCGAGGGGCGCGGTCAGCGTCGGGTTCCAGCTCTCGAAGGTGTAGATGCGCCGGATCCGCCATCCCCCGTTTTCCAGGGCGAGGTCGGCGCCGAGCAGACCGACCCGCGAGGTGTCGACCGCAGGGTAGTCGCCACCGAACACGAAGCTGTGCCCGACCGACAGCTCGCCGTTGACCTGATCCAGCAGATACGTGAGATCGGCGCGATGTCGTACGTACGGCACTAGCGGTCGGTAGCGCGAACGCACGGCGTTCCAGTCGTTGCCGTGCATGGCGGGATCGTAGAAGAAGTCGCGTTCGTAGTGCCAGGCCTCGTCGAACATTTGCCGCCACTCCGCCTCGCGGTCGAGCTTCATGCGCAGCGCCACGCGCACGGTGCCGTCGCCCGGCTTCGGTGGCGACGCGGTGCCCACGACGTGCCACCGCTTCCCGGACTGGAACAGCATCTTCTTGCCGTCGGCCGAGACCGCCACCCTGGACGCCCGCTTGACGAAGACGTCCGCCTTGCGCTCGCTGAGCCGGTAGCGGTGCACGGTCATCCCAGGTCCCTCGCCCCGCTCTCCGATGAACACCGTGCCCTCGGGCCCGGCCTCGGTCATGACGTAGTCGGCGCGCGGCATGGACAGCGCGAGGATCCTCCGCTCGAGCCCGGCGGTGTCGACGCGCACCCGCACGGCGCCCGTGTCGGGCTTCGCCGGCTCGGGCGCGTTCTCCTCGTCGCTCTTCAGCGGAAACGGCGTCGTGTCGCCCGCGCGCAGCACCATCACGTACGGGCTGTACGTGGCCTTCGCCTGGATCGAGCTCGTGTTCGCCCACCCGGAGCGGAGCGCCAGATCCGTGCTGGCCAGAAAGTAGAGATGGCGGCCGTCTCGGTCCCACGCCGGGGCCCGCGCGTCGGCCATCTCGTCGGTCAGGGCAACGCTCCGGCCCGAGTCCACCGACCAGACCACGATGCGGAGGAAGTTGTTGGGAAAGGTCCGGGCGTAGGCCAGCCACTTCGAGTCGGGCGACCAGCGCAGCCCCATGTTTCCCCGCTCGATGTTCGCGCCCCCCACGTCGGCGGTCGTGACGTCGCCCGACTGGACGTCGACCACGCGGATCCTGACGTCGTCGTCCTCGAACGCGATGCGCGTGCCGTCCGGCGACCAGGTGGGCTCCCACGCCATCTTCGACTCGCCGATCGAGAGGCGGCGCACCTCGCCCATCCCGTCCTGGGGGCTGATCACGAGCTGGTAGCCGTCGCCCGAATCGCTGAACCAGGCGATGTGCGCTCCGTCCGGCGACCACACCGGCGCGCGGTCCGCCGCGCCCGAGCTGCGGCTGAGGTTGCGCGCGTCGCCCTCCTTGACCGGAACGGTGAAGATCTCTCCGCGGGCCTCCATGAGCACGCGCTTACCGGTCGGCGACAGCGACGCGGCCGCGATGCGCCGGCTCACGTCTTCCCAGCGCGTCTCGGCCCACGGAAAGTCGCCGCGCACGGTGATGTCGAGCCGTCGGCTGCGCCCCGTGGCCGGGTCGAGCGTGTGGATCCATCCGTCCTGCTCGAAGACCAGGCCGTCGGGCCCACCCGACAGCCACTTGACCTCGGCGTCGGCGAAGTGCGTGAGCTGCCGCAGCGCGCCGGACGCCACGTCGTACGCCCAGACATTCGCGGCCCAGTCGCGGTCCGAGACGAAGTAGATCGTCCCGTCCACCCACACGGGGTAGCGGTCCATGGTCCGTTCGTTGGGCAGGCGCACCTCCTCCAGGCTCGCAAGGTCCAGGATCGTCAGCGGCGTGTTCTGCCCGCCCCGGTAGGAGCGCCACTCCCAATCCCACCGGGTGACACGGTCGACCACGATGCGCCGTCCGTCGGCGGAGTACGCGCCGTCGTACGCCCACGGCGTCGGGAGGAGCGTCGAGGGGCCGCCCTCCGGCGAGACGGTCCACAGCCGGTCGTAGCCCCGGGGCGCGGTCTCGCGCGTCGAGGCGTAGAGCACGCGACTTCCATCCGGAGTCCACCCGCGCGCCTGCGAGGGAGCGGGATACCACGTCAGCCGCTTCGGATCGCCGCCCTCGATACGCATGACGTAGACCTCGGGCGTCCCGGAGCGGTTCGAGGTGAACGCGATCCGGCTACCGTCGGGCGAGAAGTGCGGATCGGACTCGACCGCCGGCGTGCTCGTCAGCCGGCGCGCCTCCCCGCCCGCGCGATCGGCGATCCAGAGGTCGGCCGCGTGGACGAACGCCACGTGCCGGGCGCTCAGCGTGGGCTGGCGGAGAAGGCGGGTCGGCGGGGGTGCCTCCTGAGCGTTCGCCCGGGTGCTCCCGCGGGCTGTCGGCTGGCCGGCCAGCGGCGCGAACGCGCACAGCACACCCAACGCCGCCGCCATCACGGCGGAGCCGGCGCCGTGCGGGAGAAAACCCCACGCGGCGCAGGAAGTCACACGCGCCCCGGCAGGTGCGGCGATGTCGACGAAACGTCCGGGCGAACGGCGGGCGGCAGGTCGGAAGCGCGACTCGAACATGGCGGGCATCTCCGGAAGGTGAGGGTGGCTGGCGCAAGGTCCTGCGCGAACCGGCATTCACGCAAGGGACGCCGCGGCACGCCGAAGCTCACCCGGTGCGTTGTTCCCCCCTGTGTGGATGGGATGGACCCCGCCCCGTCGGGTGGGTGATCCCCTGGCTCGCCCACCCCACCGCACCCTACCTTGCCGGCAGCGCGGCGCGGGACGTCGCCCCTCCGCGTGGCGCGGGATGTCACCGCTCCCTGCGGCCCGTCGCGGGAGCTCATCCTGGCGACCAGAGTGAGGCGCCAGGAGAAAGCGTGGAGCGGACGCCGGAGGTTTCAGACGCGGCGCAACGGAGCGAGTCGGCGCCATGAAGGTTCTCCTCACGGGTGCATCGGGGTACATCGGGGGCCGGCTGGCGCGCCGCCTCCTGAAGCGCGGCCACGCCGTGCGGGTCCTCGCACGCGACCCGCGGAGGTTGTCGGGACGCCGCTGGGTGCGCAGGGTCGAGGTCGTTCGGGGAGACCTCCTGAGCCCGGGCACGCTTACCGGAGTCTTCCGCAGGGTCGACGCAGCGTACTACCTGGTCCACTCGATGTACGCCGGTGGCGATTTCGCGGAGCGTGACCGGATCGCGGCGGAGAACTTCTGCCGGGCCGCCGGGCCTTTGCAGCACGTGGTCTACGTCGGGGGGCTGCAGCCCGCAGCCCCCCGCGTCTCGGAGCACCTGCGCAGTCGCGCCAAGATCGGACGGATCCTCGCGGAGCACTTTCCGACGACCGAGCTCCGGGCAGGGCCCATCATCGGCTCCGGCTCGGCGTCCTTCGAGATGATCCGCTACCTCACCGAGCGCGTGCCCGTGATCCTCGCACCGTCGTGGGTGCGCAACGCGGTGCAGCCGATCGCGGTCCGTGACGTGCTGTCCTATCTGATCTACGCCCTTGAGCGCGGCCCTCTCGTCATCCTGGAGATCGGCTCCGACCCCATGACCTTCGCCGACATGATTCTGCGCTACGCCGAGGTCCGCGGCTTGCGGCGGATCATCGTTCCGCTGCCACCCGTCCTGCCGCCCCGCGTGGGTGCCCGCCTCGTGGGACTCGTCACGCCCATCCCCAACGCGCTGGCCATCCCGCTCGTGGAGAGCATGGTCCGGCCTCTGCGGGCCGACACCTCCAGAGCGCGCGCCCTCTTTCCGGAGGTTGAGCCGATCCCCTACCGGCGCGCCGTGGAGCTTGCGCTCCGCCGCATCCGGGAACAGGCGGTCGAGACGCGTTGGAGCGGGGCGCTCCGCGAGCCCCAGACCTACGAGCTGCGCGACTACGAGGGGATGATCCGGGAGGTCCGGACGCTGCATGTCGAGGCATCGCCGGAACAGGTCTTCCGCGTCTTCAGCAGCCTGGGCGGGGACCGCGGGTGGCTGGTGTGGAACTGGGCGTGGCGGGCCCGGGGGATGCTGGACCGCCTGTGGGGCGGGCCGGGACTGAGGCGAGGGCGCCGGGATCCCCGGGAGCTGCTGCCCGGAGAGGTCGTCGACTTCTGGCGCGTTGAGCGGGTTCGGCCGCCGCGCCTGCTGCGCCTGCGCGGCGAGGTGAGGATGCCGGGGCGGGGCTGGCTCCAGTGGGAGACGAAGCGGGAGCGCGGCGGCACCCGCCTGCGACAGGTCGCGTCGTTCGCCCCCGACGGCCTGCCCGGGGCGCTGTACTGGTATCTCCTCTACCCGTTTCACCGCCTCATCTTCACGGACATGATCCGCGAGATCGGCAGGCTGGCGACCGCGGAGAACGAACGTTGATGGCGCAACGGCTGCCTCCGCCACCATCTTTGCCGCTCAGCGAATCTCCGACGTGGAGTCCCGATGTCCTACGTGCCCCGCTTCCTGTTGCTCCTCGGTGTGCTGGCGCTGCCCCGGGCGGCGCACGCGCAGGAGGGCGCTCCGGCCGCGCCCGCGCCCCTCGCCTTCGATCACTACCACACGCTGGCCGAGATCCACGCCTACCTCCGAGCGGCGGCGGCGCGCCACCCCGAGCTCGTAACGCTGCGCGAGATCGGACGGAGCCGGGCGGGTCGGCCGATCTGGGCCGTGGACCTCAACAACCCCGCCACGGGCGACGCCGCCGGGAAGCCGGGCTTCTACGTGGACGGGAACATCCACGGCGGCGAGGTGCTCGGCGGTGAAGGCGCGCTCGCCTTCCTCGACCGGCTGCTCTCGGGATACGGCGCTGACCCCCGCATCACGGCGCTCGTCGACTCGCGCGCGTTCTACATCGTTCCGATCGTGAACCCGGACGGCCGAGCGATCTCCGTCCAGACGCCCGAGAACCACCGATGGAACATCCGGCCGGTCGACGAGGACGGCGACGGGCTCGTCGATGAGGACCCACCCGAGGACCTCGACGGAGACGGCCGGATCCTGCAGATGCGCATCCCGGATCCGAAGGGGCCCTGGGTCGTCTCCGCCGACGATCCCCGGAGGATGGTGCGCGCCGCGGCCGGGGCCGCGGCCGGTGCGCGTTACCGGCTGGTCAGCGAAGGTGTCGACAACGACGGCGACGGCCGCTTCAACGAGGACCGTGTCGGTGGCGTCGATCTCAACCGCAACTTTCCCGCCAACTGGAGCCCCGCCCAGTTCGCGTCCGGTCCGTTCCCGCTCTCCGAGCCCGAGACGTACGCGCTGGTGGCGTACATCACGGAGCGCCCGAACATCGCGGCCGTCCACACCTTCCATACCAGCGGTGGCCTCATCCTCCGCTTTCCGACGCTCGCGGACCAGAACTACGAGTTTCCTCCGTCCGACATCGAGGAGTACCGGGGGATCGCCGAGGACGGCGTGGCGTTGACGGGCTACCGGAACTTCGCAGCCGAAAAGCAGCCGATCGTCGACCTCATGAGCCCGGGCCACGGAGTCTTCAACGACTGGGCGTCGAAGGTGTTCGGCGTGCTCGCGATGACGACGGAGATGTGGGCGCGCCCGCTCGGTGAAGGCCCCGGCGCGCTCCTGCGCTGGAACGACGAGGTGCTGGGTGGAAAGGGCTTCATCGCGTGGCACCCGTTCGAGCATCCCGACCTGGGAACCGTCGAGCTGGGAGGCTGGGACCGCTGGTCACTCGCCAGTCCTCCGGAGCCCATGATCGCGCGGGAGGTCGCGCGCAACGTCGACTGGGTGCTCACGTTCGCGGAGAAGACCCCCCAGGTGGCGATCCTCTCGGCCGCCGCGCACCGGCAGACCGGCGGCCCGGACATCCGCGTCACGGCCGCCGTGGCGAACACCGGCTGGATGGCCACGGCCACCACGTACGCGGCGGAAACGCTGAAGACCGCCCGGCCGGTGCGCGTGGGTCTCGAACTGCGGAACGCGAGGCTCGTAGACGGCAAGGCCGTCGTCGATCTGGGCGTGCTCCCCGGCACGCACGGCAAGCGGCCAGACGTGCGAGAGCTCACCTGGTCGATCCGCGCCGTCGACGCCGCGCGCCCGGTGCTGGTGACCGTGGTGCTGCGCTCGGAAAAGGCGGGAACGGCGCGGCGGACGATGCGGGTGGCGGCGGGCGGCTGAGCAGGGCCGCCGCGCACCTCAGCGGCGGCGGTTGACCGGCAGATCGAGCGCGGAGCGGTCGATGACGCGCCCGGCCTTCACGACCATCGCCACCTCCTGTGTGTTGCTGATGTTCGCCAGCGGATCGGCGGACAGCAGCACGAGGTCGGCGATCTTGCCCTCCTCGATCGAGCCCAGCTCACGCTGCCTGCCGAGGAAGATCGCCGCGTTGAGGGTGCCGATGCGGATCGCGTCGAGCGAAGAGATCCCACCCGCCACGAGAAGCTCGAGCTCGCGGTGTGAGGCCGCGCCGTTCGACTGATCGGACCCCAGCGCAATGACGCCTCCGGCCTCGTGGATCCGCCGGAGGTTTTCCTGCGCGACGGGCGTCATGACCTTCATCCAGGTGGTCCACG
>Ga0114931_10003711_pt1 | contig 19245 bp, 10 predicted proteins | sample 2SBtaG_FD_89579 | JGI IMG/M metagenome (GOLD analysis project Ga0114931, IMG submission 89579) | Deep subsurface microbial communities from Kolumbo volcano to uncover new lineages of life (NeLLi) - 2SBTROV14_V59a metaG | ecosystem: Environmental > Aquatic > Marine > Volcanic | place: Kolumbo...
CGGGGTTTTTAGCTCTGAGCCAAGACCCCGGTTGTCCGACCGAAGGGAGGTCACCGGGTGTCGACGTGCCTCCTCGCCTCGTGAATGAACGCAACTTGCCATAAGATGTCTGTTTCGTCCGTAACACCCACGCCGCAAACCCTTGGGGCTGAAATCTCCGGTTGATGTCTGTTTCCAACACCCGGCGACTTCGCAAACAACGCTCAGACAGCCGGGGTTTTTAGCTCTGGACCAAGACCCCGGTTGTCCGACCGAAGGGAGGTCACCGGGTGTCGTTGTTGTACGTCGTCGCGTGAATGAACTCAACGTTCACATAACATGTCTGTTCTCAACACCCGGCGACTTCGCAAAAGCGCTCAGACAGCCGGGGTTTTGCTCTGAACCAAGACCCCGGTTGTGTCGGCCTGCCCGATCTCGGCTGTCGTTGCGGCACGACTCATCGAGAATAAACTCCAATGCAACGGACAAAAGTACGTCTCATTCATCCGCGTCAAGTGACTGTGTAAAACACAACACCCGGAGGCTTGGGAGACGGCATGAAGCCAACATATGCATACGGCCATTTAGCAGAGAGAACACTAAGTCCGTTCCGTCAGATGCTCGATCTCCAGCAGAATCACTTCTTGGGTTTCGCGGTAGTGTTGACTCATATCCTGGTGGTGCCAGAATTCCATGGCCGCCGGGATCCCTTTGCGAAGCAACTTGCCGAATTCCCGCAACTGGCCATTAAATCTGCGTACGGCATTCAACGTGTCCATCGAACGAACTAGGTTTGGCTTGAGGCAAAGATAATCCAGTTCAGCGACCTGATTTTCCAGCGGAACACGCACACTGCGGGCCGTCTTTGCGTCCGTACGCCCACCCCAAACGATTGGGCGCACAGTCACTTTGGAGGCCCTGACAAGTTCGTCCACACGCTTTAGATGACGCAGGCAATGCACGCGATGCATCCTGAGTTCATCCTGAGTCAGGGGGTCATCCGGAGCAACGGTTTGCTGGAATTGCATTTGGAACACTGCCTGAAATTGTTCGAACGTAACGTCACTATCAGGAAAATAATAAGCCTGCAGGTTCATCAGCACCATCCTTAGCTCACGCACGTTGCCGGGCCAACGGTATTTCTGTAGTTCTGCCAGAATCTCGCGGGAAAGGCTCCCGCGCTTGGTTCTGGTGATTCTCTGCCACAACTTGTTCGCAAGGAGGGGAATGTCTTCCGGGTGGTCGCGCAATGGGGGTGTGTTGATCTGGACATATCCAAGACGATAGTACAAGTCGCTGCGGAATCTTCCAGTCTGCATCAGGGCATGAAGGTCCCGATTGGTAGCAGCGATGATACGCGCATTCACGCGTATGTCACGTGTATCGCCAACCCGCCGGATGGTTTTCTCTTCCAATGCACGCAATATTTTCACCTGGTGTTCTTTCGGCAGGTCACCAATTTCATCCAGGAATAGCGTCCCCTTCTCCGCCACCTCCCATAGCCCCATCTTGTCATGATCGGCACCGGTGAAGGCACCCCGGACATGACCGAATAGTTCAGATTCAAATAATGTGGGGGCAATCGCACCGCAGTTGACAGCCGCAAATTTTTCCCTCTTTCTGGCGCTCAGGTCATGAATCGCCCGCGCAACCACCTCCTTGCCGGTTCCTGATTCACCAAGGATCAACACCCGCATTTCCTGTTTGGAGGCCATTACGATACGATGTCGCACCAATTGCATTTCCACAGAAGTCCCGAAGTAGCGATCCTCCAGTTCTTTCGGAGGTTGATATCTCTTCAACCATTCCAAAAGTCTTTCATTATTTACTTCATCCGGATGTTCTCGCATCCGGATGGCGTTGCTCTCTTCCGCGGCAGTTTTCTGCAGCAATTCTCCGAAGAGCTGGCGGGAGACTCCGATCACAAATGCCCCATTTTCATTTGCTTTCAAGGCGTGGCGACCCAATGCCATCATGCTTCGTATCAACTGGCCACAAATAGAGTAGCTGCCACGCAAAATTGGAATTTTGGAATAGCCAAGCAATAATTTTGCCAGTGGTTTGGCGTGGTGTTTTTGCCCCCTGTCTATTATAAGATTTGGATATCTCTTAACTGAACTTAGATCCTGACTGGTGACGACAAACACCGTGGGCGCCTCAACCCGCAAGCTCTGCTCGAAGGTTGTGCTCGAAGTCAGGTCGATGTACCAGTTGAGCATTTGGTGGGATTGCGGCGTTTCCGACAGGGACAGCACCTGAAACTTGACTGAGTTGATTTTCATGGTTCTGGGAGGTAAGGTGATAGGTTGAGTTCCAATAAAGCTGGATGCTATCTCAACCAATATATCGCTTCGCACTATCTTAATCAACTACAGAAGTCAACCATCCTCATACTGAAGGAGAAGATCCTGAGGCTAATTAACGGTCCATAACAACGTGCTCTACTTGGCATGTTTCTTGAATACCAGCATTGACAGTCACACCAGCTTAGCGAGCTGGAGTAACCTCGTCTACAGCCTCAGACCCGCTGAGGTGTTCTTCCATCGCGGGGCCAGCTCTGGCAAAATATGTTTTGGGGATGGCTAACCTCTAATTAGGGGAACCAGGAATGACGACAGAACATTCCATCGCGCTCGCTTCAGATTGTTGGTCCCATTCCGGACCACAAACGGCGCTGCAACAAATTGCAGACCTGCTGCAACAGTGCACCGATCTCGCTCCCGTCATTGCGGCTGACCGCCTTTCCTTTTCGACAAAGGACCTTGCCGCAGACGATCGAACGAGGGGAATCCTTTCTGCAGAGGGAACACTGGTAGGCACACAATTCATCGTGGTTAAACTCAAAATCTTGCACGCTGTGGCCACCGCGCGCTTTCCCGCGTCCCTGTTCAACAAACTCACGCAACCCCTCAGCGACCGAATTCGCCTCATTCCGCCAGCGCACAAGCCGGGCGCTGACGAATGCTGTTTGTGGGTCGAATTGAAGGTGCAAGCGACGCCACTCTCTCTCGGTCGGTCGGACAGTTTGCTGGCCGAGCTGCGTCAACTTAAGAAGCTCGCAATCGACCTGGAGGCTGAGCTTCCCGGCGACTTGCCGCACGCAGATTTGCTCCGGATTTATGAGCCGGTTTCAGCTTTCGTGGAACCCCTAAACCCGGCCGCGTCAAATCCTCAGGAAGATGACGTCATTTGGTCGTGGGCCTGCGAAACAATGGGTTTCCTGGATGGGACTTTGTCAGTCGCGGTTGCGACGGAATGCGAAATAGCGCAGAGGTACGCTCTGGCGTGGCTGGCCAGGGCGTGTCAGGTAGGGGGAAGGACGCTCGGTCATTTGCTTCTGACAGGCGTGAATCCGCGTGGTCTGACCGAGTTGGCCCGAAAAGCCCCCGGCCTCCTGGTGGTGCCTGCCGCGCGTCTGAATTTAGGTTCCAATCCATACGACCTCAGCAGCGAAACTCAAGCGATGCTGCAAATCTTGTCCAGCAACCTTACACCGGCCATCTTCACCGGTTCCTACCCTGAGCTGCAGCGCGTTTTTCACGGCGGCCAGGGTGGCGCCAACCACCCGGGCTTGCCGGTCGTGAGAAAGGTGCCCGACATCCAACTTGAAAAATTAGTCATGTTCGCACTGCAACTCATGAGTGAAAAACACGGCGGCTTACCCCAAAAACATGCAGCTGGCATGACAGCAAGAATCGCTGCGGCGCTTGCGGCCGTGCCGCGCCCCCATGCTGTCGAATGGCTGCAGACCGTCACCGCCAAGGAACTGCAGGATTGGGCGTCCGGCACAAGACATCCGCAAGATTCGACCCGAGTCTTTCTCACAGCCCTCACGAGTCTAAAGGAAACGCTGGGGGGCTTAAGCCAAAGAGCCCGCGTGCAGCGAGACGAGTGCGTGCAGCAAAATTTTCTACAAAGCCTGACGGACTCGACCCTTAGCCGTTTCTTGCAGGATCGGGTGCTGGGCCAACAACAGGCTCTGAACAAACTGGTGACAAAGTTACGGGTGGAAGCGTTGACACGTCCCCTGCACCAGCCCTTGCGCTACTGTGCGCAAGGCACGCCGGCGACCGGCAAGTCGGAGAGCGCCAGGCTGCTGGCCCACCGTCTAAACGTCCCGTTCGTCAATATTGACGCTGCCAGCATGCCCGATTTCTATACCGCGAGCGCCCAGCTTCTGGGATCCGGGCGCGGTATTGTCGGCTCTCATCAGAGCGGGAGGCTGGAGCAAGCGGCCAAGCATTTCCGCGGCGCTGTCATCGAGATAAGCGATCTGGACCATGCCGTTCCGAATGTCCGCGCTGCCCTGGCTGACTTGTTTCTACAAGTTCTGGAAACCGGTGAGGCTCAAAGTGCCACCGGCGCCATGTTTTCTTGCGCCAACCTCATTTTTGCCTTTACCATGAACTTGCCGAACAACACCGATGAAACCGTTCGCACGGTCATCGGTTTTGACGATCAACTGCCGGAGCACGAAGTGGAAAAACGGGTTGTGGGAGAAATCAAGAACATGCTGTCGAATGCCTTTTTGAGCCGGGTTGGGGCGCCCATTTTGTTTGAACCTCTGAGCGGGCGGGCTCTCGGTTTGATCATAGAGCGCACTCTTCTTGATGCGTTGCAGGTGGCTTCTGAGCGCTTGCACATCACCCATGTTGCGTTCAAACTCTCCCGGGGCCTCGGCCAGAAAGTTCTCGCCACCCTCGGTGGACGCAACGCGACCTTCGGCGCACGCGGCATTCTGGAGCGCGCCCGCTCACTAACGACGGCAGCTGTACTCGGTTTGCAGAAAAAGGCGGAAGGCAAGAGAGCCCTGACCCTGGCTGTCCATCTCGACGACGAAGGCAATTTGCACCTTTCGCCCAGTAATACATAGAAAAGTATAGTCACATCAACCAACCGCACCGAGGTGAACCATGGCACAGCAAGTGTTTCAAGTGAACAAGCCGGCACAATATCGTAAGGCCGGACAAACGGACCTGATCGAACTCTTGCCGGTCCCTGGCGGCAATCCAATTTTCGTGGTCAAAGGGCTTCTGGAAACCTTGACCTATGGCATCGTGCACCACGAGTTCATTCACCTCAGCGGACCCACCGGCAGTGCGAAATCGTCCCTACTCGAGGCGCTCAATCTTGCCGAAAACTTCCTGCCCGTCTGCGCAGCCCTGAGATTTCCGGAGCGGCCGTTGAAAATGTACACCGTTGAAATGGCAACGTATGAAACGCCCGGCGAGCTTTACCAGCGCCGTGCCCTGCGTGATGGCACAACCTACGATGAGACGAGTAAGGTGGTTGAGGCATTGCAGCACGCGCCCGCGGTGAAAGGCACAGCCTATCCGATTATCTGGCTGCGCGAGATGGGTCGTGTCCACAGTTCCTCCGTGCAGGGGGGATTACTCAATCTCTTGACCAAAGGAGATATCATACTACCGGATGGCACGCGCACCCCGGGGCACGGCATTTCCTGGGTCGCCGATAGCAACTACCAGGCGGAACGCGATTCTACCCACACTCTGGTGACCCTCGACGACGCCCTCAAACGCAGGTTTTCCATCAACCTCACGTTGGATTACCTGCCCGGAGAGCAGGAAATAGTCGTTCTTCGGCATTTGTTGCGCGAGAGGACAACACGTAAGATAGACCCAAAACTCACGGCTCAGGTTGTCAGCCTGGGACAAATTATTCGTCACATGCGCGCCGACGGAGGTTTGCAATCCGTCACGCCGCCGTCCATCTACGGTTACCTTTCCTTCCTGACGATGGCGCAAGCGATGCCGCATCTCACGGTTCAGCAAATTGCCATGGCCACCCTGCTGGGCAATGCAAGTCAGGAAGACAAAAAGCTCATCCCCGGTTTGTTCAACGAAGTCTTCGGTGTGCATCTGGTGGATGAAGATGACCTTGACCTTGCCCACAATCTTTTCTAGGAGGCCCTTGCGATGCCTAACATCACACAAAACAACGGCCACTCTCACAGTTCTGTCTCCGGTTCCGGGCCGACGTCCTACACGTACCGCCCACGGCGCACGAAAACTGACTGGGCCGGGATCAGTGTCGGCGATGCCTTCAAACCTAATCTGGACTACGCCATCAGATTGCACGCCCAGCGCCTGTATTATCGCTGGACCAAAAAGGTGCAGCAGGTGGCTGCGCGCGCAGCCGGCACCAATGTCGCCGACGGCTTCGAAGCGCGGACAAAACCGCAACTGACCCCTTGCTACTCAAGCTATCCCGCAACTCTGGCAGCATACGCTTCCATCGGACTCACGGCCTTTCTGGAATACAGGGCGTGGGGAAACGCCAGCAGCCTTGCCCTTGCCTTGCAGGAGTACCTGCAGGCACCTGCCGAACGGGATCAAGCCAAAATCGATCCGGCAGTTTACAAAAAATTAGCTGGTTTGGTGGTAAACACGGTACAAAAACGTCTCTTGCTGCAAGAGCTCGCTCAGATCCGGTCGTTGTCCTATGTCGAGATTTACCGGATATATTCAGCTTCTATGCAAACCCTGCAGTTTCGTGCGGTACCGGAGATTGTTGAGGCGGTGGTGCTTTACAGCGATTTATATCCGGCCCGAAAGCTCATAGCGTGTCATAAGATGACACAACACATTTTCAATGCCATCTACACGGTGAGCCTGCCCTATTTCAGTAGGATATCCGAGACGCCTGCGCAGCAGAGGCTGGCACTAGGCTGCGAATGGGTTCAAGGCATCTGCCGGTGTCTCATACCGTACTTACCTGCGCCAGACGCCAATACCGACCCTGCCAACACGCTGCCGCAAATGCCCCCGTCGTCTCCGGATACGAATGGGTACCATTTCGAGAACCCGAAAAGGGAACCTTTGGTGGATGCAGATCTACCGCCGCTGGCAGGCCCGCACCCACCGTTACTTTTTGAGCCGCCCACCCCAGCCGATCAACTCAAACGATCCTTCCTCGATCGCTTGTGGGATTCTTGTGATGTAATAAAGGAGCTTGCTCCGGAGGAGGCGCCGGAAGATAGTATCCAAAGAGAAATGGAGTACTTTGCTGACGTCATGCAGCAGGCGGGCGGTCAAACGACTGACTGGGAAGATATGCGCTCTGACCTGGCCGATACGGCCGTTAGAAATGGCATCTTCGAAGAGGGTCCCATCGAAGGCAACCCTGCGGACGGACATGAAGTCACGCTCGAACTCGGCGACAACGAAAGTGCCAGCGGTGAACTTTTCGATCGGCCGGTGGAACTGTCTGACGACCTGTTGTCTTACGAGAAACTGCAAGCCGAATCTCAGGAAATTACCAATGCTTTGCGGCGTTCCCTCTACCCCAACATCGAGCAGCTCCCCGCTCAGGAGAGGCTTTGTACCGGTGGCTCTCTTGATCCGGCAAGGCTGGCACAAGTTTATTCTTCTGCGGCGGTATTCAAACGATGGCGCATCAAGGAGCAGGCTGACAGACGCGGCAGGCCGTTGCTGGTGATCGCATGTGACGGCTCCGCGTCGCTGAACGCCAGCCAGATGCAAATGCTAAAAGTATTAACCGCAGCCTGGTTGAATTCAACCACAAAGACGGACATCCAGATTCTGGCAGGACTCTACCACAGTGGCTCCGTCAGACCCGGGATATCAGGACCTTTGGTGCAATGGCTCTATCATCCTCGGAAAACCCCGGCCACCAGCCGTAAAAACGCGGCCCGGACTCTCGTGACGTTGCCAGACACGGGAACCGGCGCGCAGGCGGACGCCCTGTCCGTCGGATTCATCATGCAGGAAGCACTTACGCTGGCACGCGGTAAGATGATCTACCTCATTCTGATCACTGATTGTGCCTGGAACCGCTCGTTCCAAACTTCCAGGGATGGTAGCGAAGAAATGCACGCGCTGTTTGAATCGCTGTACACCGCGCACGGCGAAAAACTCCACAGCACGCTGGTGGCGTTGGGTGTCTCCGGGCCAACCGGCTTCGAGGACCAACTCGACAAAGTCATCGCGGTTGCTCATGCAGAACTACATGACCCGGTTACGGTGGCGAAGAAAATTGGTGTCTATGTTGCCACATGCCTTAATGAACGCACCAAATTAGTGACAAGAAAAAGCCACGTGGGGAGCTGATGAATCCACCTGACTCGAAACATTTTCGCGACGCAACAGATTCTGCTCATGGTTATGAGCAACGGCCTTACGGCTATAGTTACGCTTCTACTCCGTTCGATATCTGTGACGCAGTCGCGCCTCTTGTGGAAAAACTGAAAAGCTATGACAAGCTCAGAGTAGCGCTGGCGACACAGGGGGGCCAGATCTCGGATTTACAGAGAGTGACAAACTTACTGAAAGACCCAATCACGCTTAAGGGGCATTTTCGCAGCGAAAAGGTCGCTCTCACCGATGCGAATGAATTGCGGCGGGCCCTCGGCAATTTGGGTATCGTCGGCCTGAAGCTTCAGGTACGAATGCTGCCGTATGGCATGCCGGTTTACTACCTTTGCCGGCCTCAGCGTGATAGTTGGTCTGAATATAGCCTCGTGGTCGAGGACCTTTATATGAGCCCCGGCTATCCGCTGTTAGACGTCCGCTTCGCGAAATTGATGCATTGGGGCCATGAGTCTTACTTCATTCGCCTCTCGCCATTTCGCACACAGGCACTCTCGATGTTGCGCGGAAAATTTTCCGCTTCTGAAAAGGATGTTGATGACCTGCTGTATCAACTGGGTCGCCACATTTTCCAGGCGGCGTGGCACGAGGATCAGCGGCCCGGCATCCTCACCGCCGAGTGCCTGGGTCTGACCAACTTTCGGCGGGCGGTGGAGCTTCTGTACCTCTGTCTCAGCGGTGAGCTGTGTGAGCTGCGCAGCAACATAAGCGTGGACATGGAAGATTTTTTTGTTCAGATATATCGCCAGCCGGCCATTCACACTTTTTTGCGGCGGCTGCGCCATCTCAAGGGCAGCGAGATTGATAAGGTACCTCAAAAAGCCTTAAGGCTATTTTCCAATCTCTCCCGCCATTTTGGCAAGTTTTTCGCGCTAGAAGTACCGTGGGGAGAAACTTCAAACCAGGTGCCGCTCTATAAGCTTATCTTCAGCAATCTGTCACGACTGGAACTGATCAAAGAAATGCTCGCGGACAATGATGCGGTTTGCGAAGGCAGAGAAAAGCTGGAAGCGGTGGCAGAATCTACCCTGGCGGAAATCAATGAGGGGAATTAGGATTACAGCCGACTCTTGTCGTCAAGAGGAAACATCTCGCCGAAGCCATAACACTTCTCCGGGATCACGTGTTCCCCGACTCTCTCCTCCCTTAACGTCGCTTAAAGCCGGGGCAGGTCAGCCGTGACTTTTCGGGTATTGTAAGTCTTAAGGTACTCCCGTAAAGCAGGGCTATCAGGGTAGGTTTCAGACGGACCGTAAGGATAGCTGGACATGCGGTGAAAAGGCAGCGGCAGAACTGTTTTTCCATGGGCTGTATTCAGATCGCCGTCTTTTATCCAGCCGACGGTGTAAATAAAATAGTCGCGGGACCAGCCTGGCGGGAGAGGCGGGACCCCGGCTGCATCAAATTCAAGGGTGACTTCGTCGCCGGAATTCATAATCACGTACTGGTCATCTGCCTGACTCAGAAGCGCAGAAACTTCACCGTAGCGTGTGTAGTTGCCGACCAGGTCCCGCCACTTCTTGGTCTTTGAAACGTCAGAGTAGTCAAACCAGTGGGGCCCGTAACGGCCGCCCTTGCGATACAACCTCGAAAAGCCGTGATAGTGTAAATCGGCGCCACGCAGGGCCGCGATGGACTTTCGCTTTTCGCCTCCGGCGATCGGCGGTGCAAAGAAAATATGGTCCCAGTAAATTTCCATGCTGGTACGGATTCGCACGCGCAAATCTTGGCTCAAGAATTTACCCGTCAGGTCTACGACCACGGTTTTGTCTTTGCCCATGGGAAATCCCATATTCTCAATAACCGTCTGCCATTCGCCGCGGCGATTGATGACCTGCAAATAGGGAGCAACGGAGCCGGTTCGCTGTGATTGAGACACGGCAACATTGATACTGGCATCCGTCGGGAAAAGCCATCCGTTCAAGAACATCACTATCGTGTCGTCTTGCGACAGCCCGCCGGGGTCGAGAATCAGATCGTGCAACTCGGTGATGCCCTGATATTTCGCGGCCCTTAGATTCGCTGCATAAACATCATCTTTTGCTCGAATCATCGGCAGCAAGTCAGCGCCTGTCTCGTCCCTGGCCGACCGGGGTGGTAAAGGGTTGGAGACGGAATGAAGCTTGAGCGCTGGAAAGGGCGGCGGTACAAATTTTTCATCCACATAAATGTCAATCGAGTCGGGATGGTCGACTACGATCAGTTGCACCTGATCAAAGAAGGCGGTTTCCCAGAGCTCCTCGGTTATCTGCAGCGTGTAAACGCCGTCTCGGTCCTGCAGTACCTCACCGGGAATTTTGAGGTACTCTTTCGACGCATCCGGAAAAGCGTAAGCGGTCTCGCCCCCCATGATCCCGAGAGGCATTCCGAGGGCGCTGCGCCACATCAAGTCCTTGACAAAGGTATATTTTTCTCCGTTCCAGGTGTAGAGAAAAGCACACGACCCTTTCAGTATTTGCTCTTCCACGAGATCCTGATCGCTATCAGGAAAAAATGAATTCTGCGGGACACCATTGCTCCAGACGGTGCGCACGACGTCCGCTCTGCTGTGTTGGCCCAGGCCCAAATAGGTGACGGGGTCTGACACGACACGGCTCTGGTAAAGCTCCCCGGCCCTGACTTCCAACCTGGCGCCGATGCCATAGTAGTTATTCTTGCTGCTGCCTTTTCGCAGGCCGGTCAAATGCACTCTGAGATAGTGGTTGGCGTTGCCGCCGTCGTTACGCAGCAGGCGGATGGTGCCACGAAAATCACCTAGAAACAAGTCGACGTCGCCATCGTTGTCATAATCTGAAAAAGCGATCTTGCGAACGGGTCGGGTATTTTCCGGCAAAAGAGAGGAAACTTCTTGATATTTGCCCGCGCCGTCATTATGCAAAAGCACTAACGCAACGCCCGATTTTTCTCCAGGCTGGCCGCCGACCAAAAGATCCAGGTAGCCATCGTTATCAAAATCAAGAAATGCCGCGTCGTAACCCTGAAGCATGCGCAGGTCGGAAACCCCGGCCAGGGCCGACGCGTCTTTCTCAAATGTCCCGTTTCCGCGATTGCGATAGAGAATATGACTTTTGTTCGACAGTCCGGTCACGAAAAGATCCGGAAAGCCGTCGTTGTTGTAATCCCCGACGGCAACGGCTCTCGTTCCCACTGCGGTTGTTAATCCGCTGGCGGTCGTGACATCCTGAAAATGACCTTGCCGCAGATTTGAATACAGTACACTGTTGCTGGACGTATTCGCCACGAACAGATCGAGGTCGCCGTCATCGTCAAAATCGCCAAAGGCGGCATCTGGACTGACGCTCTCCCCGCCTGCAATCCCCATTTTTCTGGCCGCTTCAGTGAATGTGCCATTCGAATTGTTGCGATACAGTCTGTTGCGGCCCCGATTGGCCAGGTAGATGTCCAGATCCCCCTCGTGGTCGAAGTCCGCTACCAGTACGGCCAGGCCTGGCCCACCGTCGCCAACCCCGGTCTCTGAGGTCACATCCTGGAACATGCCCGCGCCGTCGTTGTGATAAAGAACGTTACGCCCTCGATTCACAACGTAAAGGTCCAGGTAGCCGTCGTTGTCGCTATCGGCAAAGGTCGCACTGGTCTCGCGGCTCCGATGTGTCACACCCGAAAGGTCGGCAACATCGGTAAAATGCCCTTCATCATTCCGAAACAAGAATGGCCGCCCGCCAGGTTCTCCCGGAAACCACCTGGCGAGATACAAATCCTCATCGCCGTCGCGGTCGTAGTCAGCCAGGTCCAGACTCCATTCGACCGGCGACAGGCTGTCGGTCGGGTACGTTTGTACGACCGAGGTATCGAGACCGGTCGATGCTGTCACGTCCGCAAAGCGAAGAGCCGCCAGGATGCTTTTCTGCTTGACGCTTTCGGCCGGAGCGATCCGATCAAGGCTGAGAATGGGAAAGCCAACCAACCGACCGCCCGGGCCTTTTAGTGCGATGATCCCCGCACGATAAAGCGGCGTGATCTTCAAATAATTGTGCAGGATCGACATGGCGGTCGTGGCCTTTTCCGGTTGCGCTGCCCGGGCAAACGCGAGCGCCTTGTCGAGAAAATCCTCGGACTCATCAGGCAGGTCAGGCATCTGCCTGCGGAGCGCTTCGAGGTGCATCGCCGCTAAATCAGATTGGCCGTTTCGGAGCAGCGCTGCAATCAATTGCACACGGACGGCCAGGTTTGCCGGGGCCGCAGTTACCACCTGCTGCAAGTATTTTGTTCGGTGCTTGCGAGCCTCAGGATTGTTTCTGTTCGTGTACAATTCAGCCAGAGCGTAAAGTGTTCTGGCATGACCGGGCGACGACTGAAGGGTTGCCGTAAGCACGTCTGCAGCCCGGCTTCGCTGCCCCTTCAATTCATAGATTTTGGCCAGAACCAGCCTGATGTCTGCATTCTCTGGATCTAAGGCCAGGGCTTTCTTCAGTTGCTCCTCGGCCGCATCATATTTTTCCATTCTGAGATAAGTGACAGCCAGATTGGCGTAGCCGGAGGGTTCCTGCGGGGCCAGGTCGATCTGCTGGCGGAACTGCGATTCTGCCGCAGATAGTTTGCTTTCCTCAAGGTAAGCCAACCCGAGGCTGCGGGCGACGATGATCTGCGTCGTTTCCGCGCTGTTGTTTTGTTTTCTGCATCCGAAGAACAAGCAAACGGCTCCCACTGAAAGCAAAACAAGGAATAGCGTCACACGAGTCTGCCCTAAAATCGTCCAAGTCTCCTAATGTTGGTGAGGGTGGCATCCAGCGCCTGGTATCTGCGCGACGCCTCAAGTGACGGGTTCGCACCCCCTGCTGCCGACAAGTCGGCCAGATGCGACGCAAACGGAGATGATCTGCCGGGCACGTGCAAAGAGGTGCCGCCTTTGCTATCCCCTTCACCTAGTACACCGTGAAGGGCCTTTCCTGTTTGCGCGACCTTACGAGCTTGATTTAATTGCGACACAGCCAACGTGGAGTCACCGCGCTGCCAGGCAAGGTACCCATTCAGAAAGTACGCTTCAACGTTTTTGGAATTGGAGGCGATCATCGAATTCAGTCGGGACTGAGCAAGGGCAAGATCACCTCGTATGAGCGCGCTCTCACCCAGCCGAAGCAGTGCCCTGGATTCTTCTCCATTCAGGGCCAGAGCTCGTTCGAATTCAGCTTCAGCCTTGCCAGGATCGAATAGATCAGGGGGGTCAAATCTGAGATACAAATTACCCAACTGCAGGTGAGCCCGTGTACTGGTTGGATTCGTTTGGAGGAGTTTCAACCAGGCTTGTTCGGCCTTCCGGGGTTTGTTCAGCTCAAAATACATATTGCCCAGATAATAAAGCGCATCTTCATGTTCCGGCTGCAGTTGTAGGGCCTCCTCGTACTTTTGCTCAGCCTGCTGCATGTGACCGGCGATGCGCAATCGCGTGGCTTCTCTATAGATTTGCCAGAATTGTTGAATTTTGTGTTTGTCAGAAAGAGAAATACCCCCTGCCGTTTCTTGCGAATCTGGCACCTGAAACACCTTGACAAGCGTGATCCCGCCGAAAAGCGCCAGCACAACCGCGGAAAACAAAAAGGCGGCTCGTTTCATCGTTTGAGACGTGGCGTCATCTTGGCCTGTATGTTACCACCCTCTACCAAACTAACGATCTGGTTGCTGTCCAGGTCACGAAACGTTTGTCGTAGCCCCCCCGGCCACACTATGTCCAGCGTATCCACCTTGCTATGGCTACCCACACCAAAGTGAGCCACCAAACTGTTTTGTGAGCAGTAGGACCCCTGCGCGCCAATTTCCTGAATTTGAACGGTTGTGCCTGTAACCAGTCGAACCCTTGTGCCAAAACCGGAACGATTACTCTGCCGGCCGTGAAGGGTCAATTCCAGCCAGTTCTGCTTGTTGCCACCTTCGTTGCGCAGCAACAGACCAGGTCCGCCTTGTTGCACCACAAAGACATCCACATCCCCGTCGTTGTCGTAATCGGCGAATGCCGCACCCCGGCCGACATATTCATGCTCGAAAACGTCTCCCGCGACCGACGAAACATCAAAGAAACCGTCTTTCCGGTTGCTATTCCAGAATAATTTTGGCAGCATCGGCTGCAAAAGCTCGGGCTGATCCGGCCGCTGAAAAGTGCTGCCATTGACGACAAACAAATCCAACCTGCCGTCGTTATCGTAGTCGATGAACGACGTGCCCCATCCAATGTAATCCAAAGCGATCTGCCCCAAGCCGTAGCGGTCCGCTTCGTCAGCAAATTTGACCGTGCTGACCCTGCCGGCGTCCACCGAAGCAAATTGTGAAGAAAGGTTGTTGTAAAGCGCGTTTTCCTGCGCGATCCAGTGCGTAATGAACATGTCCATATCTGCGTCTCCGTCCCAGTCCCCCACTGCAATTCCCATGGCGCCGCGGTAGTCGGAGACCCAGGCATCGTGACTGCTTTCCACAAATGTGCCATCACCTGAGTTGACAAGAAAAACATTGTCTGAGACATCGTTCGCCACGTAGAGGTCGGGCCAGTCATCATTATTGAAGTCGCACCAGGCTGCCGATAAACTGCGCCCATTTGAATCCGACACGCCGGCCTGACGTGCGACCTCGTCGAAACCGCCGTGACCATTGTTGCGGTAAAGGAGATTGCGTTCGGCAGGAAATGAGGAAGGATTGATGTTGGCCGGCACTTCGGTGTCATACTGCACGGACTTTCCGCTGCTTACAGAGGCGGAATATTTCACGTACCCGCAGACATACAAATCGATAAACCCGTCCCGGTCGTAATCGGCCCAGGAAGCGCCTGTCCAGAAGCCGGGTTGTGCCAGCAAGCCAGCCGTTTGCGTCCGGTCGCTAAACGTGCCGTCGCCGTTATTGTGAAAAAACACATTCTTACTATAGGTCGTGACAAACAAATCGCTCCAACCGTCATTGTCAATATCGCCCCAAGCAGCCGCCATGCCCCAGACGCGCAAGTCGACCCCGGCCTCAGCGCTTACTTCGGTAAAGGTACCGTCGCCATTATTGTGATAAAGGGCACAATGGGCCGGTGAGCGCTCCACCTGCGCGCTTGTGAGCGTTAAGGGTCCGACCTGATTAACGATGAAAAGATCGAGCCACCCGTCGTTGTCGTAGTCGGCCCAGGCAGCCCCGGATCCCATATCCTCCGGCAGTTGCGTTGAACGCTTTCCGTAAAAGTGCTCAAATGAGATGCCGGCCTGTGTGGCGACGTCTACAAAGCGAACCTGCGGGTAATCTTGCGGCAGTTGCCGGTCGAGGTTTGCCGTCAGGCCGGAAAGGCGTTCGCCCGGCCGGTAGGGCGGTTCAGAACGAGAGGAAAAAACGACTATCGCCGTGACGCCCAGCAAGACGACGGCAGCCAAACTGCCGGTCCACACAAGTCGGCGCTCCCGGCGCGAAAACCTGCGCACCATACTCTATTGCGTTCCCATTGTGCGAACCTTGACGACTTTATGGTCTTCCGATAAAACGGAGACTCTGGCCGTGACACCAGATTCTTCTCCCAACAGGAAATTGAGAAGAAACTGGTCGATTTTTCGATATTTCAATTTCGCATCGATGTGCAGCTCAGTGACATTTCTGCCAGGCGATTTGAATTCAAACGTCTCGGAGGCGGGACCGGGTTTGTCCTCAACAGTCAAACTGGAGGGACAGGGAAAGGCAAATTCGGCACGGTCTGAAAAGCCCGGAAACAGCGCCCGGCGGAAGCGAACTCCTACCATTTCCCACAAGTTGTGGCGGTCGATCAAATTGCCATATTGGTCGACAGCTTCTGCCTTGAAAATGAACGAACCGGGCTGAATGAAATGGCGTTCATCGATGGAACCGGAGCGGTAAACCGGATGCCCGTCCTGATCCTTGACGGTGACATCCACCCAGGCTTGAATAATGTCCAGGGGTCCCGTTGGAAAATCATGTCCGACCTTGTTGTTGCTAATGTTAGCCACGAGCTTCACTTCCTGGCCAGGACGCACTTCCTCTGGCACATCTAAATTAATCGGAACGGCAGGTCCGGGTCGCCATTTGTCCGCAATTTCAGGAATCTCTAACCGACCTTGCAACCATTTCTCAGTCAAGGCCACCTGCTTGTCCGCGCCCGGCAGGTCGAGCAGAGTCGGTATGAATTGGTTCGCAGCGAGGAAACGATGACTGCGATGTTTACCATCGTTCGCCCGGCGATTGTAGTCCAGAGGATCGCCACTGGCGGGATCGGCCGAATCTGTCAGCGGCATGTGGCATTCACGGCATTCGATGGTCTTTTCGGGATCGTTCGGATGATTCCAGCGGCTTTTGCGCCAGTTGTCGTATTGATTCTGCAACTGCACCCAGCCGACGCTGTTCACCTCCTGGTCGATGAATTGCTTGTGACAAGCTGCACAAAATTCCGGACTCTTGAAGAGGCGATGCTGCAGACTCTCAATATGATGGGCCGGGTAGGCTCTGATCAGAAAATTGCTCAGAAACCGTGCGAAGTGGGCTTCCCGCAGCTCAAACATATAGCGTGCTGGCTGGCTCAGAACGTAATTGGCGTTGCCCTTGATATCCGTCTTCTTGATAGCGTGACACACGATGCACGAAACCCCTTCCTGATAACCGGCGAGACTGGTGAGCTTCTCGGTGAAAATGTTTTTGGTCCCGGAGAATAACGAAATCGGGTCATGGCAACCGCCGCAATAGCGGGTCGACTCAGCCCCATTCTGCTTCGCCATAACTTCCTGGACAGCCTGGAAAGCCGGGTCCATTGAGGAGTAGGCATGTGCGCTCACTTGCCATTCCTTGACAATTTCTTCATGGCAGCCGGCCGTGCCGCAGCTTCGCGATCCGGAGATGGACCGGGCATCGAAAGCGCCGCCGGTGGACGTGTTCGCCAGGCTCGGGGCAAATGGGCGCTCGCTGCCATACAAATAGCTGTAATCGTCTGGTAAAGTGTTGTCGAGTTTGAGCGGTTCGTAAGCGTAAACCAGCAAGCCGACAACGACAAAGAGAACCAGCGTTCCGAAAACGGTCTTACCCAGGTAATGGTTCTCGGCCGACAACAACGTCTGCCTGTTTTCCCGGTGCGGTGCTTTAACGTCCCGCCACCAGATCAGGGCGATATGTGGGACCAGAAAAGCGATCAGGGCAAAGGTCGATATCGTATGGACAAGGTCCCAGGTGTAGTTAATCCGCGTACCAAAGAAGGACTGAAAGGTGAGGATGAGCCCGGAGATGCCGGCCACTGCTGTAATCGTCAAGGCCAGATAGCCGGTCAGTTTGATGTGGGTCATGTTTTGAGTTCGGTAAATAAGCCAGTGCCGCACCTGATACCAAATGAAAGGGGCAACCAGGATCAAGCCGGCGAGAGTGTGCACGAGCACCATGGTCTGATTCGATATGCTGAACGGCAACAAGTAAATCGAGAGACCGGTGAGGGTCTCGAAAACCAGGCAGACTGAGACTATGGTGAGCAAAGGGTGCTGCCATTCCGACAACTTTGACAGATGGTTTCTAGGTTGTTTCAAAGCTTCCTCCCGTGAAACAGGGTTAGGTTCAACGAATCAAAAAGTGTATGTAAGTCAAGGATTTCATCACAAACGCCGCATGAGAAAACGTTCTCTGAAATAGATGTTATCGGTACTACCCAATGGTTGAAATGGGACATCCTGGACACGAGCAAACGTTAGACCGCCGCAAATGCGGACCGGCCCGCCGAAGGTAGTGTTTAAAAAGCCTATGGCAAATGTTACGAACCTGCCAAAACAGTGCCAAATCAAGCTGAGGCTAAGGAGCCCTCCTCGACGACACATTTTAGCCGGAATAAGAAAACAGATTGTGAAGATTCTCAGTTTTGGGAAACGGGAAGGGGCCATAGCGGACCTTGTACAAGATACTTCAGTCCCGCGATGACTTTCTTAACGAGTGTAGGGGTGGCACTTTGTTGGATGAATCCACCCTAAGGCCGGGTAATTGGAAAGTGGATGAGAAAGACATCGGGCCCGCGTTGGTTGGTAACGCGGTTCAAGGTTGAAGGACTTTACGAAAGCAAATCAAAATTGCCCTCCAGAACCCGCTGCCAATTCCCGGTTCGCCACTTTCTCACGCTATCGCGGATCAACGGTGAAGGTTCCTCCCGGTAGCGTCGAACGATATTCAATCTGCTCTCGTCCAATTCTGAAAAGACGTGAATGGCCTGGTCGCGCAAAGCCTCGAGGCCGTGTCCTGGCGGCGTTTCCGGCTGTACGGCAACGCGCACACGAGCTTTGTAACGCAAAAAATCTTTCCTTCCCTTGCTGGGAATTTCGAAGACATGTAAACCTGCCTCGCACTCCAAGATGGTGAACGCGGCAAAGCCGATTACCGAGAGCAGGAGTCGGTATGGTTCTTTCGCATTCAGATCCGTTTCTTGCAGAACCTCGCAGCGCATTTTGCGGCGTGCTGCCCATTGGCGATACATGTTGCCAACCCGTCTGGCAAAAGTATTGTTTTGGTTTTCGTCGCCACTCGATTCCCGGCTACCTTCGATGAGCAAGAAAGCATCGCGCGGTTGACCTTGCAGAAATCCGCTACAAGCGGCATCGACCAGATAAAGTTGCTGGGCCAGCCGGCGCAACAGACGTCTTGAGAAGTATTGTCTCTTGTCGGGGTCAGGACCAGCGAGCCGCCTTAATAGTGATCCCCCCGTTCCCAGACCAGTTTCGATACGATCCATGTATTCTGCCCGGCCTAGAATGGCGAACCGATCGGAGGACTCCCAAAAACCCGGTGATGAAGTCTGGGATAGAGCATCCTCTTTTTTCATTTGCCAATCTTCCCTCTCAATCAATTCTCGCAGGTGTTCATATCGCTCCCGCAGAAAAGCGACTTCTGCGGCCGTTCCGCGAGCATCTAGCACCAGGCTTCCCAGACGCAGGTCGGGTTCTTCTTCCTAGACATCTTCGGTAGATTTCTCTTTGACTTCCAGTTCTTCCTCAGGTGCATCCGGATCGACAAATTCTACCACAATCCTATGGCTGTCACTGCCCACGAAGAGAAATTGATCTCCCTCAGGAACCTGATGATTCACAATCGTGAGAGACAACGGCGCCAACAAGTAGCGTTCGATGGCACGCTTGAGGGGTCGTGCGCCAAGGTCGTGTGTAAATCCTTTTGTGAGCAAAAAATCGATGGC
>Ga0114931_10003712_pt1 | contig 19245 bp, 16 predicted proteins | sample 2SBtaG_FD_89579 | JGI IMG/M metagenome (GOLD analysis project Ga0114931, IMG submission 89579) | Deep subsurface microbial communities from Kolumbo volcano to uncover new lineages of life (NeLLi) - 2SBTROV14_V59a metaG | ecosystem: Environmental > Aquatic > Marine > Volcanic | place: Kolumbo...
GCCTTGCAAGAGGCTGGAGATCCGGCCGCAGCAATGAGCTTGTATAAACAGCTGCTCAAAGAGCGTCCAAAGGATATCGTGATTCTGAATAATCTTGCTTGGGTGGCCCAGCAGCTCGGTCAGGCCGATGCACTCGACTATGCGGAGCAGGCACACCGACTTGCTCCGGATAATCCGGCTATTACCGATACACTCGGTTGGCTGCTGGTGAAAGGAAATGACCTTCAACGTGGGATCGGCCTCTTGCAGCAAGCGGTTGGCAAGGCGCCACATCTGGCGGAGATACGCTACCACCTTGGGGTTGGGCTCTATCGTGCGGGACGCAAAGCTGAAGCGAAAGCAGAGCTGAAGAGAGCTCTCGATATGGAAAAAGATTTTAGCGGGGCCGACGAGGCGCGTGCCCTGCTGGGCAGCTTGCAGTAGCCCGCCTGTCTTCTCCAGCTGTTATCCCGAGCGGACTGCGAATAAGGTAATACCGAATGAGAGAAGCGATGAAGTGTTTGGCCGGGTTGATGGCGCTTGCCATCCTGCTCTTTGTTACTGCCTGTGGCAAGACCGAGGTCAGCGACACTGTGCATGTACAGCGAGCCAAACAATTTCAGATCGAGGGGAAACTGAATGCAAGCTTTATCGAGCTGAAGAATGCCCTACAGAAAAACCCGAATAATTCTGAGGCAAGACTACTGCTGGGTAAATTGTATGTCCGCACGGGTAATGGCGGGGCGGGTGAGAAGGAACTCCGCAAGGCGCAGGAAATGGGTGTTCAAGGCGTCTATTTGCAGAGCCTCTTGGCCGAATCTCTGCTATTGCAGCACAGGGCAAGCGATGCTTTGGCTCTATTGGATGGGCGGGATACAAATTCGCACCCTCAGCTGCAAGTCGTGCGCGGAGAGGCTCTGCTTGCCCTGGGTAAAGATAATGATGCCCTGATGGCCTTTCAACGTGCGCTCGAGTTGAATCCAGACAACGTTTCGGCCCTGCTTTGGATCGTGCGGACTTCATTAGCTACAGGAAAGACGGAGGAGGCCAACAAATTTCTGCAGCGCGCTGTTGCTCTTCAACCGAATAACGAAGAAGCCTGGGTGCTGAAAGGGCAGCTTGCAAGAAAGCAAAAACGCTACTCTGTAGCGCAGGATGCCTATCAACGAGCTATCGATCTAGCAACTTCCGATCTGCCGCTGGCTGTGGACATGGAAGCACGTACAGAAATGGCCAGTCTGCTTATTCTGGAAAAAAAGTATGAGGAGGCAGCGGCTCATGTTGCCTATTTGCTCAAGTTGGCGCCAGCGCATCCCATATCGAACTATATCGCCGCTTTGCTGGCATTTCAGCAGGGCCGCTACGCGGCAGCTCGCGATTATGCCCAAATCAGCTTGAAAGCAGCGCCGGACTATCTGCAGTCCATATTTCTTCTCGGCAGTTCCAATTTTGCTTTGGACAACCTTGAGCAGGCTGAAATCCAGCTTGCAAGAGTGGTGGCCGAGGCCCCCCATCTTTTACCCGCGCGTATATTATTGGCAGCGATCCATCTGCAGCAGGAGCATTCAGTGCAGGCCTTGGAAGTTCTGGGACCTGCGCTCGAGCAGACACCAAACGATGTTCGGCTTCTTGCCTTGGCTGGTGAAGCGGCCTTGCAAAGTGGTGCTTTGGACAGAAGCCAGCAACTGATTAAACGTGCCATTGCCAAACGGCCCTCGAGTGGCGGTCTCAGGGCGCAGCTTGCCATGTTGTACCTTACCCAGGGGAATGATGAGCAGGCGATCCAGGAACTGGAAGATACTCTTGCGAGAGGGGAAGGGGCGGGGCAAGAACGCGCCTTGCTCGCATTGGCTTATCTGCGCAGCAAGCAGTACGAGAAAGCGACGACTATCGCAGAAAAGCTTGTTGAGGACTTGCCTGACAATCCGATACCGCAAAACCTCCTTGGGGTTATTTTAAGCGCCAAGGGAGAGATCCATAAGGCGCAAGAGGCGTTTTCTACCGCGTTACGGATCGATCCGACTTATGATAAGGCGATCCTAAACTTGGTGCGCCTCGATATTCTGGCAGGTCGACTCGACGATGCGCGTGAGAGGCTCGAGAAAGTGCTTGTCAGGGACGCGAAAAATGTTTCGGCCATGATGGCCTTGGCGCAATTGGCTGATGCGGAAGGTAACGATTCAGAAGCGTTCGCATGGCTGGAAAAGGCCAGGCAGGCGGATCCTGAAGCGATTACGCCGCGCTTGGTATTGGCCCGCTTATACTTGCGCAAGAAGCAAGCGCAAAAAGCTCGCATCGTGCTGGATGAGATCCTGAGGATGGATCCCGATAACCCCAAGGGTTTAATGGCTCTAGGAGAAGTTGCGCTTATTCAGCATGATGTTCCTGCTGCGATCGCTTCTTTTGCACGTGCTGTGAAGGTGTTTCCGAACGCGGAGAGCTATTACTAGCTGGGTGTGGCACATGTGCGCGCCAATAATATTGCTGACGCTCGTCGTTCATTTTCCAAGGCTCTTCAGCAGGCGCCGGCTTATGTCCCTGCAATCGCCATGTCTGCATTACTGGATCTGAAAGCCGGCAAGACAGGGGACGCCTTGAAGAAGGTCAAACGAATTCGTGCCCGCCAAAGATCATCCCCCATCAGCTTTGAGCTGGAAGGGGATATCCGGTTGCAGATGGGGCAGGCGGCTAGAGCGATCAAGGCCTTCGAGCAGGCCAGGAAGCGGGGCGGTGGCAGTCGCGTCGTGATCAAAGAGGCCGATGCTCGCCGCCAGGTACAAGGAATCAAGGCAGCCATTGAAGGGTTGCAAGAATGGCTTGGCCACCATAAAGATGATATCGATGTTCGCTTTTATCTGGCGCACAGCTATGTGGCGGCAGACCGGAGGGAGGCAGCAATCGAGGAATTTCAGCGATTGTTGGCGCTGGCACCTCGCCATGTGGCGGCGCTTAATGACTTAGCCTGGCTGTTGTCCGAGGAGAACCGCTTTGACGAGGCTAGGCGATTGGCTGAAAAGGCGCACAAGCTTAATACAGCTTATGGGCCGGCGATGGACACTTTTGGATGGATTTCCTATCGCCAGGGAGATTTGCTGAAGGCTGAAGAGCTATTGCAAGAGGCATTTGAGAAGATGTCTGATAATCAGGATACAGCCTACCATTTGGCGCAGGTATTGGTTGCAAGAGGGAAGGTCGATGAGGGGCGCAGCCTGCTTGTGAAACTACTGCGATCTCATAGAACATTTGCTGAGCGAAAGAATGCACGGCTTTTGCTGGATTCATTGCAGGACAAGAAACGAAAGGCCCCATAAGTCCGCTGGGACGCCTTCCTGCGTACCTGGAAAGTTCCGCAATCGGCTGCGATCGCGTACGTTTTGGCTAGTAGGCAGGCATCATGCTGTGGGCAATCAGCCGTAGTCCGCATCAGAATTGGATCGCCGGAGTAAATGGCTGGGGTGTCGGTAAATTTTACAGTTGTCGAGAAAAACTCCGTTTTCATCAGGCATGTCGAGCATATAATGAAATAAAAACAGTGGCTTATAAAATATGGCACATTGCATGCATTCTGCGCAGTCAAGAATCTGTTTAAAATTGTGTGATAAGGAGTCAAGTTATGAAGAAGAATGTGAATGTGCTGAGCGGTGCAGTTCTGGCATCCCTTCTCTGCGTGGCGCCCGTGGCGAACGCTGCTTTGAGTATTCAGTTACAAAGTGGCGCGAGCCAGGTAACTGTCGCTGATGGGGATGATGGCACTGTAGATGGCATTGCGAGTTACATCGGGGCAGTGGGTGGTTGGACGATCAACAACACGACCGGCTATGGTGTCGTGGCCCTTGGTAATCCGTGGGCAGATGCGCTTGATCTTTTCTCTTTCAATGCAACAAGTTCCGCCCCGGCTGACGACCTTACTGTGATGTTGACCGAGACTGATCTTGCGCGTCTGGATACCAGTTACGCTACCCATGTTGGCGGTACTACTGATGGCGTTGTGAGATTTGAGAGCTATCTGGATAGTGGGAATGGCGCCTTTGCTCTGACAGATCTTATGGCTGATACAGGCCTCTTGTCTGGGGGCAGTTATAGTGTAGACGAGGGCGGATCTGTTTCTTCGCCTACCCCCTATTCTTGGACCGTTGTTGCGACAATTAGTCATAGTGGTACAGGGTTACAGGCGACCAGTTTTGATTACAATGTAAAGATTCCTGAGCCGGGTACTATGGCGTTGTTTGGCTTGGGAATGCTGGGTCTCGGCTTCGCCGCCCGCCACGGGAGCAAGAAGAAGGTATAAAAATTAGCTATTGTTTGGGGGAGGGGCACTTGTTGGGTGAAGCCCGTCCTCGTAAGGCAAGCTAAGAAGATCAAACGTTAGAAGGCCCTCGCCAGATGGTGGGGGCCTTTTGTTTTGCTTGCGAAAACCGATTAACCAAGCACTAATCATGGTGATCTTATGTGTTATGATCCCAGCGTGTTCAGTTGGCGCATGATAGGCGCGGCAGTAAGCACTAATAAAGCATTGCTTATCATGATCCTGAATCCGTGAGTTCATGACGGCGAATCGCACAACTCATTGATCCGTCTCGCTATATGAAAAATCTCGGCAATAGCCCCGCTATTCCCTCCATTTTTGATTACGCGATACGAATCAAGCAGTTGCACGCTTCATCCGCCCTGAACTCGCGGATTCAGGATGATGCTAAAATCGCGCTGAAGGTTGGGTTGCAATGGATATGAAGAAGATGCGAAAGCGATTTTTTGCGCTGCGGGGTTCTCTGTTGGCGGCTATCGTCTGTCTGGGTTTTGCTGGTTGTGCACAGACTCTGCCGCAGCCGCCTTCTGCAGTGCCGGCAGCGGGTTCAAATTATATTATCGGGCCAGGTGACAGTCTGGAGATTTTTGTCTGGCGAAATCCCGAGGTTTCCACTTCGGTTGTTGTTCGTCCGGATGGCAAAATTTCTACCCCGCTTGTGGAAGATCTTCAGGCAGCAAATAAGACCCCTACGGTTTTGGCGCGCGATATGTAGGCCGAACTTGCAAAATATCTGAAAGATCCCTTGGTGACTGTCATTATGCGGGGATTTGTCGGGCCCTATAGTCAGCAGATTCGTGTCCTTGGCGAGGCAGCCCAACCTCAAGTTCTCCCTTATCGAAAAGGCATGTCAGTTCTTGATGTGATGATCGCGGTGGGGGGGTTGACAGAATTTGCAGCAGGGAATAAGGCGGCGATTGTGCGAGAAAAGGATGGCAAAAGGGTCCAGTTCGGTGTCCGTTTGGATGACCTGATTCGCGATGGCGATATTGATGCCAATGTGCCTGTGCTGCCCGGTGATATATTGATTATCCTGGAGTCATGGCTTTAGTTTGCTGATTTCCGTTATCACATCTTTCTATTCTCGATCTCAGGTTTAACGCCGTCCTATGCAGGAAGTATTAGAGCAGTTGATGGGCTATGTGCGCAGTATCTGGCGCTTTCATTGGTATATCCACTTGATTGCCTGGCCGCTGTGCATCGCTGGCTGGGTGCTGGTGTATATGTTGCCAGATCAGTATGAGGCTTCGGCACGGGTGTACGTGGATACCCAGTCGGTCTTGCGTCCTCTCCTGAAGGGATTGGCGGTGGAGACGGACACGGGCAGTGAGGTTGCGATCATGACCCGCACCCTTCTTAGCAGGCCGAACCTGGAGAAGGTGGCACGCATGACCGATATGGATCTGGAGGCCACCACGCCAGAAGAAATGGATAAGCTGCTGGATCGCCTACACGAAACCATCCACCTCACGGGCCTTGCTCGAGAGAACCTTTATACCATTACCTATGCCGATAGTGATTCCTTACGGGCCAAGGAGGTGGTGCAAGCGCTGCTGACTATCTTCGTTGAGACCAGTCTGGGAGATACACGCAAGGATACGGACATCGCCCAGCGCTTTCTGGATGAGCAGATCAAGGAATACGAAGCCCGCTTGTTTGCGGCAGAAGAAGCCCTCAAGGAGTTCAAGCGCAAGAATGTGGGTTTGATGCCGAAGGAAGGGCAAGAGTATTACCAGCAATTACAGGAGGCGAATGGCAGACTCGATGCTGCTCGCCTGGAACTCAACGAGTCCTTGCGGCGTCGCGATGAACTCCAGCGACAACTGCGTGGGGAAGAGCCCACCTTCGGTATGATACCTTCCACCACGCCCACACCGCAGCTAGCGGCGAATTCGGCCCTGGATACGCGCATTCAGAATATGCAGGCACGCCTCGATGATCTGCTCCTCCACTACACGGACAAGCACCCGGACGTGGTCGCGCTTCAGCGCACCATTGCGACACTGGAAGCGCAGAAGGCGGATGAGCTGAAGCAGCTGCAAAAGCCAATGCCAGAGAGATCCTTGTCCTCGACAATCTTGGAGACGAACCCCGTCTATCAGCAGCTAAGGATCTCGCTGGGCGAGGCGGAGGCAAATGTCGCGGCCTTGCAGGTGCGGGTGGAGAGCTTTCAGCAGGAGGTGGATAAACTGCGGCAGATGGTGGACACCATCCCCCGCGTGGAGGCCGAGCTGAAGCGGCTCAATCGTGACTACTCTATTAACAAGCAGAATTATGAAACCCTGCTGGTCCGCCGTGATTCGGCTAAAATGTCCCGCGAGGCGGGAAAGAGTTCCGAAAACGTCAAATTCCGCATCATCGATCCTCCGCACGTACCGCTTGAGCCATCTGGCCCCAACCGTCCCCTGCTGGTGACGGTGGTGCTGGTGGGTAGCCTGCTGGCGGGTGTCGTCTTTGCCTTCTTTATGTCGCAAGTAAGACCATCCTTCGACAGTGTGCGTACGGTAGGCCACGAGCTGGGTGTGCCGGTGTTTGGCAGTGTTTCCCGCATCTGGACCGGGCATGCCCGTCTCAAGCGGCGGGCCGAGCTGCTGGCCTTTGGCGCGACGGGCCTGTTGCTGGTCGCTATATACGGGGTGTACATGGCGTACTTGCTACTGCTATGGGAGCCGGGGCGTTGATCCGTGTCTGACAAAAAACAGTGGAAGGCCAGTGAGAAAACAATGAGTTCCATCGAGCGGTACATCGACAAGTTGGACAAGCCCTCTTCTTCCGGGGCGATGCCGGCAGACGCCGTCATGAAAGAGTCCCTGGCCACGGCGGCGGGTGGCGAGAAAAAGAAAAAATCGACGCACCTGGAAGCTACTATTGATTTTGGACGCCTGCAAACGGCCGGTATACTTACGCCGGAGTCTACCCAAGGACGACTGGCTGACGAATATCGAGCTATCAAACGCCCCCTGCTGAAGAACGCTTTTGGCGAAGGGGCGGGGGATATTCACCACGGCAACTTGATCATGGTGACCAGTGCGTTGCCCGGCGAGGGAAAATCCTTCACGGCCATCAATCTGGCCATGAGCATGGCCATGGAGTTAGATAGAACCGTGTTGCTGGTGGAGGCCGACGTAACCAAGCCTGCGGTGTGTCGCTACTGCGGTATCCCGGAGCCCAGACAGGGGTTGGTAGATTATCTGGCCGATCCCGGTGTAGAGCTGCCCGACCTGCTGATCAAGACCAACGTGCCCAAGCTGACCTTGCTGCCGGCGGGGCGGCGACACGCTACCTCTGCCGAGCTGCTGGGCAGTCATGTCATGCGTGATCTCATGGACCAACTGGCGAATCGTTATCCGGACCGCATCGTGATATTCGATTCCCCGCCGCTGATCCTTTCCAGTGAAGCAGTGACCCTCTCCGGTTTCATGGGGCAGATCATCATGGTGGTGGAGGCTGCGCGTACCCAGCAGAGTATTGTCAAGCAGGCCGTGGCGCTCATTGATCCTAACCAGATTGTTGGTGTGGTGCTGAACAAGAATCGCACTGCCGAAGGGGCAGGCTATTATGGTGCCTACGGCGGCTATGGCTACGGCTATGGAGCAGTGGGACAGGGAGGATAGTTGTCGTCATGGCTGCCAGGGGGGGGCGGGTGTTCCAGGCTCCGCAGGTTCTTTTCGCCCTGCTGGGCGTCTGCGCGGCTTGGCCGACCTCGGCCGCTAGCTGGCGTTTTGTCCCCGCTTTCGACTTTGCCGAAATCTACAGTGACAACATCACTCTCCAGCCTCAAGGTGACCAGCAGGATGACTTTATCACCGAAGTGGCACCGAGCTTCGCCCTTAGCGCTGAAGGACGGCGCCTGAATCTGACTCTGGACTACTGTTGGCAGGGGCTTTATTACGCCCGTAATAGTGATCGCAGTACGTCTTATCATCAGTTGGGCGCGGCACTGGATAGTATTTTGGTCAAGGACTTGCTCTTTCTCGAGGGTGCCGCCACCTATCAGCAGACATTAGTGACGCCGACCGCAGCCAGTGGGCAGGGCAACTTCGCCATTACCGGCGTTCGGGAGAATGTGCTGACGACCCATCTATCACCCTACTTGACGCGACGTTTGGGTAATTGGGCCACGACGCTGTTGCGTTACACCGCGGATGGCGTTGCTTATCCCAACAGTCACGACAGGGATAGCCGTTCAAACGGCATTGATGCCACCCTGAGCAAGCAGAAGAATGACGGGCGCTGGTCGTGGGCGCTGGGTTATCGGGCGCAGACTATCACTTACCGCAGCGCCGTCAGCGCCAACGTGGTTACTCGCACAGGAGATTTTCAGCTCGGCTACCGACCAAGTCGTCGGATCGGCTTCAACGGTCTCGTTGGTTATGAGAAGAACGACTACCCACGGGCGGTAGATACCGCCGTGCCAGAGGGTAACTATTGGGATCTCGGCGCGGAGTGGCAGCCTACGCCGCGCACCACCTTGGCGTTTGGTGGTGGCCGGCGTTACTTTGGTAACAATTGGCGACTGGACCTGAGCTTGCGGGGACGACGTAGCGAATTCAGTGGTCGTTATTTTCAGGAACTTACCACAAGGCGTCAGTACCTGCTCGCGCCGCAGCTTAATGCCAGTGGCCAACTCATAATCGATCCTGACACCTTGCAACCGGTGCTCGAGCGTCTGCCGCTGGACGAGGTCTATCTACGTCGGCGTGCCCAGTTGGCCTTCAGCTATCGGACTCGGCGTACCACCAGCACCCTGAATATGTATAGGGAGCGACGCGAATACCAGCTCAGTGGTGTGGCTGAGACAGTGCGCAGCGGTGGGCTTGGCTGGCAGTGGTCGCCTAGCCAGCGAGCCCATTTCAATCTGGGCGTGGACTTATTATTGACTCAGTCTTCGGACTACGCTCAGGATCGGCTCATGGCCAGTTTCGCCAGCTTCACGCGTCGGCTAGGGCGTCAGCTCAACGCTTCCTTGGAGGCACGTAGAACGGTGCGTGATGGTGTCCTCGATTACACCGAAAATTTACTCACCGCACGGATTAAGATGAGCTGGTGAAGGCCGATAGACATTTATCAATCAAGTGGGATTCTCAAATGAGCGAGCAACAAAGGGCGAAAATCTTGTGTGTTGTCGGCGCGCGCCCCAATTTCATGAAGATTGCGCCTGTTATGGCGGCCTTGAATGCCTCACCGCGCCTGATGCCTTACTTGGTCCACACAGGGCAGCATTACGACATCGCCATGAAGCACGCCTTCTTTGATCAGCTGAGTATCCCCGAGCCCGATGAGGATCTGGGCGTGGGATCCGCGAGCCATGCCATACAGACGGCGGAGATCATGCGACGTTTTGAGCCAGTGCTTGATCGCGAACAGCCGGCGATGGTGCTAGTGGTGGGCGATGTCAATTCCACCATTGCCTGCGCCTTGGTGGCCACGAAGAAGAGCGTGCCGGTGGTGCATGTCGAAGCGGGTCTACGCAGCGGCGACCGGGCAATGCCGGAAGAGGTGAACCGCGTGCTAACGGACCAGATCTCCGACCTGCTGTTTACCACTGAGCGGGAGGCTGAGTCCAATTTGCAACGCGAGGGTATCGACGGTGGGCGGGTACACTTCGTTGGCAATGTCATGATCGATACCCTGCGCGCGCAACTGGGTCAGAAAGTTCCGGCGGGGGAGACTTTTAGCAATGTGGGTGCCGGTGCTGGCTTTCAGTCTAGTACCTATGGCCTACTGACTCTGCACCGACCTTCCAACGTCGATGAGCCCGCAGTGTTGGAACGTCTTCTCACAACCCTGGCCGGATTGAGTGAGCAGCTGCCCTTGGTGTTCCCTATGCACCCTCGCACGCAGGGCAAGATTCGAGAGGCCGGTTTGGGCGGCTTGCTCGACAACCCAAATATCCTCACGATGCCCCCCCAGGGTTATCTACAGATGCTTGGCCTCATGGCGGAAGCCAAGTTGGTGCTGACGGACTCCGGCGGTATTCAGGAGGAAACCACGGCTTTGGGGGTGCCCTGTCTTACACTACGAGAGAATACTGAACGCCCTATCACCGTGGAACATGGCACAAATACCATTGTTGGCACCGATCCCCTGCGCATCCGCACAGCCTTCGACGAGGTGATGAGCGGTGGTGGGAAGGCCGGTCGGGTGCCTGAGTTGTGGGACGGTCGCGCTGCCGAACGCATTGTCACGGTACTGGAATCCTGGTTGGCCGAGCGTCGGTAAGTAAGCCTCACCCGGAATCGAGATATTGTCGTGACTATTCGCAATGCCATGACCGTCGACGTGGAAGACTATTTTCAGGTCTCCGCCTTCGAAGGGCATATCGACCGTGCCCAATGGGACACGCTGTCTTGCCGCGTCGAGGTCAACACGGACCGCATTCTCGCCCTATTCGATGCCGCTGGAGTGAAGGCCACCTTTTTTACCCTCGGCTGGGTGGCGGAGCGTTATCCAGCGCTGATTCGGCGTATCGTCGAGGGCGGTCACGAACTGGCCAGCCATGGCTACGCCCACGTGCGGGTGACACAGCAGCAACCGGCAGAGTTTCGTGCAGACGTGGAAAAGACCAAGTACCTGTTGGAGGATATCGGCGGTGTCGAAGTGCGCGGCTATCGTGCCGCCAGCTACTCCATCGGTGCCGGCAATCTGTGGGCCCTGGACGAGCTGGGCGAGGCCGGCTATCGATACAGTTCGAGTATCTATCCCGTGCGCCACGATCTCTATGGTATGCCCGAAGCGCCACGTTTCGCCTTCCGCCCGCGTGGCGAAGCGAGCATTCTCGAGGTACCTATCACTACCTTGCGTGTTGCCGGGAAGAATCTGCCCTGCGGCGGTGGTGGTTTCTTTCGCCTCTATCCTTACGCCGTCTCCCGTTGGGCCCTGCGCCGTATCAACGATGGCGAGGGCCAGTCTGGCATGTTTTATTTTCACCCCTGGGAGATCGACCCTGCGCAGCCACGCCAGACGGGACTTGACCTGAAGACCCGCACTCGGCACTACCTCAATCTGGGCCGCATGGAGTCACGGCTGCAGGCCCTGCTGGGCGATTTCGCCTGGGATCGCATGGACCGGGTATTTTTGGCCAGCAAGGAGTTGTCATAACCGTGGAGCAGAGAGTATCAGTCGGACCGCTGTCGATTCGAGAGTTAGACAGCGCCAGCACCGATCGCTGGGAGGCCTTTGTCGACGCTTGCCCAGAGGCGACTTTTTTTCACCGTGCCGGTTGGAAACGGGTGATCGAGGAGGCCTTCGGTCATCGCACTTGGTTTCTCTACGCAGAGCGTAACGGGCAGATCGAAGGTGTGTTACCCCTGGCTCAGATCAAGAGTCGTTTGTTTGGCAACTCACTCATGTCTTTGCCTTTCTGTGTCTATGGCGGTGTGGCTGCCGGCGATGAGCAGGTGCGTACAGCATTGGAAGATGAGGCCGGTGCCCTGGCACAGCGTTTAAAAGTCGACTTCATGGAAATGCGCAATCGCGTTCAACGGCACAATGACTGGCCGAGCAAGGATCTGTACGTGACCTTTCGCAAGCCTATCGACTCGGATCCCGAAAAAAACCTACTTGCCATCCCGCGCAAACAACGCGCCATGGTGCGTAAAGGCATAAAGGCGGATTTGCGCGGTGAAGTCGATAGGGATACCTCACGATTTTTTGATGCTTACGCTGAAAGCCTGCGTAATTTGGGAACCCCAGTCCATGCGCGTCGCTATTTCGATCTGTTGATGGAAGTATTCGGCGCAGACTGCGAGATATTGACTGTTACCAAAGGCTCTCAAGTGGTAAGCAGTGTTATGAGCTTCTATTTCCGCGATGAAGTACTGCCCTACTACGGGGGTGGGACAGCGTTGGCGCGTGACGTGAAAGGCAATGACTTTATGTATTGGGATTTGATGCGTCGGGCCAGCGAAAGAGGAATTACTGTGTTCGACTACGGCCGGAGTAAAAAAGGAACAGGTTCGTATAGTTTCAAAAAGAACTGGGGATTTGAGCCAGAGCCACTGCATTATGAGTATCAACTGGTAAAGGCAACGGAAGTGCCTGATGTCAATCCTTTGAATCCAAAGTATCAATTGTTGATCAATACCTGGAAACGATTGCCACTTCCAATCACCAAGATGCTCGGCCCCTTGATTGCAAGGCAATTGGGTTGATTGCCCAGAGGTGTGCGCGATCTGCTTTGGCGATCAGTCAAAACAACTACCAGAGATGCGATACTAACCACGGCCTAACTGTTTTAATGTTTCGGGAATATTAACTGTGCGCTCCTGCGGCAATACCGGAAGTTACGACGTTTACCGGGGTTGTCTGAAATAGATCAATGCTGCAGGAGGCGGGCCACCGTCCCGATGCCGTCTGCAGTAGCACGCAGGGTCCTGATCAGACATATTGGGGAATCCAAGGTTTAATTCACGGGCACCTCTGAAAATTCGCTGCAGACGATAAAGACAAGACGAAGGTGGGCGAAAAATGCACGAGCGTATTTCCAATGGGGCCGGCGCGGCTTCGGGGAATTTTGGGAATTATCTATACACAATAAGGTCGGCGGTATCATGCTGGGTATAGCAAGAAAGGTTTTAAAAAGAACAATTCTTCAGGCTATAAGTACATGGCATCAGCGCCGGATAAGGGAACGCGGCGGGGATGTGGATGGATTGTCTATCGCCAATTGGGATATGGCTATTAATGAGCAGGGGCATTTGTTGATCCAGGGGTGCGATGTGACGTCCCTGGTTGACGAGTACGCCTCCCCTTTATACGTCATTGACAAGCAGCGCCTGAAAAAAAACTATACGTCATTTCTCAAAGGCTTTCTCAACCACTATCCCCACGTCGAGATCGGCTATTCCTATAAAACAAATCCCTTGCCAGGTGTGATAAGTGCATTGCACGAGTTTGGTGCCAGCGCCGAGGTTATTTCTCATTTTGAGCTTTGGCTGGCACTGAGGCTCGGGGTTGTGCCGGAACAGATCATTTTCAACGGCCCGGGAAAAACGCCGCAGGCATTGGAGCTGGCTGTTTCCCAACGGGTCAAGATCATCAATATTGATGGCCCGGCGGAGATCGATATCATCTCTGGCTTGGCGAAAAAGTACGCACACATGCAGCCCGTCGGTGTGCGAGTGGTGACCTCCGTCGGTTGGTCCTCGCAGTTTGGGCTAAGCATCGCCGATGGCGCGGCCTATCAGGCGTTTCAGCAGTTATGCAAAGTTTCCCATGTGGATCCCTGTGGTCTACATATCCACCTGGGTACGGGGATCAGAAATATACAAACTTATTTGCAGGCAATTCGCGAGGGACTGGAGTTTGCCCGATTGCTGAAAAAGAACCTGGGCATAGAGATCCGCTATTTTGATTTCGGGGGCGGTTTCGGCGTACCGACGGTCAGAGAGTTTTCGGAACTGGATGTCCGTTTGCGCGCCAATGGTTTTCCTGTGCGGCCTATGGATACCTCTTCGTGTCCTCGCATCGAAGACTATGCTCGCGGCATCGCCGGCCTCATGCATGAATACTATGCTGCAGATGACGCGCCCCAGCTGATCTTCGAGCCGGGCCGTGCCATCAGCAGCAGCGCCCAGTCACTTCTCTTGCAGGTGCTGACCACCAAACCGGCAGCGGGCGGATTCACTAATGTCATCCTAAATGGTGGCAAGAACATAACCATGCCCTTGGGCTATGAATATCACGAGGTGTTCGCTGCCAACAGGATGCAAGAACCGAGAAGCGAAAATTACAATGTTTTTGGCCCTTTGTGCCATCCGGGCGATGTTTTGTTCAAGCAAAAAAAACTGCCACGGCTTATGCCGGGGGATATTCTCGCCATCATGGATGCAGGGGCCTATTTTGTGCCAAACCAGATGAATTTCTCCAATCCACGGCCCGCGGCGGTTATGTTGCACCAGGGACGTCACGAATTGATTCGCGACAGAGAGACGTTCGAAAATGTTGTCGGCCTCGACAGGTTGCTACCGGTGTCCAGCAGGTGAAGATCCATTCTTACAATGCTATGGCAAGGGGGTAGGAGGGATGATGTGTGTCGTCCTACCATTTCGTTTTACCGCTGACATTGAGTCGGTAACAGGCCCGTCATATGTTACGGGACTGCGGGCAGGCGGCATGACGTTGAATCTTTCTGAGCATTCAGGCATCACTTTGCGGAGGCATTGTTGATGGAAGATTTACTATTCTTGGTGCACCGCATTCCTTATCCGCCTGACAAAGGGGACAAGATACGCTCATATCACCTGCTGCGGTATCTGGCTCGACGCTATCGCGTTTATTTGGCCGCCTTTATCGACGATCCTCAGGACTGGCAACATACGGATACCTTGCGTGCCATGTGCGCAGACAGCTTCTTCCGTGAATTACATCCACGCACCGCCAAATTGCGCAGTCTCGGTGGTTTGCTACAGGGTCAACCTCTTACGTTACAGTACTACAATGATCGAAGTTTGCAGCGCTGGGTCAACACGATATTGCAGCGCCATGGGATTCGGCGTGTCCTCGTCTTTTCCTCCGCTATGGCGCAATATGTGACGCAGTTTGCTGGAGATGATCTGCGACGCGTTATCGATTTCGTGGATGTCGATTCCGACAAGTGGCTGCAGTACAGCCAGTCTAAGCGCTGGCCCGCCAACTGGGTCTATCGGCGCGAGGCCAAAACCCTGCTCGATTACGAACGGCACATCGCCCGGTTGTTCGATGTGGGTTTGTTCGTGTCCAGGGATGAGGCGGCGCATTTTCAAGGTCTTGCCCCGGACGTTGCGCCCAAAATCCAGCATTTCAATAATGGTGTCGATACGGACTACTTCACTCCCGAGGAGAGTTATCCCAGTCCCTATGAGGCGAACGAGGCGGTACTGGTGTTTACCGGCGCCATGGATTATTGGGCCAATGTCGATAGTGTCACCTGGTTTGCCCATGAGGTGTTCCCGGCGATACGCAAACAGATGCCAAACGCGAGTTTCTATATCGTTGGCACGCGGCCCACAGAGGCGGTGAGGCAATTGGCCCGGCAACAAGGGGTCGTGGTAACGGGACGTGTTCCCGATGTGCGGCCCTATCTGGCCCATGCAGCAGTGGTCGTGGCGCCGTTGCGCATTGCCCGCGGCGTGCAGAACAAGGTGCTGGAGGCCATGGCGATGGACAAACCGGTAGTCATGACGCCCGCTGCCGCAGAGGGAATAGAGGCCTGCGCCGATCTGAAACCCCTGATTGCCGAGGATGCGGTAACGTTACAAGCATTTTGCCTGGAATTAGTGCTTCCCAACGCGAGAATGGATATGTCGGGCCGTGCAAGGGGCTGCGTGTTGGAGCATTACAATTGGGACAAAAATCTGGCTCACGTCGAAGAACTCCTGGAAAACCGTGGCGAGTTGTCATCGACCTTTGCCGACAAAATGCCGGAAATCACAGAGGGACGAAGAGAGGAGGTCGCGGAATGACTCAAACACTGCCGGCATCTGCGACGCCCCCGCTGAGTGCGGAGTGGCGTCTTGCCCTCGGGACTTTGGCGGCGTTGCTGGCGGTGCTCGGCCTGACCTTCTGGCACACGTTTGCATCCATTGTGGCCATCTGGATTCGTTCCGAGACCTTCGCCCATGGTTTTTTAATTGTACCCATGGTCGTCTATCTGGCTTGGAGCAAGCGACGGGTGCTGATGATGCTGCAGCCGCGTCCGACGCCGCTGGCAGCATTAGTGCTTTTGCTTCTTTCCATTATCTGGCTGGTCGCCCATGTTGGCGATGTCATCGGTGTGCAACAGTTCGCAGTTGTCGCCATGATCCCTGTTTTGGTGTGGGTGGTGTTGGGGATTCAGGTGGTACGTATCCTGGCCTTTCCCCTGGGCTTCCTCTTTTTTGCCGTTCCTTTTGGGGACTTTTTGGTGCCGGTGTTACAGGATGTTACAGCACACTTCGCCGTCAAAGGATTACAGCTGAGCGGCATCCCGGTCTATCTGGAAGGACGCTTTTTTTACATACCCAGCGGCAGCTTTGAGGTGGCGCAGGGATGCAGCGGCATACGCTACCTGATTGCCTCGGTGGTGCTGGGCGTGTTGTACGCCTATCTCATGTACCACACCCTCTGGCGACGCCTGGCTTTCATTATCCTGGCGACTGTCGTGCCCATCATCGCCAATGGGATACGTGCCTACGGCATCGTAATGTTGGCGGATCTCAGTGACTATAAACTGGCGGTCGGGGTCGATCACTTGATCTATGGCTGGCTCTTTTTCGGCGTGGTCATGCTGTTGTTGTTCTGGCTGGGTTCGCTGTTTCGTGAACCTGTTGAGGCGGTGCCAGACGAGCCGCCGTTTATCGCCGGCGAGCAGCGACGTCCCTTGTCGTTGAAGGACCTATTGCCCTTGATGCCGGTGCTGTTGCTGATGACGAGTGGGCCGCTGATTAGCGCCTGGCTTGATAAAACCATGGTGACAGCGCCCTCCGTAAATCTTCGCCTGCCGGCGGGAGTCGCTGGGTGGGAAGGCCCCTTCCCCGTGCAACAGCCTCTGGGCACCACATACTACGGTGCCTATTCGCAGGCGATGGGTGAATATCGTCGAGACGGATATACCGTGCAACTGTTTGCCGCAAACTACACTCGGCAGCAACAAGGCGCCGAATTAATCAATACAAAAAATAGTTTGTATGATTTCATGACTTGGCGAAGGGCCAGTGAACGGCAAACCGATATTACCCTTGCTGGGGATCAGCAATGGCCACTGCATGCGACACAGCTCATCTCCAGTACTAACAGCCAACTGGTTTGGCAGTGGTACATGGTGAATGATCGGGTAACCGCTCAACCCATGATGGTCAAACTTTATGAACTTCAGATGCGTCTGAGCGGTGTGAGTCCCATTTCCTCGACAGTCATTCTGGCGGCTGACTACGATGTCGATGTCAGTAATGCGCAGGAATCGCTGCATGAGTTCATGGCTGCCATGTTGCCCGCCATCAAGAATATGCTTGACGCTGTGCCATGAACGCTCCCTTTGTACACTCCACGCCACCTCCCACGCCGGCGGCACAATCCCAGGCGCCGTTGATTGCCCATGTGATCTACCGTTTGACCATCGGCGGTTTGGAAAATGGCCTGGTGAATCTGATCAATCACCTGCCGCGGGAGCGCTACCGTCATGCCGTCGTGTGTCTGACGGACTATACGGATTTCCACCAGCGTATTACCCGGGACGATGTAGATTTTTATGCCTTGCACAAAAAATCGGGGGTGGATATCCCCTTGTATCCTCGTATCTGGCGCCTGTTTCGCCGCTTGCGCCCGGCCATAGTCCATACCCGAAATATTTCCGCCATGGAAATGCAGTTACCGGCGCTCCTGGCCGGGGTTCCCATCAGGGTGCATAGCGAACACGGCCGGGAGGGCGCGGATTTGGATGGGCGTAATCAAAAATACAATTTGTTGCGCAAGATATTTCGGCCGCTGATACAGCGCTATATTCCCTTGTCGCAGGATCTCCAGCATTGGCTGCAAAGCGAGATTGGTGTCCGCCCTGAACGCATGTCCCAGATCTACAATGGTGTCGATGTCGCCCGCTTCAACAATGCAGGGGCGTCTTCGGGGTCCTTTCCGGTTGCGGGGTTTCTGTCTTCAGACAGTGTTGTCATCGGCACCGTGGGGAGAATGGCAGTGGTCAAGGATCAGCTCACGCTGGTACAGGCGTTTTTGCAATTGCTCGACCGGGTCGAGAACGCGAGGCAACGCCTGCGCTTGGTCATGATCGGTGACGGTCCCTTGCGCGCCGAGGCCCAACGGCTGCTGCAGGCCGCCGGTGCCGCCGATCTTGCCTGGTTACCAGGCGATCGGGATGACATTCCTGCGCTGCTGCGAGCCTTTGATATCTTCGTTTTGCCATCGCTCGGCGAGGGTATTTCCAATACCATACTCGAGGCCATGGCCAGCGGGCTGCCGGTGGTCGCAACGCGCGTCGGCGGCAATCCCGAACTGGTGCAGGACGGCGTGACCGGACGTCTTGTACCCAGCGCTGATCCCACGGCCATGGCCGATACTCTGTCCGAACTGCTGGCACAATCCGAGTTGCGGGTGCGCTTCGGCACGGCTGGACGTGAGCGGGTGGTACAAGAGTTCAGCATCGAGCACATGGTGGAGCGCTATTCCCAGGTCTACGATGCCTTGCTGCAGGGCGGCAAACACATGCAAGCGATCGGGATTGGTAGTGGCAGATAAAGCAGTGGTGGTATGGATCAAGGTAACGGGGAACGGACATAGTCGACTGGGTGTCGGCCGGTCTCTACCGACAAATAACGAAACCAGCCTTGTGTGATGGCTTGGTGTATGGGCTGACGTGGCAGAACAGACATGTGTGGAATCACTGGGATATTTTTACACCAAGCCGAGGCGCAGATAGATCAGGGACTGTTGGCGCGCATGAACAACAGTCAATTGCATCGCGGTCCCGATGAGGGGGGAATACATACCGAGCCCGGCCTGGGGCTTGGCCATCGTCGTCTGTCCATCATCGATTTGGCCAGTGGCCAGCAGCCCTTGTACAACGAAGACGGCTCGGTGGTGGTGGTGTACAACGGTGAAATTTATAACTACCGGGAATTGGCGCGCGAGCTGAAACAGTGTGGCCACGTGTTTCGTACCGACTCCGATACCGAGGTCATCGTACATGCCTGGGAAGAATGGGGTGAGGCCTGTGTGCAACGTTTTCGCGGTATGTTCGCCTTTGCCCTGTGGGACAGAAGGCAAGGCAAGCTGTTCCTGGTGCGTGACCGCCTGGGTATAAAGCCACTGTATTACGCGCTGCTTCCGAGCGGGGATGTGATTTTTGCCTCGGAGTTGAAGGCCCTGCTGCTGGTACCGGGGCTTTCCCGTGAGATGGATGAGCACGCGATTGAGGACTATTTCGCTTACGGCTATATACCGGAGCCTAAGACCATATTGCGGCAGGGGCGTAAGCTGCCCCCCGGCCA
>Ga0114931_10003713_pt1 | contig 19240 bp, 22 predicted proteins | sample 2SBtaG_FD_89579 | JGI IMG/M metagenome (GOLD analysis project Ga0114931, IMG submission 89579) | Deep subsurface microbial communities from Kolumbo volcano to uncover new lineages of life (NeLLi) - 2SBTROV14_V59a metaG | ecosystem: Environmental > Aquatic > Marine > Volcanic | place: Kolumbo...
GGTAAACGAACGGTTGTAAAAGAAGGCCATAATCAGATCGGCCAGATTCTTTTGAGCTGGCAGACTCAAATAAGTAAAGCTCAGCTTCACGATCTTTCGGACTAAGTTAAAGGTATCTTTTTCCATATGAATAACACATTAGTTAAATATATGGCAATAAGATACGTATTTATTTTAAAATTTTTCGGGTAATGTCAGGGCTCACCTGGGAGTTACAGGCAGAAATCACCTGTCTGGTAACAATGCAGATTTTGGAGACTCCGGATTGACTCAAATTCGCGGTGGCATATCTAAATCATTTAACGGATTCACACCCGGCTTATATGTTCGTTTGCCATTGGGAAATAACTACAATGACATTATCAACTGGGCATATGGGATTACGAAGAAGATAAATTTTTAGCTATTTCGGTTTTGCTTCTTTAGCCAAATACCGATTGCGAATTAACCATTTAAGTCCGGGAGACGCGCTGGGGTAGAACAAAAGGGTCGATGGGTATCCATCGGCCTTTTTTATTTGTTGTAATTGAGTAAATAGGTATTTAAATTGTAATAAAATTTATTACAATATGACGAGTTCTCAATTTCCCATAGCAATCCACATTCTCACCTTGCTGGCCACAACCGATCAGGAGTGGTTGTCGTCAGAATATATAGCGGGAAGCATCAACATTAACCCCGTTCTCGTGCGAAAAGAGATTGTCAACCTGCGCAAATTCGGCTTGGTTAAAAGCAAGGCGGGGAAAAGCGGTGGAACCCGTTTGGCAAAAAAGGCATCAGATATATGTCTCGGCGATATATATCATGCCACACGGCCAGTTCAATTGTTGGGGCAACTAAAAAACGAACCGAACCCCGATTGTCCCATTGGTCGGCAGATCAATCAACACATACAAAAACTGTATCGCGATGCTGAAGAGGCATTAGTGTTTAACCTGGGGAAAACGAACCTTCAGGATTTCTGTCAGCAATTTGAATGATTTTTGAACACCTACGATTAACTGAAAATTTTTAATTAAATCGCATCTATTATGAATATTGCACTCATCGGAGCTTCTGGTTTTGTTGGATCGGCCTTGCTTAAGGAGGCCGTACAACGCGGTCATAAAGTAACAGCTATCGTCCGGCACCCCGAAAAAATTGAGACGAATAAGGATCAGCTCATCACCGCAGTGGGATGTGATGTTTTTGAAGAAGATAAATTGGCCGGCGTGTTGTCGGACCATGATGCTGTGTTGAGCTCATATAACCCGGGTTGGGATAACCCCGACATCTATGAGGATTTCTTAAAAGGCACTGAAAACATTCAGCGTGCCGCAAAAAAAGCCGGCGTGAAGAGATTTTTTGTTATTGGCGGCGCCGGAAGCCTGGAAATCGAACCGGGCAAGCAACTGGTCGATACGCCTGATTTCCCAAAGGAATATAAAGAAGGAGCAAAAGCAGCCCGCGACTACCTCGATATTCTTAAAAAGGAAAAAGAACTCGACTGGACATTCCTGAGTCCGGCTATCCTTATGCATCCGGGCATCGATACGGGTCGAACGGGTAATTACAGGATTGGAACCGATCAACCGGTTTTCGACAGCAACGGGGAGAGTAAAATTTCTGCAGAAGATCTTGCGGTAGCCGTTATTGATGAGCTGGAAAATGGTAACTTCATTCAGAAACGATTCACTATCGCTTACTGAGGAAACCGTTTTTAATTCGAGTCTTTGTCTCGTCTTAACTTGAAACACCAATGAGTATAGATTATACGGTTCCCGAGCAGACACGAATTGGTCACGTGCACCTGAAAGTTTCCGACTTGGAACGTTCACTGGCCTTCTATTGTGATCTGCTTGGTTTTGAGCTGGTTACACGAATGGGCGATCAGGCAGCGTTTATATCGGCCGGCGGGTACCATCATCATATCGGATTGAATACGTGGCACAGCAAAGACACCGAACCGGCAGATCCAAGGCATCCCGGTTTATATCACGCGGCCATTCTATATCCGACCCGCAAGGACCTGGCTGTTATCCTGAAGCGCCTGGTTGAAGCTGATTATCCCCTCACCGGCTCTGCTGATCATGGTGTTTCAGAGGCAATCTATCTCAACGATCCGGATCAAAACGGCCTGGAACTATACTGGGATCGTCCCCGCAACCTCTGGCCCCACAATGCGGACGGCTCCATCCATATGTACACGGCACCCCTTGATCTTTACGGGTTGCTCAGAGAAATACACGCAGACAACACCATTTTGTAAACGAAATCTGCAAGACAGGCGTTAAATCTCTCCTCCTTTGATAAGGAGGAGCCGGAGGTGGTTGGACAAGCGTTTCAATTAGTGACATCTACAAACATTAAAATTTGAAATTAAATTGCTTAACTGCTCCGCGTCAGGTAACATATGTGATACATAAAATTCAGCGGGACCGTTTTCCTGTTGACAGAGGATTGATTAATCACGCAACGTTATAATGGCACGATGGAAATCCTGCTGTTTGGCATAACAAAAGACATCGTTGGAAACGATACACTGCACCTCGGGGATAACGCATCCATACGGACGGTATCAGATCTGAGGAAGTGGCTGCTGGCAAAATATCCGGCAATGGGGGAACTTCGCTCGCTTGCAATAGCAGTGGATAACCGTTTTGCCGAGGATAGTGATCCGGTTCATCCCGCAGCAGAACTCGCGCTCATCCCACCGGTAAGCGGAGGATGACGTCATGTTGATCCGCATCGTCGACCATATCGATCTTAACGAAGCGTATGAATACCTTCAGTCGCCAACGGCAGGAGCTGTTAATCTTTTTATTGGGACTGTGCGGAACCAATCGAATGATAAGCAAGTCGTCCAACTCAGCTTCGAGACTTACCACTCCATGGCGTTAAAACAAATGGAGAAGCTCGCCCTTGAGGCTCAAGAAAAGTGGAAGCTCGATAAAGTCGTCATCCTTCATGTTGAAGGAGAGAAAAAAGTGGGCGAGCCGGTGGTACTGATTGGTGTTTCATCAGCTCACCGGCAAGCTTCGTTTGAAGCCTGTCGATTTCTGATCGATGAGTTGAAAGAAACAGTCCCGATATGGAAAAAGGAATTTTTTGAGGATAAAAGTGTCTGGGTGAATGCACACCCGTAACCTGTTATGAAGAACCATCCCTTACTCGATCCACATGGCCGGGAGATAACCTACCTGAGGCTTTCGGTAACCGACCGCTGTAATTTCCGGTGCCAATACTGCATGCCGGAAGAAGGGATGCACTTTGTCCCTCGAGATGACCTTCTGACGTTTGAAGAGCTTCAGCAGCTCTCTGAAATTTTTTGCCGGCTCGGAATCACGAAAATCAGGATTACCGGCGGGGAACCATTCGTACGCAACGAGATCACCAATTTTCTGAGAAACCTTCGTTCAGTCGATGGATTGAAGGAACTGACCATCACGACTAACGGTACGCTTTTACAACAGCACCTTGATGAACTCATAGAAATTGGCATCGATACCATCAACCTGAGCCTCGATTCGTTGAACAGGGAACGGTTCTATCAAATCACGAGAAGGGACAAGTTTGATGAAGTGTATGCTGGCATTTTCAGACTTCTGGATGCCGGATTTGAAGTCAAGATCAACTGCGTGTTGATGAAAGGGAAAAATGAAGAGGATATCATTCCTTTCATTGAGCTTACCAAAGATTATCCAATATCCGTTCGTTTTCTCGAAGAGATGCCATTCAATGGCAGCCAGTCTTTTGATTCCATCAGGTGGGATTATAAAGAAATTTATTCGTATATCAACAAGCACTATCCCGATATTGAGAAAGTACCGGCTGCTCCGGCATCAACATCCGAGAATTATCGAGTTTCCGGTTACGCTGGGAGCTTCGGCATCATCGCGTCATTCAGTCGCACATTTTGCGGCACTTGCAATCGCATCCGGCTTTCTGCTACCGGTGATTTAAGGACCTGCCTGTATGGTCCGCCAGTCGTTAATCTCCGTGACGTGATGCGAATGGGCGCATCCACCGAACAACTTGAACTCGCGATTATAAATGCAGTAAGCATGCGCGAGAAGGATGGCTACGCTGCAGAAGCGCTGAACAAGAAAACGGTAATGGATTCGATGTCGGTGCTGGGTGGATAGGAAATAGGGAAGTAAGGAAATATGGATCCCCCTCACCTTATTCCCCAATAACCTTATTTTACCTCGTTCCCAAGCTCTGCCTGGGAACGCAATCCCGGAAGCTCTGCTTCCATTTATTTCAGTGAGAGTCACACCATGAAAGAACTTAAAGAGATCATTAAAGCCTTCGATGAGGCACAAAGTCACGGTAAACAGACTGCACTGGCCACGGTCGTACATGTAGAGGGTTCATCATATCGAAGGGCCGGGGCACGGATGCTTGTTACGGAAGATGGCGAACTGACCGGTGCCATCAGCGGGGGATGCCTGGAGGGTGACGCACTGCGTAAAGCCCAGCTTGTGATGTTCAAACAAAAATCCATGCTGGTTACCTATGACACAACCGGTGAGGATGATGCCAAATTCGGTGTCGGCCTGGGATGCAATGGGATCATTCACATTCTGATTGAACCAATTGATCCTGGAGACAAGGTTCATCCGATACAGTTTCTCAAAGAGTTCTTCAGTAAAAGAGAAAATACAGTATTGGTCACTTTGTTTTCAATGAAAAATAAATCCGATGAACAGCCGGGAACTTGTCTTTTCTTGAACAGCAATGGTAAGGTCAGTGGCTCATTCAATGATAATTCACTGCAAAAAATCCTTATCGATGACGCAAAAGAGGCGCTTGCAAATCACTCCTTGCTAACCAAGGTATACCGCGACGAAGATGAACTCACCGGCTTCGTTGAACTGCTGAAGCCACCCGTCTCATTGATCGTTTTCGGTGCCGGAAACGATGCCATTCCTTTGACAGACATGGCAAATATCCTCGGCTGGGAGACAACGATCGTCGATGGACGTGCTAACCATGCCACGGCTGAACGTTTTCCGAAAGCCGGCAAGATCATCGTCTCCAAGCCGGAGGACGCAATGTTACGCCTCTCACCAGATGCACGAACAGCGGCTATTCTGATGACACACAACTATAACTACGATCTAGCCATGCTAAAGCAGCTGATCCCGATGCGAATTCCCTACATCGGCGCGCTCGGACCTAAAAAACGAACAGATCAAATGGTGGATGAATTGCAACAGGAGGGTGTTTCATTGAGTGATAATCAGCTGCAGCACCTATACGGACCTGTCGGACTCAATATCGGGGCAGAAACATCGGAAGAAATCGCACTATCAATCTTTGCAGAGATTAAAGCCGTCTTTTCCGGTAAACCGGGATCGCACTTGCGCGAAAAAGAGGAACCGATCCACGACAGGGAGTCGACAGTGATTGTTCACTAAAAAGAGGCATCAAACGGTTTCAATCCGTCAGACGCCTATGACAAATTGTGACGTTAGTCTGGTCACAAGTCACAGACTTGCGACATAAAGGGTAGAAATTGGATAGCACACCCATTCTAATTTTCTAATTTCAAAGGATTCAGATGACTGGATTAATCATTTTAGCAGCGGGACCATCAACGAGGCTTGGCAAGCCCAAACAATTATTGCAATACAAGGGAGAAAGTCTGATCAGTCGCGCTGTGCGGGCAGGGAAGGAAGCCGGATGCGATCCGATAATTACTGTTCTTGGCGCCCACTCAGAAAAGATACACGAAGAAATAGATTCGGATACAGCACAGATTATTCAAAATCAAAACTGGGAGGAAGGGATAGGTTCCTCTATCAGAGCCGGATTGTCGAAGCTGCTGAAGTTGCATCCAGAGATTTATGAAACGATCATTATGCTCTGCGATCAACCCTTTGTTGACAGTATTCTGCTCGAGAACATAATTAGGAAAAGGCGATCAACGGGTAAAGAGATCGTAGCCAGTGCATATGGCGATACAGTTGGCGTGCCTGTCCTCTACTCAAAAATCTGTTTCCCGGAACTGCTTGCCTTAAAGGGCGATGAAGGTGCACAAAAATTGTTGTTCCGGCACCTGCAGGAAGTCACTACTGTTCCATTTCCAAAAGGTGTCGTTGATATTGATACTGCTGAGGATTACGAACGACTGAAGTAATTTTGAATTCTTAATTTTAAATTTTGAATTATTTTATCCGATCTTTTGGATCATCGGGTTAAACGCTTTCGAAAACAGCATCACCTTATCCCCGATATTCAGATCCGATACCTCTTCATCCGTGGCAATGACCTTTACGATAGTATTGCCGATTAGCACCTCTACTACATTTACAACATCGGTCCGGTTAATTCGCAGTACCTCGGCTGTCAACTGAATTTTGCTGCTGAGGCGCGAGGCACCAAACACATCATGCGGCGTTCCGGTGTCGATGATTTTGCCCTTGTCAATATGGATGACGTTATCAGATAGACGGTAGATCTCGCCCATGTCGTGACTCACCAAAAGGGTTGTCAGGTTGAATTTCTGGTGTAGTTGATAGATTTCCTCGCGCAATATACTTCTCATCTCCGTATCGAGGGCTGAGAGAGGTTCATCCAGCAATAATATCCTGGGTTCGATGATCAATGCCCGAATAAGTGCGACACGCTGTTTTTGTCCACCGGACAGGGTATCAGGTTTGCGGTCAGCCAGTTGTTCGAGGGATACCATTCCGAGCAGCTCCTTCAGAAAGGTATCGCTGTTTTTTTGTGATGCGGCATACCTGAGGTTCTCAGCAACGGTCATGTTTGGAAACAGGGCGAAATCCTGGAAAACAAAGCCGGTCTTTCGTTTTTGGACAGGCAAGTTGATCCTCTTTTTTGTATCGAGCCAGACTTCACCATCAACTTCAATAAAACCCTCTTCCGGCTGAAGTAATCCCGCAAGTATTCTCAGCAGAGAAGTCTTTCCCGCTCCCGACTTCCCGTAGATAGTGGTGACGCTACCATCCCTGATTTCGGCATCGATTTCGAGCGGCATTTCCCCCTCAGCCATCAAGAGCATCTTGCTGAAATGCATCCGGATCATAGGTTTTGACCTCTCCGAATTAGCCGCTTATTGATGATAAAAACCAACAACAGGATGCTAAATGAAACAATCAGCAAAAGAAATGAATAGAAATGGGCCGCCGAATAATTAAGAGCTTCCACTTCATCATAAATGGCAATAGATGCCACTTTGGTCTGCCCGGGAATGCTGCCGCCAATCATCAACACCACGCCGAATTCCCCGATCGTATGGGCGAAAGATAACACGATTCCGGTAAGCAGTGCCGGTTTAATATTGGGCAAAAGGACTTTGAAAAGTGTTTCTGTTTTTGATTTTCCTAACGTGTACGATGCTTCCTTCAGGCTTGTCGGAAGACCTTGTAATCCCGCCTGTATCGGGTGGACCATAAAGGGAAGACTGTAGATTACCGAGCCCGCTATCAGCCCTGAAAAAGTAAATATGAGCCGGATATCGAAGACCGACTCGAGCATTTTCCCAAAGGCATTACCCGGACTGAAAGCCAGGAGGAAATAGAACCCCAGAACGGTCGGTGGTAATACAAGCGGTAAACTGATAATTGCTTCAACAACAGATTTCATCCGAAACGACCGGAAAGCAAGATACGAGGCAAGCGGAACACCAATGACCAAGAGAATCACTGTTGTCGAGAGTGCAAGCTCGAGCGTCAGCCATAATGGTTCCAGATCGATACCCATTTAACCGGTTATTTCCATGAGTGATATTTCTGTTGTCTTAACGATCCCTTCCACATGGTCGCCAACTTTCAGATCAAGATTCCGGGCAGACCGGGCAGTGATAATCGAATGGAGCCGGTGTCCCTTGAAATCAATTTCTACTTTTGCCAACACTTTACCAAGCTCTATGGCCGTGACCGTTGAAGCAAATCGGTTGCGCAGACTCAATCCACCGGACAAATTTTTGCCGATCGCCATTTCCGTCTCTTTGAACACCATGTAGATATCACCACCCACTTCCAGGTATGAGGCTGACTCTGCAGTATCAATCACCGTCGATGAAAAACGTGTCTGTTCCGCTTCAATCGTAACTAATGAAATGTTGCCGTTCGTCTCAATCTCTATGATTTTTCCCCTCAATCGATTCATTTTATGAGATATCCATATTCCTTGAAAATGTTCTGCGCTTTTTTGCTAAACAGAAACCGGTAAAACTTTTGGGCCTCTGTCTTTTGAGCAGTTTTCGTAACCACGACTCCTTGTGCAATCGGCTCATAGAGGTTGTTATCTACTTCCACCCATTTCCCTCTATTTTTCATGGCCGGGCTCAAAACAACCGATTTTGCCGTCAATGCGATCTCTGCTGCTCCGGATAACAGGTATTGATTCACTTGAGAAATGCTTTCTCCGTAAACCAACTCCGGCTTTACGTTAGCATAAAGACCGGCTTTTTTCACTGCCTCGACTGCTGCCACACCGTACGGCGCCGTTTGAGGATTGGCGATGGCGATTTTACTGATACCCGGTGACTGTAAAACATCAAGTCCCTTCGATACATCTGTCTTGCCAAGTGTCCAGATCACCAGCTTCCCATAGGCATATACTTCAGGCTTGTTGGCAGTGAGTCCGTCCTTGTACAGTGTCTCCGGGTATTTCATATCCGCTGACAAGAAAACATCAAAAGGTGCACCCTGTTTAATTTGAGCCGTCAATTTTCCCGATGAGCTTATGATCAGGGTAGTCTTAATACCCGTTTCTTCCTCAAACACCTTCTTCAACGCCTGTGTAACAAACTGAGCATTCGCCGCCACAGCCACCCGCAATTCCTGGGAGTTGGCTTTTAGGGGGATAAATAGGGCAAACAGGAGGATGATTATTGAGCGTATCATTTTTTTACTTTTTACCCAAATCTCGTTCCGTTCCTAAAGCTTTCGGGATGGGAACGCAATTCTCGAATTGCTCTGCTTCGTCTTCGAAAATGTAACGAAAAATGAGAATCAATGAGTTAAAAGTTGAAGCAGAGCTTCAGGATACGCGTTACGAAGCAGAGCATCGCAACGAGGAGTGGGTGGTTTTTAAGTATCACGCTCGTGCAGGCGTCATCGCCTGCACGTACAACGTGCCTCTGTTAGCGGTCTGACGGTTCCAACCGTCTGACCGCGAGTTCCTTCAACGCCGCCTCATATTCCTCTGGATTATTCACATTCTGTAACTCTTTTACGTCCGGGGCATGCAAAAGCGCGGTATCTGAGTTGATAGTGCTTTTCGCGGGCAGGTGTAACCCTGGCTCAGAAACTGTAGGAGTGCCGGATAGCTCTTCGGTTCCCAGATCGTGATCAGCGGTTCCGGGAATTCTCCCTTCGGATCGTAAAATGCCGTTGCTGCTTTGGAGGGATTCCTGTTTTTGATCAGGTAATCCAATGTTGATTTAGAGAGATACGGAAGATCGCAAGCTACCGTCAGCCACGCCGCATCGGGATCGAGCTGAAATGCGGAAAGGATGCCGCTCATTGGGCCCAATCCAACGAATGTATCTTCGATAAGTGGAAACTGGCCGTCCAGTTCACGCGCCTGATCGTGATTGCAGGAGATAAAAACATCACTGCAATAATTCTGCAGCATATCATAGACATACTCACGCTGTGTTTTCCCATGATAGACCAGGCTGCTTTTATCCTTCTCCATCCGGACGCTCTGCCCACCGGTTAAAACAAGTCCTTTAACGGGAGGAATCCGCTCTTCCAGGTATTTTTTAACGAATGCAGTAATTGCCTCTACATCATCAAAGGATAGCATTGGAATGTGTTCCAGATCATCGAGATGATTACGCAAATAGTCAGGAATCCCTGTCTCTTTATCCTTCAAAAGAATCAAACGTACATCCGTCAACCTGTCCAGTTTCTTTTCAAGGGATTTTTCCGTGTCTACAACAACTATCTGTCTTTGTGCCGTAAAATGGTTCCCATTCACAAGCACGAGATCCTGATCGCCAAACATCGCCTTCAATTCAAAAGAAGTCCGTTTTCTACTGTAATCGGTCCGAATAAAAGAACCGTTATCCAGGAAATCTATCTCGGCACCTGCGTCAATTGCGGTTTCATTCTGAGCAGTGTCATCAGACTTGTGGCTGGCATCGACATAAGAAGTCTTAAAATCCGGTGCCAGACGTTCTATGACTTGCCGGACAAGCTTTCGGATGTTGTCACATCGGGCACCCAGGATTGCCAGTTCGTTCCGGCCAAATTGTCCCAGATCCGGGCGGGTCAACTTGATGTGTTTGTGGTGATGCTTATGTTTCTCTTTTGAAGTCACTTTTTCCACCTGTCTTTTCCATGAGTTTCGTTTCCCTGATCACGATATCGTGCGAAAAAGCCTTGCACATATCATAAATGGTCAGTGCAGCCACGCTGGCACCGGTGAGAGCTTCCATCTCCACACCCGTTTTCGACGTGATCACTGCCGTGCAATCTATCACGACTTCCTGTTTGTCATTAACATGGATTTCCACGCGACAATTCTCCAGTGGCAGCGGATGACACAAAGGGATCAAATCGCCCGTTTTCTTCGCTGCCATCGTCCCGGCAATAATAGCTGTTTGGAACACGGGGCCTTTTTTTGTGTGGATCTCATCGCCCGATATCATTTGCATGATTTCCTCACCAAGTACAACGATACTCTGCGCCCGTGCGACTCGCCGGGTCACTTTCTTGTGGCTCACATCCACCATTGTGGGGTTTCCGGTCTGGGGATCGATATGCGTGAATTGCTTTTTGTCGATGCTCATACACTATTATTACAGGAAGTGGTGTAGGCGTCTGACGGTTTTAGAACCGTCTAACGCCGGCTTTGTCTCTCAGATAATGCACAACCTCGCGGACATGGTCAATAGCCTGATCGATTTGCTCTTCGGTCGTAAAACGTCCCAGACTGAAACGGATGGAACTACGTCCCAGGTCATCAGGTAATCCCATAGCTTTTAACACATGTGACGCATCCAGTGAAGCTGAGCTACAGGCAGATCCTGAGCTGACAGCCACCTTTTTATTCACCCTTCTGAGCAAGTCGGTCCCGTCAACATCACCGAACGAGATATTCGAGACATGCGGCAATCGGTTCTCAGCAGAACCATTCAATGAAGCATCATCCAACTTCAAAAGATCCCTTTCGAGCCGATTGCGCAACGGTTGGACCTTTTTACCAAATTCTTCTATTTCCGAACCGGACAATGCTGCAGCTTTGCCAAACCCGACGATACCCGGCACATTGAGCGTTCCACTGCGCATGCCGTGCTCATGACCGCCGCCTTCGATTTGCCGTGCAAGGGATACTCCCGGATTTTTGTAGCTTACATACAGAGCACCAATACCTTTGGGACCATACATCTTGTGTGCGGAAAGGGACATGAGATGTATGCCGTCCTTTTTTACATCGACCGGTATTTTACCGGCCGCCTGCACTCCATCTGTAAAGAATAAAACTCCGTGTCTTGCTGCTATATCACCAATTTCTTTTATCGGTTGAATGACGCCCGTTTCATTGTTGGCGTACATAACAGCAATCAAGATAGTATCGGATCGGAGTGATTTCTCCAGTTCGTTTAGATTGATCAGGCCATCTTTATCAACGGTAAGGTATGTTACTTCAGCGCCTCTCTTTTCGACAGCCTTGCAGGTATCCAGAACTGCCCGATGTTCTGTATGGACGGTAATGATATGATTACCTTTGTCTGCATACGATTCAAAAACCCCCTTGATAGCAAGATTGTCAGCCTCCGTAGCACCGCTTGTAAAAATGATCTCCTGCGGACTTGCACCGATTAATCCCGCAATCTGTTCACGTGCATGGTCGACCGCTTCTTCGGCCAGCCAGCCATAGGGATGATGATGACTCGCCGCGTTGCCAAATGTCTCGGAGAAGAAGGGCAGCATCTCTTCGGTGACGCGAGGATCACATGGCGTCGTTGCGTTATTATCTAAATAAACAGGAAGATTCATCGCTGATTTTTTTCAAAAATAACACCTTATATGAAGAACATGAAGCAGAAATAATTGATCATTCATTTTTTCTTTACCCGGCCTGTTTTTCCATTATACACCCAGCTAAAATGTTTCTCGATGATGGACTCTTTCTCGGCTTCCATAAATTCAATAAAACTACGAGCTGCGGGTCCAAGGCGCTTCCCTTTTCGCCAGACCAATTGCCAGTGCGTAACGACCGGGAACGGCTTTACATCGAGCTCGCAAATTTCACCGCTTTACAATTCGATTTTAAGGCTAAATCTCGAAAGAACCGACATCCCAAATCCCGCCATTATCGCTTGCTTGATTGCTTCATTGGTTCCCAGTTCAAACGTCACATCCGGATCCATTTTATACTTTTTGAAAAGGTCGAGCATTACCATGCGCGTCCCCGAACCTTCTTCACGCAGTATGAACGGATATTTTGCAAGGTGACGAAAAATCATATCCTTTTTTGTGATCGGTGTATCGGGATGAGCTGCGACAACCAGCGGATTATCCATTATGGGAATGAAGTCGTGAGGCAGGTCTTCCGGGTCAAGAGAAATCACCACGAAATCCGTCATGTTTTCTTTAAGATGCCTCAGCACCGTAAATCTGTTGGTCACCTGTAACTGTAAGTTGATGCCTGGAAACTGATTTTTATAATGTCCTAAAAAATGCGGCATAAAATATTTACCTGTTGAGACTACCGAAAAGTGCAGGTTACCACGAAGCGTTCCTCGTCTTTCGGCCATAGTGGCTTCCAGGTCATCCAGGCTTTGATTCAGGTCCCTTACATGTGAAAACAGCTCATTGCCGGCATCCGTCAAGTGAAGTCTTCTGCCGATGACCTCTGTCAGCTCGAGTCCAAAATGCTCCTGCAGTTGTTTGAGCTGGATAGAAACCGCCGGCTGGGTCATATGAAGCTCTGATGCCGCTTTTGTGATGCTTTCGTTTCGTGCCACAGCTTCAAAAACCTTGAGTTGATGCAAGGTAAAACTCATAAATATTTAATTATGCGTTTAATAAAATAGTTTAAAATTTATTTATGATACTGCGGGTCTATCTTATTTGCAACTACTAATCAACGGATCCCACCATGCAACAACGAATCACAATAGCACGAGGCGATGGCATCGGCCCGGAAATTATGGACGCCGTGCTTTCCATACTTGACGCAGCTAAAACAGGTTTCCAATATGATGAAATACAAATAGGCGAGCAGCTTTTCAAGAAGGGAATTAAAGCTGGCATCGAGTCCGAGAGCTGGAACGTCATCAGGAGAAATAAAATTCTTCTCAAGGGACCGATCACTACTCCTCAGGGAGGTGGGGTAAAAAGCCTAAATGTCACTCTTCGCAAGACGCTCGGCCTTTTTGCCAATGTGCGTCCATGCCGGGCTTATTCACCATATGTATCCACGAAGCATCCTGAGATGGATGTAGTAATCATACGTGAAAACGAGGAAGACACGTACGGCGGTATTGAGCATCGCCAAACATTTGATGTCTATCAGTGCCTGAAACTTATCACCGTACCCGGAACAGAGCGGATCGTTCGTTACGCGTTCGAATATGCACGAAAGAACAACCGCAGTAAGATCACCTGCTTCGTCAAAGATAATATCATGAAGCTCACGGACGGTGCCTTTCACAGTGTTTTCCGACAGATAGCCGGGGAATATCCCGAAATAGAAGCCGAAAGTATGATTGTGGATATTGGCACGGCCCGCCTGGCCGATACACCTGAGCGTTTCGATGTGGTTGTCCTTCCGAACCTCTACGGGGATATCGTATCGGACGTGGCAGCGCAAATAGCCGGGTCTGTTGGACTGGCCGGATCGGCCAACGTCGGGGAGACCTGCGCGATGTTCGAGGCTATACACGGATCTGCACCCGACATTGCCGGGCAACAACTCGCCAATCCTGGTGGCTTGCTGCAGGCCGCCATCATGATGCTGGTTCATCTGGGCATGGGCGAAAAGGCATCACTGATACACAACGCATATCTGCGAACGCTTGAGAATGGATATCACACGGCTGATATTTATACCGAACAGCACAGCAAAAAACGACTCAGTACCACAGCGTTTGCACAAGCTGTCATTTCAAACCTTGGCAACAAACCCGAATACTTTGAACCTGCAGAGTACCCCATTGACCAGGAACCTATCAAAATTGACCTGAAATACAGTCGCGGATTGCAGCGCCCGTCACAGCATGAAACCCGACAGCTTACCGGAGTAGATGTATTCGTCTATGACGAATCGGATGATATCGATGGTCTGGCCGGACGTCTGCAAATGGGGGCAGGCAAAGATTTCGGACTTGTAATGTTCACCAACCGGGGGACAAAAGTCTGGCCAGAAGGACTTCCGGAGACATTCTGCACCGACCACTGGCGCTGCAGATTCAAAGCCCACCATCAACCGGTGACGAACAATGACATCATAGAGTTGCTCGCGAGACTCAACCGTGCAAATCTTGATATCATCAAAACGGAGAACCTATACGATTTCGCAGGACAACCTGCCTATTCACTTGGTCAGGGAGAGTAAGTACATAGTGCATAAACACCCATACTTTGCTGATCACCCGGCTGTAGTAGCCACTCGACATGGCAAAGAACAAGTCATCATACCAGCAATGGATGAGATGGAACTGTTCTGGCTACCTGCCGGGAATATTGACACTGATCAGCTTGGAACCTTCTCGGGAGAAATCCCGAGGAGGGATTCCATGCTGGAAACAGCAAAAAGGAAAGCACTTTTGGGGGTCCAACTTACCGGGGCTGAAATAGGCATTGCCTCAGAAGGCAGCTTCGGTCCACACCCGGCTGTACCGTGGATCCCTTCTGACACCGAACTGATCGTCTGGTACGATCATAAACATTCCTGGTTTGTAAGTGAGTCGGTCATCAGTCTTGATACGAAATATGGAAAGATCACCACGGATAGCTTTGATGAGCTGTTATCGTTTTGTAACAAAATGGGCTTCCCCTCACACGGCCTTGTCGTCCGTCCTAATACCAGCAAAAAGAAAAAGCACATCATAAAAGGCATTTGCTCCAAGTCGGAGTTATACCATTCATTCGAGGAATCAATAAAGATCAGCAAGGATAATAGAGTTTGGGCAGAAACGGATATGCGAGCGCATGTGAACCCAACGCGAATGAAGGTCATCCAAAAAGCCGCTGATCGCCTGGCGCGGCGGCTTCAAAACTATTGTCCGAATTGTGATTTGCCCGGTTTCGGATTTGAGAAGGGTGTCAAAGGATTACCATGCTCGCTTTGCGGCGCACCGACCGAAATGGTTAAAAACGAACACTGGGTTTGTCCGCACTGTAGTCACAGTCATCTGTTTCCAAGGACAGACGGGCTTACGGAAGCCGATCCACAATACTGTTCTTTTTGTAATCCGTAAGCTGATGGCCATCCTGCAAATTTAAACAGACCAAACGCTCCTTTGCTTATCACGATACCTCCGAGTAGCATCATGAACTTTCAAATTTTCTCATCCTTTGACGCATTATTGCTTTTCTAAGTTTAAACCCATACTGTTGATTATTGAAGTCAATCCATGGAACATCGAGATCCATCTGATGATGTGTTAAAAAACTACTTCACTACTTTTTCCATGGCGAATTCAGCACTATATATCATTCAAAAACCTGCCTTCCTGATATTGATGCATCTGGAACAGCTGTGCCATTTACCAGAAACTTCCACAAAGACCTCTCCACCCGCTATAATAATCTGAAAACGGAAATCATGAGTAATAAGTTACTTGAACAACCCATCAGCCGTCGGGATTTTTTAAAGCTTTCAGGTACAACGGGAGCTGTATTGGCCCTCGGATATATATTCCCGGGTAATGGGAAAAGCGCTTTTTTAGAAAATTTAAGCAGCAAGGCTCCTTTTACCGGTGAACTGACTCCATTCGTGATTATAGACAGCTCCGGAACAATCACATTAATGCTCCACAAACCCGAAATGGGTCAAGGCACTTATCAATCCATACCGGCGCTGATTGCCGAGGAACTGAATGTCACATTGGATCAGGTCACGATTAAACCGGCACTTGCTAACCGGAAAAAGTATGGACCTATGTATGTTCACGGGAGTCAGAGTGTAAAAACGCAATGGATGAGACTCCGAAAGGCAGGTGCGGCAGCGAGAGAAATGCTCACAAAAGCTGCAGCGCAAAACTGGAAGGTCCCGGTAAACGAGTGTTATGCCAGGGACGGTAAGGTCTTTCATAAAGCTTCTAATAAAAGCGCCGGCTATGGTGAGCTTGTCGAGACGGCCAGCAAGATGAGTGTGCCGCAGGATCCGAAATTGAAAGATCCCAAAGACTTCATATTGATAGGTAAATCAATACCTCGACCCGATATTCCATTGAAAGTCGATGGAACGGCACAATTCGGCATTGATTCAAAAATGCCTGGAATGTTGTACGCTTCGGTGGAGCATTGCCCGGTCTTCCTCGGTAAAGTTAAGTCATTCGATGGATCTGCCGCCAAAGCTGTGAAAGGTGTAAAACACGTACTGTCTTCTAAGAGAATGATGAATCGGCAGACCCTCTATGGTGTAGCGGTCGTAGCTGATAGTTACTATGCCGCCGAACAGGGCAGAAAAACTCTGAAGGTCAGTTGGGATTATGGCCGTAATGCAGGTGTTAACAGCGACGAGTTATTTACTCATTACCGGGAACTGACTCACACAGAAGGCGACATAGTGAAACAAGAGGGTGACTTCGAGGGTGCTTACGCAAAAGCTGTAAAAAAACAAGAGGCATTATATGAACTTCCGTTCGCTTCGCATGCACCTATGGAGCCACAAAATGCTGTGGCTCATGTTCATGGTGATAAGTGCGAAATATGGGCTGCTACTCAGGATCCTGATGGTGCCCAGGAAACGGTGGCACGGTACCTGAATATCCCGGTTGAAAATGTAACGCTTCATTTCACATTTATGGGCGGAGGTTTCGGCAGGCGGGGTATCCACGACCCCATTATGGAAGCGGTCTTTCTCTCCAAGAAGCTCGGCGTACCTATCAAAACCGTATGGACCCGCGAAGATGACATGAAACAGGGTCCCTTTCGTCAGGCCATGGTTAACAGACTGAAAGGAGGACTGGATGAATCCGGTAATCTCATAGCTTTTCAGCACAAGATTGTCTCTCCGTCCATTTCTCATAGCCAGTTTGGTGATCCCTCAACACCAGGCAGAACGGATAGAGGAGCTATGGAAGGCATAGAGGACAGTCCGTATGAAATTCCAAATTTAAAACTGAATAACATATTTGCTGATGCGCCTATTGGCATAAGCTGGTGGCGGGCGGTGTATTCGGCTACCAACAGTTTCGCCCAGGAAAGCTTCATCGATGAGATGGCACAGGCCGCGGGGAAAGATCCGCTTCAGTTCCGGATTGATATGATCCACAAGAACACGAGAATGAAAAACCTCTATGAATTCCTGCGGGAAAAGAGCGGATGGAATAAATCACTGCCTGACGACTGGGGTAAAGGCGTGGCTGCATTCGAATACGCGGCAGGAAGAGCAGGACATGTCGTCTATGTTTCGAAAAAGGGAGCAGGTGTCAAGATGGAACGCATTGTGTCGGTTATCGACTGTGGCATCATAGTGAATCCGGACAATGTAAAGGCCCAGGTCGAGGGATCGATCATAATGGCGCTCACTGCGGCGCTCAAAGATGAGATTACCATCCGGAACGGACAGGTAGTTCAATCCAATTTTGATTCCTACCGAATGATGCGCATCAATGAAATTCCACCAATCGAGGTTCACATTGTTCCAAGTAATGTTGATCCCAACGGTGCAGGCGAACCTGCTCTTTCACCGCTGGCACCTGCACTTGGAAACGCTATATTTGCCGCGACTGGCAAACGAATACGAAAATTACCGTTTAACATAAATAAGGTTTGAAACTACTGTTCACCCTGACAGGGTGGTGAGATACCAAACAAAAATATAGATCGTCTCCACAATCATTAGATCCTTCCATCGCAACCAAAACGTGGATTGCATCTTTGGTCGTAATGCCATACTGTTGATTATTGGAAGCATATTCGGGGATTGATCGTATGAAACACGAACGTTCCTCATAACACCTAAGCAACCTATTCCCATGGCTTCATTAGATCTTGATATTAATGAAAAAACCTATACAGTTGACGTTGATCCTCAAATGCCGCTTTTATGGGTTATACGTGATTTTGTTGGATTGACCGGTACCAAGTTCGGATGCGGCATCGCCCAGTGTGGCGCCTGTACTGTTCATGTGGATGGTAATCCAATCCGTTCCTGTGTGTTCCCGGCTTCGGCTGCTGTTGGAAGAAAGATCACAACGATTGAAGGTATTTCATCCGACAGGAGTCATCCGGTTCAAAAGGCGTGGATCGAGCATCAAGTCCCGCAGTGTGGTTACTGCCATTCCGGACAGATCATGACAGCCGTTACGTTGCTTGATAATAACTCGGAACCGACAGATGCCGATATCGATACAGCGATGCAGGGTATTATTTGCCGTTGCGGTACCTATCCTCGTATTCGTGAGGCTATTCATACTGCTGCAAAGATGAACGCTAACTCCGACAAATCATGAGTACGAAATTATTAGATCAACCAATCAGCCGCAGAGAGTTTTTTAAGCTTTCCGGCACGACGGGTGCTGTTCTGGCGCTCGGATATATGTTTCCATTCGGCAGCAAAGGCAAAGGTGCCGTTCTGCAAAACCTGAGTGATGTAGCAGAGTTTACCGCCGATCTCACACCTTTCGTGATCATAGACAGTTCCGGAGCAATTACACTGATACTTCACAAACCTGAGATGGGACAGGGTACCTATCAGTCCATGCCGGTGATCATCGCAGAGGAACTGGATGTTACTCTTTACCAGGTGCACATTAAAGAGGCCCTTGCCAACCGCAAGAAGTATGGAAGTATGGGTGTTGGAGGCAGCAACAGTGTCCGGGGTTCCTGGATGAAACTGAGGAATGCAGGTGCCGCGGCGCGCGAGATGCTGACGACTGCAGCTGCCAATACCTGGAAAGTCCCGGTCAAAGAGTGTTATGCTAAGGAAGGTCGAATCTATCACAAGGCTTCCAACAAAAGTGCCAGCTACGGTGACTTGGTTGAAGCAGCCAGTAAGCTGAGTGTTCCACAAAATCCGACCTTAAAGGATCCCAAAGATTTTCAGTTGATCGGGAAACCGATACCTCGTCCGGATATCCCTATGAAGGTTGATGGTA
>Ga0114931_10003714_pt1 | contig 19238 bp, 14 predicted proteins | sample 2SBtaG_FD_89579 | JGI IMG/M metagenome (GOLD analysis project Ga0114931, IMG submission 89579) | Deep subsurface microbial communities from Kolumbo volcano to uncover new lineages of life (NeLLi) - 2SBTROV14_V59a metaG | ecosystem: Environmental > Aquatic > Marine > Volcanic | place: Kolumbo...
AAAACCAACCTCAACAATGCCCTGCTCACGCCCGTGCCGACGGTAACCCCCGCCGGCAACGGTTGTATGGGCATCCACACCATATACGCCGCATCTGACACGTGGGTGGACAATACCCAACCCGATACAGCCCAAGGGCAAACACCGACCCTCCATTTGCGGCAAAACAAAACCGACTCACAGCAGATATTGCTGTATTTTCCCATCACAGATGAACTCGCACCCTTCACGCCGATAATTTCCGCACGGTTGGAATTAATTCCGAAATGCAAGCGGGGGTCTTTCCGACCGCGCCCATGAAACTATTCAATCTGAATGCGGCATTCAGCGAATCGACCACATGGAACACCTTGCCCCCCGCAGGTGTACCATACGGCATCACCCCCGGTACCGATGGTGTACGCCATCATTGGGATGTGACCCCCATCGTGCGCGACTGGCTTTCTCTGCGATATGCGAACAATGGTATTCTCATCACTCTGCCGGATGGCAGCACATTTGAATCCATCTACACCAGCCGCGAAAGCACGGCAGATAACAGCACCCATCCCAGATTGATTGTCGATTGCGGTTTGGGATTGCCGCAAATGATTGCGGCGGTTACAGCAACCGCGTTGCCGCCCACTGCTGTTCCGGCACAACCAACGGCAACCATCGCGCCGCCGACTCCAACAAAAGCCGTCCCCAAAATAACACCCACCACCGCACCACCGACAACCACACCGGCCATAACCCCTGCTCCACTAATTTTACCGACACCACCCCCATCCACAGCCACACCGCTTCCCGCACCGGTAACTTTCACGCCCGCACCGATACCCACGCCACTCCCGTCGCCCGTTACATTTACACCGACACCCGCAAATACCTCGGCGCCGCCCGCACCGACTTTCACCCCCGTGCCGTCAACCAGCACGCCCGCACCGACTTTCACCCCCGTGCCGCCAACCAGCACGCCCACACCGACTTTCACCCCCGTGCCGTCAACCAGCACGCCCACACCGACTTTCACGCCCGTGCCGCCGACCAGCACGCCCACACCGACTTTCACACTCGTGCCGCCAACCAGCACGCCCACACCGACTTTCACCCCCGTGCCGCCAACCAGCGCGTCCACACCACCTTTCACCCCCGTGCCGCCAACCAGCACGTCCACACCGACTTTCACCCCCGTGCCGCCAACCAGCACTCCCACACCAACTTTCACCCCCGTGCCGCCGGTTTTTGCCGATTTGACTATCAGAAAAACTGACAATCCCGACCCGGTAAGCGTCGGCCAGCCACTAACCTACACATTGACCATCACCAATTTAGGGCCATCAACGGCAACCAATGTTATTGTAACCGACACGCTACCCGCCAGTGTCACCTTCGGCAGTGTATCCGGAGCAAGTTGCAGCGTCTCCGGGCAGATTGTCACTTGCAACCTGGGCGATATGCCGCCGGTTCACACGGCTTTGGTCAGCAGCACCTTTACCACTGATGCCGATGGGTGGACGCTCACCAACGGCGCGGAAAGTTCGCCGACAGCGGTTTACACAACCACCGGCGGCAATCCCGTCGGACACATTTATGGTGTTGATTCGGGTTCGCCGGGGGGTTTCTATTTTGTTGCACCGGCAAAATTTCTCGGGGATAAATCTGTGACATACGGAGGCACGTTAAACTTCGATTTGAGAGCCGAAACGGGCGGCAGCGGCAGCCCGTATATTCTTGATGACATTCTTTTAAGTGATGGCAATACCACTTTAACTCACACCATCAACATGCCGCCAACCACATGGACATCATATTCGCTGAAATTGAATGAAACATCAGGCTGGGAAAACACTGCTACCGGGCAACCGCCCACTTATGCAGAAATGCTCACAATTTTATCAAATCTGACAGAACTGCACATTCGGGGAGAATACTATTCTTCAATTATATCTCACGACAGTGGTTATCTGGATAACGTAATGTTAACCTCCGGCCCCGCGATTATCACCATTGTGGTCACACCCACCGCAGCGGGCACACTGGCCAACACTGCCTCTATCGCATCTGATATTACCGACCCCAATCTCGGCAACAACAGCACCACCGAAAATACCACCGTGACCGATTGCAGCGCGCCCGATGCAACACAAGGTTTTGTGCTGAATACCGACCCGCCGGACGGGGCGAATAATGTGCCATTGCACCCGACCATCACCATTACATTTGACCAAATGATGAACGCCGCCACCCTAACCGGGGCAAACATTCAACTTTGTACCAATAATTCTACCCCATGCAATAGTGTTGTCGCCACCACCCTGCAAATCACCAGCACATCCGTTGCCACAGACACAGTGCTTATGGTTCCGGATAGCGATTTGAGTAACAACGGAAATTATCACATCAAAATTGGGCCGGGTGTGGAAAATATATGTGGCACATCGCAAGGGCTGGAAGTGAGTACAGCCTTCCGCACTCAATAATCTCTGGTTGGTAATGGTGCTCACAATTCGACGGTGAAAATTGAGCCGGTGGGATGATTGTTTTCCACCCAGATACGCCCGTTATGCGCTTCGACAGCCAACCTGCAAAAGACCAGTCCCAATCCAATTTGTGGCACACGGCGTTGACGCATGGCAATCACTTCGAATTTATCGAAAATGCGAGCTTTGGCATCGGGAGGGATACCGGGGCCATTATCGGCAACGGTCAGCCGCAAATGTGGGCGGTCAGCAGACGGAGGCGTAAATGTATCCAGTGTTACCGTAACAACCCCGCCTTCCGGAGAAAATTTCAGCGCGTTGGAAAGCAGATTATCTATTACCCGTTGCAACAAATTGCCGTCGGCAAGAATTTCCGCCTCGGGTGATTTTTGTATGATGTCCAGTGTAATTCGTCGTGATTCTGCCGTAAAATAGTGTGTGCTTTCGATGGCTTTTGCCAAAACGCGCGTCGAAATGGGGTGCAGGTCAACCATCATTTCCCCGGTTTGTTCCTGCTTGGCTACCATCAGCATATCATTCAAAAATGAATCGAGACGCCGCGCTTGATGGGCAATTAAATCTACATTCCGTTTGTCTTCCGTCGACAATTGTTGCCGCATTTTTAACAGCGTGCTATATCCGATGATGGACGTTAACGGTGTACGCATATCGTGTACCATCATGTTCGACAAATCTTCGCGCATACGGAGCGAGTTTTGCAATTGGTCATATTGCCGCTTGATGCGCAGCATCGAACGCACGCGCACCCGCAATTCGTAATCGTTTATCGGTTTGTGCAGAAAATCATCTGCGCCCGCTTCATACCCCTTTTCAAAATTCTTTTCACCTTCCAGTGCAGTCACCAAAATGATGGGAATGTGCTTCCACCGTGGGTCTGCTTTTACCTGACTGCATACGTCAAATCCATCCACATCGGGCAACATCACATCCAGCAATATCACATCGGGTGCCACTGCCTCTAACACAGAAAACATCTCGGCGGCATGCGATGCAAAGAGCAGGTTGTACGGTTCAGTTGCCAAAAACCCTCGAAGCACATCTCTGGCACTTTGTTCATCATCAACAATTAAAATTGTGGCTTTGGTTGACACACTGCTCCTCCCGGAAAATTAATTTTTGATGTATGGATTTTCGCTTTCGCGGAAATGACATCGTTTACATTTGAGCATTCTTCTGTGCAATTTTAGATTTTTAAACTGATGGTGCGCAGTTGAGAATTTGACAAAACCAAAATTAAGATTGTCCCGAAAATCGATGGATTGTTTCTACCATCATGCCCAAATTGACCGGTTTACTTAAATATTCGCTCGCGCCCGCTTCAAGGCAACGTTCGCGATCGCCGGGCATTGCCAACGCGGTCATGGCGATAATGGGCACAGCCGAGAATTCGCTTTCTGCCCGTAAGCGGCGCATTGCTTCCAAACCATCCATTTCCGGCATTTGGATATCCATTAAAATTATATCGGGATTATCTTCTTTTGCCCGCTTTAAGGCTTCAACGCCGGTGCGAGCCACCGAGATGCGATAGCCGCTCAGTTTCAAATAATCGGTAAATAACCCGATAGACTGTTCATTATCTTCTGCCAGTAATACCAACGGCATCTCGTCGGGGTTGGTTTCAGCCGGTTTTATGAGTTTTGCCACTTCCGGATGTGCCTCCAACTGTGCAAGAGGTTCGGATGTGGTTGCCAACGGGAACGAAACGGTAAACCGGCTGCCCTGCCCCACCACGCTTTCCACTGAAACGCCACCACCATGCAATTCCATCATCTTTGAAACCAGTGAAAGCCCCAGCCCGGTGCCTGTATGTTGGCGAGCCAACCGGCTATCAAGTTGAACAAATGGCTCGAAGAGCCGCGCCATATCTTCTTGTGCAATGCCAATACCGGAATCCCACACCGTAAACCGGATAACCTCTTGCGCCACATCGTCAGTGACCGTAAGCCCTACTTCACCACCGTCTGGGGTAAATTTGATGGCGTTGCTCAATAGATTGACCAAAATTTGCTTGACACGGCGGTCATCGGCGGGGAAAGTGCTGACCGTGTTTTGAAAATCGGACTTCAATTTTAGGTGTTTTTTATGCGCCAACTGCTTGACCATCCGCAGGCTTGCCTGACTGACTGCTTGCACCGATACGGGACCGATGGAAATCTCCATTTTGCCCGCTTCAATCTTCGAGAGGTCAAGGATGTCGTTGATGAGTGAAAGCAGGTGTCGCCCACTTTCATCGATGTTCACCACATATTTTTGCTGTTGCTCCGCCAGTTCTCCAAAAACCTCCGATTGCAAAATTTCTGCCGAACCCAAAATGGTATTCAGCGGGGTGCGCAATTCATGGCTCATACTCGCCAGAAATTCATCTTTCAGCCGGGCGGCGCGGGCGAGTTCGGCGTTGGCTTTGCTCAATTCCATGGTGCGCTCTTGGACGCGCCGGGCGAGCTGTGCCCGCTCTTCTTGCAGTTCCATTTCGGCACGGAGACGGACAGCGATTTCGGCACGGGCTTGTTCAAACAGCCGCGCATTTTCAATTGCGCTGGCGGCTTGCGATGCCAGTAGTTTCGCCAACGAAATCTCTTGATATGAAAAAACCCGTTCTCTCGAAAAATCTTCCAAGCGCATCAACCCGAGCGCTTGCCGCTGATAAATCATCGGCAGCAACAACCTGCTTTTCGCGCCGACACGCATCATGTTGGCACGCTCACGCGTGTCGGTACCAATTTGACTGATGGTCATCTGTTCGGGGATTTGCTCTTCCAGCACCGATTTCATCAGCGGGTATTCGCTGAGCGGGTCAATTTCCGGCTCTCCACGTGAATCCCACCAGCCTTCGGGCCCAAAAGCAGCATTTTGCACGATGGCATCATCTTCGGGACGCCATTCGAAAATGGTACACTGCCCCACATCAAAAAGGCGGGTCATTTCTTGCGCAACCGTATTGAGCACATACCGCAAATCGAGACGGGAGGTAATTGCCATGCCCACCGATTGGAAGATGGTTAGCTCACGGTTGCGGGCGCTGAGCGCTTCTGCCATCTTTTTCTGCTCGGTCACATCCCGCAACACCACATGAATTGCCGGTTTTTCTTCGAATGAACAGTGATTGCACCGAATTTCGACATAGACTGCCTCCGTATCGGAACGGGGAAACCGGTATTCGCGCACATTCCAACCGGCAGAAGATTGCGCCAGCGATTGCAACTGCTGCCGAAAAGTATCGCGCTGAGTTTCCGGCAGAATATCTTCCATTTGTACCCCAACAGGCGCGACAGTACCCAAAATGCCCAATATTTTTGTCCCGGCAGCATTTATAAAACTAATCCGTCCATCGTCCAAAATGACATGTCCGTCTGGTGAAACTTCAATCAATTTCCGAAAATCAGGTGCTTCAGCCGGTGTTGCGTGTGGCGGAACAGGCTTTTCGGGGTGCGGCTGGGCAGAAAGTGGCGCAGGTAGCGCCTCTGGGGTGGGCATCGCTATGCCGGGGGAAAACAGGTTTTGTGACAGTGCGCGCCCACCGAACCACGCCGCCGCCAAAGCCATTACGCTCATCGCTCCCCACGCCGGCACCCCCAACTGAAACTGCACCGCGGCAGCCAGCGTCAAAGCAAAAAATGCAACCAGCAGCAAGCCACGTACGACCCAAAGCCCGCGAGGCGGCACTCTGTCACTGTTATTGGTACTGAAAATATCACGCCTATTCAAAATTTATTCTCGACTATTTACAATGTCGGTGGCACGACAAACATCTTGAGGGTTTTCTATTGTGACGATAACACAAAATCGCGTCAATTGCAACATTTTGCGGATAATCATTTTTTTTTGTGTAGCGCAATCGTATAGCATGCAACCGGAAAATGTCGTGCAAGCGGACTTCCAGCATGTCCCACTCTATGGCATAATACTGTGTATGAAAAAACATCTGCTCATTTTGATATTTCTATCGCTGATTTTTGCCGCGTGCCGACCGCAAACCGGCTCTACCACCCCACCGGCCAACACCACCACCCCCACTGCCGTCACGGTGAAATTGGTTTCGACACCCACAGCGACACCCACCATCACCCTTACCCCAACACGCCGCCCCACTGCCGCGCCGACACCCACCCCAACCAATACCCCCGTTCCCGCCGAGCGGCTCGCTGCGGGACAAACGTTTTTCCACAACGGGCAATTTGCCGCTGCGCTGACCCAGTTCGATGCGTTGGCAGCCGACCCCGCCGCGCCCGCCGATGACCGCCGGTTGGGGCTGTACTGGCGCGGGCGGGCGCAATTTTCGGCGGGCGACGCCGCTGCCGCAGCCGACACCTTCCGGCAATTTGTGGAAAAATATCCCGCCGATGACCTGACCCGCCCCGCGCAATTTAATCTGGCACAAGCACTGGAATCATCCGGCACCATTACCGACACGCTGGCGGCATATGATGCCGCCATCTTGCCCGATGACCCTATCGCCGCCTATATTTTCGAGCGAAAAGGGGATGTGGCACTGGCAGCAGAAGCCTTTCCCGCCGCCGCAGAGGCATTTGCCGCCGCATTGAATCACACCACCGACACCGGTTTTCAAGTTGCCCTGCGCGAAAAACTGGCGCAGGCATATCTCGGTTCGAAAAATTTTGACCGAGCCTTGGCGCAGTACCGCACCATTTTAGATGTGGCGCAAATTCCGGCGTATCGCGCCAAAATTATGCGGCTCATCGGCGAAGCTTATCTGCAAGCAGAAAACACCGCCGCTGCCAAAAAACAATTCCAATCTGTGCTGGACACCTATCCCAAAACATTCGACGCTTATTTGACGCTGGTAGATATGGTGAATGCCGATTTTCCGGTGGATGATTTTCAGCGCGGGTATGTGGATTATTACGGCGGCAGCGCATATCAACCCGCCGCAGACGCACTAACCCGCTTTTTGAAAACATCGCCCACCCAAAACGCCGATACCGCCCACTGGCTATTGGGCTGGAGTTGGCGCGCGCTGGGCGATTATGATGCCGCCATTGATGCCTTCGATGCCATCATCACCGATTTTCCCGATAGCGAATTTTGGGCGGATGCAAACCTGCAAAAAGCGCGGACGCTCGGCTGGCAGGGCAAATTAGATGATGCCATCGGGCTGTACCGCTCATTTGCCGCCGAAAATTCCGCACTGCCGCAAGCAGATGAAGCCCTGTGGAAAGCCGCGCTCATCGAGTTTCAGGATGACCGGTTCGACATTGCCGCCGAAAATTTCCGCGTGCTGGCAACCGAGCGCCCCGCCGGCGCTTATGCCGATGACGCTCTTTTCTGGGCGGGATTGGCGGCATTTCAGGCGGACAATTTGACCACAGCCGAACAAAATTGGTCAGATTTGCTGGCACATTATCCCGCCAGCGAATTTGCCCGCGCTGCCAGTTTTTGGCACGCAAAAGCCTTGCTGGCGCGGGGCGATACGACTCAGGCGGAATCGTTGTTGGCGCAGTTGGCGCATCAACCGCTGAACTACTACGGTTTGCGTGCCGCCGACTTGCTGGCAGGACATGGCGTATCGCCCGCTGTACCGCTAGATTTGTCGCCGCCCACCCCGTCGGAACAGGTGGCAGCAGAAATTTGGCTGGAAAACTGGGCGGGGTTAAGTGAAAATGCCAATTTGTCGGCATTGGACACCCATTTGAGATATGACCCGGCTTTTGTGCGCGGCGAGGCTTTGCTGGCACTCGGTTTGCGAGCCGAAGCACAAAACGAATTTGAGACCGTGCGCAGCAATTGGGCGGATAACCCGGTGGCGCTGTATCAACTGTCGCTGGCATTCCGCGACCGCGGGCTGTATCGGCTCAGCATTCTGACGGCACAAGATTTGGTGCGGCAATCGCCCGCCATCACCCCCGCCGATGTACCGAAATTCATCCGGCGGCTGGTCTATCCGCTCTATTATCAGGATTTGGTCACCGCGCAAGCCGATATTCAACAACTTGACCCGGCGCTGGTTTTCGCCCTAATGCGGCAAGAGAGTCTGTTCAATCCCGATGCCCATTCCGGCGCGGATGCACGCGGATTGATGCAGATTATCCCCACCACCGGCGCAGACATCGCCGAGCGGACGGGATTGGTCGGGTACACAGCCGATTCGCTGTGGCTGCCGTATCTCAATGTGCAGATGGGGACGTGGTACATCCGGCAGATGCTCGATTTTGTGGGGGGGAATCAGTTTGCGGCACTGGCAGCATACAATGCCGGGCCCGGTCGGGTTGACCGGTGGTTTTCCGCGAGCGACGATTTCGATATGTTTGTGGCACTCATCCCGCTGAATGAACCACAGACATACATCCGGCGCATTTATTTGAATTTATCGGAGTATCGGGACATATACGGGACAGCGAATAATGAATAATTTTTCATTTTTCATTTTTCACTATTGCCGCCCATTCTTCCAGTGACAGCGTTTCCGCGCGGCGGCGGGGGTCAATGCCGACCGATTCTAGCAGGGCGACGATTTCCGCTTGCGGGCGATGCAGCCCCGCCGAGAGTGCATTTTTGAGCTGTTTCCGTTTTTGGCTGAAACCGGCTTTCACTACCCGAAAAAACGCACGCGGGTCGTCCACCGGCACGGGTGGCACAGGATGGCGGTCAATGCGCAATACCGCCGAATCAACCTTCGGCGAGGGGGTGAAGGCGTTGGCGGGGATGGTATGGCACAGGGTCGGCGTGCCGTAAAATTGCACGCTCACGGCCAGTACACTCATTTTCCCCGGTTTGGCGGTGATGCGCTGTGCCACTTCCTTTTGGATGGTCAACACGGTGCGGCGCGGCGGATATTCATTTTCCAGCAAATGCCGAATGATGCCGGAGGTGATATAATACGGCACATTTGCCACCACCACATAATCATCTCCCACCGAAAAATCGGGCAGATTATCCGCCAGCACCGCGGCAGGTTCCACCGAAAGAATATCCGCCTGCACCAGCCGAAAATTGGGGGCGGTGATTTCTGCCGACAGCACCCGCACCATGTCGCGGTCAACTTCTACCGCCACAACCGACCGCGCGGTTTCCGTCAACAGCATGGTCAACGCGCCCAACCCGGGCCCGATTTCCAGCACCGTATCGGCGGGGGTCAATTCGGCAGCGGCGACGATTTTCCGCAGGTGGTTGGGGTCGGTGAGGAAGTTTTGCCCCAATCCTTTTTTCGGGCGCAAGTTGTATTTTTGCAATAGATTCGTCATTTGCTATTTGTCTCATCTTTCCTGCGGAAATTCCGGCAGCACATACCGAATTTTATCCCAGCGCGGAATGGGTGTTTCCACATACACATCTACCCAAGTATACCACAGCGGCGGGCTGTCTTCATCAAAGCCCAAATCGATATGTTTGCCCAAAATTGCGCCGCCGGTATCCCCGGCGACCGCTTCGCCGTATCCGGGCACATACACTTTTGACCATAGCGGCACAACGCCGGGGTCAACCGCCACCACGCCGTATCCGGCTTTCAGCCCCGTGCGGGTGACACCGTATGCGGGGTGGTCTTTACTTTTGCCCGATGTGGCTGCCGAATACGAGGTTGCCAGCATGCGGATTTTGCGCCAGTATTCAATTTTGCCGGCGGGGGTTTCTAGCGTGCGCACGATGATATTCGTGCCGTAGGCAATAATTTTATCGGCGGGTTCTTGTGCCAGCCACGTTTCTTCCGTCTGCCGAAAAACCTCTTCCCCGTTTTCATATCGCACGCGGGTACGGGTTTTGGTTATCCCTTGCTGTCCCGATTGTTGCACCTCTTGCCGGTCAATCTCCAAGTTGGGGTCGGGCACATAAATGGTTTCAAAGTCGGTGGTTTCTTTTTGGATTTCCAGTGCTTCGGTCACCCGCACAATTTCAATGGCTTTGCCGCCGGAAATCGGTGCATTTTCGGCGGGGCGGGTGTAATCTTGACCGACCAGCATCACCCCTTCTTGCGCCAATACCCCGCCGACGGTTTTGGCACGGGTGCGGGTTTTGATGTGTTTACCGTCCACGGCAATTTCCACCGGCACCGACCGTTCGATTGTGATGGTGGTATTGGGTGCAAGCGGCGAATTCAGTGACGGAGAGAAAGCATCGCCTTCAAAAATGGGAATATCTTGTGCCATCAGCACATCGCCGACGGTTTGGGCAGTGGTGAAAACGGTTTTCTGCCGACCGCCATCATCAATGGTGACCGGCACGGCACGGTGGAGTGTCAAATGCACGGGTTGGGGGCGCATCGCTTCGATGCGGGCACTAAGCGGGGCGAACCGCCGTGTTTCGGGCACGATGGTTGTCGGCAGGGGTATATCTGCGCCCCAGCGCTTGCCATCCACAAAAACATCATCGGCAGGGGAGACGGCAATACCCTGTTCGGCAAAAATTTCGGCGGGGGTGCGAGCGTGCGTCATCAGCGTGCGGGGCGAGTCGCTGCCTCCGGTATCGAACTGCACCGGCCGCGCCAACGCAATTTCGATAGTGTGGTCGGCGGGCAAGCCGCTATTTCGCGCCAAATTCAGGCTATCCTGCGGTGCAAGCGAGATACCGGTTTGTGCCAGCACTGTATCAACGGTCAAGCGGTGGGTTCGGGCGTGAAAAGGTGTACCGTTGACGATGATTGTCACCGGCTGGGCAGTTTGGTTATACCACAGCAGCAGCATTGCCAACACGGCAAAGGCTATCGCTATGGTGACAATTCGCCCCAAAGTTGTAATACTGCGAATGGGTTGGATGGTTGTGCGTTCTTTTGTTATCTGCACCGAAAAGTCCATAAAAAACACAAAAGCGGGTCAATGCTGACCCGCCTGTTGTGCAATGATGATTGAGATGCCGGCAACCGAATAGCACCAGCCAGGTACCCCTGTGTCACCCGGAAGGAACCACTTATGGCTGCTACCTCTCGGTCCTGACCAGATTCGCGGGCTTCCGCCGCACAGGACCCACCCGATGCTACCCGGATGTCGACATCTCAATTGGTAAAAATGGCGGAGAGGGCGGGATTCGAACCCGCGAGGCTTTTACACCTACACGATTTCCAATCGTGCGCACTAGACCAGACTATGCGACCTCTCCACAGCGGGAAGGGTGGGATTCGAACCCACGGTGGACGAGAACGCCCACAACGGTTTTCGAGACCGCCCCGTTCAACCACTCCGGCACCTTCCCCCAAAACCGACTGCCGATTATAGCATGGGCACGGGATGCGGGCAAACTTTTGGTGTCCATTCCTCGCCATAACCGGCAGCGAGCTATTTTGTCAGACAACTCGTTGATTTTTTATGCTGTCGTTTCTCGGTGGTACAGCCATCATTTTCTTGATGACAGCGGTGTGGATAGCAATGCTTTTCTTGTTTAAATTATACCACAAATTGGGTCAAAATGCCTTTTGAAGGGGATCTGGAAAAATTTTTGATGTAAAAATAAATGCGCTTCCCATAGGGTTTAATATTACGCTAATGTTGTTCAGGTAAACTATCTGCCACTATCATCGAACAAACATTCATCTCAAAATTCTGTGAAAGAGATAGCCATATGAGAGTTTTATTTTCATCGGGTGCAATACTGATTGTCGCCATATTGTTGACCGCATGCAACGGCGCAACATCTGCCCGACAGATACCACCCACCGCCCCCAAAAGTACCACCATTCTCCCTACTTCACCCCCACCCACCGACACCACCCGCCCCCCTGCACCGACCACAACCACCGCATCTGCATCTGCACCCACAGCCACACTCGCGCCGACACCATCCCCCACCGATACCACCGCGCCAACCGCACCGGCACTTTCATCGGCGCAAAAAGCGCTGCTCGCTCGCTATCCGGCAAAAGGTGCCGCACCGGCAGTTGAAAATGATGTGTGGCTCAATTCGCCGCCATTGGCATGGGAATCACTGGCGGGAAAAGTGGTCATTGTTGAATTTTGGACGTATGGATGAATTAACTGCGTGCGCACCATTCCCGCGTTGCGGGAAATTTATCAAACCCACAAAGACGATGATTTTGTGCTCATCGCAGTGCATACCCCTGAGTTTTCACATGAAAAAGATTTGGACAATGTAAAAGATGCCATCGCACGGTTGGATGTGCCATATCCGGTGGCAATAGACAATGATTGGAAAACGTGGCGGAAGTACAGCAACCATTATTGGCCTGCACAGTATCTCATCGACAAACGCGGACAAATTCGCGCCGTACACATCGGCGAAGTTCACGTCGGTGACAATCGCTTTGCAGAGTTAAATGCTACTATTGATGCCTTGTTGGCAGAAAATGTACCCTAAATAATTTGGTAGTGGTGAAAATTATACTGACCCCCAAAATTCAGTCCACTGGTTAAGATAGATTTGAAGTATCTTCTCAAAATATAGGGGTAATTCTTGTGGCAGTCCGGTAGTGGCGCGCTGCAGCGTGCCACTACGATATTGTACCCCAATTTATTGAAATGACACGATTTGAAGTATAATAATTTTAATTCGTGGAGGAAAAACCGTGGCAAAAAAACGCAAGCAATACAGTAACGACTTCAAATTCAAGGTGGCGCTCGATGCCATCAGGGGTGTTAAAACCATCAGTCAATTGGCTAGCGACTACAACTTGCATCCCACCCAAATTCGCAACTGGAAAAAACAATTATTGCGGGAGGGCAGCGCGGTTTTTACCCGTCCCAACAGTCAGGCCAAGCATGACCGGGAGGCCGAAGAAACAGAATTACACGAACAGCTTGAACACCTAAAGATGGAACTCGAGTGGTTGAAAAAAAAATCTGCCAAGTTCGATTGAACTGAAGCGACAACTGACAGACTCGGTACATCCGAATTTGAATTTGCGTCGGCAAGCGGTGTCCGGTATAAAATGACGGCGGCTACAACAAGTTTTGGTTAAAGCGAGACAGCACGTTTACACACTCGATTCGACACTCCACACTCCCCTCGCCGCCCAACTTCGCCGTGCGGCACACCATCAGCGAGCCCATCACCTTCGCCTGCGGTGGCATCGGGTGGTATTTCCGCCGATACACTTTCCCGAATTTCTGTTTGTTGGGCGGATTTTTGCTCTGTTTCAATTACTTGTCCGGTTTCCGGCTCAACTCACCGGCACATCTTTGTCGGTCATTGCCACAGGCCTGAATATCTTGCGATATACATCTACGCCGTAGCTGGTTCGCAGGGGTTTTGCCGGGGTTAGTTTGAAGGTCCGGCGGCCATCTTGCTGCCTTTCAGCTCGCAAGAAAATGACGTTCTCCATTTTTTGGTCATAATAACCCCGCGCCAATTCGTACAAATGAGTCACAAAAAATACCTTGATGCGTCTTTCCAGCAAGGCGTTTACAATTTGCCGGGCAATTTCCGAGCCTTCCCGCTCGTTGGTGGCGGCGAAAGACTCGTTGAACAGAATGAGGGCATCCGGCGAAATGGCATCGACAATGGTGCTCATGCGGCCCAATTCTTCATCGAACTTGCCGCTTTCCATCGAGGCGTCTTCTTCTCGTTTGTAGTGGGTAAAAATCCCCCGGCTTACATTGGCCGAAAACGATTCCGCCGGCACAAACATGCCACATTGCATCATCAACTGGGCGAGGCCAATACTGCGTAAAAAGGTGGATTTGCCGCCCTGATTGGCGCCGGTGATAACGACCAAATCCTTGTTGTTGGCGTTTACCTGATTGCCGACCACTTTTTGTTGCATTGTCAACGCCAGAGCAACATCGTACAGGCCGGTGAATGAATGGCGGCGTGTGTTGGCCGGCGCGGGTTGGGGAAAGGTGATGGGTTCTCCCAGTTGGGCAAGTTGCTCGGCTAAATTCAAGCAGCCGATGTAAAAGGCCATTTCCAGCCGCAGAGCCTCCCAGAAACTCTCAACGTGGTCGGCGGACTGGGCCACCGCACTAGCCACCCGGTTGAGGCCCCGCTCGCGCAAATCTCCCAACGCCCGCGCGCCGTGGTCATCGCGGGGATGGAGGGAAAAGGAGTAGGTGCGGGAACGTTGGGTAAAGACTCGCTGCATCCAGTTCCGGCCATCGTGGTTGGGTTGGCGCAGAACGTAGTTGGCGCCCTCGTTGCCCTGGCCCAATTGGGCGCTGAGCAAAACCCCGCCGCGAAATTTCAGAGCTTTGAGATGATTTTCTACCACAGCCAGGTAATCGTTATCCAATTCCTGCTGAATCATTGCAAAAAACCGTCTGAAGCCCGCTGATTCAAATTTTTCAACATATTCATCCGCAATTTGCTTCAACGCTTTCAGTAAATCAACAGACATTTCCAGCAATTCTCGCGAGCTACTCAAAATAGTACCCGGGCTGGAATAGCGGCCCCATGCCCCCCACCAATGTTTGCGCTTTCTTTCCATAAACTCTATTGGAATACGGTAAATCTGTCTGGCCACATCAGGATGGTTCAAGCAATCTTTGAGTATCTCCTGACGGTAGATGATGGTATCCGGTGTGTCCAGACTGGATAAAACGGCCGGCACGGCCACATCGTACAAAAATTCGTCGCCCTGCGCCATCGCCTCAAACAACGTTTCCAGTTCCAGGTCTTGCACCAGCGTCGCTTCAAGGGGCGGCAGGTCGAATATTGCCTCAATTCGTTTTATTGGCTCGCGCCGCCGCAGCGGTTTTTGCCGCCGCGGAATCTTCTGTTGGGGATCAAAATCCCGGTCGGGGTGCATCAGCAAAACTTTCACGGGTTAATGCGCTCCTTGATTTGCCGGTAAGTCAGGCGATGCTTTTGGGCAATTGAAAGCGCGTAAGCCAGCCCATCGGCGGGTTGTCTGATAATCTTGAAGGTTCGCAGGGTCGGGTTTTCGGGCACAACCGTGCTGACCATGCTGATGGTTTTCTCGCTCAGGGTTGATAACTCATCAATGAACGTGACCCACACGCACCGTAAATCCAGTTCCATCACGTCTGCCATAATTTCCTTGCTCAGAAAAACGGCGTCTTCCAGGGTGGTCGAGGCGAAAATCTCGTTCAGGATAAGAATACTGTCCGGGGTGGCGTGCGCCAGAATGTGATGAACTCGCACCAGGTCATCCTGCAATTTGCCGCGCAGATTGTGGATGTCTTCTTCCTGCTCAAAGTGGGTAAAAATCCGGTCGAACAAAGAAAGCCGCACCTCCCGCCCCGGCACAGGACAGCCCAAAGCCGCCAGGTAGTGCAATTGCCCGAACATTCTGGCAAAGGTCGTTTTGCCGCCCTGATTGGGGCCGGAAACAACGATGATGCGCTCCAACCCTTGCAGATAAAAGTCGTTACAAACCACCGGCTTTTGGGCAGAGAGCAACGCTCGCGCCAGAGCCAAATCAAAGGCTTCAAATGCAAACACCTCCCGGCCGGTTGCGCTGACCTGCGGGTAACAAAATTTTAATTCCTTGCGTTTGAGGGGGGCAATAAATTTCAGGCAGGCAATGTAAAACTGAATTTCGCGGTCAAAAATGCGCAGGGTTTCATCCATAAACTGGCTGTGCGCCACGCAAAAGCGGTCAAGCGCGGCAAATTGGTCGGGGTACAGACGAGCTACAAACTCAAGAATCTTGGCCTCGATGTGGTTCATACCGGACCCTTCAGCCAACTTAACCCGGTAATCTTTTACCACGCCCTGCTTGAACTTCTCAAAAACGTTCTCTATCTCTACCGTGTAGTCTGTCTCCCCGTCGTACTTGCGCACGCTGAACTTGCCGGGCTGGATAATTACGCTGTATTGCAGTTCTGACAACCCGGTTTTGACCGCCTGCGCCTCGGCCAGCAGCATTTGAAATTCGGGCAACCGGACATAGTTGGCAATATATTTGTGAAACGCCAACAGGCCGCGCGACTTCAACAGTGCTTCGTCCAGATCACGCGCCAGCCCGGTCACAGCCTCGCAATAAACCAGCACCGCTTCCAGAAACCAGCCTTTTTTGTGGTAGTTGTAATCCAGTTTTTCCAGCATCGCCAAATAGCGGCGCACGATGGCCATTTTTTCGGCAAAGGCATTGGTGAGGGCCATCAGCGTGTCGTTCTCCATATCCCGCATCACTTCGTGGCGATAGCGGATGGTTTCGACATCTCGCAGGGGGGTGTAAAAGAACGGCTTCAGATTGTATTCCTGTTTGGGAGCCGTAATGGCCTCTATGACCTGGTCCAGGTTCAGGTCAGTAAAGAAGCCGGGCTGTGCGGCTGTCTCTTTTTGAACGCTGTTTGTGTTAAAGAGGATGCTATGGAAGGTCATAAAATGATTGCACCCCGGTTTGTAGCTGTTCCAGCTTGTTTACGACGGCTTCAAAACGGGCCAGCACTATCGGCCCGGCTGTCAGCGGCACCACCGACATAGGAAGCAGGGTTTGACCCAGCAAGGCATTGAGCAGCGTGCTTTTGCCTCGCTTGAACTGGCCCAATACGGCCAGATGGAACCGCTCTTCGGTCAGCCGGTTGCGCAAACTCTGCAGTTTTTGGCCGGCTGTATTGAACTCCCCGCCCAATTGGGCAACCTGTTCCACTGCCTCCGTCAGCAGGGAAGATAAGGCTGAGGGGGGTTGAAGTTTGACCGGAGGATGCGGCCAATTTTGTTTGTTGTGATGAGGTTGTTACAGGCACAAAAAAAACTCCTTACCAGAGATTTTCCGGCAGGAGTTAGGGGGCACCCATAACAACTCCCGCCAGTGAAACATACTATGGCAGGAGTCATTAGCCTGAGAGGCGGTTGTAGGGTGGACTCCATCACCTATTATTTAATTTCGGATATTCGTTAATATGATACCTGGATTACAGATATTGTCAAAAAAAAATCTTACGGCAACGATTAAGATTTTAAGATTTCATTGGAAACAGTATCATCGGTGAGCTATGCCGATGCTGCTATTTTGCAACCCTACGCCGCACGCACCAATGCCGACGGTTGAATAAGTATATCCGCCGGAATATCCAACCCAGCATGCAACCGTCGAATCATCGCCAGCGTCAGCGGACGTTTGCGGTTCAAAACTTCCGACACCCGCGCCCGGCTACCGATGTACGGTTCCAAATCCCGGCGGGTCAAACCGCGACTTTCCAGAAAATAGTGCAGGTATTCAATCGGATCCGGCGACGGAATGGGATGTTGCCGAGCTTCGTACGCTTCAACCAACGTCACCAGCACTTCCAGCCGGTCACCCGCCGCTGTACCCGGCTCGGCATCAAACAAATGCTCAATCTCTGCCAATGCCGCTGCATAATCCGCTTCGGTTTTTATCGGTTTAATGGTGAACATATCACACCTCAAATACTCGTCACATCAATTTTATCGTACGCCTCATGCGTGCCAACAAAACGGATGAAAACAATTTGACTCTCATAATGAATAGCTACCACCAGCCGGTATGTGTTTCCTTTAATATTGAAAACCACTCGGTTGTGCGCCACAAAACTGGCATTACGGTAAACCTGCTTGATATCCCCCGGGGAATGCCACGCGGCGTGTTGCACGTCGGCATACCACGCTTGCAAAGCTGCAGCACTGTCCGGATGTTTTTGCCAAAAACGCTTCAATGTTGCCCGAGAGATGATCCGCATATCCACAGTATACCACGCTCCCGATTTGGGAGCAAATAAGGATTAAAGCATGCGTAATATATTACCAAAACTAACCCCTTTCCTGTTTTTGTTGATGGTCAATGTTGTCGGCTTGCAGGCTCAATTGTCACCCACCCTTTACCCGGCGCAAACCTGCGGCTTCGGCGGGGATGTGGTGACAGTCAACGGTGACGGCTTTCCCGCCGATTCGCTGTTGACGGTCACTTGGTCGAATATGCCGTTGGGAACCATCCCTGCTCGCGTACAAAGCGATGCTTTCGGGCGAGTGGCTTTTTCGTTTGTTGTGCCCTACGGTGAAAACGGTAGCTATATTGTATCTGTTGATACCGGTACCGGTGGCGACACGTTCACCTTCACCCTCGGCAGGACTTGCCCTGCCCCGCCAACACCAACTGCTGCCACCGCCACCGCAACTCACACTCCTTTGCCCACACCCACGCCGCCCACGCCGGTTCTTGATGCGCCTCAACTTACTTGCCCCGATACGGTCATCGCCGGCGAAGTTTTTGCTTTCTCCGGAACGAGGTTCCACCCCGGCACGGAAATTGTGACCGTAAAATGGGATGGCATCTCGATGCCTTTCACCGCGCCGGCAGTCGACAATGCCGGCACGATCACCGGCTCACTTGTCGCCCCCGCCGACAGTTTCACCCTGCACACATTGGCCGTAACCGACGCCGCCGGCGGATCTGCGGCGTGCTTCCCCAATCTCATCCCCGCCCGTCCAACGGCAACGCCCTCTCCTTCCCCGACTTTAACCCCAACGCCCTCCCCGACAAGCACGCCCGGCCCGCCCCCCGGCATCACCATCACCCCGACCACCACGCCTGCTCCCACACAAATTTGCGCCGATATTGCTGTACAATATACCCGCCGTCCATTAGCCGGTGACATCATTGATGCGGGTATCTCACTGACCAATACCGGCAACGATTGGTCATCCGCCAGTATGTCCTTGTGGCTGTACCAAAATTTACGTGAATCAGATACCGGCAACCGGGTGACGCTGCCAGCGCTGTCCTCCGGTGAAAACGTTACTTTGCCTTTTTCGTTTCCCGCACCCGATACGCCCGGGCAAGTTTGGTATCAGTGGCGACTGGCCGACTCACCTTGCGCATCCGATTGGCAGCCGCTGACTCTTTCGCCGGCCGTCCCCTTCCCGCCCGGACGCATCGCCCCGGCGGATGGGACGTTGCTGAATAAACGCGCGGTGGTTTTAGATTGGCTGCCC
>Ga0114931_10003715_pt1 | contig 19237 bp, 17 predicted proteins | sample 2SBtaG_FD_89579 | JGI IMG/M metagenome (GOLD analysis project Ga0114931, IMG submission 89579) | Deep subsurface microbial communities from Kolumbo volcano to uncover new lineages of life (NeLLi) - 2SBTROV14_V59a metaG | ecosystem: Environmental > Aquatic > Marine > Volcanic | place: Kolumbo...
AGGAGGCAAAATATTCACGATTTCGAGGCGCATAGTGGGACTACGCAACGAGAAATCGGGGATATTTGGGCCCTTCTCCCACCGGCGCAGTAGATTGGCCCTAAGTCCGACAGACTCCTAGTCCGGGCCTGCCGGTGGACCGTCACAGTGGAAGCCTGGTGAGACATCCGGGCCAGAGGTGAGTGTTATGAGACAGGCAGCACAAGGCGGCTACGTCCTGGTGACGGGGATGGTCTTCGTCCTGATCCTTGCCATCATAGGGGTCAACGCCATGCAGATGACGAACCTGGACTATCGGATGAGCATGAATGTGGCCAGCAAAAACCAGGCGTTCGAACGCGGGGAGAGCGGGCGCTCGGCGATCGCCTCGGTACTTGCGGAGCACCTGGCGACTGGAGGGCAATGGGGGGGCGTCTCCATGCCCGATGGGTTGAGCATCAACGACAAGGACGGCGATGGAACAGCGGATAACCTCGCCGTCAACGAGGCGGGCGAATCCCTCGCGAACCCGGTCGCGGACGCGACCTATACAGTGGACCTCGATGGCGACGGGGACCTGTCCGATCCGCAGGATTTCAGCGTCGACGTCGCCGTGTTCAACCTCAAGGCCGTCAACGCGCCAGGCAATGGCATCGGTCAGTTTGGTGGCACGCTGGGGCTTGGGAAGGGGGCGGGTGCGGGGGGCACCCATGTATTCCTGCAGATACGCAGTGACGGTGTGGCAGCGAACCAAGCCAGGTCCACGGTCGTGGCAGATTTTCGGCATGTAACCAAATAGACAGGAAGGTGCGGATATGGATATTGAACGAGGTGCACCGCAGGCAAGGCGAAGCGAAATGATATCTCCACAGGCCGGGTTTGGCTTGCTTGGCACCGCACTGGTATGGCTGGTCTGTGGCCTGGGCCAGTACGCGGCTGCCGACCCAAGCTGGACCTCGGGATCCTATATCGCCATTCCCCCCTTTATTGCCCAGAGCACGGACAAGCCCAACGTCATCGTCTCGCTGGACACCTCGGGCAGCATGAAGATACCGGCGTACGATCAGCCTGGAAAGAAGTGGAATACCGATATCCATGACAACTTCGATCCCACGGCCCGGTACTACGGGTACTTCGATACCGAGAAGTACTATGTCTATGACCCGGATCCGGCCAAGCTGTTTTTTGTAGAGGACAGCTCGAGTGTCAAGACAGCCACCAACTGGGATGGGAACTTCCTCAACTGGCTTTCCATGCGCCGCTTCGATGTGGTACGCAAGGTGCTCATCGGAGGCAAGGTCAGGAACCGGACCCCCGAGCCGATCGGTGGTGAGTACTGGTATGTGCTCCTCGGTCAGCACGAGCCCGAGGACCGGCAGTTCTACAAGGCCTATGCCAACATCCAGGCCTATACTCCGAGCATCTATCCCGATGGCGCGGTCTTCAAGATGGCCGATGGAAAGATCATACCGACCAGCGGAGTCTCCGGCACCTCGGTTCAGACCACGGTCCTCCAGTCCATCTCCGGGAAGGGCGTCGAGATGGGCCGCGTGACCATGAACTGGACGGTCGATGACAGCGGAAACGACACGTCGACGTGGGTCTATGTGCCCTTTCAGAACAGCTATTCCACGCCACCGGCGGTAGTCGCCAAGCCGGCGACCTACAACGGCGGGGATCCCATGGTGGTGCGGATCAGGAACATCACCTCGAGTGGCTTTGAGATCCGACCTCAGGAGTGGGACTACAAGGACGGCGGACACACGACCGAACAGTTGTTCTATGTGGCGGCGGACAAGGGGAACTACCAGGTCAATCTGGCTGCCGGAGACAAGATCGATGTCGACGCCGGCGGGGTAGCGGGTTTCGATCGCATGTGTCACAACGGCGCAGCGACCATCAGCTTCGGGACGGGCTTCAGCACATTCCCCGTGGTGTTCTCAGGGATAGCCAGCTTCGCGGATGCCACTGCCGTGACGACGCGCAACGAGTCGGTGTCGAGTACGGGGTTCGGGACCTGTATGCAGGAACAGGAGAGCAATGGTGGTGCGCAGCATGGTGACGAGACGCTGAACTATGTCGCCCTGGCACGGGCCAGCGGTTCCCTCCCCCTGTCCGGGGTCACGGTCTCCACCGGCGCCCTGGTGGAAATCGGCGACAGTGGAGGCAGCAACATAGATGATAGCTGGGACACGATCGATTTCGATGCCTCCTTCGGTGACCCGCCGGCGGTGGTGATGGATATGCAGACCCTGAACGGCAGCGATCCGGCTGTGCTGCGGGTGGCAAACAACACATGGACAGGCGATCAGATCGATGTCAAGGTCGAGGAGGAGAGATCGGCCGACCACGAACGTGGGCATGCGGACGAGAAGGTGGGATACATCGCCGTCTCCGGCCCGCCGAGCTACCAGATCCAGATCGGGATCCGAGAGACGGATACCACAGACAAACCGAACGAGCCCAAGGGACTTCTCCAGGCCCTGGACGGGCAGATGCGTCTGGGTCTGGCGGTGTTCAACTATGACCACAGCAAGTCACCCACATCGATCTACAAGACCAGTGGCAAGAACTTCGACGGTGGGACCTTCAGTCCATGCTACCCGGACGTCTCCAAACCGGTGAGCGATCGCACGAACTGGGATATCTGCAAACAGACCCAGGTAGGTGCCCCGCTGTCCGATCTGATCGATGTGATCGAGGACCATCCCCTGATCTGGGCGACGACACCCATCGCCGAGACCATGTACGACATCGGCCAGTATGTGGCGCAGCAGAATCACCCCACCGGCATCGACCTCAACAGCGCCCCCTGGCCGCACGACGAGGCCCGCCAGGGCCACCCCACCGCCTCCTCGAACCCGTCAGTGCTGTCTGCCAACAACGACGGGGTGACGGTGCACCCCAACGCCGGTGCCCATCCCCCGTTCCTGGTCAACAATACCTGGGACCCCTACTACTACAGCAGTGCGAACTCGACCCTGCCGTGCGGCAAGGTGTTCGTCCTGAACTTCAACGACGGGGCGCCGTACACCGACTGGGACGCTGCCAACGGATTTCCCGTCCCTGCCGACTTCGTCTCCGATGGCAACGGTCCCTCGGGAGAGGACGAGGCCCTGGACGACGTTGCCCTGATGCTGCGCCAGGACATGCGTGACGACCTGGTGGGCCATCAGGAGATTGTCTCGTACTACGTGCTGGCGGCCCTGGGCGCGGATCCGGCGGATATCGGTACCAGCCCGCGACGGCGCCTGATGGAGGCGGCGGTAAACGGTGGTTTCGTGGACAAGGACAATAACCACCTGCCCGATGTGGCCCATCCCGCGGACCTGGTGAGCTACATATCGAGCCACGACGACAACGCAGATCTCTCGGATGGTGGAAATTGTCTAAGTCTCAAGAACGAGTGGGACGAGGATGGAGACTGTGTCCCCGACGCCTTCTATTTCGCCAACGATGGCTTCAAGCTCGAACAGCAGCTGCTCGCGGCCTTTCAGTCCATACTCAAGCGGGTGGCCTCCGGAGGCGCCGCCTCGGTGCTGGCGGGGTCCACAGGGGGGGAGGGGGCGGTCTATCAGGCCCGCTTCCAGCAGGAGCAGACCGACGGCAGTCTGACCACGCACTGGACCGGTGATGTCACGGCCATGTTGATCGACGATGCCGGCAGGCTTCGTGCCGACACCAATGGCAATGATGCCCTGGATACGGATCCCCAGACCGACGAGATCATCGACATGTGCTACGACGACGTGAATCAGGTCGTCAGGGTGGCGCTCTCCGACAGCGAGGCCTCCCGCCCCACCGCGACCCAGACGGCGAGCTGCAGCCAGACGACCTTCAACAAAGACCTCTTCACTATCGACTATCTGTGGAGTGCGGGCGGCTGGCTGGCAGGCCTGTCCAACGCTGAGGTCGCCTCGCAACGCACCTATGGGGGGCTGAGCGGTCGATATATCCTTACCGGCATCGATGGGTCCGATGGGACCACGCGCGATGACATCATATCCTCGTCGGAGCAGGAAGACTTCGTGGCCGCGCAATTTTCGGGCAAGGAGGGGCTGCTGAAGGCCACCACGAGTCAGGAGGTCTCCGATATCGTCGCATTCACTCGGGGCGACAGCTCGGTGACCGGTTCGGGGTATCGCTCCCGCCAGGTGACCGTCGGGGCCAGCGAGGTGACCTGGCGCCTGGGTGATATCATCTATTCCTCACCGGTGACGGTCGCCGCACCGGCGGAGGACTTCGATCTGATCTATGGCGGGACATCGCTCGGTGCCTCTTACAATGCCTTCCATATCCAATACGGGGACCGGCGCACCGTGGTCTATGTCGGGGCCAACGACGGGATGCTGCACGCCTTCAACGGTGGCTTCTATGACAAGGCCAACAAGGCGTACCTTCCAGGCAAGACCGCGACGACCCAGTATGCCCTGGGAACCGAGCTGTGGGCCTATCTGCCCTACAACCTGCAACCCCATATGAAATACCTCGCAGATCCCGGCTATGGGACCAACGACGGCGATCACCTGTACATGGTGGACTTCGAGCCGCGGGTCTTCGATGCGCGGATCTTCAACGACTCCACCACCTCCACGACCGGTGGGGTCGATGGTCAGGCGGGGGTCTCCCATCCCCATGGCTGGGGCACCATTCTGATCGGTTCGATGCGCTTCGGAGGCGGCCCGATCGACGTGGACATCGACAACGATGGCACCGTGGACGATACCTTCTCCAATGCCGTGTTCATCCTCGACGTGACCGATCCCGAGGCCCCGCCGCGGCTGTTGGTGGAGTACCGGGCGCCCACTCTGGGTTTCAATCTGAGCACCCCCACGCCCATACTCAAGAATGTCGCCGGCGTCGATCAGTGGTATCTCCTCCTCGGCTCGGGACCCTACAATGCGGCCCAGCCCTCCACCGCCTTGCGCGAGGGCGAGAGCGCGCAGAGCATCGTGCTCATGATGCTGGACCTCAGGACTATGGCCCTGGCAAGCGACTTCGGGACCGATGGGGTGATGACCCTGGCGGGCGCCGACGATGCCCCGGATGGCTTCGTCACCGGCATGCTGCCCGTGGACTACGATCTCGATACCCAGACGGACGCCGTGTATATCAGCACGGCCAACGGAACCGCCGGCTCCTATGGCGGCAAGTTGTACCGGATGGCGCTGCGCAGCGCTGACAGTACCGGGATCAACAGCGGGGCCTACAAGGACGTCTCGGCGTGGTCGGCGGACATCTTCCTGGACGATGTCGGCCCCATCACCGCCATACCCAATGCCGCAGTCGATATCTCGGGCAACCGCTGGGTCTATGTCGGGACCGGCAGATTCGTGGTCCGGGACGATGCAGCCGATGCGACCCAGCAGGCCTACTACGGGCTCAAGGAGCCGCGCAATTCCAGTGGAGGCTTCACCTGGGGGGCGATAGACAAGTCGAGCCTGGTGGACGTCTCCGGGATTACGGTCAATACCAACGGCGTGTTGAGCCAGGGCGTGCCCACGCTCACCAACCTGTCGCCCTCCACCGCCACGACCTTCGGCGGCCTGCAGGCGGCGATGATGGCGGTCGAGGGTTCGGCGAGGCATCCCTCCGGGACCGTGACCGCGAATCATGGCTGGTTCCGCGAATTCGGTCAGAGCCCGCGGACCATCTTCGAGCGCAACGTGGGCCAGGCCGCCATCTTCGGCGGGGTGCTCTCATTCACGACCTTCGAGCCTTCCGGAGACGTCTGCAAGTACGAGGGGCGTTCCAACCTCTACGCAGTCGATTTCACCACGGGGACGGCGAGCAACCTGGCCCCGGTATTCGGTGAGGTGGATACCAGTTCAGGGCCGGTGGTCATCGACGACGTGGTGGATCTCGGCGAGGGTCTGGTCAAGACGGTGAGTCTGCACACAGGCCGCGGCTACCTGAACGGGAAGGCGGGATCTGCCATAGCCCAGTCGTCCACGGCGCAGACGACCCTGACCCGGCAGCAAAACTTCGGCTCTATCAACAGTGGAGAGAACAATTGGCGCACCCAGTACTGATGCATACCCGCAGGGGCCTCGGAGAGCAGGGCGTGGCTGGCGTCAGCAGGCACCAGGGTGTCACCCTGATCGAGCTGATGATCGTGGTCGTGGTGATCTCCATACTCGCCTCGATCGCCTACCCGGCCTACCAGGACCAGATGAACAAGGCGAAACGGGCCGAAGGGAAGGCGGCCCTGGTCGATCTTGCGAACCGTATGGAGAAATATGCCTATACCAATGGCGGCTATGGAGGGGCGAATGTGGCCACCCTGATGGGAAGTGCTACGACGGAGAGTGGCTACTACCTGCTCCAGTTCAGCAGCAGCCCGACGGCGACCACCTATACGCTTCAGGCCGTGCCCCAGTCCCCATTTTCCGATCCGACCTGCCAGACCTTGAGTCTGAATCAGGCCGGCGTCAAGGGCGCGAGCGGGGGCGGCAGCCAGTGCTGGTGAGGCGTCTCGGCTGGCGGTTCAGTCTTCCCGCCTGAGTTCGCGCGGCAGGTTGAACACCACGTGTTCCTCCATGCCACGCTCGACCTGAGTCGTCACTGCCCCCAGGGCGCTGAGCCGGTCGAGCACCTGCCTGACCAGGACCTCTGGTGCGGATGCCCCGGCGGTGATCCCTATGGTCCCCTTGCCACTCAACCAGGCGGTCTGTATATCGGAGGCTCCGTCGATCAGATAGGCCTCGACCCCCTTTCTCTGGGCGATCTCCCGAAGCCGATTCGAGTTGGAACTGTTTTGTGAGCCGACCACCAGGATCAGATCGCAGCGCTCACTCAGGCGTCTCACCGCGTCCTGCCGGTTCTGGGTCGCATAACAGATATCACTCCTGCGGGGAGTGAGGATGTCTGGGAATCGCTGCAGCAGCACCTCCATGATCTCCCGGGTATCGTCCACCGAAAGAGTGGTCTGAGAGACCACGGCGACATTGGTCGGATCCACTATCTCGATCTTCCTCGCATCCGCGATACTCTCGACCAGATAGATGGCACCCCCACTCGAGTGGTCATACTGGCCCATGGTCCCTTCGACCTCGGGATGTCCGGCATGGCCGATCAGGATGGTCTCCCGACCCTCGCGCCCATGCCGGCTGACCTCCAGATGGACCTTGGTCACCAGTGGGCAGGTGGCATCGAAGACCTTGAGGCCACGCCGCTCGGCCTCCCGGCGGACAGACAGGGGCACCCCGTGGGCACTGAATATCAGGATCGCGCCATCCGGCACGTCCTCCAGCGCTTCTATGAATATGGCGCCACGCTGGCGCAGGTGATCGACGACATATTTGTTGTGTACCACCTCGTGGCGGACATGGATGGGCGGGCCAAAGAGCTCCAGGGCCCGCTCCACGATGTCTATCGCCCGATCCACGCCGGCGCAGAACCCCCGGGGGTTGGCAAGGAGCAGGTTCATGCCTTCTCCGCACACGGGGCTGTCCTCGTCGACGGGCCTGGCTGGACAGACAGGATCTCTACCCGGAACTCGAAGTCCCGACCCGCCAGGGGGTGGTTGAAGTCGACGGTGACCTCATCTCCCTGGATGTCCAGGATGAGACCAGGGACCTCGTCACCGGCCGGTGTGGTGAATCCGATGATCAGCCCGGGTTCCAGCTCCATCGCCGGCGGAAACTCCCTCCGGCTCAGCATATGGATCAACGCGGGATCGTGCGCACCGAAGCCTTCCTGCGCTGCGATCGCAAAGCGCCGTCGTTCCCCGGGACGCAGGCCGGTGAGTCTGGCCTCCAGACTCGCCTGCAGATCCCCCTGGCCTATGGTGATCTCCACCGGCTGGTCGCCGAAGGTACTCTCGGCCTCGGTGCCGTCCTCCAGGGTCATGGCGAAATGGAGTCTCACTCGATCCCCCGGGCCTATGGTGCCGGTGTCATGGGTCATCATCGTGGCGGGTGTCAACAGGCCTTGGGTGCCGCATCGTCCGAGACGAACAGGGCGTGGGCGATCAGTATGATGGCCCCGAGGGTGATGGCCGAATCTGCAACATTGAAGGTGGGCCAGTGATAGCTGCCTGCATACAGGTCGATGAAATCGACGACGTGCCCGTAGACGAGCCGGTCGATCAGGTTGCCGATGGCCCCGCCCAGCACCAGGGCCAGGCTGGCGGCCGGCCACCGGTGACGGGGCGCCAGGCGCCACAGGCAATAGACGATGACGGCGCTGACACCCAGGGCCAGGGCGCTGAGGAACCAGCGCTGCCAGCCCCCGGCCTCACTGAGAAAACTGAATGCCGCACCCGTGTTGTAGGTCAGGGTGAAGTTGAGGCCGGGCATCAGCGGTAGCGGCGCGTAGGGGTCGAGGTATGCCAGGGCGAGCCATTTGGTGAGCTGATCGAGGCCCACGACGGCGAGTGACAGCCACAGCCAGCTAAGCATAACGCCTCTGTTCGCCCGCACCCGAGATATTGCTATAGCACCGCCCGCAGATCTGCGGATGGTCCGGATGGCTGCCGACATCCTCACGGTGATGCCAGCAGCGCACGCACTTCGGATGATCGCTGGGCCGCGCCGTGAGGGCGATCAGCCAACCGTTGCTCAGGGCCGTCCACACGGCATCCTGAGGTGCCTCGCCGGCCGGGTGGACGCGGGCGTAGGAGGTGATCAGCACGAAGCGCAGCTCGTCTCCGAGGCGGCTCAGCAGCTCATAGGCCCCATCGTCACAATAGAGGTCGATCTCGGCGTCGAGGGAGGAGCCGATCTCGCCGGCCACCCGCAGGCCCTCCAGCTCCTTGCTGACGAGCTCACGGACCTCCATCAGCCGCTGCCAGTCTTCGCGGCTCAGCGGGGAGGCCTCATCCAGCCTGGACAGGTCCGGATACCAGTGGGCAAGGAAGACGTGGGTCTCCCGTTCACCCGGGATCGCCTGCCAGATCTCGTCCGCTGTAAAACTCACGATGGGTGCCAGCCAGCGGGCCAGCGCCTCGACGAGGTGATACATCGCGGTCTGTGCCGAGCGCCGCGCGAGGCTGTCTGCTGCCGTGGTGTACTGGCGGTCCTTGATGACATCCAGATAGAAGCTCCCCATCTCCGTGGCGCAGAAGCGATGGATACGCTGGTAGATCTGGTGAAAGGTGTATCGATCGTAGGCCTGGACGATCTCCTCCTGGAGGCGGCTGGCCTCGTCGAGGGCCCAGCGGTCCAGGGAGAGCATCTGCTCCGCAGGGACCCGGTTCTGGGCGGGGTCGAAGCCATTCAGATTCGCGAGCAGGAAGCGGGCCGTATTGCGGATCCGGCGATAGGCATCCGCCATCCGCCTCAGGATCTCGTCGGAGACGGCCATCTCCGCGCTGTAGTCGGTCGCGGCCACCCACAGGCGCAGGATATCGGCGCCGAGGGCATTCATCACCTTCTGGGGGGCGACTACGTTGCCCCTGGACTTGGACATCTTCTGCCCCGCTGCGTCGACCGTGAACCCATGTGTGAGCACCTCCCGGTAGGGGGGGGGCCCCTTCATCGCCACAGAGGTGAGCAGCGAGGACTGGAACCAGCCCCGGTGCTGGTCGGAGCCCTCCAGGTAGAGCTCGGCGGGGAACCGGAGCTCCGGGCGCCGGTCCAGCACGCAGGCGTGGGAGACCCCGGAGTCGAACCACACGTCCAGGGTGTCGTGGGCCTTTTCGTACCGGGAGGCCTCCGCGCCGAGCAGCTCCGCGGGATCGAGCTCGAACCAGGCCTCAATGCCCTGCGCCTCGATGCGATCGGCGATCTCCTCCATCAGGCGGGGGGTATCCGGGTGGAGTTCCCCGGTCTCGTGATCGGTGAACAGGGTGATGGGCACGCCCCAGGCACGTTGCCGTGAGATGCACCAGTCCGGCCGGTTGCGAACCATGGACTCGATCCGGGCCCGCCCCCACTCGGGAAGCCAGTGCACAGTCCCGATGGCCTCCAGGGCCTGGGTACGCAGGCCCTTGCGGTCCATGCTGATGAACCACTGGGGGGTGGCGCGAAAGATCAGCGGGGTCTTGGTCCGCCAGCAATGGGGATAGCTGTGGACGATGGTCTCGTGATGGACCAGGGTCCCGTGTTCGCCGAGGACCTCCAGGACGTGTTCGTCCGCCTTGAGTACGGACTCTCCCGCGAACAGTGGTGTGCCGGCCACGAAACGGCCGTGGGAGTCGACCGGATTGTCCACCTCCAGTCCGTATCTCTGGCCGACGACATAGTCCTCCAGTCCGTGACCCGGGGCGGTGTGGACCGCGCCGGTACCGGCCTCGGTCGTCACGTGCTCGCCGAGGATGACCGACACCTGCCGTTCGTAGAAGGGGTGCGCGAGCATCAGCCCCTCGAGCTCCGCCCCCTTGCACCGCCCCACCACCTCGTATTCCTCGACCCCGTAACGCTCGAGCGCCGGTGCCGCCAGCGCCTCGCTCAGCAGGATCCGTTCCGGGCCCCGGCCGAGGTCGGCCTGAACCAGGAGGTAGTCGAAGTCCGGATGGAGGGATACGGCACGGTTGGCGGGGAGGGTCCACGGGGTGGTCGTCCAGGCGATGACCGAGATCGGACCGGAGCCGGTGGCATGGCACCGGCGGCCAAACTCCCCCTCGTCGAGGGCCCGGAAGCGGATGTCGATGGCATGGGAGCGTTTATCCTCGTATTCCACCTCCGCCTCGGCCAGGGCCGACGCCCCGCCGACGCTCCAGTAGACCGGTTTCTCTCCCCGATAGACATGCCCGGCCTCGATCACCCGGGCCAGGCTGCGCACGATATCGGCCTCATATTGAGGGTCCATGGTCAGGTAGGGATGGTTCCAGTCACCCAGTACCCCGAGGCGCCTGAAGTCGGTGCGCTGGCTGTCCACCTGCTGCAGGGCATAGTCCCGGCAGGCCTGGCGAAAGGTGCGGGCATCCACTCTCTCCCCCACCTTGCCCAGCTTCTTCTCCACCTGCAGCTCAATGGGCAGGCCGTGGCAGTCCCAGCCCGGCACATAGGGGGCATCGTATCCACCCAGGGTCTTGCTCTTGACGATGATGTCCTTGAGGATCTTGTTGACCGCGTGCCCGATATGGATATTGCCATTGGCATAGGGCGGGCCATCATGAAGAACGAACTTCGGCCGCCCTGTCCGGGCCTCGCGGATCCTGTCATACAGACGGTCCTCCTCCCAGCGCCGGAGCATCTCGGGCTCGCGCCGGGCGAGGTTGCCCCGCATCGGGAAGGCCGTCCTGGGCAGGTTCAGGGTGTCTTTGTAGTCGGTCACGGTTCAGTGCTTGGGGTGCTGTTCATGGGATCACGGGGTGGCGCCGCGGAAGAACTGCCTTGCCGACTCCGTGTCCCGCTGAATCTGACGACTCAGGTGCTCGAGGGAGTCGAAGCGCATCTCCTCGCGCAGTTTGCGCAGGAAGTCGACATGGACATGCCGCCCGTAGATGTCGTCCTGGAAATCGAAGAGGTGGACCTCCAGACGGGGCTCCAGGCCGCCGACCGTGGGGCGTTGCCCCACATTGGCGACGCCCTCCAGGGGCTCCCGGTCCAGACCATAGACCTGGACCGCGAACACACCCTGCACCGGAGACACCTGACGTTCCAGCCGGATGTTGGCGGTCGGGAAGCCCAGCAGGCGTCCCCGTTGTTCGCCCCGCACCACCCGGCCGCTCATCCGATAGGGACGGCCCAAATATTTCTCCGCCTCGGCCATCAGGCCCCGCTCCAGGGCCTCGCGGATCCGGGTGCTGCTCACCCGCTGGCCCTCGATCTCGAAGGTGGGCATGTTGACCACCGTGAAGCCGTGGCGTTCTCCGGCCCGCTTGAGCAGGGCGAAGTCGCCCTGACGGCCACGTCCGAAACGGAAGTCGTCCCCCACCACGAGGTAGCGCGCACCCAGCCCCTCCACCAGGATCCGGTCCACAAAGCCCCCGGCCGGCATCTCCGCCAACCTGTGATCGAAGCGCAAGCATAACACGCGATCCACCGAAAAACGCTGGAGGGCCTGGAGCTTCTCACGCAACCGGGTGAGGCGCGCGGGTGCCCTGCCGCCGGCGAAGAACTCGCGTGGCAGCGGCTCGAAGATGATGATCTGGGAGGGCAGGCCCATCTCCGCCGCCTTGATCGCGAGCTGGCCGAGGACCAGCTGGTGTCCCAGGTGTACGCCATCGAAGTTGCCGATGGTCGCCACGCATCCCCTGTGAGAGGGGTGCAGGTTGTGATGGCCGCGGATCAGTTCCATAGGTAGAGGTCAGATGCTCAACGCACAGGGAACCGGCTATTATACGATATTTTTGGGCCCGTGCAGGTCCCGGGGGCACTCGGATCCGGGTCCAGTCTCCCGCCCCGGGGGGCGGACTACCGAGCGCGACAGGCAGAGGTCCCGGGCAGGCCCGTCTTCGCCATCCGCGCCCACCAGACCGCCGCCCCGAACACCTCCCCCCCGTACGAAGCGCATGCGCTGGCGGTGCGGTAGCGGGTGGAGCCCATCACAGGCCGGCCTGGGAGAGCAGGCGCCTGGGGGTCAGGCCCTGAATGGACAGTCCGATGACATAGGCCACGGCCCCCAGGGCCACCAGTCCCGTCAGCGTCCCGGCCCGTTGCCAGGCCGGCCAGGCGGCCCACTCCGTCAGTCCGGGCGTCAGGGGCAGCAGGCAGGCGGCCACCACCAGGCAGGCCACCAGGACCTGGCGGAACAGGCCCGCCCAGCCGGCCTGGGGGTTGAATGTGCGCTGCCTGCGCAGTCCCCGGTAGAGCAGGCCGGCGTTCACATAGGCGGACAGCGAGGTCGCCAGGCCAGACCGGCATGGGGGCCGGGCAGGTCCAGATAGACCCAGGGCACCACGAAGGCCATGTTGAGCCCCATATTGCAGACCATGGCGATCACCCCGATCTTCACCGGGGTCCTGGTGTCCTGTCGGGAGTAGTAGCCCGGGGCGAGCACCTTGATGAAGATGAAGCCGGGCAGCCCACAGGCGTAGGCCATCAGGCTCAGGCGGGCTATCTCGGAGTCCGTCAGGCTGAAGGCCCGGTACTGGATCAGGCTCACCAGGATCGGGCCGGCCAGGAGGATCAGCCCCAGCATGGCCGGTGCGGTTACCACCAGCGACATGCGCAATGCCGAGTCCAGGGTGCGGCTGAAGGCCTCGGTCGACTGCCGGGCATGGTGCTGGGAGAGGCGGGGCAGGATCACTGTGGCGATGGCGATGCCGAACAGCGCCAGGGGCAGCTCCACGAAGCGGTCCGAGTAGTACAGCCAGGAGATGCTGCCGGCCGCCAGGAAGGACGCGATCAAGGTGTCGATGAGCAGGTTGATCTGAACGATGGAGGTCCCGAACAGGGCGGGCAGCATCAGCCTCATGATCCGTCGAACCCCGTCGTGGGTCCGTGACAGGCGCGGGCGCGGGAGCAGGCCGAGGCGCCACAGAAAGGGGACCTGAAAGGCCAGCTGGCTGATCCCGGCGATCAGCACCCCCCAGTCCAGGGCGGTCACCGGCTCCCTGAAATGGGGGGAAAGCCACAGGGCCGCCCCGATCAGCGAGAGATTGAGCAGGACCGGGGTGAAGGCGGGGACCGCGAATCGCCCCATACTATTGAGTATGCCCCCGGCCAGGGCGGTGAGGGAGATGAACAGCAGATAGGGGAAGGTGATGCGCAGCATCCCGGTGGCCAGCTCGAGGCGTTCCGGTTCCTCGGTGAAGCCCGGGGCGAACACCATGATGAGCAGCGGGGCGGCCAGGATCCCGAGGGCCGTGATCGCAATGAGCGCCAGGCTCAGGGTGCCGCTGACATGATCCACCAGCGCCTTCAGCTCCGCCTGCCCGCGGCGCTCCCGGTATTCCGAAAATACCGGCACGAAGGCCTGGGAGAATGCCCCTTCGGCGAACAGGCGACGCAGGAAGTTGGGGATCCGGAAGGCGACGAAGAAGGCGTCTGTGGACCCGCTGGCCCCGAACAGCACCGCGATGACCACGTCACGCAGATAGCCGAATATGCGTGAGATCATGGTCATCCCGCCGACGGTGGCGGTCGATCTGAGAAGTCTGGGGCTCAGTGGGGACTCCGTGCGTGGGTTGAGTGAGGTGCGCCGGGTATCTTACACGGAAGGCCGCAGGGGGCATGCGTTGACATTCGAGCGCCGATTATGCATAGTGCGCGGCTTTTCCACGAATCAATCTAGGTAGGAGAGTCGTCTTGGCCAATACACCTTCTGCGCGCAAGCGCGCCCGCCAGGCAGAACCGTGGCGCCTGCACAACGTGAGTATGAAGTCCCGGCTGCGTACCCACATCAAGAGTGTGATCAAGGCCGTCGAACAGGGTGACAAGGGGATGGCAGAGGCCGCCTATAAGGCGGCGGTCCCGGTCATCGATTCCAGCGTCAACAAGAAGCTCCTGCACAGGAACAAGGCCGCCCGCCACAAGAGTCGCTTGAACGCCCGTATCAAGGGCATGTAGCCCCTGGTCGAGCCGGGCCCTCACCCGGTCACGACCAGATTGTCGCGGTGGATCAGCTCCGGCTCATCCACATAGCCGAGGATGGTCTCGAGCTCGCCGCTGGGATGGCCCTTGATACGACGGGCCTCGGAGGCATCGTAGTTGCTCAGGCCGCGCGCCACCTCCTGACCCTCGGGGTCTATGCACAGCACCATCTCCCCGCGCTTGAATCTGCCCTCGACCCCGGTCACCCCCACGGGAAGCAGGCTGCGGCCTGACTCCCTCACCACCTTCGCCGCACCGGCATCCAGGATGAGGCGGCCACGTGGGCGCAGCTGGTTCGCAATCCACTGCTTGCGTGCCACCAGGGGTTCCTGATCCGGCAGCAGCAGGGTACCCACCTGCTCGCCGCGCCGAAGCCTCAACAGGATTTCGGTCTCCCTCCCGGGGGCGATGATCGTTGCCGTACCTGAACGCGCGGCCCGGCGCGCCGCACCGATCTTGGTGCTCATGCCGCCACGGCCGAGCTGGCCCCGACTCGGGCCGGCCATCTCGTCGAGCGCCGGATCCGAGACCTCGGCCTGGTCGATGAGCTGCGCATCCGGATCTCCGCGGGGGTCACGGTCGAACAGGCCGGGCTGGTCGGTCAGCAGCACCAGGAGCTGGGCCTCGACGAGATTGGCCACCAGTGCCGCCAGGGTGTCGTTGTCTCCGAAGCGGATCTCGTCGGTGGCCACGGTGTCATTCTCGTTGACGACCGGAACGACCCCGAGCTCCAGCAGGGTACGCAGGGTCGAGCGGGCGTTGAGATAACGGCCCCGGTCCTTCAGGTCCTCATGGGTCAACAGGACCTGGGCGCTGTGCAGGCCGTGGGTCTTGAAGCGGGACTGATAGGCCTGGTTCAGGCCCATCTGCCCGACCGCGGCCGCGGCCTGCAGTTCATGCAGGGCATGGGGCCGCCGGCTCCATCCCAGCCGCGTCATGCCCTCGGCCACGGCACCGGAGGAGACCAGCACGATCTGCTTGCCCTCGGTGCGCAGGGATGCGATCTGCTCGACCCATTGGCTCATCAACCGGCGGTTCAGGCCCCGTCCGTCGTTGGTGATCAGCGCGCTGCCGATCTTCACCACCCAGCACGGGGCCCGGCCCAAGCGTTTACGCGTCGCCTTCATGGGTCTCCAGATACCTCATGATCGCCTGCTTCAGGGGCAGGGTGCCTTCCCCGGTCGCCGCGGAGATGGCGAACACGGGCCCCTCCCATCCCAATCGGTCTGCGAGTTCGCGACAGGCCGCCTCCCGCAGGGCTGGCTCCAGGAGGTCGATCTTGTTGCACACGATCCACCGCTCGCGCCCCGCCAGCTCGGAGCTGAACTGCTCGAGCTCGGCCACGGTCTCGCGTACCGCCTCCCAGGGGGCGTGGGCTGGATCGAGGGGCGCGGCATCCACGACGTGGAGCAGGAGACGCGTGCGGCTCAGGTGGCGGAGGAACTGGATCCCCAGTCCTGCGCCCTGCGCAGCCCCCTTGATCAGGCCCGGGATGTCGGCCATGACGAAGCTCTGCCCCGGCCCCACCGAGACGACCCCCAGCGAGGGATACAGGGTCGTAAAAGGATAGTCGGCCACGCGGGGCCGGGCCGCTGACAGGGCGCGCAGCAGGGTGGACTTGCCCGCATTGGGCAGGCCGAGGAGGCCGGCGTCCGCCAGCAGTTTGAGCTCCAGCTGGAGGGTGCGCTGCTCGCCGGCGGTTCCCGGGGTCGATTGCCGGGGGGCCCGATTCGTGGAACTCTTGTACCGGGTATTCCCCAGGCCATGGAATCCGCCCCGTGCGACCAGGAGTCGCTGGCCGGGAGAGACCAGGTCGCCCAGGGTCTCCTGGGTGTCGGTATCGATGGCGACGGTCCCGACGGGTACCTGAATGATCAGGTCCTCACCCTTGCTCCCGGTGCGTTCGCGCCCCGCGCCATTCTGGCCCCGCTGGGCGGCAAAGTGACGGGTATGGCGAAAGTCGACCAGGGTGTTCAGGTGGGCGTTGGCCTCCAGGTAGGCACTGCCGCCATCCCCGCCGTCACCCCCATCCGGCCCGCCCAGGGGGATGTATTTCTCACGGCGGAAGCTGACGCAGCCGTTTCCCCCGTCGCCCCCCTGAACCCGGATATGTGCCTCGTCTACAAATTTCATCTCTCTACCTGTCGCGTTCAGTTCTTCGGTTGCCCCCGGTGCGTGGCTCCGGATGCAGGACAGGGCGGAAACGCGCAGGCATGGCGCTCACCTGCAGGGACTGCCAATGCCGTCATGTGCCCGCAGCGGCGGGACCTGGAGGTCGCCCCCGAGTGCGGCAGGTATGCGCACCCTGAGTTCCGGCCTCACAACGAAAAAAGCCCCGGGCTGGCGGGGCTCTCTTCGGGTCACGAGGGCGATGGGGCTAGCCGATCTGAATACTCACGAACTTGCGGCTGTTGGGGCCCTTGGTCTCGAACACCACCCGGCCGTCGCTCTTGGCGAACAGGGTGTGGTCCTTGCCACAGCCTACGTTGGTCCCGGGATGGAAGCGGGTTCCCCGCTGCCGTACCAGGATACTTCCGGCCCTGACCTGTTCCCCACCGAAGCGTTTCACGCCCAGGCGCTTGGATTCCGAGTCGCGGCCGTTTCGCGTGCTGCCGCCTGCTTTCTTGTGTGCCATGGTGTGACCTCTTAACCCGTGATATCCGTGATCTCGATCTCGGTGTACGCCTGCCGATGCCCCATCTGCTTCCGGTGGTGCTTGCGGCGCTGGAACTTGATCACCTCGATCTTCTTGCCGCGTCCATGGGACTTGACGACCCCGGTGACCTTGCCACCCTCCACGAAGGGGGTGCCCACGGAGGTGCTCTCATCATTGTGGATCAGCAGCACCTGGTCGAAGTCCACGTGGGCGCCTTCGTCGTAATAGAGCTTTTCCACCCGGATCGTGTCCCCCGGAGAGACCCGATACTGTTTTCCGCCGGTAGCGATCACCGCGTACATTGCGCAACCCCAAGATCAGTGAATGATTGAAAAGGGGCGCGATTTTATCCTCTGATCCGCCAAAGGTCAATCTCCGCCGGGGTCGTGACGCACTGGCGCGTTGCAGTCACCGGTCCGGGCCTTTACCATTCCGGGCCACACGCCTGGATCTGTGGTCGCCTGCGGTGCGTGGATCCGGCGCATGGCCAAGGCGCAGACCGGCAGGCAGGTCACCCGTGCCAGGCATCCCCGACCCGGTCGCCCGGAGGCGCGGGACCTGGAGGCCGAAGACCCGGTGCGACAGGTGGATACGCCGTCCTGTGTGTCCCCGGGTCGGAGCGACATGAGGCCGATTCTCCCATATCGACGCCCGACAGAAATGGAGCAAGAAGCAATCAAGGACCTGGTCGCCCAAGACCTGGAGGCCGTAAACGGGACCATCCGCCAGCGCCTGCAATCTGAGGTGGTGCTGGTCAATCAATTGTCTCACTACATCATAGGCGGCGGCGGCAAGCGATTGCGGCCCATGCTGGTGCTGCTCTCCTCGCGCGCCTGCGGCTATCAGGGGCAGGCGCATATCCCGCTGGCGGCGATCGTGGAGTTCATCCACACCGCCACCCTGTTGCACGACGATGTGGTCGATGCCTCGGACCTGCGGCGCGGTCGGGAGACCGCCAATGCCCTGTGGGGCAACGAGGCCAGCGTGCTGGTGGGGGACTTCCTGTACTCGCGCTCGTTCGAGATGATGGTCGAGGTGGGGGACATGCGGATCATGGAGATCCTCGCCCATGCCACCAACACCATCGCAGAGGGCGAGGTCCTGCAGCTGCTCAACTGCCGCGACCCCGATACCACCGAGGAACGGTATATGCGGGTGATCCGGTCGAAGACGGCAAAGCTGTTCGAGGCCTCCACCCAGATCGGTGCGGTCCTGGGCCAGATGCCGCAGGGGGGGGAGGGGGCCCTGGCGGCCTATGGGATGCATCTGGGGACGGCCTTTCAGCTGGTGGACGACATACTCGACTACAGCGCAGCGCCCGGTGCCCTGGGCAAGAATATCGGCGACGACCTTGCCGAGGGGAAGCCCACCCTACCGCTGCTCTACGCCATGCACCATGCGCCGGAGGTGGAGGCGGGCATGATCCGCGGTGCGATCGAGAAGGGCGGGGCCGAGCAGATCGAGGCCATCACCGCGACCATTGAATCCACCGGCGCCATTGACTACACTGCACAGCTGGCCCAGCAAGAGGCGGCCAGGGCGGTTGTACAGCTGGACTCATTGCCCGAGACGGCCTACAAGCTCGCCCTCAAGGCCCTCGCCGAGTTCTCGGTCGAGCGCCAGTACTGAATCGTTCGGAGTGTAGCTCAGCCTGGTAGAGCACTGCCTTCGGGAGGCAGGGGTCGGAGGTTCGAATCCTCTCACTCCGACCAATCTTCTTTTTTTGACCGCATCCGGTCCCAGTGTGCGCGCCTGAGCGCAGGCCAGGCTGTCTGCGCGTGGCGGATATCTCCATTCCTTCATGCACCCGCGCAGGCAGATCCCAGGGCCTCCGGATCGGGCCCAGGTGTGTGCGTGGGACCAGGGGGTCAGCCGCGTGTGCGGCCCTGCCGAGGTGGTTGCGGGCCGCACCGCCACGGCCGGGTTCACCCCAGGATCTCGACCAGATATATAAATGAGGCGACGAGCGCTGCAACGAGCAGGGTCAAGAGCGTAGCATCCATTTCGGCCTCCTGTGTGGTTCGGGGTTCATACCCAAAAATGTAGGCCCTTCCGTGCCTCGATTCTTCGATCCGACTCACACTCCGCATCACCCGCATCACCCGCATCACCCCCACTCGCCGTCATCTTGGCAATACAGACCTAACCATCTTTCACGCCATGAGCGAACATCCAATAA
>Ga0114931_10003716_pt1 | contig 19235 bp, 16 predicted proteins | sample 2SBtaG_FD_89579 | JGI IMG/M metagenome (GOLD analysis project Ga0114931, IMG submission 89579) | Deep subsurface microbial communities from Kolumbo volcano to uncover new lineages of life (NeLLi) - 2SBTROV14_V59a metaG | ecosystem: Environmental > Aquatic > Marine > Volcanic | place: Kolumbo...
AGCGGCGTCATGATCGCCGGCACGGCGGGGTGGGTTGTCAGCAGCGACATCACCATGGCGATGCCGGTCATCGCGGCATAGTTGTGGGCATCGGCACCCGGCGCCATGCCCGACAGCGCCATCAGCTGACCGTCGACCAAGTCGGCGGCACCCGAATGACGGGCCAGCGCGCCGACCCCGATGACGCCGGCGACGAAAAACCATGGTCCGAAATTCACCCGTCCGGTAAGCGCCGCCGGCTCGATAACGCCGAGGCGCGGCAGCAGGCATATCACGCCGGCGCCGAGCGAAACCCAGGCTGGCGAAATGCCGTGAATGACATCGCTCGCCCACAGCGTCAGCGTAATCACGATGATCACGACAAGCCGCTTTTCGCGTCCCGACCAGGGGTCTTGCGCAACATCGGAAATCATCGTCCGGGCCCGGTCGCGAAACAGCAGCGAAATCAGCGCTACGGGAACGACGAAACTGAGCACCCCCAGGATGGTGAAATTGAGAATGAGATAGCTCGCATAGTGCAGGGTGATGCCGTAGAGGTTTTTCCGCGATGCCGAGCAGGACCACGTTCGGCACATTCGATGGCAGGATGGCGAATGCCGGTATCACCGTGCCGGCGGCCGCCGCCAGCACCATGCCGATACGTCCCCGGCTGCCCGCTCTGAGGCCAAGACCGTCGGCCGCGGCAAGCACGATCGGGCTCAACAGCATGACCCGGCCGGTCGCCGAGGGAACGACGAAGGACAACGCCAGACCGATGCCCGCGCTGAGCACCACGAAACCGGTATAGTCAGCCGGGGCATGGGCGAACATGGCCCGCGCGGCGCGGGCGCCAAGTCCGGTCTCGTTGACCGCGAGCCCGAGGATCATGCCACCGAAAATCAACCACACCGCGCTTGAGTAAAATCCCGCGAACACCACTTCGGGCGGCGCCACGGACGTCACCATCGCCACCAGAAAAAATCCGATTGCCGTCAGATATTCCGGGATCAGCGCGCTCGCCCACAGTACCACCGCAATCACGATCAAACCGCCCGCGCGGGCTGGTGCCGGGTCGACGCCAAAGGCCTGCGGCATTGCCATCAGCGCGCCGGCAAAGAACACGGCGAGGGCGACGGCGAGGTGGGCGAGGGAAGCGGACTTCATGGCAGGGCTGCATCGGGAGCAGTGTCAGGGGGTCGCCCGCCTTATTACACCAATTCCGCCGTCTCGCCACTGCCGCAAACTGGAGCACGCAGGGCATGGCGCACGACCCGGCCCCGGCATTGCGCCATGGCGGCATTGATCAGAAGACGTCGCTGTCCTTGCCGACCTGGCCTGAGCGGGCCTGTTGCGGTGGCGGCGGTTTGCGCCGCGGTATCGGCGCCGGCGCGGATTGTGCGCCCGCTGCGGCCCGGCGCTGCAATGGTTTGCGGCGCGGAATTGGCGCGGTCTGCCTGGTTGCGAAGAACGTGTCCGCGCCGTTGCTGTCCGGCACCGGGGCCAGTGCCGCCTCGACCTGCGCGGGCGCGGCCTTGAGCACGGGCGGCGCGGACACCGGTTCCGGCCTGACCGCCGGCGCGGCAGCCCTGACAGCGGAATTCGCCCGGGCGTTTGCGGCAGTGCCCGGTTTTGCGGACAATTCGCTTCGTCTGTCGTCGCCGGGCCGGTCGTTTGCGGCGAGCACACGGCGGCAGGCATTCGGCAAATCACTCAACACCAGTTGCCGGTGTTTTGGCTTTTTTCCCGGCTTCTTCCGGTAAGGTTTGTCGGACAGCCACCACGCCAGCTCCTTGCCGCAGCCATCGCCCGGCGGCGGCGCGCTCTGGTTCTTGCAGGCGCTTTCGCCGGCCGGACATTTGAGGCGGACATGAAAATGAAAGTTGTGGCCATACCAGGGGCGAACCCGACGCAACCAGCTGCGATCCGTGCCGGCGCTCCGGCACAATGCCTGCTTGATTGCCGGATGAACAAAGATCCGCGCGACCCGGGGGTCCGAGGCGGCGCGTTTTATCAGTTTAAAATGCTGCGGCGTCCATATAGCGGAATTGATGGTGCGCCGGTCCTTGATCATCGATACCGCACTCATGGTCTGGCGTTCAGCGCGCGACAGCCGCCGGTCCGGCATGGGCTTGAGCCAGATATCCACATCGAGACCGATCTGATGGCTGGCATGGCCTGTCAGCATCGGCCCGCCGCGCGGCTGCGACATGTCGCCGATCAAGAGGCCTTTCCAGCCAACTTCGCCGGGCACACCGGACGCAAGCTGGCGAATATAGTTGACGAGCACCGGGTGGCCCCAGTTGCGGTTGCGGTCGAGCCGCATCGCCTGCCATGTCGCGCCATCCGCCGGCAAAGCCGCCGCGCCGGCGATACAGCCGCGGGTGTAGCGGCCAAAGGACGTCGGAGCCAGATCAGCCGCGGCCCGCGCCGCGCCGAACAGTTTCTTTGCGGCAACGGTTTCCTTCGAGGCCGATCCGGCCTCCGCGGCGGCTGGCACCGACACTGCGGCCATGAGCAGGCCGCCGGTCACAATTACAGAGCGATACATTGTCGGAATTTTCTCCGCATCGGCGATTCGATCATGGACATCTTACGACTTTGTTTGTCACTTTTGGGGCAATTTCCGGGCCTCTTGAGGTCGTGATGGAGTTGCGGGCGGAGCGGGCGCGGGGCGTCGGAGGCGCCGGAGGCGCCGGGTCGGCGCCAACGGAACCGAATTATTCGGTATAAGGAATATTCCGGTAACCACGTTTTACCCTTTGAAACGCCAGGACGATCCCTTAAGAGTGGATGAAACATGCAAGATCAGCCGCGCCGGCATCCGCATGCGGTGTGGCTTTGAGGAAATGGGCAGTTCAGATTGAACCGCACACGCATTTTCAGAAATGCGCTGAAAGTTGTGATCTGGTTTCTTGATGATGGCGCGATATCGCAATAATTCGATCGAACGGGCATCGGCGATCATGGAGATCATCGGCTATGCGCCGGTGCCGCCGACCATGTCGGAACTGTGCCGGGCAACCGGTCTGCACAAATCGACTGTCTACCGGTTTCTCCAGGTGCTGGAAGATCTCGGCTACATCGCGCCCGATGCCGAAGGACGCTATGGGCTGGCCTACAAGTTTCTCGATCTCGCCATGACCGTTGACGGTCCGATGGCGCTCAGACGTAGTGCTCACGGTGTATTGCTGGCATTGTCGGAACGATTGGGCGAGTCTGTTCAACTCGCCATCCTCGAGGGTACAAAAGTTGTCTATTGCGACAAGGTTGACGCGATCCGCAGCCTGCGGATCGAAACCCGATTCGGTCAGCGCCTCAACGCTCATGCCACCGGGCTTGGCAAGGTGATGCTGGCATATTTGCCGGAAGACGAGGTGTCCCGGCTTTATTCCGGCTATAACTTCGAGCGCCACACCGCAAATACGATTCAGTCGCTTGATCGTCTGTCGGAGGCGCTGCGCAATATTCGCAGCAGCGGCCATGGCCTGGATGATGAAGAATATGTCGCCGGGCTCAAATGTATCGCCGCACCGGTGTTTGGCACGCGCGGCAATGTCATCGCCGCGCTGTCGGTGTCGGGGCCGGCCATTCGCATGACCGACCAGACGATGCCGGAAATGATCGCGCGCGTCAAAGACGCCGCCGCCACGATCACCGGGCGGCTGTCAACCGCTCCGGGACGTTTCGCGTCGGCCGCCACGGCGCGGGCCGGACCGGATCCGGGCGTGACGTCCTAACGCCTGCTATTTGGTCCCGTACATCCGGTCACCGGCATCGCCCAGACCGGGCAGAATATAACCGTGGTCGTTGAGGCGTTCGTCAATGGCCGCCGTGTAGACGGGAATGTCGGGGTGATTCCTGCCGAGTGCTTCTATTCCCTCCGGCGCCGCCAGGAGGCAGACAAACTTGATGTTCCTTGCGCCCACTTCCTTCAGTCTGGCGAGAGCGGCAGAGGCGGAGTTCGCGGTTGCCAGCATCGGGTCGACCACGATGACCCGGCGGCTCTCAAGGCCGTCCGGCACCTTCAGATAATATTCAACCGCGGTCAGACTCTGCGGGTCGCGGTACAGTCCGATATGGGCAACCCGCGCCGAGGGCACCAGGTCGAGCAGGCCGTCGAGCAGGCCGTTGCCGGCCCTGAGGATAGAGACAAACACCAGCTTCTTGCCTTTCAGCACCGGTGCCTCCATTTCCTGGAGCGGTGTTTCGATGGTCTTTGTCGTAGTCGCGAGGTCGCGCAGGACCTCATAGCCGAGCAGCAGGCTGATTTCGCGAAGCAACTGCCGGAACACCGCCGACGGCGTCCCCTTCTCGCGCATCAAGGTGAGCTTGTGCTGGATCAGCGGATGCTCGACGAGTGTCAGCTTGTTGGCCATGTCGTGGTCTCCCCATCTGTTGTTGCCGTTTTCAAAAAACCGATCCATCGCTGAGCAGAGTGATTGGCGGCGCGCCGTTGCGCCGTTCACCGGCAAGCACCCGCCCCGCGGCCCAGCTGCCGCCTTCAAGCACCCGCGCCAACGGCAACTGTTCAGGCGTGCGCCCAAGCTCCCTGCGGATGGCGTCGGCCAGCAGGTCGAGCAGAATGACGCTCAACGCCCGCCATTCGACAATGACCTCGTCTTCCGGGCCGTGCGGCAGGCCGGTGACCGCATCATGGCGCGGCACCAGAACGCCGGTGTCGATGAACAATCCACCGTTTCGGTACTCCGCAAGGCCGGTCAGGGCTTCGAGCCCGGTGACGGTCACGCCAGCCTCTTCCAGCGGTTCAACCAGCGAATAGGTCAGCCATTGCGACAGCTTGTGAAACGGCACAAGGCCCGCATCCGCGCCGCGGCCGCCGCCGTGGCGGTGACGCCAGACATCGCCGAGCGCGATGCCGCCGAGCGACAGCCGGCCGGGCCAGATCGGCCCCAGCAAATCGAGCACCGCAATCAGAATGTCGCGGGCCGGCAACATGTTCGCGCCTGCCCGCGCTGCAAAATAGTCAAACAGGTCGCCAAGCCGGCCATTGGCGCAAATGTCGTCGCGCGAAACAATCGCCGCGCCGAGCGCGCGCAACAGTCCGGCTCGGCCCTCAAGCCCTTCGAGCGGATTGTCGCCAGTCACCTGAAAGCCGGCCACCAGTTCGTCGGCCGTCACGGCGGCAAGACGCCGGCCATCGGCGCGCAGCGGCCGTGCCGGATCGGCGGAAAACCCGCCCCCTTCAAAAAGTGCAAGACTCGCAACCGCGAGACCTTCGGAACGCTCAAGCACCTGCCCCGACGATACCTCACGGTAGCGCCATGCAGCGCCCGCGCCGGCATCGAGCAGGACACTGGTGATCGCCAGTTCGAAGGCCGCGCGCGCGGTTTCGCGGCGGTCCAGATCATGCCGCCCCTTCAGCGCCTGCCAGCGCTCGATGCCGCCGGCCGAAAAATGCCGCCAGCGGGCATGATAGGGAATATTCAGGTCGGGATAGTTATTGCGCATGACCCCCAGCACGAAGCGTGCGGCCTCATTGATGCGATGTTCGACAATTTGAAAATGTTCGAGTTGCTCGTCCCGGCCGGCCGCGTAAATATTGCCGCACCGTTCGCGGACTGCCTCCGGCGTCAGCAGCGCGCGCGCGGCGGCCGCGTCGTCTTGGGCGGCCAGCATGGCGGCCTAGTAATCCTTGAGGCCGCGGCCCGCCGGCGCCGACAGGTCGCCCGGCGCCGAAACCGTATCGTCGACAAAATAGCCGGCGGCCTTCTTGGCATCCATCTCGACCTGGGCATCGGCCGGAATCAGTTCGTCCGGAATCGCGATCCGCTCGCCGATCTCGATCCCCTGGCCGACCAGGGCCTCGTATTTGAGGTTGCTCATCGAAACAAAACAGTCGATGCGCGACACCCCGAGCCAGTGAAAGACATCCGGCATCAGGTCCTGAAACCGCATGTCCTCGACGCCGGCGATACATTCGGTGCGTTCAAAATAGCTGGCCGCGCTGTCACCATCGGGATTTCGCTTGCGGGCGTTGTAGACCAGAAACTTCGTGACCTCGCCGAGCGCGCGGCCTTCCTTGCGGTTATAGACGATGAGCCCGGCGCCGCCGGCCTGCGCGGTCTCGACGCAGACTTCGATGCCGTGGATCAGGTAAGGCCGGCAGGTGCAGATATCTGAGCCGAAGACGTCCGAGCCGTTACATTCGTCATGGACCCGGCAGGCCACCTCCCGGCTGTCATCGGTGAGCGCCGCGAGATCACCCATGATGTAGACCGTGACGCCGCCGATCGGGGGCAAAAAAACCTTGAGGTCGGATCGGGTCACCAGTTCGGGAAACATGCCGCCGGTATATTCAAACAGGGTGCGGCGCAGGCTGCTCTCGTTCAGGCCGAACCGCTCGGCGATGCCCGGCAGGTACCAGACATGCTCGATTGCCGCCTTGGTGACATTGATGTCGCCGTTCGTCATCAACACGCGGTTATCGGGCTTGAGCCGCCCGTCAGCGATCGCCGCATTGATTTCGAGCAGCGAAATCCGCGCCTTGGTCACCGCGATTGTCGGCCGGATATCCATGCCCTGCTCGATTTCCTCCGCGAACACGTCCGCGACCTTGTGACCCCATGGATCGATCGACACAATGCGATCGGCGCCTGTCCATTGCGGGTGCGGTCCGATGATATCGGTCGGCGAGGTGTTGGTCAGATCGGGCTTATGCAGCGGATCGAGGGCACCGGAAGCGACCGCCAGCGCACGGTATAGCGCATAACTGCCCGAATGCGTGCCGATCACATTGCGGGTGTCGGCTCCGGTAAAGCCGGACACCACGGGCCCGCGGTCCGCCGCTGTCGGCGCCCCCCAGACGATTGCGGGCCCCTGCGCGGCCTGGCCCGACGGGTGCGACGTCAATACGATATGTCTTGGCTCGGCCATCGGCGAACTCCGGTTGAAATTCTGACCCTGTAAGGAGGTCGGTCACGGAATCTTGAACCGTCGGTCGACCGTTCCGGGCCGACCGGAAACGACCAGATTACTTTTTTTCGGAGCTGTTGTCGCCACCAATTTTCCCCGGGCGACGACCGCAAGCCTCGTTGCCCTGAGCCGGATCGCCTCGATCGCGTCGCTGGCCTCGAGAACCACCAGGCTGGCGGTGGCGCCAGGTGTTATGCCGTAGCCCTCAAGACCGAGGATACGGGCCGGTGCGCTCGTCACCAGATCGAAACAGCGCGCCATGTCGGCGCGGCTCGTCATCTGCGCCACATGCAACCCCATGAATGCGACATCAAGCATGTCCGCGGTACCCAGCGAGTACCACGGGTCGAGCACGCAATCCTGACCGAAGCCGACCGTGACGCCGGCCGCCAGCAATTCCGGCACCCGCGTCTGGCCGCGCCGCTTGGGGTAGCTGTCATGGCGTCCCTGGAGAACGATATTGATCAGCGGATTGGCGATCGCGGCAACCTCGGCCTCGGCGATCAGGGCGATCAGCTTGGACGCGTAGTAGTTGTCCATAGAGTGCATCGAGGTGAGGTGCGAACCGGTGACCCGGCCCTGAAGGCCGAGCCGCCTGGTCTCGAAGGCCAGTGTCTCAATGTGGCGCGACATCGGATCGTCGGTCTCGTCGCAATGCATGTCGACCGCCAGACCGCGGTCGGCGGCGATTTCGCAGAGCGCCGCCACCGAGCGCCGGCCGTCCTCCATGGTCGCCTCGAAATGCGGAATGCCGCCAACCACATCGACACCGAGATCAAGCGCGCGGGCGAGATTGTCGGCCGCGGTCGGATGGCGAAAATAGCCGTCCTGGGGAAACGCCACCAGTTGCAGGTCGATCCGGTCCCTGACCTTTTCACGGACTTCAATCAGCGCGCGTACCGCCAGCAGCCGGTCGTCACAGATGTCGACATGACTGCGGATCGCCAGCAGGCCCATGGCGGTCGCCCAGTCGCAGTAGCTGAGCGCGCGCTCGATGATCGCATCGGCGGTGAGCTCCGGCTTGAGTTCGCCCCAAAGTGCGATGCCCTCGAGCAGCGTACCGCTTTCATTGACCCTTGGACGGCCGTAGCTCAAGGTCGCGTCCATGTGAAAATGGCCATCGACGAACGGCGGCGACACCAGACAGCCGGTCGCATCGACAGTCTCGCGGGCTGATGCGTCGATCGCCGGTTCGACGGCCTTGATGGTGTCGCCGGAAATCGCGATATCGACCGGCCCGGTGCCATCGACCAGGGTTCCCTGGCGGATCAGCAGGTCAAACATTGATGCCCCCTTGTGCCATCGAGATCTGGTGCGCGAACCTCTTTGGCGCACAGCACGCAGCCCGCGCGGGGGCGGATGGTAACGGTAAATCGGGCAATCTGGAACCGCCCTGATGGCGTCCCGTAACCTAGTCGGGCGCAAGCCGGTCGATATAGGACAACAGAGACAGGATCTGGTCGGGCGTGAAGGTGAACTCGGGCATCGCCTTGTGGCCGGTGACGATACCCTCCGCCAGCGCTTCCTCAAGATATTCGAGCGGCCACTTGGTCGCAAACAAGCGGAACGGGGTTGCCTGCTTCAGCGGACTTGCGCCGGTGCGTCCAACCGCGTGACAGCGCGAACACAGGCGTGTCGCCAGTTGTTCACCGCGATCGATCGCGGTCTGTGCCGGCAGATCGGCGGCGCCGGCAAACCCGCCAGGCAAGGCCACCACCAGCGTCACGACAAACAGCAGCCGAAAGCCCATCACCAACCCTCTTTGAGTTTCTCGAACAGCTTGAGCTTAGTTGCACACCAGGGCACCGGCGTTGATGTGGATCAAGGTGCACGGTTTCGCCGAAAGGCGATGATGGTGCACGGGCCCGGAAACGCTTGGCTGTGGTATGTGGCGGACCGGATTTCCCGGGAGCGCGGAGCGAACATGACCCTAGGTGTTTAGTCCCATATTTTGATGGTGTAGTATTTTCCGTGGAATGGAAGGAGGCCCTATGGGACAAATTTTACACGGCAGCGCCACGACGACGCACACCATCAGAGCAGCAATACAGCGATCGCAAGCTTCGGCCACGGAGTTGAGCCAGATCAGTCCATCGGCCGCGTTTCAAAACTTGCCCGATCAACCAGATCGCACGGCGTTTTGCGCCTTGCCGAGTGGACTGATTTGGCCCATCAAATGATTCCGTATGATCGAGAAGTGCCCTAGGCTCCCGGTCGGGCGTTCCGACCGGCGGCATTGCGGGCGCTGAGGGCAATCGAGAGGAAGGTCTGACGGGCCTGCGCCTCGGCCGGGATTGCCGGGTTGCGGCAGGCCGCCTCGCGGTCGTAGACATCGCGGCCCAGACGTTCGAGCCGGGCCATGGGCCATAACGGCAGTTGCGCCATGATGTGATCCCGGCGCTTGAAATGCAGCGGCGGCCGCAGGCTCCGGATGCTGTCGCTGAGCGACCGGCCGGCGGCGAGACCGGCGGCCAGCGTCAACAGCAGGGAGATCTGGCGCGACAGCGCACCGAGCAGGCGCACCGGATGAACTCCCTGGGCGATGGCGCGGGCAAAGCTGCGCTCAAGGTCGGTGGTCCGGCCTTCAAGCGCGCCGTCGCAAACCTGTTCGAGGGTCATGTCGGCGACATCGCCGCAGGCCTGCTCGACATCATCAACGGTAATTGTGCCGGCGCCGAGGGCGTAAAGACACAGCTTGCCCACTTCCTGACGGGACTGCCCGCGGTCGGCGCCGAGCAGGCCGCGAAGATGCGCACGCGCATCCGCCGCAATCGACAGTTCGCAGCGTGCGAGCTCCTCGTCAATCATCCGGTCGAGTGCGCCAGCCTCGTCGAGGTAGCATGGCAGCGCAAAGGAGCGGGCCGAGTTTTCCGCCAGTTTCCTGAGTTTTGATGAGGGCCGCAGGTCGCCGGCGGACACCAGTACGACCGGATCACCGGCGGTGTCATCGATCAGATGTTCAAGGGCGCTGCCTGTCGCCGCACCCCCATTTGATATTGTCACCACCCTCCTGCCAGGCCCCGGCACCATCGCGCGGGCTTCATCGGCGAGCCGCGCGGGGTCGGCGGAAATATCACCTTCATCAAGTCTTGAGACAGAAAACGGATCCTCCGGGTCGGCAGCGTATGCCCGCAGCAACAACCCCGCGCGCTCGGCGACAAGGCCGGCGTCGGGGCCATAGACCAGAACCAGTCGCGCCGCCCTTTCCGGCGTGCTCAGAAAACTGTTGATCCGGGCGCCCTTGAGAGCGGTCATGTCGGTCTCAGCGTGCGGAGAAAAATGCCGCCAGCCGTGTCCGGATATCCTCGGCAACCGCGCGGGCGGTCTTTTCGCTGGCATTCTTTTCGGCACGGATATTGGCGTATTCGGAAGCCACCCGGGTATAGGATACGATTGAAAACGAGTGACCCTCATTGACCGGCTGACGGGTCGCGAGATCAATCAGCTTGTAGGTGACGCCGAGTTGATACTGGACGCGCCGGACATCGGTATCGATCTGCACCAGCACATCATTCTTGGTCACGGTCGGGACAAGTTCAAGGGTGTAGAGCGGCGTCCCGCCATCGCCGGCCGATTTGAAATTCGACAACAGGTTGTTGCGGATCAACTGGCCGAGCCGGTTGTTGGCCTCGGGAATGTCTATGCTGTTGAGCGCTGTGGAGGCACTGGCTCCGCCGGTAACACCGGGGGCGTAAAGCGGTTGCCAGCCACACGCCGCCACCGTCAGCAGCAAACCGCCCGCAAACACCAGGCTGACGGCGCGAGGTAACCTGAATGTGGATAAATCAAACAACGACATTCACAATCCTATCGGTCACGACAATCACACGGCGCACCGGTTTTTCGCCAATCGTCCGGCGCACATTCTCCAGTCGAAGAGCGGCCTCCTCGACCGTGTCCTCGCTGGCGCCGCGCGCAATGATCAACTCGTCGCGACGCTTGCCATTTACCTGTACCGCAAGGGTGACCGTGTCATCAATCAGTAATTCGGTCTCCACCTCCGGCCACGGCTGATCCATCAGCATATCTTCGTGACCCAGCACCGACCAGCATTGTTCAGCCAAATGCGGCATCATTGGGCCGCACAGCTTCACAAGGATCTCGGCGGCCTCGCGGAGTGCGGCGTTCTGACCGGGTTCGCGGGTTTTGCCGGGACCGGCAACATGCTGGGTGAGCAGGTTGGTGAGCTCATATATATGCGCGACCGCGCGGTTGAATCTCAGGGCCTCGATATCATTTGTCACCGCATGAAGTGCCTTGTGAGCGCCCCGGCGGAGCGCCGTGGCGGCCGGCGACCCGGTATCCGCCGGCGCGCCATCTGCCGGCCCCGCGAGTGCGGCCGTCTCGTTGATCAGCCGCCAGACCCGCTGCATGAAGTGGCCGGCACCCTCAACCCCGGTCTCGGTCCAGATCACGTCGCGCTCGGGCGGTGAATCCGACAGCATGAACCAGCGCGCTGTGTCCGCACCGTAATATTCAATAATATCGGATGGATCTATGGTGTTACGCTTTGACTTCGACATTTTTTCAATGGCGCCGATGGTCAGCTTTTCGCCGGTCTCGGTGCGCACCGCCTGGCGCGCATCGCCTTCGCCCGAGACACTGACTTCGGCGGGGGCGACCCAGTTGCCGTCGGCGGCACGATAGGTCTCGTGATTGACCATGCCCTGGGTGAACAGTCCGGCGAATGGTTCGTCAATCCCGACATGGCCGCATCTGTGCATGGCGCGGGTGAAAAACCGGGCATAGAGCAGATGCAGAATGGCGTGCTCGATGCCGCCGATATACTGGTCGACCGGCAGCCAGTAATCGACCGCCGCGCGTTCGGTCGGGGTTTCGGCGCGCGGCGAACAGAACCGCGCAAAATACCACGACGAGTCGACGAATGTATCGAATGTATCGGTTTCACGCATCGCCGCGCCGCCGCACCTGTGGCAGGTGACATGTTTCCAGTCCGGGTGTCGGTCGAGCGGATTGCCGGGCTGATCGAAGGTGACATCTTCCGGCAGCGTCACCGGCAGGTCGGCCTTGGGCACCGGAACAGTGCCGCAGGCGGTGCAATGGATCACCGGTATCGGGCAGCCCCAGTAGCGCTGGCGCGAGACGCCCCAGTCACGCAGCCGGTAATTGACGGTCTTTTCGCCGTTCGCGGTGACGATCAGCCGGCGCGCGACTTCTTCTTTCGCGGCCTCGACGCTCAGTCCGTCGAGAAAATCCGAATTGATCATCGCAACCGCGTCACCCTGGGAATCGAGGAAGGCCTCATCTGCGATTTCCACTGTGGCCGGGTCGGCATCTTTCGGGCCGACCACGGCGATGACGTCGAGCCCCTTGGCGCGGGCGAAATCGAGATCTCGCTGGTCGTGGGCCGGACAGCCGAACACCGCGCCCTCGCCATAGCCCATCAGGATGAAATTGGCGGCAAAGACCGGTAGCCGCACACCCTTGCGGAACGGATGGACCGCATAGAGTCCGAGCGGCACACCCTTCTTTTCCGCCGTTTCAAGCGCGTCCTCGCTGGTGCCGAGCCGGGCACACTCGGCCCGGAACGCGGCGATATCGCTGGACTTCTCCGCCTGGGCAACGACCAGAGGATGCTCGGCGGCGACAGCGCAGAAGGTGGCGCCGAATATGGTGTCGTGGCGGGTGGTATAGACCGCCAGCCGTTCGTCGCACGGCGTGCCGTCTTCGTATTCCAGCGCGAAGGAAAATTTCAGGCCCTCCGACCGCCCGATCCAGTTGCGCTGCATCAGCCGGACCTTGTCGGGCCACCGGTCGAGATCATCGAGGCCGTCCAGCAGGTCCTCGCCGAAGGCGGTGATCTTGAAGAACCACTGGGTCAGATCGCGCTGCTCGACCAGCGCACCGGATCTCCAGCCACGGCCCTCGATGACCTGTTCATTGGCAAGCACGGTCTGGTCCACCGGATCCCAGTTGACCTTGCTCTTCTTGCGATAGACGAGGCCGGCCTCGAGGAAATCAATGAACATCGACTGTTCGTGCCTGTAATAATCGGGGTCACAGGTCGCAAACTCCCGGCTCCAGTCGAGCGACAGCCCCATTGATTTGAGCTGATCGCGCATCGTGGCGATGTTCTGGTAGGTCCACGCCGCGGGGTGTACGCTGTGTTCCATGGCGGCGTTTTCGGCCGGCATGCCGAAGGCATCCCAGCCCATCGGGTGCAGTACATTGAAACCGCGCGCACGTTTGTAACGCGCGACTACATCGCCCATGGCATAGTTGCGAACGTGGCCCATGTGGATCCGTCCCGACGGGTAGGGAAACATCTCCAGCACGTAATATTTCGGCTTCGAACTGTCGTTGGACGCGGCGAAGTTGTTGCGCTGCTGCCAGACCCGTTGCCAGTGGGATTCGCATATCGCGGCGTTGTAGCGTTCCATGTTTTCGTTCGCAGTTTTGGCTGGTTTCGCCGATATTGTGATGCGGTTCCAGCACTTACACGCTCCGGCCCGGCGGAGCAAGCGATCATCACGCCGGGACAGCACGCTCGCCGCTTGACAGACAGCCGCTGCAATGCGACCCGAGATAATCGATCGAGAACAATGCGCTTGCCGGTGTTGTCGAAGTTCGCCCGGCGCCGGAAAAATGGCGGTGAAGTCATGACAAATTCAGACCAGGCGGCCGGACTGGCCGAAGTGCGGGCACGGATTGCCGCGGCAGCACGGGATGCCGGCCGCGACGGCAGCGAGGTTACGCTGGTTGCGGTCGGCAAGACATTTGGGGCCGATGCGATGCGCCCGGTGCTTGACGCCGGTCAGCGGGTGTTCGGGGAAAACCGGGTACAGGAGGCGGCATCGAAGTGGCCCGCATTGCGTGCCGAGTTTCCAGACGTTGAGCTCCATCTGATCGGGCCGCTGCAATCGAACAAGGCCCGCGAGGCGGTTCAGCTGTTCGACTGGATCGAAACGGTCGACCGGATCAAGATCGCACGGGTTCTGGCCGCCGAAATGCAGCGCCAGGAGAAGTTTCCGAAACTGATGGTTCAGGTCAACACCGGGGAAGAGCCGCAAAAGGCCGGCATCACGCCAGGCGAGACCGACGTCTTTATCGATCAATGCAGTGGCGATTTAAAGCTGGATATTCAGGGCCTTATGTGCATCCCGCCAGCTGACGATGAACCGTCCCTGCACTTTGCCCTGCTGAAAACGATTGCCCGGCGCAATCAGCTCGAAACGCTCAGCATGGGCATGAGTGCCGATTTCGAGAAGGCGATCGCCTTTGGTGCAACCCATGTTCGGGTCGGCACGGCAATCTTCGGCACAAGGCCGCAGCGCCAGTAGCGTCAGGCCCGCGCGCCGTCCCGCTCAAGCGACCAGCAGCCGCGTCCCGCGATCAAGCCGGGGCAGCAGGGCAAGCAGATCGCGCCGCGAAATCGCAACGCAGCCTTCGGTGGGACTGAAGTCGGCGCGCGCGATGTGCAGAAAGACCGCACTGCCACGGGCCGGGCATACCGGCGCATCGTTGACCCCCAACGGAACAATGAGATCGTACACACCATCGTCGCGCCACAACATTTCGGCACTTGCCGGGAACGGCAGTGTCACGGCGCGATTGTAATAAGGGTTCCGCGGCGCGTCACACCATCCGTCGCGGCGGTCAATGGCGCGAGCCGGCAGGCCGGTGGCCGGACGCGCCAGCCGGTCGGCGCGGTAATAGAGCATGCGCAGCGGCCAGCATCCGGCGGGCGTCGCGTGGTCGCCCTCGCGCTTGCGGGTGACAACGCCGCCGGCACCGATGGCGCATGGTATCGACCAGCCATCGGCCAGCAGCCGGGCTGGCCGGCACCCGGCCAGGGGCGGCAGAACCCGCAGCAGCTCTATGATCGTTTTACGGTGCGCCAGCGGCATGTCCCCTTGATCGACCTGTTCAATAACTACCATGTCCACCGGTCTCGGCAAGGGCCCGGGTGGTCTGCGGCGCACGGCCCTCGCGGATATGTGAAGCCGGGGTGATCCGTTCAACGATTGAAAAACGGGGGTGCGCTGACCAGTTGATGTAGCAGGACCGCGTAACCGGTCGACCGGTGTCGCTACGGTCGCAAGCCGTAGTGGCTGGCTTGTTGTGTGCTATAACGGCGCCAACAGAGATTCGGTGATCCGCGTGACTGATCGCGGGGGCAGGAGAAACATGGGAACGGCAAAGAAAATACTGATCGTCGATGACGACGATACGCTGCGCGAATCGCTGGTCGAGCAATTCGCCCTGCATGAAGAATTTACCGCCACCGACGTCAGTACGGCGGCCGAAGGCCTCAAGGCGGTCAAGAACGAGCACGTCGACCTGATTGTGCTTGATGTCGGCCTCCCGGACATGGACGGTCGTGAGGCCTGCAAGCTGATGCGCAAGAACGGGATCAAGAGTCCGATCGTGATGCTGACCGCGCAGGATACCGAGTCCGACACCATTCTCGGCCTTGAATCCGGCGCCAATGACTATGTCACCAAGCCATTCCGCTTCGGTGTCCTGCTGGCCCGTATCCGCGCCCATCTGCGCCAGCACGAGCAAAGCGAAGATGCAGTGTTTACGATCGGTCCCTATTCGTTCCGGCCGAGCGCCAAGATCTTGCTGCGCGAGGACGAATCACGCATCCGGTTGACGGAAAAGGAAACCTCCATTCTCAAGTTTCTGTACCGCTCCCGCGAACAGGTGGTGAGCCGCAACGTACTGCTCCATGAAGTCTGGGGTTACAATTCCGGGGTCACGACCCATACACTTGAAACCCACATTTACCGGCTGCGCCAGAAGATCGAGGCCGATCCGTCCAACGCGGAAATACTTGTGACTGAGACCGGGGGCTATAAACTGGTTCCGTGACGGGGTTCGCTATGGGCAAGACGGGAGGACATTATGAGCGTTCGTGAGGAAGTCGCCCATCTGCGGCGCATCCCGCTGTTTTCCAGCGTTGCCGATGAACATCTCAACGTGATTGCGTTCGCCGCCCGGGACAGGACGTTGAAGGACGGCAAATCGCTGTTCAAGGCCGGCGGCAAGCCACGTGCGCTGTATGTTGTTATCGACGGTAAAGTCGGCCTTTATGCTGGCGAGGGTGGCGAACAGCAGCTGATCAAGACAGTCGGCGACAGCACGATGCTGGGCGAGATGGCGGTCCTGTGCGATCGTCCCCACAGCGTGACCGCCAAGGCGATTGGGGAGCTGCGTGTTCTCGAGATTTCCCGGGACCTGCTATTTCGCAGCGTTGGTGAGTTTCCCGAAATGGGGGTCCAGATGATGCGGGTCATATCGGCGCGTCTGGCCGGTACGGTCCAGGACCTTTCGCGCGTCCAGAGTAATTTCCAGACCGGGGTCAGACTCGCCGATCTCACCAGTCAAGAGTCGCAATGACCGGACAGTGATCCGACGGCCGGGTCCAGCCGCGTGCCTTTTCGATAACCTCCAGTGCGCTGAACCGGCCCGACAGGTCCGGTGTCGCCCAGATATGATCAAGCCGGCGGCCCTTGTTGGCGGCGCGCCAGTCACGGGCACGATAACTCCACCAGGTATAGAGTTTCTGGTCCGCCGGAATATGCGCGCGCATCACGTCGACCCAGTCGCGCGAACGCTGGACGCGGCTGAGGTGATCGACCTCGACGGGGGTATGACTGACGATGCGGATGAGTTGGCGATGTGACCAGACATCATTTTCCAGCGGCGCGATATTGATATCGCCAACCATGATGCATGGCGCTTTCGCGCCACCGCCGGGAGTTTCAAACCAGTCCGCCATTTCGTTCAGAAACTGAAGTTTGTGGGCGAATTTTTCATTGCTTTGCGGGTCCGGCACATCGCCACCGGCCGGTACATAGAAATTATGTATCAGCAGGTGTTCCGGGCCGTTGTCGAGCCGGACCGCGATGTGACGGGCATCACCCTTGCCGCAGAAATCCTGACTCATGGTTTGTGCGAACGGGCGCCTCGAGACAGTGGCAACGCCATGATAGCCGGCCTGGCCATTGACTGCGATATGGCTATAACCCATTGACCTGAAGGCCTTTTCCGGAAACGTATCGTTGCGGCACTTGATCTCCTGAAGGCACAGAATGTCCGGTTCGGCATCACGCAGGAAACGACGCACCTGATCGATGCGCAGGCGAACGGAATTGATGTTCCAGGTGGCGATACGCAGGGACATGAACGTCGATCCGGTTGTGGTTGGCGATGGTGCGGACAGGACGGGCCCAGACAACCCGGAATAGGGCCCCGCCGGGGAGCTGTCAATTCGCGGTATCGTGTCGGTGTCAAAAAAATGTGGGCGCCCGGATTGGGCTTTCCGGGCGCCCTTTGCGCGTGCAGCGCATCGCGTCGGGAGGGGATGCCGACGCATGCGGTCGAAAGTGGCCTGTCAAGCGGGGGCAAAACGGCCACGGGGAACATCAACCGCACATAGTCGGAAGATGGGGATATCGGGCCAAGATTTCAATGGCTGTACGGTCATAAAATATGGCCGGGGAAACCCGTTTCCGGGATCACCCGAGCCGCTTGTTGGGGAGTGCCGGTCCGGCAACAAAGCCCGGCTTCCGCCCGCTATCGCTCAGTCGTCTCGATTTCGTTGGGCAGTTTCAGAACGAACAGCTTGGGATCCGGCTTCTTGTCAAACACCACATTGCGCAGCGAAATCGTGATCTGATTGCCCTGTCCGTCAACGATGATCCATTGTCTGAGTTCCATGGTCTTGTTGTCGAACACCAGCGTGAGCTGGCCCGAAACCAGCGCGCCCTTGTCCTCAAGTGTGATCGTCAGGACGGCGGGGTCCTGATAAACATGGATGATCCGGGCGTCTTCCAGCAGATCGACCTTGTCGGACAAAACCAACCCGAGCGGTGTCGCTGACAGTGGATAATGATCCGCGGTGTTGAGCTTCTTGTTGTTGACAATCAGCCATGTGCCGTCGGAAACCACCAGAAGCGGAAAAGGCGGCTTGTACTCGAACCGCAATTTGCCCGGCTTGCTGAGATAGAACTTCCCTTCAGAGAAATGGGTTCCCGGGCCGATCTGGACAAACTCGCCGATAATATCGCGCAGCTTGTTGAAATATTCGCTGGCGCGGTTGACAGCGACAATTTCGTCACTGTTGAGCTTGGTTCGCTCTTCGACCGTTTGCTTGGCCGCCGCGATTGCCGCGCCCGAGGCAAATTGAATGGACACAAAAGCGGCCGCAAGCAGCAGCAGGAGCCCGGTGGAAAGTCTGCATTTCGTGGATTTGAGCATTGTCCTGACCTATCGCTGCTTTATGACAAAATAATGGTTAATACGCGGTTTGGCATCGCCTGGCTCCACCGCCGTATCCTGAAAGCCGGCTCATGGCTCCTCGCCAATAAGGATTTCACGTTTCCCAGCGTGATTTGCCGGGCTCACGATCCCCTCCTGCTCCATCCGTTCAATGATGGTCGCCGCCCGGTTATAGCCAATTGACAGACGTCGCTGGATGTAGCTGGTCGACGCCTTTCTGTCACGCAAAACTATGTCCACCGCCTTGTTGAAGATGTCATCGCCGCTGGCGGAGCCATTGCTGCCGCCGCTCCAGCCGGTCTCCTCGGTTTCTTCGGTAACCGCCTCGAGATATTCCGGTACGCCCTGCTTCTTGAGATAGCGCACGACCTTTTCGACTTCGCTGTCGGTGACAAACGGTCCATGCACCCGCGAGATCCGTCCGCCGCCGGCCATGAACAACATGTCGCCGCGACCCAGCAACTGTTCGGCACCCTGCTCGGACAGAATCGTGCGGCTGTCGACTTTCGAGGTGACCTGAAAGCTGATGCGGGTCGGAAAATTCGCCTTGATGGTGCCGGTTATGACATCGACACTGGGGCGCTGGGTCGCGGTCACCAGATGAATGCCGGCGGCCCGTGCCATCTGCGCCAGGCGCTGGATCGTTCCTTCGATATCCTTGCCGGCAACCATCATCAGATCGGCCATCTCGTCGACGATGACGACGATATAGGGCATTTTCTCGAGCGCTATTTCCTGATGCTCGAATACCGGCGCGCCGGTCTCGTGGTCGAACCCGGTCTGGACGGTGCGCGTCATGGTCTTGCCGCGGCCTTCGGCGGCGACGACCTTTTCGTTGTAGCCATCAATATTGCGGACCCCGAGTTTCGACATTTTCTGATAGCGCTCTTCCATTTCGCGGACCGTCCATTTGAGCGCGACCACCGCCTTTTTGGGGTCCGTCACCACCGGGGCAAGCAGGTGCGGGATGCCGTCGTAAACCGAGAGCTCCAGCATTTTCGGATCGACCATGATGAATTTGCACTGATACGGGGTGAGCCGGTACAGCAGCGACAGGATCATGGTGTTGATGCCGA
>Ga0114931_10003718_pt1 | contig 19232 bp, 17 predicted proteins | sample 2SBtaG_FD_89579 | JGI IMG/M metagenome (GOLD analysis project Ga0114931, IMG submission 89579) | Deep subsurface microbial communities from Kolumbo volcano to uncover new lineages of life (NeLLi) - 2SBTROV14_V59a metaG | ecosystem: Environmental > Aquatic > Marine > Volcanic | place: Kolumbo...
AGAAGCGCACCGGTTTCGGTGCAGCGACGCCGCAGCGCTTCGAGGAATCCGGCCTCGGGCAAAATGACGCCGGCTTCCGCTTGGACGGGTTCGACGATCACCGCGGCGGTATTTTCGTCGATGGCGTCGAGGGCTGCGTGATCGTTGAAGCGGAGCAGCTCGACGTCGGGAAGAAGCGGGAGAAACGGGTCGCGGTAGATCGGATTGCCGCCCACCGAAACCGCTCCCAGAGTGTCGCCGTGAAAGCCGCCGAGGAAACTGCACAGCCGGCTGCGTCCCGTCGCTTTGCGCGCGAGCTTCAACGCCCCTTCGACCGCTTCGGTTCCGGAATTTGTGAAATAAACGGTCTGCAAAGGCTCGGGAAGGAGGGAGATCAGGCGGTCGGCGAGCCCCACCTGCGCCTCCTGAACGAATTCGCCGTAGACCATGACGTGCAGAAAACGTTCCGATTGCCGTCGAATCGCGTCGAGGATGCGCGGGTCGCCGTGCCCGGTGGCGGCCACGCCGATGCCGGCCAGCAAGTCGAGGTGCTCGGCGCCATCGGCATCGACAACGACACATCCGTCGGCGTGCGCTACCTGTATGCCCATCGGGTTGTCGGAGGTCTGCGTGAGGTACCGCCGAAATCGCGCGTATAGATCGGTGCTGTTCACGAAAGATTCGGTGCCCGCCACTGCAGCAGGTCGCCGAGCCGTCTGCCCCCGTCGGGACTCCACGACAACGGCGGCGACTGCATCCGCCCCGGAGCGCACACCAACGTAGCACCGGCAGACCGCATCAGCGCGTCGAGTTCATGATAACCGTCTTGGTGTGGTTCCATCGCCAGGCCCACGGCGGCCGTCGGAGTTCGCGAAGCCTCGAGGCTTTCGGCTACCGACCTTTCATCGGCGGCCGAGACGATTGTTACGCAACGCATGCCGGAGCCGTTTTGCATGTCGCACTTCGAGGTCGCGTGAATGCACCACGAGCCGTCTCGTCCCGTCTCGATGCGATCGTCCTCGTTGGTCGCACTTGCTACTTCGGCACGGTCGACGAAGGCGCGTCGCAGGAGTTCGTCTTCCAGATCCTGCATGCGCTGAGGCCAGAGCTTGGCCGTGCGACGTAATGCGAGAGCCAAGCGTTTCATCAGTCGGTCACGCCTTGCAGCCGCGCCGACCACGTAAATCACCCTCGGTGACAGACATCCACGACCTTCGTACATACACATGTCTTCGGCGAACCCGTCCGCCCAGCGATCGGTGTCGGAGGCGGCCGGCACGAGTCCCACGCTCACGCGGGTGCCGCGGCCGCGAATCGCACGGTCTGGGTAGCGCCGGTGGATGTCGTCGATGGTCCGGTCGGATCCGTATATCTCTATTCGCGAGGCGGCACCGACGGCCAGCGCTTCGAGATCGGTACGGCTCGACGGCCATGCGACCGGCACGACCATCGCCGCCAGTGCCGGGGCGTTCTCGGCCAGGGTCTCGAGGAACAGCCCGGTAAGGAGAGGTTGGCGGCTGCTATCGCGCACGATGGCGATAGAACGGGCGAGCAGGGACACGATGATCGCCGGGATCGAAAGGCCGGGCACGTTTCCGGCCAGCGCGTGGTAGATGATAGTCGGCCCCGACAGTCGCGCCCGCGTTCCGCTCGGTAGCGTGTGGGGGCGTTCGAGGCCGCTCGGGGGGGACGCTTCTTCGTGAATCAGGCGCTCGAGACTCGCCGGGGTGATCACGGAGAAGATATTGTCGAGACCTCTTTGCAGCATCGCGGGATCGATACGCAAAGGCTCACAGAGTTCCTCGACGGCCCGCGTTCGCCCCTCGTAGTCGGCATCGAGCCATCGTTCAGCCGCATGAGCGAGAGCGGCGACAATGGTTTGGTTGGTGTAGCGGCGCAGGACCTGTTTGCGAGCGGCCAGGGCGCTTTCGAGAACACGCGCGAGCTGTTGCCTTGTGTCCTCCGCGGTAGCGCTCCGGCGCTGGGAGACATGGGCAGCCCGGCTGTCGTTCATTGGTGGCTCAGGGGAGCGTTCATAACGGCAAACGGGTGTCGAAGCCGGCCATCAATTGCGAGCAGCCGCGTGAGTCGGCCATGGGCATTCGACCGTAAAGATCGAACCCCCGCCCGCGTCTGCAAGCGACATCCAGTGTTTGCAGGCAGCTCACTGTGTCCCAATTGGCCAGGTCGAAATGTCGCAGTATGCCGCGGCGCCGGCCCTCCACCGGACGTAAAGCGGCCGGCTCGACGACGGTCGTGCGTACCCACGGCGGACCCAGCTTTACCCGCTTGCCGAGTCCACCTTGCACGCGCGTCAACAGAGCGTCGTCGTAGAACTGAGAGAGCATCTCGGTCATCCCATACTGATTGAGACACGCATAGGCCGGGACGTGCAGATAACGCCAGGAGGCTTTGAGCATGCCGTGCGGCGAGAACACCGTCACCTCTCCTTTGCCGCCGCCGGTATCCACGATACGGCTGTCGGCCGGTAAACGAAGGGGACGGTTCTGTGCGCGCAAAGCCTTGAACAGTGTCGTAAGAGCCGAGGAAACCGCCAAAATCAGGACGGGTTGCGCGCCTGCTGCCGCATCTTGTAACCAACTCAGAGCCGAGTGTATATCGACCTTCCCTCGGGAATCAAAGGCGAGGCTCGCGTCGTCCTTGCCGAACTCGTCCGCGCACCACGTGAACATTTGCCCGAGCGAGGAGTCCGGGTGGGTCCCCCGGCTCGGACCCATGATGAGAACGGACATAGGGCCGGGGCGGTCCGCCAATACCATGTCCGCAAAGTGAGTCATCGCCGATAGCCGGTAGGTTTCCAAGTTGCTCAGACAGTGCCCGCTGCGTTCGGCTGTTCCTCGCGTGGTGCCGCTGCTGCGAAAGACGAAGGGCCGGGGTTGCGAGAGGCCGAGATCCTGCTTGAATGCCTCGGCGGGCAGCGCGGGGATTTCGGCCTCTCGCTCCACGTTCTCGGGGCCGCGCCCGTGCCGCTGACAAAAGCTCCTGTACACCCGGCAGCTACGGTATTGGTGTGCGAAGACCTCGAGAGCAAGTGTTTCGAAGTCGGCATCTCTGCCTCGCGTCCGGATGAAACTTTCGACTTTGGATTGCATACGGGTAAGCTCTCCGTATGCCAGAGGATGAAGAAATTTCCGAGTTGGAGGAACTTTTCTACAGGGGCACCGATCTGCACGGCGAAGGTAAGTACGAAGAGGCGATTGCGGCCTTCGATGCCTGTCTGGCCGAGAATCCTCATTATAAGGATGCGATTCTCGGTAAGGCCATGTGCTACCTGGCGCAGGAAAACTACCGGCAAGCCATCGCCCTCGGTGTTCGTCTGGTAGAGATCGATCCGGACGACGTCCTTTCCTATACCAACCTTTCGATGTTCTACCAGCGCGCCGGCATGATTGAGAAGGCCGAAGAAGCCGGTGCTCGTGCGCGGGTACTCGGTTGGAAACGACAACTCGAGGAGTGACGCGAGCGTGACGGCGTACACAGCGGGCGGGACGAACGAAGCGGGACGGTCGAACGCAGGGGTAAGCGACGATGGCTGAGAAGCGAACCGATGCGGAGATGGTCGACCGTCTTCTGGAACGCTGTAAACTCGTCGTCGCGGTTTCCGAGGAGATCTCGGTCGAAAGCAAACTCGAAATTCAGCCGATGCTACGAGAGCTGCAACGGGCTCTTGCGTTGCCGGAGGCGGAACAAAATCGGGAACGCGTTCTCGCCTACCACGGGGCGGTGCTGGAACTGTGCGAAGACTATGCGGACGTCACCGCTTTGATGACGGCGGTGGGCAACTTTGTAACCTACCTATGACCGGCTGCTATTTGGCTTTTTTCTTCGCCTCGAGAAGCTCGCGCTCGCAAACTTCCTTGTCGCGTTGGCATCGCGCGATCTTGGTGGACATGTTTTCTCGTATGTTTTTCAGCCGAACGATCTCGTCTTTGCCTTTGGCCACCTGAGCCTTCAGTTCCGGTGCGTCTCCCCACTTCATGTAACCACCGAAGGAACCCGCGCCGATCAACACCGCAGCGACTACAAGTCGTCCGGCCCATTCCCACGCCGCTTCGTTCAGTTCTTCCTGAGCATGTTCGTCGTCAGCCATGATTCCTCCTTCACTGTCTGTAGGCAGCCCGCCCGCTGTCGAAAGGTCCCCCCCTTTTTATCCACAGGGAACGCTGACGACGTCCCTAACCTAGCAAAGGAGCCTATCCAGGTCTACGCCCGAGATTCTTAGCCCCGGCCGCGCGCGGCGAGGGTCGGCTGCGCGTCGGTGCGCCGATTTGCGGAGGGTCGGAGCGACGATTATCGTCGCGTTCGTGAAACAGAAACACGGCGGTTGGGCAATGGTTTTGGGCGTGTCGAGCGGTTTCGGTTCGGCGGTGGCGCGAGAACTCGCGCAAAAAGGGATCAACATCTGCGGCGTACATCTGGATCGTAGATCCACGATCGCCGCTGCCGAGGAGACCCGATCGGAAATCGAGGCCGCGGGAGTCGAGGCCTTGTTCTTCAACGTCAACGCCGTTGATGCCGAAAAACGCTCAACCGTTCTGGATGCGTTGTCGGAACGCAGCCGCGAGGGAGAGGTAGGGTTGCTTTTTCACTCGTTGGCGTTCGGGTCCCTGGTGCCGCTGGTCGGCGAGAATCCGAAAGCCTCGGCGAGCGCACGGCAAATTTCCATGACGCTCGAGGTCATGGCCAATTCGCTCGTCTATTGGAGTCAGGAATTGGTTTGGCGGGGGTTGTTGGGCGCAGGCGGAAGGATTCTGGCAATGTCTTCGGCCGGGTCGACGCGGGCCGCGCAAGGCTACGGTGTGGTGTCGGCCGCCAAAGCGGCGCTTGAAGCCTACGTTCGGCAGCTGGCGGTGGAGTTGGGGCCGCTGGGCATCGCCGTCAATACGATTCGCGCGGGCGTGACCGACACCGCCGCGCTTCGCAAGATCCCGAGCAGTGACGAACTCAAGGCGCACGCCCGCGCCGTCAATCCGGGAGGGCGGCTTACCGAGCCGGCCGACGTAGCCCGCGCGGTTGCGCTCTTGACCGAACCCGGTGCGGCGTGGATTTCGGGTAACGTAATCGGTGTAGACGGAGCCGAAGACATCGCGGCCGGCTGACCGGTACTGCGTAGGCGGGGAATCGCCGATCCGGAGGTCGGGCCGAACGCGGTCCGAGGCGCGCGCGGTCTCAGGTGGCGCGCGATCTCAGGTGGGTGCGCTATCTCATGTGGGTGCGCTATCTCAGGTGGCGTGCGGTCTCAGGTGAGTACGGTCAACATGAGGCGCTTGATGTCTTGTACCGTTACATAGGCGAGCGCCCCGAGGATGAGTACCCATCCGGCGGCGCTGAGCGGAAGATGAAAACGGGCGAGGCCCGCGTCGATCTTCTCGAGCGCGTACAAAACGATCTTTCCGCCGTCGAGCGGAGGCAGCGGCAGTAAATTGATGATCGCGAGGTTCAAGTTGAGAACGATGCTGAGCTGCAGGGCGCGAACGACGGACCCTCCCATGAAGTCGCCGCCTTCGGCCACCAGCCCGACGAGGCCCGAGACTTCGCTGCCGTGGGAGAAAATTGTGGGAACGGTCGCGAGAACTTTCCAAAAGGCGTCGGCCGTTTGCGCAAAAGGCTGCACGAGGATGCCGCTCGGGCTGAACCCGGCCGAAAGCAGATTCAAGCCCGCGAATGCGACGACCGTGAGCGCCACGTTGGCGGCCGGACCCCCCAAGGAAAACAACACACGTTTGCCGACGGGAAGGCTCAAGAAAGCGTTCTCGCCCTGCATGCCCACCAGCACATACCCGCCGACGGGGATCATCGAGATGCGATACTCGGTCTCCCCTGCGGTCCACGAAAAAAGCGACGGTCCGAAACCCACCGAAAAGCGTGCCACGGGAATGCCGAGGCGCCGGGCAACGGCGAAGTGGCCGAGTTCGTGGACCAGAATGAAAAGGCTCAGAAGAACAAAGACGATAAGATAGGCCATGCACCTTCTTTGCTAAATGCAGGCACGAGGCGTTGCAATGATTCGGCGGTACGGGCGCGGGATTTTTCTACACCTCGGCGTGGTTTTCCCCACTTGTTGTTGCATGTGCTGTATAGCTTGTTAGGTCGTCGTCAGCTCGCTCCCCAGAGGAACAGACGTCGATAGGTCAGCTGATACGGACTCACGTCGCCGATTTCGGCGAGCAGGCGTTCACGGTAACGGGCCAGGAAGCCCGCGAAGCTTTCGGGGGACATCCGCTTTTCAAAATCCGTGAGAAGAGTGCTGCGGACCCAATCCACTACCGCCGCGGAGCACGCGAGTTGGTGCCGATAGGTTCGGTACTCGCAGCGAACCTGCGAGAATCGCAGCGCGGACATCAACCGCCGGTAGGCCTCGGGCCTGAGGACGGGGGTGCGGCGTTGGTATCCGTTCAACGCGCGTGCGAACGGTTCTTCGGCAGCGACGGCGTTGGCGATCTGCTGCGAAGGGTGGATCTCGTTGGCCGGTACTTGCACGGCCACTTGCCCCCTCGCGCTCACAAGCGTCGCGAGGCGAGTCAGCAAGCGCGGATGGTCAGGCAGCCAGTGGAGCGCGGCGTTTGACAAGAGCAAGTCGAAGCTGCCGGGTCGCGCGGTAAAATCGGCTATGTCGGCCCGGCGTAAGTGAAAGTTCTCGGGCGCTTGCGGTGGCGCTACCCCCAACATCGCCGCCGAACTGTCAATTCCGATGGTATCGGCGGCATGGAAGCGCCGGTGCGCGGCAAGTGTGAGCTCACCGCTGCCGCATCCTAGATCGACGATCCGCATGTTCGGGCATGGTGTGACGTAGGTGAGCAAGTCGAAAAACGGCTGCGCGCGCTCGTTTTTGAAAGCGCCGTAGTTGTGAGGTTGCCAGAGGTCCTCCATGCTCAGGCTCGTGGGAACGGTGGTCGCGACGACACAAACACCAACCGGGTTGCTTTCCTTATCCCGCCGGTGAGTGCTCGGTGCCGTTCGTTGGACTGGAGACGAAACGGCAGCCGATCCCCGCCACGGGTTTTTCAAGGTCGAGGCTCGAAGGTGGTGAGGCTAGTTCTATGGCTAGCGGTCCCGGACGGCGGTCGCTGCGAAGACTGACGGCGATACGCATACGGCTATCGGGCCAAGTGAAAAAGTATTCCCCATCGTTACGCGTACTTTGTCCCCCGGCGAGATCACACCAAAGATTGCGCACGGCCGTCTCATCGTCCGCGCTTAACCGTAGACCGACGATTTGCGCCGTCGGTGGGGTAGCCGCCAACGGCACCGCCGGGAACTCGAAATCGGCGCCCCATCCCGAATCGAGGTCGGGATGGGATTCGGCGAATTGCACGACGATGCCCAGCGCCTGTTTCGGGTGAAGGAAGGCCTCTTTCCAACCCGGGTTCGAGTCGTCGAGCGCGACGACGTCGTATCCGCTTTTCTCCGCGGCCGCAGCGGCGCTATGAATATCGGGGACTTTGAACGTAACGTGGTGGACGCCGGGTCCGCTTTTTTGCAGGAAGCGGTGTAGGAACCCCCCGGGCGGGCCGGCTGGCGTGATGGCCTCGAGGCGTTCGCCGTGAAGAAACTCCCATTGTGCCCCGAGGAACCCGGCCGACGGCCCGCCCGCATAGGGCCTGCCTCCCAGTACGCCGCAAAAAAACCTCATGGGGGCGAACAAATCACGGGTCGCAAGCCCGATATGGTCGAACGTCGTGGGACCCTTATCGCGATTCATCGTGACGTTTTCTCAGACTCAAGAGGTACCTCTACAGGCCTGGCAGGGCCGTCGCGCCACAGCGCGCGGCGACGCTACTGTCTGGCGCGGTGCGTTGCAAACCGCGGTCCGCTCTGCGTGTAGGCCGCAGAGCGGCCTCAACAAGGCCGCACGACCGGCGTCACTGCGGCCGTTGCTTCGTGTCGCGACGGGTGCACGGCCTGCGGACGGTGAGGGGGACTTTGTGCCTTGACGGAAGCGCTACGGGTCAACTAGTGTAGCCTGGATGTCGCCACATGCATTCTCCCCTTCCGTCGCGTGCCTGGCTGCCGCCGGCGCGTCGCTCTTGATAGCCGCTACGGCGTCGGCGGCTTTGGTTCGTGGCGGCGGTAGCAAATCGACCGACTGCATGTCGGTATTCGATGCGCCGGGTGCCAACAAACCGGCGCCTCCGAAACTACCCAGGCATGTCGACTGCACCGACGGCGACCCGAGCTGCGACGCGGACGGGGCGCGCAACGGAAGCTGCGTGTTCGATCTGCAAATCTGTTTGAACTCGGATGCGTTTACGGCTGACTGTACCCCCGAGAGGGTTGATTCGGTCGTTGTCGAGCACGCAGAAGACAACGGTGATCCAAAATTCGATCCGGACCTTCAGGCCGTGCAACTTCGCGTCAACCTTCTCGAAATGCCCGACAATCAGAACCTGAACGACTGCACCGTCGTTAGCTCCATCACGGTGCCCCTACGAGGTCCGAATAAAGCGAACAAAATGCGCGCGGGCCGCAAGCGCCTCAAGCTGAGCGCGGACGGGCGTGCGAGCGGACGCGACAAGACCGACCGAGACCGAATGCGTTTCAAATGTCGCCCCGAGGGCGATCGAGTATATTTGCCGATTGATTTGTTCGACAGCACCTTCGATCGCATCACCAAACAAGTGTTCGCACCCAGCTGTGCGCTGTCGGCGTGTCATGACGATCAGAGCAACGCGGGTGGGATGAACCTTTTGCCGATCAACGCTTTCGCGCAGATCGTAGGCGTGGTTCCGATGAATCTGGCCGCCGCCAACGACGGCTTGTTTCGCGTCGATGCCTCGGGAGACTTCAACAACAGCTTCTTGTACCGAAAGATCACGGGGAATCTGCTCGGCGGCTATGGCGGGCAAATGCCGCTCAACATGCCGAGTCTCGATCCGAATCTGATTGAACTCATCCGCTTGTGGATCGTCGGCGACGCGGTCACGGGACCGGCGCCGCAAACCGGTTGGGTAACGGGTACGACCGGGCAATGACGGTAGCGGAGAACACCAGGGAGTAGGCGATGGCGGTCTGGAATTTGGAAAACGCGGCGCATCTGTTGAGAAGGGCGGGCTTCGGCGGAACGCCGGAGGCAATACAGGACTTTTTCGATGACCATACGACGGTCGAAAGCGCGGTGGATGAGTTGCTCAGCTTCAAGGCCAAGCGCAGTAAACCACCGGCGAAAAAAGACGACAGCGACGAGACGCTGCTGAAGATGCAGCGCTGGTGGCTCAAGCACATGCTCAAAACCAGGCGTCCGGGCGACGCGGTCCGTGAAAAGCTAGTGTTGTTCCTGCACGATCATCTCGTCAGTGGCGCATGCAAGCTCGATGAGTACCGCTGGCTTTCATATCAGAATCGGTTGTTTCGCAATATCGGCGGCGGTAGCTTCAAGGATCTGATTCGCGAGTTCAATCGCGATCCCGCTAATCTCATCTATCTGGACGGGGTGATCAATAAAAAGAACAACGTCAACGAGAACTGGGGTCGCGAGGTGATGGAGCTGTTCTGCCTCGGTGTCTCCCAGATCGGTGACGACGGCACTCTCGATCCGGCATTTCCGAACTACAGTGAGTCCGACGTACACAATCTGGCGCGCGCCAGCAGCGGATGGACGGGCGATTTCGTCAACGACAAAGGCCAGTATCACGGTACTTTCGTGCTTTCGAAGTACGATGCCAACAACAATCCGAAGAACCCGGCACCCATACAACTGTTCGACGACGGTTTCGGAGGATTCGCCTACAGCGGACAGAATCTTCGTTTCGAAGAGAGTGTAGCCGGCACCGCCGACGACGCGTTGAAATATATTTTCGAAAAAACCGATCGCGACGGAAACAACCAGGTCGGGATGTTTTTGGCGAACAAACTATGGACTTGGTACGCGTTTCCGCCGCCGTCGGCGAACTTTGCGGCTCTCGGATCGGTGTACCCCAATATGCGAGCGCTTTTCGCCGAATTTGCAGCACAGTTCGCCGACGCCGCGACCCCCGGTCAGTTCGACATCAAGCGGTTGCTGCGCGCGATCTGGACCTCGGAAGAGTTCTACAGCGACGAGGCCAAGAGTAGGGCGGTGAAGAATCCTTCCGACTACGTTGTACAGGCCCTCAAATCCTTCGCAGTCAAAGGCAACGCCAAGGAGATTGGCGACAGCCGTAGGGAGTTGGGCGAGTCGGTTTCGCGCATGGGGATGACGCTGTTCGAGCCGCCCAACGTGGCCGGCTGGCCGGGCGGATTGGAATGGATCAACGCGGGCACTCTTCTGGAGCGCATGGAATTTGCGAAAAATTTTGCCGCTGCGGACTTCGGATCCATGAGGATTCGTTTTCGCAAGGTCGGCAAGATCAAGCCGTTGATCGGTAATCCGGCCGTGCCGGTGGAAACGGTCGTGGATGCGCTGATCGCACAAGGCGGTTTCGACACGGGGCCGACGGCGTTCAGCGCCAGCCAACGTGACGCGCTCATTTCCTATGCCGGCGGAACCGGTTCGACCCTGGATCTCACAGACGAGTACACCGCCGATGTAACTACCAAGGTGCGCGGAGTCATTGCGCTCCTTTACCAAACGGCCGAGAGTCATATCTACTGAGGGCTTTGTCATGGCAATTACCAGACGGCAATTTTTGAAAAGGAGCGCTCTGGCCGCCGTAGGCGTCGCGGCGAGTCCGTACATGCGCTGGGTGCCCGGTACCAACGTGAGTTGGGCCGCCGGACCTACGAACAAGATCGTAGTGATCGTGCAGCTCAACGGTGGAAACGATGGTTTGGGAACCGTGTATCCCCTCGGTCCGAACGGACCGGGGACGCAGCGGGGAAACTACGAGTCCATCCGCCCGACGCTGGCGCAACCGGATACCGATGGCGGTGTAGCGAGCGTGTATTCTTCGGTATTTCCGAATGCCACAAGCGTTCTTTCGGTTGGTCAGGACATAGACGGCGATGAATACGCTTTGCATCCCGTCATGACAAGGTTGCACAACATCTGGAACGCCGGCGAAATGGCGATTTGCACGGGGGTGCACTACCCGCACTCCAATCACAGCCATTTCCGAAGCTCGGACATATGGTACACAGGCGATCCACTTGGCAACGGCGGCCAGGGGTGGTTCGGCAGTTATCTCGACACCGTCGGCTTCTCGCCAACCGACGTGCCGGTCGTGATCATGGACAATCAGCTCAATCCCGTATTTACGCCAACGACGGCGAGCTTGTTCGCGATCAAACGTCTGGACAACCTCGTCTTTCCGGCGACGGGAACCAATACGGAGCAAAGCCTGAAGCAAGCCGCCATCCAGTCCATCTTGGGAGATGCCGCGAGTCTCGACCCTGCGGTGGTGCCGGAGTTGGTCAAGATCGGCCAGACCGGCGACGCGACGCTGATGAAAATGGGCGAGTATTATACCGGCAACGGCTTCCCCGGCGACGGCAATACCGCGCGCGTCGAACCTTTGCTGCTCAATTCCAGCGGGAAGTACAAGCGCAACAACGACCTGGTGTACAACTCACCTCTGAACGGGCTTTCCGGAGGACTGGCCCGCGACCTTCGTCACGTTGCCGCGATTATCCGCTCGACCCAGGGGGGCAGCGTCGGGGCCTGTTATTTCCACGTCGACAAAGGCGGCTTCGATACCCATTCGAATCAAGAGAAGGGCTTTTTCCACTCTTCTTTGTGGTTTGAGGTCAGCGAAGCCGTGGGTGCATTCTACGAAGATATGAGCCAATCGATCAGTCTGCCGTCAACGGGTGGCTACGACGCCGCCAATTACCGAACCGGCTCGCTAGTTAACGAGGTCGTGATCGTGACGTTCTCGGAGTTCGGACGAACGATGGCGCAAAACGCCGCCGGCGCCAACACGGCGGGGACCGACCACGCGGCCAGTGCGCCGCAGATCGTCATGGGCGGACAGGTTCAGGGCGGTCTCTACGGGCCCTATCCCAAGCTCGACGACCCTTCGGCGGCGCGCGACAATGATCTCAAATACGTGTTCGACGTTCGGGATTTCTACGGAACCATCCTCAACCGTTGGCTCGGGGTGTCGAGCGGCGCGATTGCCGGCAGCGGCAGCGGATTCATCTTCCCGTTGACGCCCGAACTCGATGACGACGGACGCAATTACACGGGCTATACGCCGATTCCGTTTCTTCTCTGAGCGCCGGTTTTTTCTCGATTCCGGCGTGTGCGCGGGCGTTTGCTTTACCGCCACGTACAGCAAACGGGGCGCGGCGTCCTTGTCGCCCCACCGAAGATCGTGCGGTCGCGAACCCACGCTCACGTTATGATGATCGCGGGCCATGGCTACATTGATGGACCGTATTACGGCGGCGAGCCGGGTATCCGGGCGGCGTCCGGCGAAGGGGGGCGCGGCGCAGCCGCGTCGCCCGGCGAGGCGGGCGCTGCCGTCGTACGCATATGGCTCTCCGACGCAGCCCTTGGTCGCCCGTGCCGCCGCGTCCGGACGTGAGCCGTCCGTAGAAGCGCCGACCGCGAAGACGGAGGCGTGCGAACCATCCCCGGCCGGCGGCGATGCCGATCCGCGTGCTTACGAAACAGCCTCGGGAGCCGTGCGAACCTGGATCGTTGCGCTCTTGTTCCTTGCCCCGGCGATTCTGCCGATCTTGGCGGCCACCCCCGTACACGACCCCGACATTTGGTGGCATCTGGCGACGGGGCGTTGGATCTGGAAGCACGGTGCCGTGCCGCATGTTGATCCCTTCCACCTCGGGTCGCGGGCTTCGGAGTGGGTAGCCTACAGTTGGCTGTACGACCTCGGGGTTTACAAATTGTACCTTTGGTTCGGACTGCAAGGGCTGTTCGTCTACGCAGTGGGAATCTCGCTTGCCATCACTGCCGCATTGTATCATCTGATCCGTAGATTCGAGCCTCGCTTCCTAGTCTCGTGTTTGCTGACGGCGGGGATCGTAACCGCGGTATGGCCTTACCAGGGCGCACGGACGTTTCTTATCACCATTCTTTTCACGGCGGTGGAACTCAACGTGCTTTGGTCGGCCCGGCGTGGACGGAGTTCGGCGCTGTTGGTGCTTCCCCCCTTGTTCGTATTGTGGGCGAACCTCCACATTCAGTTCGTATACGGTTTGGCGATCATCGGACTCGCGGTCACCGAATCGATTCTCGACCGTAACCGTGGGTTTCCTCGAAGTTACTCGGAACGGAATGGCTTTGCCCTGCGTTGGCTCGTGCCCGTGAGTTTGGCTTGTTGCGCAGCTACGTTGGTCAACCCCTACGGCTGGAAGGTGTACGGCGTCGTCGTCCAATACGTGACGCAGGCCGCTCCCTGGGTGTATTTACCGGAACTGCGTGCCCCCACCTTCCGCAACGTATTCGATTGGCTGTCACTCGCGGCGGCGCTCGGCGGCGCATTTTGTCTAGGCAAGCGAAGGAGTGTACGGTCCTTTCCCGTAGCTTTGCTGGTGCTGGCGGCATTTCTTTCGTTCCACGCGATGCGTGATGCGTGGGTGGTGGTATTGGTCGGGGGCGTTCTGATCGCGGATACAGGTACGCCGTTGGCGCGGCCGAAACGGAACGTCGCTCGGGTCGCTCGGGCTTTCAAAGTTTCCGCCGCCGCGGCGGCGATGATCGTATTGGTGTGGTTGGGCGCGAAAACGAGCCAGGCCGAACTCGCACAAGCCGCGGCAGTGCGCTTTCCCGCCAAGGCCGCCGATTATGTTGCCGAGCACGACTATGCGGGCCGCGTATACAACCACTTCGACTGGGGAGGGTACTTGATCTGGCGTCTGCCAAAATTGCAGGTTGCCATCGACGGCCGAACCAACCTCTACGGTGATCGTCGGCTCGAGCGTTCGATGGTCACGTGGGACAGTGGCGAGGGTTGGAAGACAGACCCGGAACTCGCCGCGGCCGACGTCGTCATCGCCGGCAATCAATATCCCCTGGCATCGATGCTCAGTCATGACGAGCGCTTTCGGCGTGTCTACGACGATGATTTGGCGTCGGTATTCGTTCCGGTCCGTCGTTAAGTGCGCTTTTTTCCCAGTGTGTCTTCCAACTGTTTGCGAAAGCGTTCGCATGGGTCCTGATCGCTCTGGCGGGGGGTAAACCAAACGTAGTCGTACGGCAGCCGATCAGCCGTGAAGCCTGCCGCGTATTCCGATACTTGATCCTCGTCCGCGCTTACCTCGAAAAAAGCGAGACTGGTTGCTGTCGCATGCGGGTGCTCGTTCCGTAGTATCGCCTCGACCCCGTGATCGTTGCGGATGTGCCCGGCACCGGCGATGAGAACGGCGGATCGGAATCGCGCTAGACTGCGCGCCATGGTGACATTGCGAGCGTGTTGAATCGCGACCATCGTTTTCGCAAAGTCCCGGTTCGCGTATCCACAGTGCGCGCGGATCACCTCACGGGTCATCGACCGGCGCGCTTGGTCCGGTAACGGGTCGAGCGGCCCGAGTCTCGAGCGCAAGATTTCGCCGATGCCTCCGCCTTTATGCGTGAGCAACGTGTGTACGAGGCTGCGTGGAAGGTTCGCCGGGGCCACGGGAAGACGGAAGTCGATGGAAAGGCCGATCAAGGGCGCATACATTCGGTAGTCGGGCCATCCGCGTCGCTGCCAGTCAACGGCGGCGGCGAACCTGCCCGCCGTCGTACGCCGGTTTTTCAGGGTAGCGTCGATCGCGGGTTGCTGGTCGGCATCGAGCATCTCCATGACAAGCGCGGGTCTCCGTCCCGCCCGGATGAGCCGGCGCAGGATCCACGCTTGCAGTCGATGGTGGTCCGGATTGTCGTGCTGTTCACCGAGAAGGACGTAATCGACCCCGGCGAGCTGCGCGATGAGGTAGTCCGGAGTAACGAGTTCGGGGCCGCTGAGTTTGCCGGATAGTGAGCTTGTCGAATCGGGGGGTTGAGTGATTCGGTAGATCTTGCCGGTCAAGGGATGTCGGCGATGCAAAGGTGCTTGCCAGTTCGCCGCCGGTCCGCTCGCACAAGCCGCGGCGGAAGCCAAGATGCCGAAGGCAACAATGCCGAATGCAAGGCGGCGTCGGCGGCGACGTCTTCGCGGCCTACCGTCGTCGCGAGGCTGGGTGTCGTCGCCAGCCGGCGCGCCGTCGGTTCGCACGAGGCTCAGGGCCGAAAGGCGAGCTTGAGTGAGGCGCGTGTGTAGTCGCGGTTGAGGCGTGCGATGTGGCGCGTTCCGATCTCTTTCGGGCACACGGCTTCACACTCGCCTTCGTTCGAACAGGCGCCGAAACCTTCGGCTTCCATCGTATCGACCATCCGCAACGCCCTACGATCACGCTCGGCCTGCCCCTGAGGAAGGAGCCCGAGGTGTTCGAGTTTGGCGCCGACGAACAGTACTGCGGAGGCGTTTTTGCACGCGGCCACGCAAGCACCGCAGCCGATACACGCAGCTGCGTCGAACGCGCGGTCGGCAATCGCTTTCGGTATCGGCACTTCGTTGGCCTCGGGCGCCGATCCGGAATCGACCGTGATGTAACCGCCCGCCGCCATGATCCTGTCGAAGGCGGAGCGGTCGACGACCAAGTCTTTGATGACGGGAAAACTTTTCGCTCTCCACGGCTCGATGGTAATAGTGTCGTCGTTATGAAAATGCCGCATGAATAATTGGCAAACGGTGGTTCCCGGCTCCGGTCCGTGCGGGACGCCGTTGATCACCATGCCGCACGATCCGCAAATTCCTTCTCGGCAATCAAAGTCGAAAGTGATCGGGTCTCCTCCCTCGAGAATAATCTTGTCGTTGACCAAGTCGAGCATCTCCAGGAACGAAGTGTCATGCGAGATCCCCTCGATGGTATACTCGACCAGCTTGCCGGGAGTGTTCCGATCGGGTTGGCGCCAAACGCGCAGGTGGAAGGTCATCTCATTCATTGCCGTCTCCGTCACTTGTAGCTCCTAGTCTTGACCTCGAGATTTTCGAACGTCAGCGGTTCCTTGTGCAGCTTCGGTTCGCGGCCGTCACCGTCGACCTCCCAGCCGGCAACATACGAAAAATGTTCATCGTCGCGCTTCGCCTCGCCTTCTTCGGTTTGGTACTCCTCACGGAAATGCCCCCCACAGGATTCCTGGCGATGCAGCGCATCGCGGATGAGCAGTTGGCCGAATTCCATATAGTCGGCGACCCGTAAGCCGAACTCGAGCTGCTTGTTCAGGTCTCGGGCGTCGCCTACGAGCTTGACGTCTTGCCAATACTCTTCTTGCAGCTTGCCGACTTTGGCCAGGGCATCGGTGAGGCCCGCCTCGTTGCGGGCCATACCGACCTGGTTCCACATGATGCCGCCGAGTTCACGGTGGAATTCGAGCACGGTCTTATTACCTTTTACATTCAGGATCGCGTCGACACGGTTCTGCACCGCGTTTTTCGCTTCCAAGAAAGCATCGTGACCGGTCGACGCCTCTCCCAACGCCGTGTTGGCCAGGTAGTTGGCGAGCGTGTAGGGGATGACGAAATAGCCGTCGCCGAGTCCTTGCATGAGTGCGCTGGCTCCCAGTCTGTTGGCGCCATGGTCCGAGAAGTTCGCTTCACCGAGGACGAACAGCCCGTCGATGTTACTCATCAGATGGTAATCGACCCACAGCCCTCCCATGGCGTAGTGTACCGCGGGATAGATACGCATGGGCTGCTCGTACGGGTTCTCTCCGGTGATCTTGCTGTACATGTCGAAGAGATTGCCGTAGCGGTCTCGGATGACGTCGGAGCCGAGTCGGTGCATGGCATCGGCGAAATCGAGATACACGGCACGGCCGGTCGCGCCGACGCCGTAGCCTTGGTCGCACACTTCCTTGGCGTTGCGTGAGGCGACGTCTCGGGGGACGAGGTTCCCGAAGGTCGGGTACTTTCGCTCCAGATAGTAGTCGCGCTCGGCCTCGGGGATGAGGTCCGCGGGACGATTGTCGCCTTTCTTCTTCGGAACCCATACGCGGCCGTCGTTTCGCAGGCTTTCGCTCATTAGCGTCAGCTTGGCCTGGTAGTCGCCGCTTACCGGTATGCAGGTCGGATGAATCTGCGTGTAACACGGATTCGCGAAGTAGGCCCCTCGCTTCGCACATCGCCAAGTAGCGGTGACATTCGAGTTGCCGGCATTGGTCGAGAGAAAATACGTATTTCCATAACCGCCGGTGCAGAGAAGCACTGCGTGCGCGGAATGCAGCTCGAGTTCTCCGTTGAGCAGGTTACGAGTCACAATTCCGCGGGCTTTGTCGTCGATGACGACCAAATCGAGCATTTCCCGTCTAGGGAACAGCGTTACTTGGCCTCGGTCGACCTGGCGCATGAGAGCGCTGTAGGCGCCGAGCAACAACTGTTGTCCCGTCTGTCCGCGAGAATAGAAGGTTCTCGACACCTGTGCGCCGCCGAAGCTGCGATTGTCGAGCAGCCCGCCGTATTCGCGCGCAAAGGGCACCCCCTGCGCCGTTGCTTGATCGATGATGTTGTTGCTGATCTCGGCGAGGCGGTAAACATTGGCTTCTCGCGAGCGATAGTCGCCTCCCTTGATGGTATCGTAGAACAGCCGATAGACGGAGTCGCCGTCGTTCTTGTAGTTTTTGGCCGCGTTGATGCCGCCTTGTGCGGCGATCGAATGTGACCGGCGCGGACTGTCGAGAATGGTGAACGCTTTTACCATGTAGCCCATTTCGCCCAGGCTGGCCGCAGCCGAAGCGCCGGAAAGGCCCGTACCGACGACGATGATGTCGTGTTTTCGCCTGTTGCTGGGGTTCACCAACGACATGTGGCTCTTGTGGTCGCTCCATTTGTCGGCGATGGGTCCGCCGGGGACGTGTCCGTCGAGATTCACAGTTTGTCTCCGATCATGTAGATGAGCACGGGAATCAGGGTAAAACCGGTCGCGATGACAACGGCCAGTATCTGTCCGAATAGCCGCACTCCTTTACGGTAGCTCAGGCCGAGGGTTTCGAATCCGCTGGCGAAACCGTGCCAAAGGTGGAAGCCGATTACGATCATGGCCGCAACGTACCAGATCACCCAGGCCGGGTTCTGAAAGGTTTCCATCACCAAGCGATGGAGGTCGCGCACGCCCGGATGTGCCAACGAGTCGTAGTGCGGCCCGTATTTGAAGGTCCAGATGTGCAACGGAACAAAGGCCAAGACGATCAATCCACTGAAAATCATTGTCGTGGACGCTAGGCTTTTGCGGCTGGCGTGGCCGGCCGGTTCCTTTTTCTGATAGGCCTCGGGACGTGCGGCACGGTTTTTCAACGTCACGAGGATTCCGTTGACCAGGTGGCTTACGAAAAAGAGCAGCAAGAGTAGCTCGGCGACCACGATCAAGGGGTTGGACACCAACGTGTCGCTGTAGTGATTGAAGGTCTCAGCTCCGGCAAAGATGAGTAGATTGCCGCTCAAGTGAGTGATCAGGAATCCGACCAGGAGCAGGCCGGTTACGGCCATGGTGATTTTTCTGCCTACCGACGATGTGAGAAATCGCAACAACGGTTCCACGATTTGGACTTAACCTCCCTGATCCGTGGGGTCCGTACGTTGTCTACGGGACCGAGCACGAATCGACACACTCTATACATTGCAGCGACAGCCGGCGAAGCAAAGCGGCGGCCATCGAAGATTCACGGCGTTAAAATAACGTATAAGAGAACGTCAATTTCCGCCGACCCTGCTACTTTCCGCCGACCCTGCTACCGGCTGCCGCCCGTGAGGCCGGTTCGCTGTCGGTGCGTTGCTTGTTGTAGGTAATCGAGTTCGGCACGCGTGAAACCGGCTCGACGACGGTGTTCAAGCGACAACGGCCCCTTGAGCGATCCTCCCATGTGGGTCTGCAGGAGGTTTCGGAACGTCGCTTCGGGCTCGAGCCCGCGTTGCCGGCAGGTGAAGCGAAACCAAAACGACCCCGCCGCTACGTGCCCAACCTCTTCTTCGAGGATGATTTCCATCACGTGGGCCGTCGTCTCGTCTCCGACTCGGCGAACCCGGCGGATCATTGCCGGCGTGACATCCAGCCCCCTGGCTTCCAGAACGCGGGGGACCATCGCCATACGTTCGGTTATATCGCCGGCGGTTTTCGCCGCCATTTCCCACAGCCCGTTGTGTGCGGGCAAATCGCCGTAGGCAAGACCGAGATCATCGAGGCGGGCTGCGAGCAAGCCGAAATGGCGGGCTTCCTCGCCGGCGATACGTACCCAGTCGTCGTAGAAGGCCCTCGGGAGGCCGCGGAACCGGATTACGCAGTCCCACGCGAGATTGATCGCATTGTACTCGATGTGGGCGACGGCGTGCAGCAGTGCT
>Ga0114931_10003719_pt1 | contig 19231 bp, 14 predicted proteins | sample 2SBtaG_FD_89579 | JGI IMG/M metagenome (GOLD analysis project Ga0114931, IMG submission 89579) | Deep subsurface microbial communities from Kolumbo volcano to uncover new lineages of life (NeLLi) - 2SBTROV14_V59a metaG | ecosystem: Environmental > Aquatic > Marine > Volcanic | place: Kolumbo...
CCGATATCTTCGCCGCCGCCTGCAAGCGCAACAAGGTCTGGGGCGTGTTCTCCCTGACCGGCGAGCGCCACGAGGACCATCCCAACAAGGCGCCCTACAACACCCTCATCCTCATGAACGACGAGGGCGAGATCGTGCAGAAGTATCGCAAGATCATGCCCTGGGTACCGATCGAGGGCTGGTATCCCGGCAACTGCACCTATGTCAGCGACGGCCCCAAGGGGCTCAAGGTCAGCTTGATCATCTGCGACGACGGCAACTTCCCCGAAATCTGGCGCGATTGCGCCATGCGCGGCGCCGAACTGATCGTCCGCTGCCAGGGCTACATGTACCCGGCCAAGGAGCAGCAGGTGATCATCTCCAAGGCGATGGCCTGGACCAATAACGTCTACGTCGCGGTCGCCAACGCCGCCGGCTTCGATGGCGTCTATTCCTACTTCGGCCACTCGGCGATCATCGGCTTCGACGGCCGTACCCTCGGCGAATGCGGCGAGGAGGAGAACGGCATCCAATACGCCCAGCTCTCGGTCTCCCTGATCCGCGACGCGCGCCGCAACATGCAGTCGCAAAACCACTTGTTCAAGCTGCTGCACCGCGGCTACACGGGTAAGATCAACTCGCGAGAGGGGGTCGTCGGCGAGGCCGTCTGTCCGTTCGATTTCTACAAGAAATGGATCGCCGATCCCGAGGGCACCCGCGAAATGGTCGAGGCGATGACCCGCGAGACCGTCGGCACCGATGAATGCCCGATCGAGGGAATTCCCAACCAGAAGGCCGCCGAGCATCGTTGAGCCCGGCGCTTCCACCCGGGGCGGGGCATCGTCGTTGTCGTTCGCGCGGTCGATCGCGCGAGCGGTGGCGACGGGGTCCCGCCCGACACCCGTTGAGTGAGATATCGACATGACACGGCCCGCGCCGATGGACCTGGATGCCTACCGGATCGACGTCGAGCCCTATTACCGGGTGGTCGGCAACGAGGACGCCCTGTTCGAGGCGGCCCACGCCGAGCGCATGCCGATGATGCTGAAGGGGCCGACCGGCTGTGGCAAGACCCGCTTCGTCGAATGTCTCGCCTGGAAACTGGGCAAGCCCCTGATCACCGTCACCTGCCACGAGGACATGACGGCGTCCGACCTGGTCGGGCGCTATCTGCTCGACGCCCAGGGGACGGTCTGGCACGACGGCCCGCTCACCCTCGCGGTCCGTTTCGGCGCGATCTGCTATCTCGACGAGATCGTCGAGGCGCGTCAGGACACCACCGTGGTCATCCATGCCCTCACCGACGAGCGCCGCATCCTGCCGCTCGAGAAGAAGAACGAGGTCGTCCGCGCGCATCCCGACTTCCACCTCGTGATCTCGTATAACCCGGGCTATCAAAGCGTTCTCAAGGACCTCAAGGAATCGACCAAGCAACGCTTCGGGGCGATCGAGTTCGGCTATCCCGCCGCCGACCTCGAAAGCGAGATCGTCGCCCATGAATCGGGCGTCGACCGACAGGTGGCGACGATCCTCGTCGCCATCGCCAAGCGCTCGCGCAACCTCAAGGGTCACGGCCTCGACGAGGGGGCATCGACGCGCATGCTGGTCCACGCGGCCCAGCTTCACTCGCGCGGGATATCGCTGGCCGATGCCTGCCAGGTCGCGATCGTCTTGCCGATTACCGACGATCCCGACATGCGCGACGCGTTGACGGCGGCGATCGCCGCCTGCGTCCCCGCCTAGGCGGATGGCGATCCAGAGCATGATTTCCGTTGATCGAGCCGGCGTATCTTGCGTCCCCGCTCCGCACCCCCACCCAACCCTCCCCCATCGAGGGGGAGGGCTTTTCACCCGGGAGTCGCCCCAATACTCCCCCTCCCTTGGCGGGAGGGGGCAGGGGCAGGGGGCGGCTCCGACTGAACGCATCATGCGCTAGGCTCCTCGGATCATGGATACGGCGGAGCCCCGGCCTTTCTCGCGCGCGACTTCCCGCGACGGGTCGGCCGCGTTGGGCGAAGGCGAGGGCCTCGCCGCCCGCCGCGCCTTTCCCGGCGATCTGTTCCGCCGTTGGCTGGCCGCGCGCCAAAGGCTCGCCGACGCCGGTTTCGGCGCGGCCACGGTCATGGCCTATGGCCGTCACGCGCCCGCCATCGCCGAGGCCGTCGGCCCGTTGATCGCGATCGATCTCGCCGACGCGGTATCGATCGTCGCCGCGCGGTCCGTGCGTCAGGCCGCCGAGCGGCTGCCCGGCGCCGCGCTCGAGGCGGCCCGGTGGCTCGGCGACGCCCAACGCCTGCGCGCCTGGCTCGACGGGATCGAGCGGCTCGCGGGGTTGGCGCCGGAATCGGTCGCCGCGGTTCTCGACCGGACGAGGCGGCTGCTCGGCGAACTCGACCTGGCGCGGTTCGAGGTCTGGACGCTGACCGGCATCCGCCTCGCGGGGGGCGACCCCGCGCGCCGGCTGCGCTTCTTCACCTTCGCCGACCCGGAAGCCGAACGCTGGCTGCGGCGCGAGGCCGGCGAGATCGTCTTCGCCGACATGGAGCGCCGCCTCAAGGCCTATCTCATCGCCCTTTGGCGTTTGCGCGCGCCCATTCGCGAGCCGCCGCCGGACGCCGATGCGCGGGCTTGGCGGCGGGCGAGCTTCGATCATGGCCTGATCCGCCTGCCGCCGAGCTTCGCCGGCTATTCTGGCCCCCGGGCGGAAGGGATTTTTCGCGCTTGCCTCGCCCATATCGGCGCGCATGTCATGCATGGCGGCGAAAAATTCCCCGTACGCGACCTCAAGCCGATACAGATCGCGACCATCTCGCTGATCGAGGATGCCCGGGTCGAACATCTCGCGATGCGGGATTTCCCGGGTCTGCGGCGGGTCTGGCAACCGTTTCACGTCGCCCGCGCCACGTCCGCGCTGATCGCGCCGGGCCTGTTCGCCCGCCTGTCGCGGGCGCTGATCGACCCCGATTTCGAGGATTCCAACGGCTGGGTTCGCAAGGGACGAGATCTGTTTTTCGCCGCCGCCGGCGACTGGGAGAACCCCGGGTTGAGCCGCGAGATCGGCGGGCTTCTCGGCAACGATCTCGGGCAGCTTCGGATACAGTTCAATTTTCGCACCTATCTGGTCGAGCCGCCCTATCGCGACGACAATGGCGGCCTGTGGGATTTCGGCGATCCGGACACGGCGGACCCGGCGGACGCGGAGCTGTTGTTCGAATCCGTGCGGATCGAGCGCCGCGACCGGGACGACGACCAACCCCCCGACCGCGAGCGCCCGGACGACGACCCGGGCGAGCGGGAGAGCGCGCGCCGCGCCCGCCCTTCGCGCGCGGTCGCGGCGGACGAGGGCATCCCGGTCGCGCGCTACCCCGAATACGACTATGTGACCGGGCGCGAGCGGGGGGACTGGACGACGATCAACGAGTATCGGCCGAAACCCGGTCCCGCGCGCCTGATCGACCGCGTCCTGGAGGACCACCCCGATATCGTGACCCGGATCACGAGGCTGATCCGCGCCGCCCGCGTCGGCCGGCCGGATCGCCTCAAGCGGCAGCCCGAGGGCGACGCGCTGGACATCGACGCCGCCATCGCCGCCGCCGTGAGTTGGCGGGTCGGCGAACTGCCCGACCCCTGGGTCCATACCGCCTCGAAGCACCGCCATCGCGACCTTTCGGTGCTGGTGCTTCTCGATATATCGCAATCGACCGAGGATCGGCTGCGCGGAACCCGGACGACGGTGCTCGACATCGAGCGCCAAGCGACGGCGCTGCTCGCCCACGCCATGAACGGCCTCGGCGACGATTTCGCCATCGCGGCCTTCCGCTCGAACCGTCGCGAGGACGTGCATTACTACCGGATCAAGGACTTCGACGCGCCCTACGACTCCCTCGCGCGCTCGGCGCTGGCGGGGCTCGAGGGCGGGCTTTCGACCCGGATGGGGGCGGCGATCCGTCACGCGGGCAGCGATCTTCGCCGCCGGCCGGCCCATCGCCGATTGCTTCTGATCATCACCGACGGCGAGCCCTCCGATATCGATGTCAGCGACCGGAAGTATCTGGTCGAGGACGCGCGCAAGGCCGTAATCGGGCTCGCGAACGCGGGCCTGGATACCTTTTGCGTCGGGCTCGATTCGGGCGGCGACAGCTATCTCACGCGGATATTCGGTCGCCGCAACGTGGTCCAGATCGACCGCTTGGAACGGTTGCCCGAACGCCTGCCGCTGCTCTACTTCCGCCTCACCGCGTGACGAAGCGGGCGATGGGGCTCCAGGATTTTCGAAAATACGTCTGCGAGTTCATCGGCACCTTCTCGCTGGTCTTCTTCGCCGCTGGCGCGGTCATGGTCGGCGCCGCCACCGGCGATCTCGGGGCGATCGGCGCCGGGCTGATTTCGGGGCTGGTCATCACCATCGTGATTTACGCCTTCGGCGCGGTGTCGGGCGCGCATGTCAATCCCGCGCTGTCGCTCGCGGCGGTCTATCTCGGCAAGCTCGAAAAGAGGCTGTTGCTCGGCTACGTCGTGGCCCAGACCGTCGGCTCGGGGGCGGCGGGGCTGGTGCTTCTTTGGGCGATCGGGCGTCAAGGCGACATGGGCGCCAATCTGCCCAACGCGGCGCTCGGCGTGACCCCGCTGACGGCGCTCGCGATCGAATTCTTCCTGTCCTTTCTCCTCATGTGGGTGATCTGCGGGACCGCCTATCACGCCGCCGCGAACAGCGCCTTCGCCGGCGTCGCCATCGGCGCGACCGTCGGGGTCGAGGTCATGCTCATGGGACCCTACGCCGGCGCGGCCATGAACCCGGCACGGGCCTTCGGCCCCTATCTCGCGCTCGGCGATTTCACCCATTTCTGGATCTATGTCGTCGGTCCCGTCTTCGGCATGCTGGCCGGGGCCGCGACATACCGGTTCACGCACGCCCCGGCGGCGGGCGACGAAACCGGCGGCGGCGGCGGGACGGGCGATGATCGCTAGCCGCGCGCCGAACCCGACCCTGCTGCGCCTGACGCCCTTGGTGTTCGTGGCGTTGTGGAGCTCGGCCTTCGTCGCCACCCGCGCCGGTCTCGCCGGGGTCTCGCCGCTCGCCTTCCTGACCGCCCGCTTCGCGCTCGCCGCCCTGGTTCTGGTGGCGCTCGCCGCCGTCTTGCGCAGCGATTGGGCCGCGCTTTCGGGGGTCTGGCCGCATCTCGTCGTTAGCGGCGTTCTCATCAACGCGCTCTACCTTTCAGGCGCCTATATCGCGCTCGATCACATCGACGCGGCGACCATGGCGCTGGTCGGGACGCTGCATCCGCTGGTGACCGCCGTCCTGGCACGCTTCATGCTCGGCGAGCGCTTGCGTCCCATGCAGAAGCTCGGCTTCGCGCTCGGCATCGGCGGCGTGGTCTTGGTGGTCGGCCCGCGGGCGAGCGCGCCGGGCGACCTGTGGGGCGTGCTGGCCGGGTTTCTCGGCGTCTGTTCGCTCGCCCTCGGCACCGTCCATTACCGGAAGTATTGCCGGGGCGTGCCCTTGCGCCTCGCCAACACGGTCCAACTGGCCACGGCGGCCGCGACCTGCGCCGTGCTGACCCTCGCCGCCGAGGACGTGGTCTGGACCTGGACTGGCGCGACGCTCGCGAGCCTGCTCTATCTGGCGCTGGCCGTCTCCTTGGGCGCGCCGGTGCTGCTCATGCTCATGCTGCGCCACGGCGAGGCCGGCAAGGTGGCGAGCAATTTCTATCTGACGCCGGGGATCACGGCGGCGATGGGCTGGGCCTTTCTCGGCGAGGCGCTCGGCCCGATAGCCCTGGCCGGGATCGCCGTGGCCAGCCTCGGCGTCTGGCTGGCGCAGCGCGATGGCCGGGACCGCGCGCGATAATCGGTGGACCGCGACGCGACTTCACCCTAAGATTTTTGTTGGCCGGCCGACATCTCGCGCCGGTCACGCATCAGAGGGCCGACCGGCGGCGGCGGATGCGCCGCGCGATACGGCGGCCCCTCGCGGGGGAGCAATGACGCTCCCCGTTTCGACAGGCACCGAGGCTTTTCAGGCATTTACGCGCGACGCTTCCGCGACGGCGTCGATCCGTCGCGACCGCGCGATCGACAGGAGGCAAGCATGACACTACGGCGGCCATCCACGGAAGATTTACTGGATATCAGCGATCGTCATCATCTCCGGCTCACGGAAGCCGAGCTCGAGGTCTACATGGCCTTGATCCCGGCGGTCCTGGACGGATACGACGAACTCGACCAATACCCCGATCCGATCCGCGACGTGATCCCGGCGGTGCGCATCCCCGGACCGCGCCCCGAACCGTCGGAGGACCCGCTGAACGCCATTGTGCGCTGGTGCGACGTCAAGGCGACCGGGGCGGCGCGCGGCGCGCTCGCCGGCAAGCGCATCGGCATCAAGGACACGATCTGCATTGCCGGGATTCCGACGACCTGCGCCTCGCGGCTGCTCTATGACTACGTGCCCGATATCGACGCGACGGTCGTATCCCGAATTCTCAAGGCCGGCGGCCATATCGTCGCGGTTCTCAATACCGACGACTTCGCTTTTTCGGGCGCCGGTCATACCAGCACCTATGGGACCAGCCGAAACCCGGTCGATCCGACCCACGCGCCGGGCGGCTCGTCCTGCGGCGCCACGATCGCGACCGCGACCGGGATGGTCGATATCGCGCTCGGCGGCGATCAGGGGGGCTCGATCCGCATTCCCGCGGCCTGGTCGGGGATCGTCGGCCTGAAGCCCAGCCACGGGCTGGTGTCCTATACGGGCATCGTCGGCTTCGACCAGACCATCGACCACGTCGGCCCGATGGCCAAGACCGTGGAAGACGTGGCCCTTCTCTTGAAGGTGATCGCCGGGCGCGACGATACCGCCCTCGACCCGCGCCAGCCGGACAGCTTGCGGGTGCCGAACTATCCGGCGGCGTTGACCGGCGACGTGAAGGGCCTGCGCATCGCCCTCGTCCGCGAGGGCTTCAATACCCCTGAATCGCTTCCCGAGGTCGACGCCGCGGTGCGCGAGGCGGCCAGGGTGCTGGAAAAGCTGGGCGCCGTGGTCAGCGAAATCTCGGTGCCCGAGCATAGCAAGACCGTTCCCATTTGGAATTGCGTCGCTATCGAGGGCGGGATCGACAGCTTCTATCACGGCCACGCCGCCTATCAGAACAAGGGCTGGTACAATACCCGGCTGATGTCGGCGATGGGCCGGGCGATCAAGACCCATGGCTGCGACTTCTCGCCGACCGCCAAGCTCGGCGTCCTTTTGGGCCATTACATGCGCGAGACCTACGACGGCGTGTTCTATGGCCGGGCGCAGAACCTGTCGCGGCGATTGACGGCGGCCTATGACCGGGTGTTCGCCGAACATGATCTGGTGCTCATGCCGACCACGCCGCAGACCGCGCACGAAATGCCGCCCTCGCCTGAGGAGAACCGGACCGAGCATATCGTTCAGGCGCTGAACATGGTTCGGAACACGGCCGCCTTCGACCTGACAGGCCATCCCTCGATCAGCGTGCCGTGCCGAGGCGCCGCGGGGCTGCCCGTCGGGCTCATGCTGACCGCCGCCCACTTCGCCGAGCCAACGGTGCTGCGCGCGGCGCATGCTTATATGACGGCCTAGGAAATGGCCCCGGACAGGCCGATCGCATCACGTCCAAATAGGCATCATCGCGGCTTGCGGTGGATGATGCCGAGCGCGCCGCCGACATCGGTGAGTGCTCGGGCGCGTCGAGCAGGTGGCTGAACCGGCGAAAAGAGTAAGGCCCGCGCCGCGCGGCGACGCGGGCCTTGCAGTTGTTGGCGCGTGGCGCCGCCTAGAAGCCGGCCTTGATCTCGTTCCAATCGCGCTCGATCTTGGTTTTGATCGCCGGGCCGACGGGCGGAACGAAGACGCCCTGTTTGAGGACCGCCAACGGGTCCTTCGACAGACCGCGCGCCACCAGCGCCTCCTCGTCGACTTCGTCGAACGCCTTCATGTTCGAGTGGCCAATACCATCCTCGGTGATCAGGTAGATGCCGGGTTGAACACCGATCATGTCGTCGATCAAGTCATGCGCCTTGTCGTAATGGGGCGCGCCGCTGGCCAACATCAACCCGCAGACCCAGGTAAGCGCGCCTTCCTTCGGGCTCATGAAACGCACCGGAAGTCCCTGTTTGGTGAGATCGAGCGGCGAAGTGTTCCAGGTCATGGCGGCAACGACCACGCCCGAAGCCAGGGACTGCTCCACCTGGGTCATGTCGTTTTGATAGAAGCGCAACAACGGCCGCTGCTTCACGAGCAGGGCGCGCACCTTGGCGATGTCCGCGTCGGTGACGTTGTTGACGTCGACACCGGCATAGATCGCGGCGCACCACCAAGCGTCTTCCGCCGCGTCCATCATCCCCAGCCTGCCTTTGTAGCGCTCGTCCCACAGCAGCGCCCAGGAATCCTCTTTGACGTCGACGAGATCGGTGCGGTAGGTGATCGAGGTCTGACCCCAGTCGAACGGCACGAACCACTGCTCGCCGTTGAACTGGGTGCCCTTGATCGTCTTTAGATATGGGAATACGTCCCGCCAGTTGGACAACCGCGATGTGTCGATCGCCTGAATGATCCCGGCGTCGCGCCAACGGTTGATGTCGGTATAGCAGGGATGGGTGACGTCGACCTGGTAGCCGGCGCGTATCTTGGTGAACGCTTCCGCGACGTCGGCGAACAACGGGGTCTCGGGCCCCTGGCCATACTTCTCGATATACGCCGGAAAAAGCTCGGGAACGTCGTATCCCGACTAGGTGAAGTAAATCGCCTGCTCCTCCTCCGCCTTTACGCCCCTCGGCATCAACGTCATGGTGACCGCGGTCAGGCCGACCGAGGCCAACGCCTTGTTCATCTCGCGGCGGGTCAGCGTACCGGCGGCAATCTTGTCCTTGAATTCGCTGTTTTCCATGGTTCCTCTCCTTGCCTATCGCGTCCCCCGCGTCCGGCAAACGACGTCGCCCCCCGCTTGCCATCTTCCGGCACGTTCGACACTGGCGATGGGCGATGGGCCATGAGCGAGAGCTGGAGGTGAAGTCCGATAATGCATGGTCGGAAGACATTTCAACGATATCGACCCGGCTCCCATTTCACTGTCGACTTGGCGGACGCTCAAATCTAGACGCTCGTTGTCCGATCGATCGCGAGTTGATACTATCTGACTGATCAGCCAGTTTCAATTCGTCGGCGGTGGCGGCGAATATCAAATGTCGGAGCACATGGATAGCGTACGCAAAACAACGGATAAACGCCGGATAAGGGGCGAGGAGAGCAGAAAGGCCATCATCGAAGGGGCGATCGATTGCATCGCGAGCCGGGGATTGCGCGGAACGACACTGGAGACGGTGGCGGAACGGGCGAAGGTCTCGCGGGCGCTGGTCGCCTTTCACTTCAAGACAAAGAACCGGTTGCTCATCGGCGTGCTCAACTACCTCGGAAGGCAGTTCAGCGCGGGTTGGGATGCCATCCTCGCGGCGGAATGCGGCTCGGCCAGCGAAAGGCTCATGAGGTTGCTCGAATTCGATGTGCGGTTCGTCAGCGACTATCCGCACTACGTGTCGGTTTGGCACGCGTTCTGGGGCGAGGCGAAGGGCAGCACCCTCTATCGGGAGGTGAGTTCGCCCAGGGACCAACGCTACATGAAGGACGTGCGAACGCTGTTTCAGGCCCTGGCCGACGAGGACGATAACGACGACATCGACCTGGCCGCGCTGATCACGGGCGTCGAGGCGATGCTGTTCGGCTTCTGGCTGGACGGTCACCTCAATCCCGGCACGGATCGATCCGCCGTCTCGATACGCGCCTTGCGCGGCTATCTGAGCGCCTTGTTCCCAAAACACTTCGCGGTCAACGACGGCGACAAATCGTGACCGCGAATTCCCGTTACGACGTGCTGTTCGAGCCGGTGCGGATCGGCCCGGTCACGGCCAAGAACCGGTTCTATCAGGTGCCCCATTGCACGGGGATGGGATGGCTGCGGCCGCGCATGGTCGCGGCGCTTCGCGGCATGAAAGCCGAGGGCGGCTGGGGCGTGGTTTGCACAGAATACTGCTCGATCCACCCCTCATCCGACGACCAACCGTACCCGTCCGCGAGCCTGTGGGACGAGACCGACATCAAAGCCAACGCGCTGATGACCGAACGGGTGCACGAGCACGGCGCGCTGGCCGGCGTGGAACTTTGGTTCGGCGGTAGCCGCACCGCCAATTCACTCACCCGCGAGGTTTCGATGGACGTCGCCAGCGTGCCCAACCTGGTCGGCGATCCATACCAGACGCGGGCGATGGACAAGCAGGACATTCGGACCCTGCGAAAGTGGCACCGGGACGCCGCCTCGCGGGCCAAGACCGCCGGGTTCGACATCGTCTATGTCTATGCGACGCACGGCTATCTGCTGTCGAATTTTCTGTCGCCGGTAAACAATACCCGGATCGATGAATACGGGGGCAGTCTCGAGAACCGGGTCCGTCTCGTCCGCGAGATCATCGCCGATACCAAGGAAGCGGTTGGCGATAGCTGCGCGGTAGCCGTCCGCTTCTCGGCCGACGAAGGCGGCGGCGCGGACGGCGCCCCCGCGCCTTCGGACCGTCGCGAGATGTTCGAGATACTCGCCGAGCTGCCCGATCTCTGGGATATCAACATCGCCGACTATTCCTACGAAATGGGGACTTCCCGCTTCGTCAAGGAAGGCGCGCTCGAACCCTATATGGCGTTCGTCAAGTCGGTGACGTCCAAACCCGTGGTGACGGTCGGCCGCTTCACCTCGCCCGATACCATGGTTTCGCAGGTCAAGCGCGGGATCGTCGACTTTATCGGCGCGGCGAGACCCTCCATCGCCGATCCGTTTCTGCCCAGGAAGATCGCCGAAGGACGGATCGAGGATATCCGCGAGTGCATCGGCTGCAATATCTGCTATGCGGGCGACGGCAAGGGCGTGCCCATCCGCTGTACCCAGAACCCGACCATGGGCGAGGAGTGGCGTCGCGGCTGGCATCCCGAGATCATCGCGGCCAAGGGCTCGGATGCCCGCGTCCTGATCGTCGGCGCCGGCCCGGCCGGGCTCGAGGCGGCGCGCGCCTTGGGCCAGCGCGGCTATGGCGTCGTGCTCGCCGAGGCACGCCGCGAACTCGGCGGCCGCGTTATGGCCGAGTGCCGCTTGCCTGGTCTCAGCGAGTGGTCGCGCGTCCGCGACTATCGGGTTCAGCAGATCGCCGCCATGGCCAACGTCGAAATTTATCGGGAGAGCGAGCTCGGCGCCGATGACGTGCTCGCGGTGGCGGCCGATCACGTGGTCATCGCCACCGGCGCAACGTGGCGGCGAGACGGATTCGGTCGCTTCCATCCGGCGGGAATGACCGATCCAGGGCCGGCTGAGCACATCTACACCCCCGATGACATCATGGCCGGGCGATTGCCCGAGGGTCGGGTGGTCGTGTTCGACGACGACCATTACTACATGGGCGCCGTCGTCGCCGAGCGGCTCGCCACCGAGGGAGTGTCGGTGATTTTCGTGACGCCCGGGACCATGGTCGCGGCTTGGAGTACCTATACGGCCGAACAGGTCCGCACCCAGAAACGGCTCATCGAGCTCGGGGTCGAGATCGTCTCGACGTACGGGCTTTCTGCTTTCGATGGCGGCGAGGCGGAATTGGCCTGCGTCCTTACTGGACGCCGTCGGCGGGTCGCGGCGGAGGCGGTCGTCATGGTCACGGCCCGACGGCCCAACGATGGCCTCTACAGGGAGCTCTCCGAGAAGGCGGTGGCGGCGGCTGGGGGCGCGCCCCGAACACTGCGCCGGATCGGCGACGCTGAGGCCCCGGCAATCATCGCCGCCGCGGTCTATGCCGGGCATCGCTATGCCCGCGAACTCGATGCACCCGAGGACGCTCGTCTCCGGGTGCCGCGCGACCGCCAGTTCGAGGACACTCCGGAGACGAGCGGCGGGCGGTAATACGCATGGCGCGGGACGAACGGCACTACCGGGACCCGCTCACAATCTCGGCGTCCACTTTCCGTCCGATATGGTGGGACGCTGGCGGTCGTAGGCGCGGTGCCCTGATCTTGCGTCCCTTCGAGCCGCCGATCCCGCGCCGCGTCCCGCCTGTCGTCGAGCGCCTCTCCGAAGCCGCGCGCCGCGCCCCTTCGCCCGCCGCCCCGGTTGTTCCCGCCACGACGAGGGCCGCCGTCGCCCGGCAAGGACCCGGATGCGCCACCTCTCACAGCGTGTGGGGTGCCGTCACGGGCCGTCCGTCTTGGCCCCGTCGAAGGTATCGAGCAGCCGGCGGCCTTCGACGAACTGCCAGGCGAGCATCGCTGGCGCGCCGAGGGCGACGTCGCGGATACGCTTGATCAACGATATCGCGAGTGCCGTGTCCGGTCCCAGCCCAAAAAACGTCCCCAGGAGCATGTAGCCACCTTCCTGAATCCCGAGTGCTCCCGGTACCAGGAAGCCCGCTGAACGGATCGCCTGGCCGAGGCTCTCGATCACGAAGGCGGTCGCGAAGCCAACCTTGGCGTCCAGGAAGACGAGGATCAGCCACATTTCGACGACCCCCAGCAGCCACGCCACAAGATGCCATGCGGCGGTCGTGGCGATCGCCCGACGATCACGATAAATCGCCACCATCGCCTCGTGGAGGTTGGCGAGCGAGCCAAGCGCCGTCCACCCGAACCGCGCGGCGATCCGCTCCATGCGCCGGCCGACCAGCTTGAACATTCCCCGGCGTTGGGCGAGCAGAAACCCGCCGGCGGCGCCGACCACCACCGCCAGGCCGAGCACGATCGGCGCCGCCGCGCTCCCGGCGCCGCGATGAAGAAAAAGACCGACGCCGAAAGCGGTGAAGATGATCTGCGTCAGGAACTCGACGGTGAGGTCGACGATGGCCGAGGCCCCGGCAACTCCCGCCCGCGCTCCGTGGAAGGTAAGAATGCGCGCCCCCACCACGTTGCCGCCGATCTGGGCGACGGGCAGCAGGCTGTTGACAGCCTCGCGAACCAGCCGGGCCCAGAAGAAGACGAGCGCGCGTCCGCGCCATACCGGGCGTGTCGCGGCGCGCCATGCGTGCGCCGTGGCCGCCATGGGAAGTAAATAGAACGCGGTCACCGCGGCGATGCCCCAGTCGGCCGCGAGCAGCATGCGACCAAGCGTGGCCACGTCCCGATAGGCGATCAGCGTGGCGAGCAGGGCGAGCCCGGCGAGCGCCCCGAGCCCGCTACCGAGCCTGAGCGCCCGCCCGGCGCGCGACGTCATTCCGGCGGGGCGAGAGCGGCGAACGAGGTCATCTCGATGCCGCGTGTTCGCATCGTGCTGGCGACCGCGTGGTCGGTGAGCGCCCCGAGCTCGTCGTCGGCACCGGCGAGACGGGGTTCGCTGGCGCCGTTCCGCATCGGGGCGGCCGTCGGATGGCAGAAAATCTCCGAAACCCCGTCGGGAAGATGATCCAGGAAGCCGATCAGCCGGTCGCGGTTCATCGCCGTGGTGTCGTTCATGCCGAACACGTAATCGTTGCAGCCGATGCCAGCGCGCGCAAGTCGCCGTCGGTGGGCAAGGGTCAGCGGGCGCAGGCAGAGATCGTTCACCAGCCGGCGGCCAAGGCCCTCGCGCGCCGCCCGCCACGAGGCGAAGAAGGGCTCGTACGGAAGACGCACCACCCGAACCCCGTAGTCGCCCCCGATCTCGATGATCAACGCGAGCACGGTCGGGTGCAAATGCATGTGGTGATGGGCGTTGACATGGTCGAGGACCAGACCGGTTTGGCGGAAGCGCTCGAATTGGGCGCGGATCTCGGCGCCGAGCTGACGTCGCGCGGCCTTGCGAAAGAAAAACCGCGCACCCGCGCTGACCAACCGCGAGGAGAATAGACCGTCCGCCCCCACGAGGGCGGGAATTTCGGTCGCCGGCAGGGCGGGCTTCCCGTCCGCGAGCACCAGGTGCAGCCCCACCCCAAGCCCGGGCAGCGCGCGCGCGCGCCTGACCGCATCCGCCGCCGCGTCCGCCGCGACCATCAGGCTCGCGGTGTTGAGGATTCCTTCGCGGTGCGCGCGTTCCACGGCCTCGTTGACCGCCACGGCGGCGCCGAAGTCATCGCCGGTGACGATTACACGCTTCAGGACGACAGTTCCCTCGCGTTGAGAAAATGCATGAACTCGACGCCTTCGCGCAGACGGCGCTTCATCATGTCCCAGCTCTTGACCATCTCAAGCGTGATATCGGCGATTTTTTGGGGTCTGAAGTAGAAGCGCTTATAAAAAGTCGCGACGGCGTCGAACATTTCCTTTTCCGACAGGTGCGGGTAGCCGAGCGAGCTGATCTGGAAGCCCTCGCCTTGGATCAGGCCGTTGCCGCCACCGATGAGCCAGCCGTTCTCCACCGCCTGCTCGTAGAGCCGCGTGCCGGGATAGGGTGCGGCGAGAGAGACCTGGATGGTGTGCGGGTCGATCGATTTCGCGAACCGGATCGTCTCTTCGATCGTCTCCCGGGTCTCGCCGGGAAGCCCGACGATGAAGGTGCCGTGGATCGTGATGCCGAGTCGGTGACAATCTTCGGTGAAGCGGCGCGCCACCTCGACGCGCAGACCTTTCTTGATGTTGTGGAGGATTTGTTGATTCCCGCTCTCGTAGCCGACAAGCAGGAGTCGCAAGCCGTTGTCGCGCAGAACCTTCAAGGTTTCGTGCGGCACATTCGCCTTGGCGTTGCACGACCACGTGATCCCGAGCTTGCCGAGGCCGCGGGCGATTTCTTCGGCGCGCGGTCGGTCGTCGGTGAAGGTATCGTCGTCGAAGAAGAACTCCTTGACCTCCGGGAACAGCGCCTTGGCGAGGGTCATCTCTTCGATCACGTTCGCCGGGCTGCGGGTGCGGTAGACGTGGCCGCCGATGGTCTGCGGCCAGAGACAGAACGTACACCGCGACTTGCAGCCTCGCCCGGTGTAGAGCGAGAGGTAGGGATGCTTGAGATAACCGATGAAGTAGTCTTGCGGGACGAGATCGCGGCGGTAGATCGGCGATACGAACGGAAGTTTGTCCATGTCGTGCAAGGGGGCGCGGTCGCGATTGTGTATGATGCGCCCGCCCTCCCGGTAGGAGATACCGTCCACGTCCGCGAATGGACGGCCTTCGGCGACTTCCCGGATGGTGAAGTCGAACTCGTTGCGCGCGGCGAAGTCGATTACTTCGGAAGCGGCGAGCGAAGCTTCGGTGAGCACCGCGACATGCGCGCCCACCAGCCCGATCACGAGGTTCGGGTTATCGGCCTTGAGCGCGGACGCGACCGTGAGGTCGGAGAGGAACGACGGCGTGCTGGTATGAAGGACGGCGAGCTCGTAATCACGGGCCAGCACGCGGACGTCCTCGAGTGAAAGGCCGCGCGCGGGCGCATCGACCAAGCGGCTCTCGGGAACCAGCGCCGCGAGCTGGGCCAGCCACGTCGGGTACCAGAACGACCGCACTTCGCGCTTGGCCTGATATCGCGCGCCGGCGCCGCCATCGAACCCGTCGAAAGCGGGAGGATTCAGAAAAAGCGTCTTCATCATGGCGACATGCCTCTCTATCAACTCTTTGCTACCAGACGGCCATCGCGCCCGACGGAGAACGACCTCCCCCGCCACAACACGTCATTGCCGAAGAATCCCGCGACCCATACAACGAAGCTCAGCATATCGCGCACTGGCACCAGCCAGGGCGTGGGCGGCGACGTATCCCCGAGCGCCTTTCGGGTGATATAGTGCAAGGCGATGCGAAGAAATAGTGCCACCGCCACGAAGCCGATCTCGAAAATATCGCTGTCGGTCGTTATTTCGTCGAGAATGCCCGTCACGACCGCCACCGGGACCGCATACATGATGAATGAGAAGGCATAGCCGCGCGGCTGCACGGTGCGGATCGTCTTCGCCCAACGCAGCTCGTGGTGGAATAACGATTTGAGGTCGCGTTCGACAATGACGTTCTCGACAACATAGGACGAAACGTGCACGCGGTAGCCCTGTTCGCTCACCAGTCGGCCCAGCATGTAGTCGTCGGCGAGGTAGCTCGCGAGCCGCGAAAATCCCCCGATACTGTCGAGAATATCGCGGCGCACCGCCATCGTCGCTCCCAGGCAGATCTCGGCCTTCCTCACGGCGCTAGCCACGAGAACCGACGGCAGGAACCACTCGTTGATGTACATGGACGCAAGGCGGGACGACAGACCGCGCCCGGGGCGGCCCTTGTAAAGACACGTGACCAAGCCGATCCCGGTGTCCTGAAACGGTGCCACGATGCTCATCAAGTAGTTCGGCGTGACCCGCATGTCACTGTCGAGCATGACCAGAATCGCGTGCTTGGCGCGTGGATACATTTGGGCCAGATTTCTGATCTTGAGGTTTTCTTCCTGGCCTTGTTGCGCGACGACGAGCGCGATATCGCGGTCCCGAAACTCGCTCATGATTCGCCTGATCACCTCGATCGCGGGATCACTGGCCCGTTCAAGACCGAGAATCACCTGATAGTCGGGGTAGTTCTGGCGGCAGATGGAGCGGAGGTTGTCATACAGACCGGCGTCGAGCCCGGCGATCGGGATCAGGACACTGACCGGTTCGTGGCTCGTCCCGCGCGCGAGCGGCCTCCGCGCGAACTGGCCCACGCGCCACATGGCGAACAGAAGATAGATCATCGATGCGACAGTCACGCCCATGGCGACAATCAAAGCGACGTAAAGGATATCGATGAGCATGAGCGGTGCGCTGATGATTCGGGTAAACGGCGCTTGCCGATGTGGCGAGAGTCCCGCGGCCCTGGAATGGGCATCCACAAGGGGCCGCGCTGCTTCAGCCGTTACGCCAACGTAGTCGTTCCGCCGCGCAATCGCAAGACGCGCCCCGCGGGCCTCATGCGACTGGGAACCGCGCTTTGCCGCAAGTTTTTGCGCGTGCCGAAGTCGCTCGTCGATTCTTTGGGGTTACGTGTCGCGTGAGCGGGAGCGTTGCGTCGGTCGTGTCCCACGGAGCGGCGTAAGAGCGGACCCAACTTGCCGGGCCGTGGCTGCGTCGATCGATGGCCCCGCGGGGCCGAGCATAGACCCATTCGTGGCGCGGGGGCGCGGCGGATCGCCGGATGCGTTCGGGCAAGGATAAATCGCGCCGCTTTTTTCCGGATCGGAGGACCGCGCCCCCAACCCTCGCTACGGGCCAACCGCGATTACCCTTGCCAGTCGGGCGCCACGCCGGATCGCTGGATCCAATCGGGAATTCGCAAGCAGGGACCGTCGGCCCAGGTCCCATCGGGCGCCAGGCCATACTGCAGCTCCTCGCGGAAGAGCACATGCCGGGCTTGGCCCCGTGGCGTCACGAGCGCCGGGCGCCATTGCAGATGAAGCCAGATGCGCAGCAGGCGCAACGATACCGGGTCTTCGTTCACGCGAACGTCGTTCCAAAGGCGAAAAAAAGCGCCGTCTCGTGTTCGGTCGATGTCCGGGCGCCACAGATGCAAGCCGCGACTGAACTGGTCGAGGACGAATTCGGTCTCGGCCGTGAGCGGCTCGATCGGGTAGGTCAGGAAGGCGCGCCGCGCCGCGCTCGGATCACCCTTGTCCGGCCGGTTCGAGCGCAACGATCCGCGCACCCAATCATCGCCATGGAGCGCGCGCGCCGCCTCGCCGGCCGCGAGCTTTTCGCGATTGATGTCTTCGTCCGACAGCAACCGCTCGACGAACAGCATCAGGCCGCGATGCTTGTGCCGGACCATCGGCGGACGTTCGATCGCGGGATCGATTTCGAAGGCCTGGACGCGCCACTTCGCATCCAGTTCCCGCAGCCAGCCATAGTGGCCGGCATGGTGACCGACGGCGCCGGGGTCGAGCGTAATCGCGGCCATGACATGATTGAGCAGGAACAGGCGCGCGGTCGCGTTCCGCTTCTGGATGAAATCGAACCAGCCTCGGATTTGCGCGTTGGGCATTTCCCCGAACGACCAGACGTTGATCGCCAAGTCGATCGCCTGGCCGGTAATGCGATGGGCGTGCTCGGCCGGGACAAGGAGAAAATCGGCGCCCGATTGGGCGATATCGGCTTGGGCAAGGTCGGCTGGCGCACCGTCGGCCCAGACCATGCGCGCGTCCGGCAACGAACTTCGCAGGTAATGCTCGGCCGCGCGCAGGCACACCGCGAGATCGATCAGGCAGACGGTGCTGTTCGGATAGCGCAGCTTCAACAGCCGCGCGAGCCCGCCGTAGCCCGAGCCGATTTCGACGATCAGCCGTGGCGCCGGCGCGCCGGCGACCGCGAGCTGGGCATCGATGACATGCGCGTAGGTGAGCAGGCGCAGGAAATCGGCGCTGACGGGCCGACCGGCGCGGCGCAGGCGCAAATGGGCCGGCATCGCGTCGCTTTCGCGATAGGTGTCGGGGAAGTCTTCGAGCCGCGCCCCCATCTCGGCGAGGGTGTCGACCTGCCAATCGACCAAGTGTTCCAGGAACGCCCGGTCGGTGTACATCGTGAATTGCGCGAAGCCGCCTTGGCGGAGAATAGCCTCGAACGCCTGGTCATCGATCGGGCCATTGGGGGCGAGCTTTTCGAAGGCGTCGGCGACCCGTCCCCATAAGGGGCCGTAGGCGGCGACATTCGCGCCGGGGGCCACGGGCGGGGTGGCTTCCGGGGCCACCCGTGTCGGCGCGGCGCCGGGGGCTTGCGTCCGCTCCAAGAGCCGCAGCAATCGGTCGCGATCGGCCGCCGTCGTTTCGAAGGCATGTCGATAGGTCGCGAGCTCGGCCCGAAGACGCTCGATCTCGCGTTTACGCGCTTCACGGCGGAGCCTATTCTTGCCCAGGAACGGCATGGTTTCGTTAGTTCCCGCAATGCGATTTGGCGCTCCTCCATGTTCCATCCCAAGAGCGGGACGGTAAGGAGGGTTCACCTCACACGCTCTTGTATTTCTCCTGCATCGTCCGACGACCGCGCCATATCTCGATCGGTCTCACGAACAGGTAGAAGCTGGCGATACCGACGATCATTATAATTGTGAAATGGAAAGTGAATCGCAGCCAATTACCTTCCAACACAAGCATGTCGGCCAGTGTCGTCGATATTCTCAGAGCCAAAATATGAGTAATATAGATCGGATAAGCAAATTCTCCCAGAAAATTATCAATCTTCGATCTATAAGTTAAGGGCACCTCGAAGAATGAGGCGGTTGGCGTGAAGGTCGGCGGGTGGCGCGATCTCCCGGGCCACGCGTGGGGTTGGGGTCGGGGTTTTCGATTTTGTCCGGTTGCCCGTC
>Ga0114931_10003720_pt1 | contig 19230 bp, 17 predicted proteins | sample 2SBtaG_FD_89579 | JGI IMG/M metagenome (GOLD analysis project Ga0114931, IMG submission 89579) | Deep subsurface microbial communities from Kolumbo volcano to uncover new lineages of life (NeLLi) - 2SBTROV14_V59a metaG | ecosystem: Environmental > Aquatic > Marine > Volcanic | place: Kolumbo...
ATGCCGAACTTCGCGAGACAAGCTGGGCCGGAAGTTGTTCTCGACGATTCGTCGGAGAGTGAACCACCAGAGGCACTCATCTTCGGCGTGAGAGAAGGCAAGGGTTGGAACAAGCAATTGGTGCTGGCTCGAGTTGCCGCGGATCACATCGAGCAGTTTGCCCATTGGCAATTTCGCACGGAAACGGACTGGTCATCTCGGTTCGGCGACGTCGCGGCGCTGGCCAATTCGATGGTCAACGAATTCTCCGTTCACCGGCTTACGATTGGAGGCAAACGACGTTGGGTTTTAGTGCAGAGCGAACCGCTGTTTGGTACACACATTCTCATCCGCACGGCGCCCAACGCCTGGGGACCGTGGTCCTCTCCCAAGCGTGTCTATCGTGTGTCGGGGGTCGACAAGAGTCGCAACTACTTTACGTATGCCGCCAAGGGGCATACGGCGTTATCCGCCCCGGGTAAATTGTTGGTGAGCTATATCATCAACTCGCGCGACTTCGGCGAAGCGGTCGGCGATGCCAACATCTACCGCCCTCGCTTTATCAATGTCTCTCTCGACGCGCTGAACTGTGACCGCTGAACTTCGACCGCGCCGGTTGGCCTACAAGATTTCAGTCGATGTCCCACCAGTGATAGATATCGGGTACGAAGACGGTATGCACCGACGATGTCCCCCGGCCTTCCGGCGGTAGGGTGGCGATCAGCCAGCCGCCTTGCACTTGGGCCCGAAATGTCCGTGGCAATCCGCGCTGATTGGAAACCTGCTGCCAGTGAAAGCCCTCGACCACGGTACCCCGTGGCACGACCGCCGGAATGCGGTATCTCGATGTTTCTTCGGCGCGCGCTTGTGACGTGAATTGTGGCAGGTTGGTTTCGTGTTGGCCCATCGCGTGGCCTAAGTAAAACACACCCACGACCAATCCTACGGCGATCCATCTCCAAAAGCTTGAGTTTCTCATCGGGTGATTCTCCAGTGCCGTCCGACTTGTTGCTTCCCGTTGCCTCGCAATCTCCATCCTGCTTGGAGCAAGGCGCGATGACAACGAAAAAAGCCCTCCGGCAGTTGAGTGACCGGAGCGGACAGGGATTCGTCTGTAACTAAAGAGAGGAATGTGCGGGCGGTCGCCACAGCGCTGGCCGTCTATTTACACCGTTACTTGGAACCGGGAAGAGGAGACTGCAACATGAGATGTCTCGCTGTATGCGCCTATTGCGCCGTGTTGGGAATGACGACTGTTGGAGATGCCGCTGCAATTACGCGATCGGTAGAATTCAGTGGTCCCGAACAGATCCTTGGAGCGGAATTGTCCAGTTCGCTGGATGGGACCATTGAGGGCGTCGGATCCACTTTCAGCCAAGTATTTGTTCTCGACCCGAACCCTCAACCGTTTGCGACGAATCTGAATCCTAATCCCACGATGGCATCAACCCATCCGATTAGTACCGCGCCGGCGCAGTTCACTTTCGATGACACAACGGGGCAACTGCTGGACATCGACGGTTTGGAAATGAGCATACTCAGTGGGCAGGCGATTCCTTTTGCCTACGATACCGTCACGCTCGACGTTCTATTCAACGGTATGGTCATGTCCACGCTCGATGTGTCGATCATTGGTGAAATAAGATCGCTCAACTTTACCTAGGAAGCCGAGGCGTCGTTCTCTGGAAACGACTTCTCGATTCCTAAACAGATTTTGGGGCAAACAGATTTTGGGTACGGAGAAGGGGGCCCCACCTTGTTCGGTCAGACACTTCGGAGACCTTACCTTGGATGAGTCATGACAACCGCTCAGGACTCATTCGGGTAGAATCAGAAATGTAGTGAGCGCTTTCGCGCCGAGAACGCTCTTAAGTACGAGCCACGCGGCGCTTGTTGAAATCGGAAAACCGACCGACGAAAGACAGAGGCCCCTCGCCCGCTCCAGGCTCGCATGTCTGTCTTTCGCCAGTCGGGGCTCCCGTTGCGGACGAGAGTCCCCGCGGGGCGGAAAGCAATAGGACAGGGAGCTGCCCCTGGTCAGAGTCCAGGCTCGACCACCCCGCCTACCTATAAGATCATCATTCGCGCGCGAAACCGGACACGGTGGGCGTGAAATTTCAGGAATTTCTTCCATTTCCCCAAAAAGACGCCAGACACACCCCCACACACAGTGGGTTTGTATGTGTCCCGCTACACAAAGTCATTCGACGTCGTTGAAAAAACAGACCTTGGTCCCGTCGGGGTTAGACCACCGCTGGCAGGGTGTAGGGCGAGCGATAGGATTTGGTGAGCATCGCCGTCGCCTGGGGATTGTCGCGGACAGATTCCGTTTCGGGGTCGATTTCGAGTCGACCCACCGTGCGATAGGCGATCTCTCCCAGATGGATTACGCCACAGGAAAGGTGCGCGGTTTCGGGTGGAGCGGCGGTCTTTTCGCGGCTCCGCACGCAGGCCAGGAAATTGTCCATGTGTTCGACGTAGCCACGGCCCGCGTTGCCGCGAATTGCAGCGGGCACGCCGGGCCCTTTCTCTTCTTTTGGCCCCAAGTAGACCTGAAAGTAGCCCCGCCGGGAAAAGATCATATAACCCTCGGTGCCATAGAAGGCGTTGCCGCTGTCGAACCCATGCAAGCCGTACGGGGTAAACAAGCGATCCTCGTAAAGCAACACCTTATCGTCGGCGTACTGATAGGCGACCATCATATTGTCGGGGTACTCACGGTCGCCGCGAAGCTGAACCGTGCTGCCGTGGGCAGTGACTCGGATGGGCAGTGTCTCGACGCCCAGTGCCCAACGGGCCATGTCGAGATCGTGAGCGCCGTCGTCGCCGATGTCGCCGTTTCCATAGTCGCGATAGACGCGCCAGTTCACGTGAAACCGATTGACGTTGAACGCTCGCTTGGGTGCGGGGCCCAACCAGCGATCGTAATCGACCCCTGCCGGCGGGTTTGAGTCGGCCACCACCGTGCGCGTTCCACGGTCTTGAACGTTCCAGGCTTTGGCGATTTTGACTTCGCCCAAGATGCCGGAGTCGAGTATTTTTCCCGCGGCGGCGGTGACCTTGCTCGATCGCATCTGCGTACCATGTTGCACGACGCGATCATATTTTTTCGCCGCCTCGATCAACAGCCGCCCTTCTCGGAATACGTGCGAAGCGGGTTTCTCTAGATAAACGTCCTTGCCCGCGGCCAATGCCCCTAGCGCGATGGGCATGTGCCAGTGATGCGGTGTGGCAATGATCACGGCGTCGATGTCTTGATCGTCCAGTACCTTGTGGTAGTCGAACGTTTCTTGCGGCGCGAACGACTGAAAGCCCGGGAGGTGCTTCTTGATTCGGGTTCGCTGCGCGGGATCGACGTCGCACAGCGTCTGGAACACCACGGCCGATTGACGTTTGACCAAGCTGCTAACGTGATGGTTCATGATGCCGCCACAGCCGATGATGCCCAGGGCGATTTTTTCGTTTGCCGAGGCGGCGGCACGCCCGGCGGGGAGCACTGCCGCGGTGGTTGCGGCGGCGGCGGCGATGCGGCCACTGCGTGAAAGAAACTCGCGTCGCGATGTTGGGTCCGAATGGTTCACCGTGCTGGTCTCCTCGATATCATCGGAAGCATAGTCGACGGGCATTCTATCCCCTGGCAAATTGTCCCGCCAACAATCAACGGACGAATCGGGACACGAGATGGGGGGGCTATTCTTGGAAAAGCGGTCAACCAACCGGTTCGCTGTCGGGATAGGAGCCGAGAAACTCGAACCGCAGCGAGCTTTTTTCCACGGCGTTGATCGTGCGACGGATCTTGGCATCCTCGTAGTGGCCGTCGAATTCGATGAAGAACATATAGGCGCCGTTGGGCTGCGAGGGGATCGGAAACGACTCGATCCAGGACATATTCACTTTGTTGCGTTTGAACACCGACATCGCTTCAGCCAAGGCACCGGGGCGGTGTTCGATCTCGAACATGATGGCCGACTTGTCCTGGCCCGTTCGTTCGGCGCCCTGGTCGCCGATGACCGCGAAGCGGGTTAGGTTTGCCGCGTTGTCCTCGATATTCTCGGCAAGCGGCGTCAGGCCGTATTCGATGCCAGCTTGCAGGCTGGCGATTGCCGCCGCTCCTGGTTTGTCCTTGGCCAGCTTGGCCGCGGTCGAGGTGCTAGTGACTTCTATTGTACGCGCCGATGGTAGATGTTTTGAGAGCCAGTTGCGACATTGTGAAAGTGCCTGCGGCTTGCTGTAAACCTCCATGACTTCCGAGCGAGGACAACAGGCCAACAACGTATGATGGATCCGCATCTGAACTTCGCCGCAAATGCGAAGCGGCAGTCGCGTGAACATATCGAGTGTGTCGGCGACGCGGCCATCGGTTGAATTTTCCAGCGGAACGAGACCAAAGTCGGCGTGCTCTCGGTTCACCTCCTCGAATACCGTGGCAATGTTCGCCACGGGGATCAACTCGACGCTATGCCCAAAACGATGGATGGCGGCCAAGTGGCTATAGCTAAACGCCGGACCAAGATACGCGACCTTCAGGTGCGCTTCGAGCGAACGCGAGCCACTAATCAACTCACGAAACACCGCGCGAACACAACGGTCGTCGAGCGGTCCCGTATTCTTCGCGACGACCCGACCCAACACATCCTCTTCCCGGGCAGGGGCATAGATGGGACGGTCGTCCGACTCTTTGAGCCGTCCGGCTTTTAGCGCGAGTTTGGCCCGCTCATTGATGAGCTTGATAAGCTGGCCGTCGATACGATCAATCGAGCGGCGTAGCGAAGCCAATGTTGGGGTGCGCGGTGACTTGCGTTTGGGGGTCGAAGTCGGACGTGCCTTGGCCATCTGGTGATTCTCTGGCGACGAAAAGGAGCAGGCGCCTCCTCCCATGGTGAAACGAACTCTTGTACTGTCGTCGACGCAGGGTGTCAAGCAAGGGCCTGCCATTATGGCAGATCGCGATTTGATGCCCTTGTCTGTCTGCCATAAAATGGCAGCCGGATAACCCGTCCCCGATCACTTGCCGCCGGTTTCATTCCGTAAGTTTTATCCCGAAAATGGGTTGCGCGTGAATTTTTCAGCGTGAAGAGGGTGGCACACGACTTGCGTGTCTCAATGAGCATGCACACCGAAAGGCGGCCCACGGCTTTCATGTGCGTCGGACGAAACCAAGGAGCCCGAAACGGCTTAGCTAACAACAAACCGGCCCGATGTCCACGGAGAATGGCAAACGGCCTTGGAATGACAATCTTGGAATAGCGATTCGCGCGGCCCGATTTGGGGCGTATGAACGAGTACACAAGACAAGGAGCCGATCTCATGGCTGAAGGCGAAAAAATCATCGGAATCGATTTGGGAACAACCAATTCGGTCGTTGCCGTCATGGAGGGAAAAGAGGGTAAGGTTATCCCCAACGCGGAAGGAAGCCGGCTGACTTCCAGCGTGGTCGCGTATACCGACAAAGGGGAGTTTCTGGTTGGCGAACCAGCACGACGTCAGGCGGTTACCAACCCCACGCGTACGGTCTACTCGATTAAGCGGTTCATGGGCCGCCGTCACAGCGAAGTGCAGTCGGAAGAGAAGATGGTGCCATACACCATTACCGGTAAAGACGACGATTACGTGAAGGTCAAGATCGAAGACCGGGAATACACCCCGCCGGAGATCTCGTCCAAAGTGCTTCAAAAGCTGAAGGAGTCCGCCGAAGCCTACTTGGGACACAAAGTCAACAAAGCCGTGATCACGGTGCCCGCCTACTTCAACGACGCACAGCGTCAAGCAACCAAGGACGCCGGGCAAATCGCCGGGCTGGAAGTCGCGCGAATTATCAACGAACCAACCGCGGCGGCCATCGCCTATGGGTTGGATAAGAAAACCAACGAAAAGATCGTGGTCTTCGACCTGGGGGGGGGGACGTTCGACGTCTCGGTGTTGGATCTTGCCGATGGCGTATTTCAGGTTATCAGTACCCATGGCGACACGCACCTTGGTGGTGATGACTTTGACGGAATTCTCATCAACTACGTTGCCGATGAATTCAAACGTGAGCAGGGAATCGATCTGCGACAAGACGTGATGGCCTTGCAACGTCTCCAGGAGGCGTGCGAGAAGGCGAAACGCGAACTCAGTTCGGCCAGTTCGACGGATATCAACTTGCCGTTCATCACGGCCGACGCCAGCGGACCAAAACACCTGCAAACGAACATCACGCGCGCGAAGTTCGAGCAACTGGTTGACAGTCTGATCGAGCGGTGTCGGGGACCAGTGCTAAAGGCATTGGAAGACGCCAAACTCAAGCCGAGCGAAATCGACGAAGTCGTGCTCGTCGGCGGGTCGACGCGCATTCCGAAGGTCCAAGAGTTGGTGAAGGAGATCTTCGGAAAAGAGGCCCACAAGGGCGTGAACCCCGACGAAGTCGTCGCCGTGGGGGCTGCCATTCAGAGCGGTATCTTGACCCGCGAAGTGCAAGACGTGCTGCTGCTGGACGTAACGCCGTTGTCCTTGGGAATTGAAACCCTGGGCGGTGTGATGACAAAGCTCGTCGAGCGGAATACGACCATCCCCACCGAGCGGAAACAGATTTTCAGCACGGCGGAGAGCAACCAGACGGCGGTCACCGTCCGTGTGTTCCAGGGCGAACGTGAGATGGCCGAAGACAATCGCCTTCTAGGGCAGTTCAACCTGGAAGATGTTCCGCCCGCCCCGCGAGGCATACCCCGAATCGAAGTGAAGTTCGATATCGATCAAAACGGAATTCTGAACGTCTCCGCCAAGGATTTGGGAACCGGCAAGGAGCAGACGGTTCGCATCGAACAGTCCAGCGGTCTGGACGACGAGGCGATCGAGCGGATGCGAAAAGAGGCGGAAGAACACGCCGATGAAGATAAGACCAAGCGTGAACTGGCCGAGCTACGCAACCAATGCGACTCGATGTGTTTTCAACTCGAAAAATTGCTCGAAGAGAATGATGAAAAGCTGGGCGACGCCGACAAGTCGGCAGTTACTTCGGCCATCGAGCGATGCCGTGAGTCGGCCAAGGGTGACAAGGTCGAGGAAATCAAGTCGAGGCTAAATGAATTGGAACAAGCCTCCCATGGGCTGACGAAATCGCTGTACGAAGCGACCGATGCCGAGCCTGGCTCCGCGGGCGAAACGACACCACCTGGCGCGGAAGAGGCCACGGACACGACGGAGGACGACGCGATCGACGCCGAGTTCGAGGTCAAGAAAGAATAACCCCCGCCCGCGTAGTGGTTTTCCCTGGTGGGGAGATCCGAAGGCGGTCCCTGTTCGGCGACCTGAATCGCATCATGGCGTGTGCGAGAGAGGAGATTGCCGCTTTCAGCGAGATTCACCGATCGGTTGCTTGCGATACCGGTGCGCCGTTGGAGTTGTACAAACAAAGAAGGAGATGAACGATGGCGTTCCGCATGGATAAATTGACGATCAAGTCGCAAGAAGCGGTCGGTCGCGCGCAAGATATAGCCGCCGATCGAGGCAACCCACGGATCGCCGCGCTGCACCTGTTGGCGGGGCTGCTGGTCGAGAAGGAAGGTCTCGTCAAGCCGATCTTCGAGAAGATCGGCGCCAACGTGGCACAGCTCGAACAGATTGTCGACGACGAGATTGGACATCTACCACGGGTCTCCGGCGGCGCCGCGCCGCAGTTGTCCCAAGAGCTGTCCAGCGTGTTCGAGGAAGCCACCCGTGAAGCCGACGCCATGCAGGACGAATTCGTATCGATCGAATTTCTGCTGCTCGCTCTCGCCAAGGTTGACTCGCCGGCAAAACGAATTCTGAAACTCAACGCCATCGAAGAGTCACAGATCCTTGAGGCCCTGCGTGCGATTCGCGGCACCGGACGCGTGTCGGATCAGAATCCCGAAGAAAAGTTTCAGGCCTTGCAGCGGTATGGGATCGATCTGAATGCCCGGGCCAACCAGGGCAAGCTGGACCCGGTGATCGGTCGCGATCAAGAGATCCGCCGAGTGATTCAAGTGCTTTCGCGGCGAACGAAAAACAATCCCGTGTTGATCGGCGACCCGGGCGTTGGCAAGACCGCCATTGCCGAGGGATTGGCCCTTCGCATTGTCGAGGGTGAGGTTCCCGAGAGCCTCAAGGGACGGCGAGTGATCGCGTTGGATCTTGGCGCGCTGATCGCGGGCACGAAGTTTCGTGGCGAATTTGAAGAGCGACTCAAGGCCGTGCTCCGCGAGATCGAAGAAGCGCAAGGCAACGTGATCCTGTTCATCGACGAGTTGCACACGGTTGTCGGGGCAGGGCAAGCTGCAGGTGGTGCCGATGCCTCGAATCTTCTGAAGCCCGCGTTGGCGCGTGGTGAGCTACGCTGCGTGGGTGCCACGACGCTCGACGAATATCGAAAATACATTGAAAAAGATGCGGCCTTGGAGCGGCGTTTTCAGCCGGTGTTCGTCGATGAGCCGTCGATCGAGGATACGATCGCGATCCTTCGCGGTCTGAAGCCACGTTATGAGGCGCACTACCATGGCGTGAAGATCAAAGACTCGGCACTGGTAGCCGCCGCGAATCTCTCGTACCGCTACATCGCCGATCGTTTCCTGCCGGACAAAGCGATTGATTTAATGGACGAGGCGGCGAGCCGTCTGGCAATGGAGCTGGAAAGTGTTCCGACGGAGATCGACGAAGTCCAGCGACGGCTGACCCAGCTCGAACTTGCCGCGCGACAATTGGCCGAAGAAACCGAGGAGCACGCCAAACAGCGTCTCACGGAAATTGAAGAGGAAATGACCGAACTTCGCCGCAAACTAGCCGACCTTCGCGAACAATGGGAAGCGGAGAAATCGGGGGTCGGCGATACGCGCGACTTGTACGAACGGCTCCAGGCAGTGCAGTTGGACTACGATCACCTTGGGACCGAGATTAAGGAGAAACAGGCCCAAGGCTTGCCGGTCGGCGAGCAAGACTATCAGCGGCTTTACGAGTTGGATCAACAGCGCAAACAACTCACCACCCGTCTCGAAGAAGCACAACAAACTCCCGGCGATGATCAAGAGGCCCCCGCGCGCCGCTTGTTGCGGACGGAAGTTGGTCCAGAGGAGATTGCCGAAGTAGTCAGCCAGTGGACCGGAATCCCCGTGTCTCGGATGATCGAAACCGAGCGTGCGAAGCTGCTGGTGCTCGAAGATCGCATCCACCAGCGACTGGTCGGACAGGACGAAGCGGTCAGCGCGGTTGCCAACGCCGTGCGTCGTAGCCGATCGGGGTTGCAAGATCCGAACCGCCCGATCGGTTCTTTCTTGTTCCTGGGTCCCACCGGTGTGGGGAAGACCGAACTGTGCAAAGCCCTGGCCGAGATTCTCTTCGATGATGAAAACGCCATGGTTCGCATCGACATGAGCCAGTTCATGGAGCGGCATACGGTCAGCCGTCTGATTGGGGCGCCTCCTGGCTACGTCGGTTATGAAGAAGGTGGCCGGCTCACCGAGGCGGTGCGACGTCGCCCCTATTGCGTGGTGTTGCTGGACGAAATCGAAAAGGCGCACACCGACGTGTTCAATATCTTGCTTCAAGTGTTGGACGATGGTCGACTAACCGACAACCACGGCCACACCGTGAACTTTACCAATACGATCATCGTGATGACGTCGAACATCGGCAGCCACGCCATTCAAGATATTGCCCGAGCGGGTGGCGGTGAGGATGAGATGCGGACTGCGGTGACCGAGTTGCTCGAACAGCGACTGCTGCCGGAGTTCCTCAACCGTATCGATGAGACGATTATCTTTCATCCGCTGGAGGCCGAGCAAATTGCTCGCATTGCCCGCGATCAAATCGAGCGACTTCGCAAGCAGTTGGCCGACCGCGACATCGATCTTCGTCTTAGCGACGCAGCGATCGATGAGATTGCCCGGCGTGGTTACGACGTCACCTACGGCGCTCGTCCGCTGAGAAGGGTCATTCAACAATATGTCCAGAATCCGCTGGCGACGGAGTTGCTCAAGGAAGACTTCAGCGAAGGAAGTATCGTGGAGGTCGATTATCGCGACGGCCAGTTCAAGTTCCAGCGCGTCGAATCGCCGTCGACGGAGGCCATGGACGTGAGTTAATTCCCCTGGGCTACCGGACCGTGATAGCCCAAGGGGAATCATACGGCATCTGTTGCCTGGCAAGCCGGGCATTCATGGCTCGCCGAAATCGGTTGCCCAAAGCAGCGGAAATCTTGTCGTACCATCCGGTGGCGGCCGCTAGATCGTCTGCGACCCAAGGATGAAAACGCAAGGGTTCAGCCATCGATACGACGCCACGGCTCGTCGTGGTCTATTGCAATCGAAGGATCGGAGCGGAGTTGCTCGAACCGGCGCGTTGCTTCCTCGAACTGCCAGGGGTGCAATTCTATTGGTTCGTTGGCCGCGACAATATCATCCCACAATATTTCCACATTTCCACAATGCGGAGCTTGTCAGCAACAGGGAGGTTTCTCAGCTCATTCATGTCGACGCTCATGGGACACTCTCCCTTACACAAGGAACGTCGAGACGCATCCTAACCATCGCTACGCATGCACCACGTATCCTCCAATGTTCCATTCTACCGACCCAGTGCGGACCGCGTTCAGAACGAGCACCAAAGCGGTATTTGACGCACAGCAAACATGTCCGTCGAGCGGCTCCCTTGCCTTAACGCTCTTCGAGGTTCCACGCCTCGATCAGAACTTGTGCGCCTGGGGTTAAGCGGCGGAGTTTCTCGGCCATCATCGTCTTTTCGGAAATGGTGGCCTTCTTCAGCCGCTTCTTGTATTGCTGCATGCGTTTGCGACGATGTCGCCGCTGTTTGATCTCCGTTCTGCGTTCGCTACATCCCACGTTTTTTCTCTCCCCAAGGTTATCACGACTGAAGGTGACGTTGCTGAAGGTGACGTTGCGGGATCGCTGTTGAATCGAGAGACAGCCCGACCTCGCACGTTCAGTCACGCACAACTATCACACCCTGGCCACAACGTCAACCGGTGCCCTCGCACCCCATGCGGAACCAAGGATCAGAGGGGAGGCCACATTTCGTGGTAAGCCCGAGAGATGGGAGACGGGAGATGCTTAGAGTGTGGTGACGATGTCGCGACCGATGCGGACGGAGATGGAAAAATCTCTCGTGTTGAAGCGAATTATGCGACCTTTGCTGCCGCCGCAGTGTTCGGAGAGGAGCCGGATTTTGTGTTGCCGAAGCTGTTCAACGACGGCCTCCCGATTGCGATTTCCAATATCGCTGTCTTTCGCTTTGCCGAACATCGCGGCCCCACCGGCAATCTTCGCCGTCAACGAGAGGGCCATCGCCCCTTCGGCGATCATGATTCGCTTGAGCTCCGCGATGGCCGTGTCGGCGAACTTCCCGGGTGTCTTCGTCGCGCCCATGCTCTCCGGAAGGACCACGTGAGCGAGCGCCCCGATCTTTGTCGTTTGATCCCAAATCGCCACCCCCACACAGGAGCCCAATAAAGTTTCCAGCTCGCCGGGTGCTTGGATGACGCCTGTTCCGGCCATCGGCACTTTGATCAGTGTGAGTTGGTCCACGGCGGTCGGCATTGGTTGTGCGGCCTTGTATCGAGATGAGAGAACGCAATTCGTTGGAAATTCAAACGGCCATGCGAAGGACCGTCAGTCAGAGAAGTGTAGCATTCGTTTCGCCTCGTGCGTTCTCCGGCTAGTTCACGGAATACGCTTTGTGGCTCGGGTTGGGGTAGGTACGTTGCGATTCAATCGATTGTTATAACCCGACCGTTGGAAGGCCCACTTCGTGCCGGAGACAATCGGAAAAATCGTGAAAGCATGTACCCAAGTTCCAGGATCACCTCGCGCCGACCAGGGTGATTTCAGATCGAGAATTGGGGAAGATTCATCGCATGCCGTGAGAGCGTCGTTTTCCATGGCGGAAGTTATGAGCACCCGTTGCGGGTGTCGACTTCGTGGGAGCTGTCATTCAGGCTAGAACAGCGATTTCTGCCCGTCCGGCGAAGGTGGCTCTGGCGGGAGGATGCCAAGATGGTCGTAGGTGGTCTGCGTGACGCAACGACCACGGGGGCTGCGAATTAGCAGACCGCTGCGCAAGAGGTATGGTTCGACGTCGTCGATCAAGGTGTCGGGCGCCGTGTTCATGGTGTGGGCAATCGCTTCAACCCCGACGGGACCGCCATAGTAGATCGAGATGATCGTCTCCAGATACCTGCGATCTTGAGGGTCAAGCCCCTGGCTGTCGATGCCCTGCATGTCGAGCGCCGCGCGGGCCAACAAGCGGTTGATTCGTCCGTCGGCCTTGCTGGTCGCGTAATCGCGAACCCATCGCAGGCGGTTGTTCGCCAGCCGCGGGGTGCCTCGGCTGCGCGTCGCGATCTCCTGGGCACTGTCATTCGTCACATCAACGCTCAGCTTGCGAGCGTTGCGACAGACAATCTCGGTTAACTCCTCGACACTATAGAAATCGAGATGTTCCCGCATTTGAAAGCGGTCGCGCATCGGTGCGGAAAGCAAACCCGTGCGGGTCGTGGCTCCGATGAGCGTGAATCGTCGAAGCGACATGTTGATCGTGCGGGCGTTCACACCCTCGCCCAGCGCGATGTCGATACGAAAGTCTTCCATCGCCGGATAGAGGAATTCCTCGACCGCCTTGGGCAACCGGTGGATCTCGTCGATGAACAGCACCGACCCTTCTTCCGCGTTGGTTAGATAGGGCACGATGTCCTTGGGGGCACTCAGCGCCGCGCCGCTGGCGATTTGCAAGCTGACACCAAGATCGCGAGGAATCACCGTGGCGAACGTGGTCTTGCCAAGGCCCGGCGGACCATCGAACAAGATGTGCCCCAGCGTTTCACCTCTTTTTTGGGCCGCGTCGACGGCGATCTCCAGTCGCTCGAACACGGCTCGCTGGCCGACCATTTCGCGCATGTGCCTTGGGCGTAGGCTTTGGTCGTCTTCTTGCGATTCCGCTTCCCTGGAAACGTGCATCGTTTTCCGACGCGGACCGTCATCGTCGTCTTGCGATCCAGCCTCGCCGGAAAGAATTGTTTCTCGCGACATCGCGATAAATCTTTTCATGGTGGACGGGTGTTAACTACTTCAGGCTAAATATATCAGAAACCAGCCCCACGTCAGAAGCCCAAAGGGGCGAAACGGATTGGTGATGCCGACGCGGTTCGCGGTGTGTTGTTGTTCTCGGCGACCCGCGGAGGCCCTGAGACGGATGGTTCTCGCGAATCGTTCCGTTCGGTTAGACTAAGAGAGCAAAGCATGGGCGGTTGGCGCGGCAAGCTACCTTTCGACCTTTTGGAGTACACAACGACGATGAATCTCAATCAGCGATGTGGGTTCCCGCGAGCGAGTGTCTTGAGGATCGCCTGTTGGGCAGTGATCCTTCTTGGGCTTGATTCCGCCTTGGTGGCGGGTGAAACCGCGGCACGGCGAGGGTACCGGCTGTTGACGACCAAGGCTTATTTGCCCGTCGACATTCATGAGTCGGAATTCTCACGAATATGGGAGATTTGGCCGGAACCGGTCCGTTCCGAAGCCGAACAGGCCCTACCAACCCAGCGGCGCAAGATGGCCTTTTCGCGCTACGGTCTCATTGAAGATCCCGACGACAAAGACGGCTTGCCGTTGGGCTATGTCGACGACGGAACCGGCGGCTGGGTAATCAATTGCCTGCAATGTCACGGCGGCAAAGTGGCAGGCATCGTGATGCCGGGGCTTGGCAACTCGCACTTCGCCTTCAAAACATTCGCCGAAGACGTCATCAAACTGCGGTTGTCGATGGGTAGGAAACTCAGCCGGCGGGAGATGACCGGACTGACGATACCGTTGGGGCGATCCAATGGAACGACCAACGCCCAAATCTTTAGCGAAGTGTTCGTCAGCATGCGCGACGAGCAGCTTGAATTTCGGCCGGACCAAGGCATGCCGCCGTTGGTGCATTGTGATCTCGACGCGCCGCCCCTTTGGAACACCAGCAAAAAGAAGCGACTTTACATTGATGGCTTTGTTGAAAAATCGCACAGGGTAATCATGCAGTTCATCTTGTCTCCCGAGAACCACAGTTCCACGATCCGTGGCTGGGAAGACGACTTTCGCGATATTCTGGCATGGATCGAATCGCTCGAAGCGCCCCCATATCCTTGGGCGATCGATCACTCGCTCGCCGAACAAGGACGCACGCTGTTCGAGAGCAACTGCGCGGAGTGTCACGGAACTTATGGATCGGAGGGCACCTATCCAGAACGAACGGTCGCGCTTGACGAAATCGGAACCGATGTGGTCCGCTTGCGAGGCATGCCAAGAACCATCGCCAGTTTTTTGGTCGTGGATGGATGAGCGAAGAGGGTGCGCGAAGCGTGATCGATCAGCCCAAGGGCTACGTCGCGCCGCCGCTAGACGGAATTTGGGCTTCCGCCCCCTATCTCCACAATGGATCGGTTCCCACGCTATGGCATCTGATGCACGCCGCCGACCGTCCCGCGGTTTTGCTGCGAACCGAAGATGGCTATGACCAACAGCGCGTCGGTCTTGAAGTCGTGGAGATGGACAAGATACCGCCGGAGACACCACGCGGCGCGGAGCGTCGACGCTACTTTAATACCCGGCTGCGAAGCAAAAGCGCGGCAGGGCATGAATTCCCGGAAGTCTTAAGCGAAGCCGAAAAGCGGGCCGTGTTGGAGTATCTCAAGACGCTGTAGGGTAGCGCGATAAGACGTGTTTATGCCGCGTTTTACGACCCCCCGTAAACGTGGCGACCTCCCACGGCACGACCACTATGTCTTTGCCGGCACGCGGTCCCGATTCCATTGGGTCCACATGTCACGGATCTCGCGTTTCAGGATCTTGCCGGTGGGCCCTTTCGGTAGTTCGTCGATGAATGTGTAGTCGTGCGGAAGCTTGTATTTGGCCATGTGCTCTCGCAGATGAGCTTCCACTTCCGCGGCCGTCAATGTCGTGTCGGGTTTGAGGGCGATCACTGCCTGAACGCGTTCACCCTTTTCCTCGTCAAACACTCCGACCACGGCACATTCCGCGACCTGCTGCAAACGGTAGAGAACCTCTTCGATCTCGCGAGGATAGATGTTGAACCCACCCTTGATGATCATGTCCTTCTTGCGATCGACGATGAAGAAAAACCCGTCGTCATCGCGATAGCCCATGTCACCGGTATGGAACCAGCCTTCGCGCATTGCCTCGGCGGTGTCTTCCTGCTTGTTCAGATAGCCGCACATAATGTTCGGGGCTTTGATCACCAGTTCGCCAACTTTCTCGTTGGGAAGTTCGTGATCGTCTTCGTCGAAGATCTTCATCTCGACGCCCTCGAATGGGGTTCCGATCGAGCCAGGTTTGCGATGGTCGGGCCGATTGATACACACGCTGACCGTCGTTTCGGTCATCCCGAAACCTTCGTAGATCGGCACATCCGTCGCTTTTTCAAACTGGTTCATCACTTCCACCGGCATCGCCGCGCCGCCGGAGATACAGTATCGCAGTTTCCCGAATTTCTTCTTGCCGAACTCAGGATGCTTCAGCAAATAGGAAAACATCGTGGGCACGCCGGCAAAGGATTTGATTTCGTCGTCTTTCAGGCTGTTAAAGCAATCGGCAACGTCGAACCGCGGGTGGAGCACCACCGCGGTGCGATTGCGAACCGACGCATTCAGCACTCCATTCAGCGCGAAGCAGTGGAACAACGGCAATACGCACAGCGCTTTGTCATCCGGATCGACCGCGATGATCGATTCCATCATGTCGAGGTTGGCCAAAATGTTGGCGCCGGTGATCTGCGCCCCCTTGGGCTTGCCGGTTGTGCCAGAGGTATACAGCGTCATGATCGGCAACGAAGGATCGACCTTCGCCGGCTCGAACGAATCGTCGACTTCAACCATGAGGTCGAAAAAGGTCTTGTGCTGGGCCATTTCCGTCGGAGGGTCGATCTTGCCGCTAGGCAGAACGAACACCACCGGAGGGTTCTCAAGCTTCGACACGGCGGCGTGAACCGAAGCGAGAAACATGTCGAGCACCACGATCGCCTTGATGTCGCTGTCGCCAATGAGATAGGCAACCTCTTCCGCCTGCAACATGACGTTGATCGGGACGAAAGTCGAACCGTTCATCAGCGTGCCGTAGTAAGAAGTGACAAACGGCGGTACGTTGGGCAGCATCACACCGACCGATTCACCCTCGCCAACCCCGTGCGCGCGGAGCCCCGCGGCAACCATCTTGGCCTGTTCGGCAACCATGAAGAACGGGTACTGCGTCCCGCTGAATTCAAGACACGTACGCCCGGGATCTTCGCGGGCGGCGTCGAGCAAAAAATCGTGCAGACTCATGCAATGAAACTCCCCAACCACCGAAGCAGAAAAATAGCCAAATCGGCCAAAAAAGAACCGCACACGTCGACCAAACGACACCCAATCAGCCGCACCGCCATGTGGGGGTACGCGATACCGTCGGCTGTTCGGAAAAAGAACGTGACGATCCTGTTGTAATTCGTCGAAAGGCGACTGTCAAAGATAAGCCCCCGAATCACCGCGGCAACTCGCCGCATGACCGCCCTCATTCATGGAAAGCCGGGCAGGATATGACGATCACCCAAGCAACGCGATGCTTTGCCGCTTGCCAAGAATCGAATCACGCGGCGGAAGGAATTCCTCTCGTCTGCGAGCCGTCTGGGTAGGCCCCGTACCTGCCACCCTTGGGCGGGATGCCGGTGTGCATTTGGACAGGCTTGTCCATGGCCTATGATGGATCGCCCCCTGCGGTGGGTTTAACAGCGAAAGTTCCAAGCAGCGAGCCGGTCGATGTTGTACGAGGTCGAACAGAAGTACCCCTTGGACGATTTTCATTGGCTTCAACAGCGGCTTCAAGCGATGGGAGCGAGCGTTGGACCACCGGTTGAACAGATCGATCGCTATTTCTCGCATCCCGCCCGCGATTTCGCCGTGACCGATGAGGCGCTCCGCATTCGGTCGATCGGCAGCGAAAGCCGCATCACGTATAAAGGCCCCAAGATCGACCAGACGACCAAGACCCGGCGCGAGATTGAGTTACCCTTGCCGCCGGGCCCCTCGACAGCCGCCGACTATGAAGAGCTGCTCACCGCGCTTGGTTTTCGGCCCGTTGCCACCGTGCGCAAAGTTCGCCACGAGACAACGATCGATTGGCGCGGACATGCGTTGGAAATCGCATTGGACGAAGTCGACAGCTTGGGGTATTTCGCGGAACTGGAAATCGTGACCAATGAGCAAGGGCTTGATGCGGCTCGCGCCGCGCTGGCTGAAGTGGCCGAGCAGTTGCGGCTAACCACGATCGAACGTCGAGGTTACTTGCAGTTGCTCCGGGAGAAATCTTGATCGACTCACGCACCGAGGCAAGCGGATAATAATGGGCAACGTCTGTTTCATCATCTTCGGCTTGATTCTCTTCGCAATTCTCGTAGGTTTTTTTGCGTACTTCGCGGAGATGGCGCGAAGGCGACGACGGGAAGCGTTGGCCGCGCTGGCCAGGAGTTTGGGTTGGCGGTTCGATCCTTCGGAGAACACTTCGCACGACGAACGTTACAAGCAATTCAAAGTCTTCCGAAAGGGCCATTCGCGATACGCCTACAACACGATCACCGGCGAGATGACGATCGACGGCCGAACGTTGCCCGTGCGGATGGGCGATTATCGCTATCAAATCACGACGAACAACGGAAAAAGCACCAGCACGACCACGTATCAGTTCAGCTACTTGATCATCGAGCTACCGTTCTTGGGGGCTCAAGACTTGTTCGTCCGGCACGAGGGGGTCTTTGATAAGCTGGCCGGGTTCATCGGCTTCGACGATATCGACTTCGAATCGGCCGAGTTCAGCAAACGTTTTTATGTGAAGAGTTCGGATAAGCGATTCGCCTACTATATCATGCACCCACGGATGATGGAGTTTCTGCTTGCCAGCGACCCGCCGATCATCAACCTGGAAGACCGCTGTTGTTGTTTTTCCGAAGACACCAAGCGCTGGGAGCCCGAGGAGTTTCGCGCGATGCTCGCTTGGTCCGAAGCGTTTTTCGATCATTGGCCTCGGCACGTAACGGCCACGTTCGACCGCGAGTAGTTTCCCGTTCGTTGTCCCGTCGTGTGGTTGTGGTATTTTCTACCTTGTGACCCGGCTCGACCACGACGGCACGACGAGACAAACACTTTTCCAAACCGGCCCCACGCACCCCAACCGACAACCGCCATGGAATTACTCTGTCCGCTGACGTTCGTGGGTGCCGTGGTTCTCTTGCCGCTGGTGTGGTTCATCGCCAACTTCAATCGCTTCGTTCGCATCCGGCAGTTCATGCGAGAGAGTTGGTCGGATATCGATGTCGAAATGAAGCGTCGCTACAATCTCATTCCCAATCTTGTTGATACCGTCAAAGGTTACGCGGCCCACGAAAAGGCGGTGCTGCGAGAGGTTGTCGAGCTTCGCAATCGGGCGATGGCCAATCATGGCACCGCCACGGAGCAAGCCGTCGACGAGTCGGCCTTGCAGATTGGCATGAAGCGGCTGTTCGCGGTCGTCGAGCATTACCCAGAGCTAAAAGCCGACACGCATTTCTTGGCCCTGCAGAAAGAACTGGCCAACACCGAGGACCGGATTGCCGCCGCCCGACGGTTCTACAACGGCAACGTTCGCGAGCTGAACAACCTCTGCCAACAGTTCCCCACGAACCTCATCGCCGGCATGTTCAATTTCCAAACGGCCAGCTACTTCGAGCTAGCCAGCGACGCCGAACGTGTCGTGCCACGCCTTGCGATCGATGGGCCATGAATCAACCAAGCAACGCCAAGTTGCGTATGTCCGTGCTCCGCTTGACGCACTCACCTTAGCTCAATCAAAGTAAGCTCTCCCTTTGTTGCCCTTGGTTTCTTGTATTCCGTCATAACCTTGGAACCGAAAAAAAAGTAGCGCAGGCCTGCGCTGTTGGCCACGGTTTCAGATGCCCGGGCGCCGCCACCCCCGGCGTGCTTCGACCATGGTTTTCACCAAGGCCCAAACAACTCGATCGCACGGGCCACACACCCGCGCGGCGATCGAACATCGGCTGTCCACAACCATGACCCACCATCGAAGGTACGGGAATTCGTCGCAAGACAGTTTTGGGCGAAGCCATCCGGCGTCCCATGCTTTGCCCAAGAAAAGTTACCAGTAACTCAACCTGGACAAGCCTATCGCGGCCCCGACAAAATCGCAACAGAAAGAATCGGCCACCCAGTATGTCCCAAACAACAGCCAC
>Ga0114931_10003721_pt1 | contig 19229 bp, 13 predicted proteins | sample 2SBtaG_FD_89579 | JGI IMG/M metagenome (GOLD analysis project Ga0114931, IMG submission 89579) | Deep subsurface microbial communities from Kolumbo volcano to uncover new lineages of life (NeLLi) - 2SBTROV14_V59a metaG | ecosystem: Environmental > Aquatic > Marine > Volcanic | place: Kolumbo...
GCGCAATGCCTCGGCAAGCACCTGTATCCGCTTGGTCCCGGTGCCACTGTTCATTGCCGGGACCTCATTCAAAAGCAATAATTTTCTCATCGACCATGAGACTGTCGCCCACTTTAACCAGCACTTCCCGGATCACTTTGTCGGCATCGGCACGTAAAACGTTTTCCATTTTCATGGCCTCAATGACCGCCAGTTCCTGGCCTGCTTTTACTTCATCCCCGGGTTCAACACTCAACGACAGCAGCAATCCCGGCATGGGCGACAGCAGAAATGCCGACAGGTCCATGGGGGCCTTCACCGGCATGTACTCAAGCAGCTGGGCTTCCCGGGGCGAAAGTACCAGCACCGCATGACAACTCCCGGCGTGGGAAAACTGATACCCCAGGCCTTGGCGCCGTATCTGGAACGTCCGATGTGTGCCGCACACCTTTGCCTCGAACAGCACCTGGCCGCAGCGCCAGTCACTTTCGAGGCTGAGAATTTTACCGTCATAGGTGATTTGCGGCCGCCCACCCACGGATTTCACCGTACAGGGATACTGTCTGTCGCCAAACACCACTACCCAGTCCTCGGGGATGATTCGCTCGAATCCCACCAGCTGACCTTCGATACCCGCCGCCCGCTGACGGTAATGAATATGCACCCAGGCAGCGGCCGCCACCAGTATCCGCGGATCCTCGATTGTGCCGTCACCGGGATTGAATCCGTGGGCATACTCCTCATCGATAAAATGCGTGGTCAGGAGCCCTTCGCGGAATCGCGGCTGATGAATCAGGCTTGCTAAAAACTGCAGATTTGAGGCGACCCCCTGGATGTAAAACCCATCGAGAGCAGTACTCATGATGTCGATGGCCTGTTTGCGATCCTCACCATGGCTGATGAGCTTGGCGAGCATGGGATCGTAATACATACTGACCTCACTGCCCTCCTCCACCCCACTGTCGAGACGTACCGCAGGGCCGGACCGGGGTGGGGTGAAACGTACCAGGCGACCGCTGGAGGGTAAAAATCCCCTGATCGGATCTTCAGCATAGAGCCGGCATTCCAGGGCCCAACCGCACAATGAGACCTGCTCCTGTCGCAGTGGCAGAGTTTCGCCAGCAGCCACCCGCAGCATGAGTTCAACCAAATCCAAACCGGTGATGGCCTCGGTGACCGGGTGTTCCACCTGCAGGCGGGTATTCATCTCCAGAAAATAAAAATTCTGCCCGTTATCGACGACGAATTCAACGGTACCGGCCGAACGATACTGTACGGCTTTTGCCAGGGCGACCGCCTGATCACCCATCCGTTCCCGGGTGCCGGGATCCAGCAATGGTGACGGCGCCTCTTCGATGACTTTCTGATGACGGCGTTGAATGGAACACTCTCGTTCTCCGAGGTAAATCACGTTGCCGTGCGCATCCGCCATAATCTGAATCTCAATATGCCGGGGATTCTCGATGTACTTTTCCATGAAAATCCGATCATCGCCAAAACTGCTGCGTGCCTCACTGGAGGCCCGTGCGAAACCCTCCCGGCACTCAGCCGTGTTGGCGACTACACGCATGCCCTTACCGCCACCACCGGCACTGGCCTTGAGCATCACCGGGTAACCAATCGCCCGGGCCACCTCCACAGCGTGGGCCTCATCTTTGAGCACATCCGTGAAACCCGGAATCACGTTCACCCCGGCCTTTTCAGCGATCTGCTTGGCGGTGATCTTGTCACCCATGACCGTAATGGCCCGTGGATCGGGGCCGATAAAAGCGATCCCGGCCGCGGCCAGGGACTCGACGAAATGGGCGTTTTCGGACAGAAATCCATACCCGGGATGCACCGCTTCGGCGCCGCTGGCGTGGCAGGCGTCAATAATGTGCTCACCGCGCAGGTAACTGTCGGAGGATGCCGCCGGACCGATACACACCGCTTCATCCGCAAGTTGCACATGCAGGGCATGGCAATCGGCCTGCGAGTACACCGCCACCGTGGCGATGTTCAGGCGCCGTGCCGTTGCCATGATGCGGCAGGCGATTTCACCCCGGTTTGCTATCAGTATTTTTTTAAACACAGATTCTACAACGGTATATTGCCGTGCTTCTTCCAGGGATTGTCCGACTGTTTACCGCGCAGCATGGCCAGCGACCGGCAAACCCGTTTGCGGGTCGCATGCGGGCTGATGATATCGTCGATATAACCCCGGTGTCCGGCGATAAAGGGGTTGGCGAATTGCTGCCGGTACTGCTCGGTGCGCGCCGCCAGTTTATCCGGGTCAACGGCATCCTCACGGAAAATGATTTCCACCGCGCCCTTGGGCCCCATCACTGCGATTTCGGCACTCGGCCAGGCCAGATTCACATCGCCGCGCAGGTGCTTGGAACTCATGACATCGTAGGCGCCGCCATAGGCTTTGCGGGTGATCACGGTAACCTTGGGAATGGTAGCCTCGGCAAATGCATACAGGAGTTTTGCGCCATGCTTGATGATGCCGCCATATTCCTGGTCGGTGCCGGGCATGAAGCCGGGGACATCCACCAGAGTGATCACCGGAATATTGAAACAATCGCAAAAGCGCACAAAGCGTGCCGCCTTGAGCGAGGAATTGATATCCAGGCAACCGGCCAGCACCAAAGGCTGGTTGGCCACGATGCCCACCGGGTGGCCATCCATTCGCGCCAGGCCAACGATGATGTTTTTTGCGAAATCCGGCTTGATCTCGAAAAAATCCTCGTCGTCGACCAGCTTGTCAATCAACTCGGCCATGTCGTAGGGCTTGTTGGGGTTGTCCGGCACCAGGGTGTCGAGGGATTTTTCGATCCGTTCGGGGCTGTCATCAGTCGGCCGCCGTGGTGCCGGCTGGGCATTGCTGGCCGGCAGGTAGTTGATGAAACGGCGCACCATCATGAGTGCTTCCAGATCGTTTTCGAAACTGCGGTCGGCCACCCCGGAAACACTCGCGTGGGTTTGCGCGCCGCCCAACTCCTCGGCGCTGACTTCTTCGTGGGTGACGGTCTTGACCACCTCCGGCCCGGTCACGAACATGTAGGAACTGTCCCGGACCATGAAAATGAAATCGGTCATTGCCGGGCTGTAGACGGCGCCGCCTGCACAGGGGCCCATGATCAGGGAAATCTGCGGGATGACCCCGGAGGCCATGACGTTACGTTGAAAGACTTCCGCGTAACCGCCAAGGGACGCGACTCCTTCATGGATACGCGCACCTCCGGAATCGTTGATGCCAATCACCGGTGCGCCCACCTGGATGGCCTGGTCCATGATTTTGCAGATTTTCTCTGCGTGGGCCTCGGACAGGGATCCGCCGAAAACCGTGAAATCCTGGCTGAACACGAACACCAGCCGGCCGTTGATCATGCCGTAACCGGTGACCACGCCATCGCCTGGAATGGTGTGGTCGGCCATACCAAAATCCACGCAGCGGTGTTCGACGAACATATCCCATTCTTCGAAACTGTCCCGGTCCAGCAGCAGTTCGATGCGCTCGCGGGCGGTCAGTTTACCTTTGCCGTGTTGCGCGGCGATGCGTCGTTCGCCGCCACCGAGACGGGCCGCCTGACGTTTTTCTTCGAGCTGCTTGAGAATTTCCTGCATGGGGTTGTCTCTGATTTCCTAATCTGTATGTCACAGATTTTATACCGTGTGGGCACCCCTGGCAGGAGGGGGAGTGGTAACGATCCAGACACGCTGTATATTCCTCCGCGCAGGCTCGGTCGCAGCAGCCCTGCTGTTCAAGTTCTTGGCCACTACCATCCCCGCTCCTGCATCAGCTCTGGGTGGCCTTATCGCATTCGTCCTCACGCCGCTTCCAGGGCTTCGAGAAGATCCATGATTTCGCTGGCCGCCAGGGGAATGTTGGTGCCTGGGCCATAGATGGCGGCGACGCCCATTGCCAGGAGGTCTTCGTGATCCTGGGGTGGGATTACACCGCCGCAAATAACGATGATGTTGTCCGCATCGGCGGCTTTCAGCTCCGCCAGTAGCTGCGGCACTAACGCCTTGTGACTGGCCGCCTGGGAGGAAACACCGATAATGTGGACATCATTTTCAAGCGCTTGGCGGGCGGCTTCGGCGGGGGTCTGGAAGAGCGGACCAAGATCAACATCGAAACCCAGGTCGGCAAACGCAGTGGCAATGATTTTGGCACCCCGGTCATGGCCGTCCTGGCCGAGTTTCACCACCAGCAGGCGTGGCCGGCGACCGTGATCCTCGGCGAACGACGCCACCCGTTGCTGAATCCTGCTGAAAGCCTGGTCGCTATCCCAGGCGGCGCCGTAGACCCCTGAAATGGATCGGGTTACCGCCCGGTGGCGGGTAAAAACCTGTTCCAGAGTATCGGATATCTCGCCAACGGTGGCCCGTTGACGGGCGGCGGCGACAGTGAACTCAAGCAAATTATCCTGCTCCGTGCGGGCCGCCTCGGCGAGGCGTTCCAGGGCACTCTGGCAAGCCTTGGTATCACGCTGGCGGCGCACTTGCGCAAGACGTTGGATCTGTTGCCTGAGCACCAGCTGGTTATCGATGGACAGGATGTCGATGTTTTCCTCGTGTTGCGGCGGATAACAGTTGACGCCGACTATGCGGGTTTCACCCCGATCCAGCCGCGCCTGATAAGCAGCCGCCGATTCCTCGATTTTGAGCTTTGGCATACCGGCAATCACCGCCTGGGTCATGCCGCCCATGGCTTCGACCTCGTCGATGAGGCGTTGCGCATGCTCAATCAGGCTCCCGGTCAGGCTCTCCAGGTAGTAACTGCCGCCCAGTGGATCCACCACCCGGGTCAAGCCGGTTTCCTCGCGCAGAATTAACTGGGTGTTGCGGGCAATGTGCGCCGACTTTTCCGAGGGCAGGGCCAGGGCCTCGTCAAAGGCGTTGGTGTGCATGGATTGCGTGCCGCCGAGCACTGCCGCCATGGCTTCAATCGTAGTGCGCACCACATTGTTGTAGGGATCCTGGCTGGTGAGGCTGACCCCGGAGGTCTGGCAGTGTGTGCGCAGCATCAGGGATCGGGGATCGCCCGGCTTGAAAAACTTGCGCATCGATAGCGACCACAGGAAACGCGCCGCCCGCAGTTTGGCGATTTCCATGAAAAAATTCATGCCGACGGCAAAGAAAAACGACACTCTGGGAGCGAACTGATCCACCGCCTGACCGCCTGCGACTCCGGCACGCACATATTCGATGCCGTCGGCGAGGGTGAAGGCAAGTTCCTGAACAGCGGTCGCACCGGCCTCCTGCATGTGGTAGCCGGATATCGAGATGGGATTGAAACGCGGCATGTGTTCGGCGGTGTAGCGGATAATATCCGCGACGATGCGCATGGAAGGTTTCGGTGGATAGATGTAGGTATTGCGGACCATGAACTCCTTGAGGATGTCGTTTTGCAGGGTCCCGGACAGTGCACTCTGGGTGACTCCCTGCTCTTCGGCGGCAACGATGTACATGGCCATCACTGGCAACACCGCTCCATTCATGGTCATGGAGACTGACATTTTATCCAGTGGTATCTGATCAAAGAGGATTTTCATGTCCTCGACCGAGTCGATGGCCACGCCGGCCTTGCCCACATCTCCCACCACCCGGGGATGATCCGAGTCATAGCCGCGGTGGGTGGCGAGGTCGAAGGCCACTGACAGACCAGCCTGTCCGGCGGACAGATTGCGCCGGTAAAATGCATTGGATTCTTCGGCGGTGGAAAAGCCCGCGTACTGGCGCACTGTCCAGGGCCGGCCGGCGTACATACTGGCGCGTGGGCCACGCACATAGGGCGCAATTCCCGGCAGCGAGTTCAGATGTTGCAGATCCTGTAAATCGTCTTCGCTGTACAGTGCCTTGACGGTAATCCCTTCGGGGGTTTGCCAGTCAAGGGTCTGTGCTGAATGGCCTTTGAGTTCGCGCTCGACTTGCTTGCGCCAGTCGGCCAGCGATGGATTTCTGGGTGCGCTCATCAGCACCTCCTGCTCATGCTGTACGCCTCAGCCGGCATAGCCAATATCCCGCAGGGCCTCACGAATCTCATCGAGAATGACCGGATCATCAATGGTGGCCGGGAGCTTCCATTCCTTGCTGTCAGCGATCTTCTGCATGGTACCGCGCAGAATTTTTCCGGATCGGGTTTTCGGCAGTCGCTGAACCACCAAGGCGGTCTTGAACGCCGCCACCGGTCCGATCTGGTCGCGAACCCGCTGCACTTCTTCGCTTACGATTTCATCATGGGCGCGGTTGACCCCGGAATTGAGGACCAGGAATCCAAGCGGTGACTGGCCTTTGAGTGCATCATTCACACCGATGACGGCGCACTCAGCCACATCCGGATGCCCGGCCAGCACTTCTTCCATGCCACCGGTGGACAGGCGATGGCCGGCGACGTTAATGATGTCGTCTGTGCGCGCCATGATGTAGACATAACCATCCTCATCGATATAACCCGCATCGGCGGTCTGGTAATAACCCGGGTACTCATTGAGGTAGGATTCAATGAAACGATCATCGGCATTCCACAGGGTGGGGAAGGTGCCGGGCGGCAACGGTAATTTAATCACCAGGGCACCGATATCACCGGTGGCCACCGGCTGGACGTCTTCGCCCAGGACCTGGACATCCATCCCGGGAGATGGGCAGGTGGCTGATCCCGGCTTGACCGGTAACCGCTCGATGCCGACGCAATTGCCGCAGATCTGCCAGCCGGTTTCCGTTTGCCACCAGTGATCGAGTACCGGAACACCCATATGCTTTTCCGCCCAGTGCAAGGTGTCCGGATCGGTGCGCTCACCGGCCAGGAACAGGTATTTCAGGCAGGAAATATCATAGTCCTTGATCAATTTCGCTTGCGGATCCTCTTTCTTGATGGCCCGAAAGGCGGTGGGCGCGGTAAACAGGGCGCTGACTTTATGCTCTGAAATGACTCGCCAAAAGGCTCCGGCATCCGGGCATCCAACGGGTTTGCCCTCGAACAACACGGTGGTGTTGCCGTTCAGCAGCGGCGCATAGACGATGTAGGAATGTCCGACCACCCAGCCGACATCCGAAGCCGCCCAGTACACTTCCCCGGGCTCGACACCGTAGATGTTACGCATGGTCCATTTCAGGGCTACCGCGTGACCCCCGTTATCCCGGACCACACCCTTGGGAATACCGGTAGTGCCGGAGGTATAGAGTATGTACAGGGGATCGGTTGCCGCCACCGGTACGCAGGGATGGGGCTCAGCGGTATCCATGACCGCCTTCCAGTCCAGATCCCGGCCTTCGCTCAGTTCACACTGGTGGGCGGAACGCTGCAGGATGACGCAGGCCTGGGGCTTGCTGACGGACAGCTTCATGGCTTCGTCGAGCAAAGGTTTGTATTCGACAATGCGATTGGGTTCGATGCCGCAGGACGCGCTGACAATCACCTTTGGCTCGGCATCATCGATGCGCACCGCCAGCTCATTGGCGGCAAAGCCACCAAATACGACTGAATGAACCGCCCCGAGGCGTGCGCAGGCGAGCATGGCGACCGCGGCCTGGGGCACCATGGGCATATAAATAAGGACCCGGTCACCTTTGCCGACTCCGAGCCTGGCCAGCGCTCCGGCAAACCGGGCCACTTTGTCGGTCAGTTCCCGGTAAGTGAAATGCTTGATGGTGTCGGTCACGGGACTGTCGTAAATCAGCGCGACCTGATCACCGCGGCCCTGCTCGACATGTATATCCAGCGCGTTGAAACAGGTGTTCAGTTCACCACCGGAAAACCAATGATAAAAAGGCGGGTTTCGGTCGTCCAGGACCCGCTCATACGGGCGGGTCCAGTGAATGTCCTGTGCGGCTTTGGCCCAGAAAGTAGCCGGATCCTCAATGGATTGGGTATAGGCCTCACGATACTTGCTCACCATAGCAATTCCCCTCCCTAGTTGGTTTTTTTATGTGGCGCAATCATGTCAGAAGTTGTGCGTTGCAGCAAATACAGCGTATTCTAGGAGCCTGCCGGGCTTGGGGGCTCGCAGGCATAAAATACTCTGAATACCTGCACTGGGTACAGAACCAGGATCAATTTCAAGGAAACGCCAGCATGCAATATGACACTCTACTCGTCGAACGCTCTGAATCCGTGGCGCGTATCACCCTGAACCGCCCCGCAGCCATGAATGCTCTGAATGCGGTATTGAAAACAGAACTGATCGATGCCCTGGCAACCCTCGATGCCGATCCGGACATCGGTGCTATCGTGCTGACCGGTTCGGCGAAGGCGTTCGCCGCCGGCGCCGATATCAAGGAGATGCAAAACCTGTCCTATATGGATGCTTATCTGGGTGATCAGTTTGCCGGCTGGGACGCAGTCGCCAAAACCCGCACTCCGATCATTGCCGCGGTGGCGGGCTATGCTCTCGGTGGTGGTTGCGAACTGGCCATGATGTGTGATTTTATTCTCGCCGCGGACACCGCCCACTTCGGGCAACCGGAGGTCAAACTGGGCGTGCTGCCCGGGCTCGGCGGCACCCAGCGCCTGACCCGCCTGGTGGGTAAGTCCAAAGCCATGGAGATGTGCCTGAGCGGTCGCCTGATGGATGCTGAAGAAGCCGAACGTGCCGGACTGGTGAGCCGGGTGGTCGCGGCGGATCAACTGCTGGATGATGCCATGGACACGGCACGACACATTGCGGAATTTTCCCGCCCCAGCGTGACGATGATCAAGGATTGCATCAAGCTTGCGTATGAAACCACGCTGGCCGAAGGCCTGGCTGCCGAACGGCGTTTGTTCTTTTCCAGTTTTGCTCTTGAAGATCAGACCGAAGGCATGCAGGCATTTATTGATAAACGCCAGCCCGAGTGGCGGCACCGCTGACGTGGATCCGGCTGACTGCGGTTTGGGAATTTACCAGTTTTGAAACAACCCCTGACCAATGCGGATGAACCCTTGTGGGGCCGGACGCTGCGCAGGATCCGGCAGATTTGGCCCATCGGTGAGCATGCGGCTCTCAAAGACGCGGTGGCCCCAGAGTTGCCTGAGGCCAACTGGCAGCGCCTGCGCGACAAGATCGATGCCTGTCTCGAAGGGCGCGGCGGTGAAGTCTCGGCCCGTGCCCGGGCGGCAGAGTTGGGCGAGGCTTATCTGGTGCTCAACGCCGAGGGACGGCACAATTTTCTAGAACTGCTGGCCCGGGAATACGATGTCGACAATGCCGCCGTCGAGGCAACCATCAGCCGGCGCAGTCGCAGTACCGATGACGACGAACGCCGACAACTGAACCTCGAGCTGCGAAACCTGCTTGAGCCGCCGCGCAGTAAATTGCTGCGCCAATTCAACGATCTGGAGGAAGGCGTCAAGTTTCTGGTCGATCTGCGCGCGGAGTTGATCCCCTGGGCACAGGGCGACAAAACTCTGCATGCCCTGGATCAGGATGTGCACCGCCTGCTGGCCTCCTGGTTTGATGTGGGTTTTCTCAACTTACGGCGCATTACCTGGAAAACCTCCGCCGCGCTATTGGAAAAACTGACCGAGTCTGAAGCGGTGCATGAAATCCGCTCCTGGCAGGATCTGAAAAACCGCCTCGGAGAGGACCGGCGTTGTTACGCCTATTTCCATCCACGCATGCCCGAGGAGCCGCTGATTTTCGTCGAAGTGGCACTGATCAACGGCATTGCCAAAACCATTCACGAACTGCTGGACGAGAAGGCGCCGATGGGCAATCCGCGGCAGGCCGACACTGCGATTTTCTATTCCATTTCAAATTGCCAGGCCGGTCTAGCCGGCGTCAGTTTCGGGAATTTTCTGATCAAACGGGTTGCCGCGGATCTGTCGGCCAAGCTGCCGAATTTGAAAACCTTCGCAACCTTGTCGCCGGTGCCGGGCTTCTTGGGCTGGCTGAATGCGCACCTGGACGAACTCGAACTCAGTGAGCATGAACAAACCGCCATCCAGATGCTGAAAGAAACCGGATCACCAAAAAGCACATTTCGCAAACTTTTGCATAACAAAGTCAGCGAGGCGGACAGCGACATCAGCAACATACTACAGCCGATACTGAAACGGCTGTGCGCCCGTTACCTGCTGCAAGCCCGGCGTGGGGACAAAGCCTATGACCGGGTGGCGCATTTTCATTTTTCCAATGGCGCCCAAATCGAGCAAATCAACTGGGCAGCGGATCTGTCCGCCAAGGGCATCGAACAGTCCGCCGGATTGATGGTTAATTACCTGTATAAATTATCAGATATTGAGAAAAACCACGAGCGCTATACCGGCCAGGGGAAAATCACTGCCTCACCAACAGTGCGCAAACTCGCGAAACTCTAAGGGCTCTGAGTCATTCCAGGATGGAAGGATACAGATCCGGCCTAATCCAGAGTCGCCAGATACTCTTCGTAGGCTTCCTCATCCATGAGGCTGTCAAGTTCACTGGGATCTTCGATTCGGACCCGCATGAACCAGCCATCACCTAGGGCGCTGCTGTTGACCAGCTCGGGTTCATCATTGAGCGCTTCGTTGACTTCGAGAACCACTCCGCTGACCGGAGCTTTGAGCTCACCGGCCGCTTTGACCGATTCGATCACCGCGCACTCGTTGCCCTGCTCAACCTCGTCGCCCTCTTCGGGTAATTCGATAAACACGATTTCACCCAATTGTTCCTGGGCGTAATCTGTAATTCCGCAGACGGCTTCATTATTGTCTTCCAACCGGGCCCATTCATGATCCTGGGTGTATTTCATCTCACTCATGTCGATGCTCCCCTGTTAACGGCAATCTGGCTGGGTTTCTACGACCCACGGTTCAACGCGCATACCGATGCGCCACGAAAGGCAACTCTACAACATTCACAGGTACTTTTTTACCGCGCACCAGAGCATCGATCCGTGTGCCCGGCGTGGCCAGGGCGCTCGCTACATAGCCCATGGACACGGGCTGCTCCAGAGACGGGGCGAATCCACCACTGCTGACCGCTCCCACCACCACGCCGGAAGCATCCAGCAGTTCGCTGGGCTCACGCACCGGCGCCCGGCCCTGGGGTTGCAAGCCTACCCGACAACGGCTGGGCCCATGGGCAAGTTCATGCTCAATCCGTTCCTGGCCGGGATAGCCACCAGCCCGATCTCCACCGGGGCGACGAATTTTTTGCATGGCCCAGGCCAGCCCCGCCTCAACGGGAGACGTCTCGGTATTGAGTTCATGTCCGTACAGACATAACCCGGCCTCCAGGCGTAATGTATCGCGTGCGCCAAGGCCCACGGGATGGGCCAGTCCCGAGTCAAGCAGGGCCCGGGCAATGGTTTCGGCCTGATCCGCCGGCATGGAGATCTCGAAACCGTCTTCCCCGGTATAACCTGAACGCGACACCCAGCACGCCACGCCGGCGATTTCCAGGGGCCCGGCATCCATGAAGCCAAATTGCGCCGCTCCCGGTGCCAGGGCCGCCAGGATTTGCACACTCTGGGGGCCTTGCAAGGCCAGCAGGGCCCGATCCGCCAGAGGCTCGAGATGTACCGTGGCGGGCAGCCTCTGCTCGAGGTGCTGTAAATCCTCTTGCTTGCGCGAAGCATTGATCACCAGCAGGAAGTCATCCTCGCGGCGGGTAATCATGAGATCGTCGAGCACACCGCCGTTGTCGAGGGTAAAAAAACCGTAGCGCATCCGGCCCGGGCGCAGGCCCACAAGATTCACCGGGATCAGCGCTTCCAGCGCTTCGCCCGCAGCCGCGCCGCTGATTCGGACCTGACCCATATGCGAGACATCAAACAGCCCCGCATGCCCGCGAGTGTGCGCATGTTCCTTACGAATACCGAGCGGGTAATTGACCGGCAACAGATAGCCGGCGAAATCGACGATTTTACCACCCTGGGCAAGGTGAAAATCATACAAAGGTGTTTTCTGGGCCGTGGAGTTTAATGTGGACATTGGCTGCTCGTGATGCAATTCAATCGTGGCCGAAAAGAATGTTGACCGGGAAAAGAAAATATCCTATCGGAAACCTGTGAGGCCGACAACAAGAACCCGGGGGGATTCAATACACGGTGCACACCGACAGGTTCCGGGTATTACGGCGACGGCTCGACACCCAGGCGTGGCCCGTGCTGCAGTCGTAGCACAGGCTGCCTATACGGCTCAGCAACCAGGCTCATAAACTCGGAATGCAACCAACTCAAATTGGACAGGGTCGACACCGCCAGGCCGGTGCACTCGCTGGCCAGCTTCAAAATACAATGCTGGTGTTTGCGGATACTGTGCGCTCGCGCACCGTGGCTGATGGGGGCGAATGGGGAATCGCACCGGGCGCCAGCCAGGATCACCCGGGGAAAATCGATGTGTTTTTCACTCATGCGCCGAACGCGCGCAACAGTCGCCCCGGGGCACCGGTCCCGGGCAGACAACCGTTACCATCGGCCACCTGTTTACCGTTCACCCAGACTCCCACGACACCCCTGGCCTGGTGAGTCAGGCGTGGCTCGCCCCCGGGCAGGTCGAAAACCCGCTGATTGTCACTGCGCCCGACCGTATGCGGGTCGAATAACAACAGGTCCGCCCAATACCCCACCTGCAGGTAGCCCCGTTGCGGAATCCGGTAGATATCCGCCACCTGGCCGCTGAGCCGGCGAACCGCGGTGGCCAGACTCAGCACCGCGCGATCCCGGGCCCAATGACCCAGCAGCTGCAGGCCGAAGCCCGCATCACAGAAAAAAGTCAGGTGGGCACCGGCATCGGACAGGGCAATGGCACTCTGGGGATGGTTCAGCAGGCGTGCCACCGCGGTCTCGTCGGAATTCAACAATTCGGCCACGAAACGGGTGCCGAGATTCTCCTCAAGACCCAGATTCAACATCCAGTCGAGAGGATGTTCATTGGCTGCGGCAGCCAATTCTTCCACATTGCGACCTTCGTAGTGGCGGTGGCGTTCAAGCACGGTTTCCACCACCTTGAGATGACGCCACTGGCCATTGAACAGGCGCACGGCCTGCGGGTGTTCCAAATCCGCTTTGACCGCGCCACGAAATTGCGGATCCCCCAAAATGACCGGCAATTGATTCGCCTCAGCCCGCAGCGCCGGTTGCCAGGCGCTGATCCCTTCAAAGGGATAAGGCGAACGCAGGCTGAAATCCATGCTCAAGGGGCAACAGGAAACCTGGCCATAGAGTTCGTGGCCACGACCCACTGCCGCGGAGATGGCCTCCAAATCCTCGAATACGGCGTCTGGCCGGGTGCTGTTATGCAATAGCGCGGCAATCATCACCGGCCGGCCGCTCAGGGCGGCCAGATTCTCGAGAAAACCAATCGAAGTTTCCGCTCCCTTGGTCAGCATGAACACCCCATGCCCGCCCTCGGACATGGCCTTGGCCAGGGCCAGTAATTCTTCCTGTCCGGCAAGCCGCGAAGGCATGGGGTAGCCGCCTTCACCATTATGAGAAGCTGATGTAGAGGTGGCAAAACCCACTGCACCCGCAGCCATCGCCTCTCGGACCACGGCCGCCATGGCACTGATTTCACTGGCAGTCGCGGCGCGCTCATGGGCCTGATCCCCCATGACCCAGGTACGAACGGATGAATGCCCGCAAAAAGCCCCCACATTCAATCCCAGTCCCCGGGCCTCGAGCATGTCCAGGTATTCAGGAAAGGTCTCAAAGTTCCAGCGCACGCCGGCCTCCATCGCGGCCATGGACATACCTTCCACCTTGACCAGATTGGCCATGGTCCGGCGCCGGTCCCGCACCCGGCAGGGAGCAATGGTAAATCCACAGTTTCCGATCAGTACGCTGCTCACACCCAGAGCCGGAGATGGATCGGCACTCGAGTCCCAGGTCAGTTGTGCGTCATAGTGCGTGTGGCTGTCGATAATACCGGGCGCCAGAACCAGACCATCCGCGGCTATTTCCTGGTGGCCGGGACCAAGGTTTTTTCCTATCGCGGCTATCCGCCCCGCGCTAACCGCCAGATCGGCATGGATGGGCTCCATACCCGTGCCATCGATCAGTTGCGCGCCGCGAATCACCCGCTCAAACATGTCCACCCCGGTCATCAACAATTCCGGTAATTGTCCCGGATCAATGCCTGCAAGTGAATCTCCGGCATAGTTTTGATGATTCTCCGGGTTAGAATAGTCCGGTTTGATGCATATCCGGCGAATCCGTCCAGAAACAGGCAGGAATCAATGACCGAAGATCCACGGCAATTGCTGAACCGCGCTCTGCACCATCACAATCACGGGCAGTTGGACCTGGCGGAGCAACTCTACAGCGAAGTGCTCAAATCCAACCCCGGGCATGCCGATGCCCTGCATCTGCACGGAGTCATCGCTCACCAGCGTGGAATCCACGAACTCGCGATCGAGCAGATACAAAAAGCCGTTGCCTTGCAGCCGCAAAATGCGGCATTTCTGAACAATCTGGGTGAGGCGTACCGGGCCCAGCACCTGTACGCACGCGCCGTCGATTGTTATCGCAAGGCGCTGAGCGTATCGGCCCAGGATTTGAATGCCCTCAACAACCTGGGTATCGCTTTGCACCACATGCAACGTTTTCAGGAATCCGAACAGGCCTTCCTGCGGGCCCTGCAACAGAATCCGGCGGATCCGGAAGTGCATATGAACCTCGGCAACATGTTGCGCGATCAGGGCCAGCTCGACAAAGCCATTACCTGTTACCGCAGTGCCATCCGCCAGGCACCGAACTTTGCCCCGGCCCATGGCTGGCTGGGTGTGACGCTTTACGAGGCCGGCCAGGAACAGCCGGCCGTGAACGCCCTGTGCGAAGCGGCGCGCCTGGATCCACTGAATATTGAAATCCACAACAATCTCAAGCGGCTGCGTTGGAACATGGACGATGCAGCCTTGATGCATGACTCTTTCCGTAGCGCCTGCGAGCAATGCCCGGAGGTTCCCGATACCTATCTCAACTACGCGGAAAGTTTGCTGCTGTCTTATCAGTTCGATGAGGCGGAGCCGGTCATCCGCCAGGCCCTCAGACTCGCCCCCCGGGATCCCAGATCCCACAGCCTGCTCGGGCGTATGTACCTGGGCCGCGACCAGCTTCAGGCGGCCCTCAATGCACACCAGCAGAGCCTGGACCTGGGCAACGACCCGCTGTTGGCTGAAGAGGCGTCCAATGCGTTGCTGCTGGCCGGGCGATTCGACCAAGCCCGCGAAATTCTGCAACACGGTCATAGCCTGGTGCCCAGACGCAGCAGCCTGTTGGCGCGTCTGGCCATCGCCATGCGGGAACTGGCGGACCCGATACTGCCGCAGTGGGTGGATTATCAACAGTATGTGTTCACGGACTTTATCGATGTGCCGGAGGGCTTTGCGGATCTGGAAAGTTTCAATGCCGCCCTGCATGAGGAACTCAAGGTACAGCACACCACCCCCAATCATGCTCTGGAGCAAAGCATGCGCGGCGGCACCCAGACCTTGAACAATCTGTTCCAGAATCCCACGGGTCTGGTGGCAGTGCTGAAACGGCAGATTTCCAAAGTGGTGGATCGCTACATCGCCGGTCTTGACGATGATCCAACACACCCATTTCTGCGCTACAAGAATCCGGACTATGTATTTACCGGCACCTGGTCAACCATTCTCCACAGCGCGGGTTTCGACAACAGCCACATTCATAATGAAGGCTGGTTAAGTGGCACCTATTATGTTCGGGTACCGGATCTGGATGCGCAGCAACAACGCGATGAGGAGGGTCATATCCAGTTTGGTGAACCACCGAAATGCTTTATCAGTGACCACAGCCACCAGCAGCGGGCCATTGCTCCGCAGGTGGGGCGCATGGCCCTGTTTCCCTCCTATTACTGGCACGGCGTGAAGCCGTTTTACCACCACGGCATTCGCCATTCAGTGTCTTACGATATTATTTAGTTTCCGGACGGACACTATTTAGCCGGCCGGAACCCGCAGCCGGCGCAGTTCGTCACTGCTGATGCGCCGCAGGGGCACCGCTTCGGAGAATCCTTTTAACTCAGCGAATTCCTCCGTCACCTGCAACCCCTGGAGCAATTCTTCAACCGCCGGATCCGCCGCAAACTCTGGCGAAAAGACAATATCCTCGCCCCGACTCTGGCCTTCAAGGCGGGCCGCCTTGTTCGCTGCCGTCCCGTAATAGTCGAGGCGGTTGTTGAGGGTCACCGCAATGCAACGACCGGTATGTAGACCCAGGGTGATGATTGCGGATTCGTTGTCGGGCACGGCATTGTAGGTGGCGAAATCATCCTGGATGCGCAGTGCGCAGCGCAGGCCGTCGGCTGGATCGCTGAAAGCCGCCATCACCGCGTCACCAATGGTTTTGACCAGTGTGCCATTGTGGTCCCGGACCGCGGCTCCAAGAATCGCAAAGTGTTCGCGTACCAGGTGATAGGCCCGGGAATCACCGATGCGTTCGTATAGCGCCGTGGAACCTTTCAGATCCGTGAATAGAATTGTAACGGCATCAATGGCCATGTCATCCCCGGGGCGCAGCAGCTGCTGGTCGAATAAATCCCGGAAGGCCTGCAAAGTGGTGACCTGATGGGCAGTCAGTGCGTTGCGCCGCCAGACCTGTTCTTCGATGATGAAACACAGATCCCGGGAACTGTGATTTTCAATACAGACCTCGCCTGGCCGCAGGCCCGCCTGAGCGCTGATTCGATCACCGTCATGAACAATCCGTGGGAAGGGGCCGGCTTGCCAATCCACTGTCTGCTCCGCCCCCGGCTCCAGGGTACGCAGACGATACCGGCCCCCAGCGAGCGCAATCGCTTCGCTGCGTTGTTCACCCGCCCGGACCTGCAACTGTACTTTCACATGGGGCGTGCTGCCGGGGCCGAACAGGCAGAACTCCCGAGCATCGATCTCGCGGATAGTGCGTGACGGTTGAAAGACGAGTTCGATGTTATTGTTGAAATCCCTGCCATAGTCGATGTTGCAGGTGGGACAATGGGCGCCTTCTGGCAATTGGTCCAGCGCCACAGCCGAAGCCTTGCCAATCTGACAGCGCGGGCAAAGCAGTTCCCAGCGCATTGCCAGGAGCCCCGATTTCGCCGCCTGCAGGCACACCTCAATGGCCTGGCGTGGCGGCACCGACCACAGCCCGGCAAGTATCAAAGGGCGGATGGCAATCACATCCACTTCCTGGGAAACACGAATGAAATCCGCCAATTTTTCAGCCAGCCCGTGTCCATAAGGCGTGGCTTCAATCTGGGTGACCAAATCGCGGATCCGGACCACTGTCGCCGGCAACACCGCAGGCGGCTGGAACCGGAACTTCTGCCCGGCGCGCCCTGCGGCAAATTCCCGGGCCTCTGTGGCCAGGCGGCTGAACAGGCGTTCGGTATTGGGAAAAAATTTTGTCGCCAGGATAATGCGGCCGAACAGGTTGGCGGCACCGGTTTCAATGGTGTATTCACCCCGGCAACCGTCTTCCTGGGGGAAAAACTCCAGACTGGCGCACAGGAACTTCAATGGGCCGCGCCGAAAATATCGGCAGTGACGAAACCAGTGATTGACCACCCAGTTCACCGGCTGGTCATCCCAGATCAAATCAAACGGCCCGGTCCGGGCGCGTGCCAGAAAGCGCACCGATCCATCACTCTGGGGAATCTCTTCGATATGCTGGCGGGCCAGGCCCGCCGCTTCGTTGAAGCGTGCGGTATCGGCCAACACCGGCCAGACCGCCTCCACCGGGCTGTCAAAGTGCCAGACAAACGTGCGGCGCAGGTTTTCCGCCATAGCCATACCCTGTTGCCACGGCCCGGTTCCAGCCATTGCCACAACCAAACCACAGAAATGTCATATTTCCCGCCCAGGATCCCTGCACGCGATCAAGTGCAGGGATCGCGTTTCAGTGTATAAAAAAACCACCCCACAGGTGAACAGCATTGATCAAACGCTACACTGAAAGAAGGCCCAGCGTGGCCGAAAAACTCATGCAACACGGCTGGTCCATCTTGCTCTACGATGGCGAGTGTCGGCTGTGCACCGGCGTGGTGCGCTTCGCCGCCCGGCGTTGCGGGCACCGTTTGCTTGCCTTCAGCGCCATGCAGAGCCGCGCCGGGCAATCGGCTCTGGACCGGTTATGCCCAAAACACCGGGCTTCAGACCGGGTTCTGGTTCTCGATGAACACAGTGTGCTGGAGGGTTCCGATGCGGTACTGCGGTTACTGGATCATATGGACGGACCCTGGCAACAGCTGGCAGCCAGCCTGCGCCGGGTGCCCCATGGCCTGCGTGATAGCGCCTGCAATCTAATCATCAACAACCGCTACCGGCTGCTGCCCAGGCGCCGCCACTGCATGCTGGTGGGCCCGGAGAAGACCCGGCGCTATATCGTGTAAAGCAAAAGATCCATTTAAGGATGCCCTGATGTATTCAGTGCTTCCTTAATTTGCGGGCTGACTGCCAAGTTCGCGCTGCGCGCCGGTTGCCCGGCCCGAAGCAGGCTGCGAGGTCGCGGAATCCGGATCCTCGCCGGCTACATCCGCCAACAATCCGTCCAGGCAGCATTTGGCACTCGGGATCCAGACACTGCGAGCGACGTCGATTCCAAGGATGATGGCATACTGATCAAGCTTGAGCACCGCCGCATTGGCGATTTCGATCAACTCCGTGGCTTCAAATTGTATGCTCGGCGCGAAACGCCGGCACAAAGCAGCCAACCCGTCACCAGCACCCGGGTGGGCATCCTGGGCCAGGATGCGGGAGACGCGATCCGCGAACACCGCCACGTCGCGCAGGGACTGGGCAGCGGATGCGGGCGCCGCAACGGGTTCCTCATCGGCCAGGCCCGCGATGGCGGTCACGATATCAACCGGGAAGCGCCATTCGCTGGCCACCGCGGAGCCCAGGGTGGCGTAATCGACTCCGAGCACCAACCGGGTGGCGGTCAGCTCGTCGCAGCCCTCGTCACGTATGATTTCCTCGATATCGGAAAATTCGGTTTGGAAGTAAAACCGCACCAGGGTCTCACCCAGGGTTTGGAACATACCGCAGATAAACGCCTCCTCGACATTACGAATGTGCGCGTGGCGGGCCAGGTGCCGGGCCAGCAAAGCGGTGAAAAAGGAACGTACCTGTAAATCAGTGAGGCCCGTGGATTGCGAGCGGTCTTTAATATGGGCAAACAGGGTCAGGCAGTTCGCCGTGATGCGAAGCTGCTCGAATCCGATAAGACTGATGGCATGGGAGACACTCTTGACCTCGCCGGCAAAACTGCCGTAGTAGGCGGAATTGGCCAGTTTGAGAAGTTTGTTGGTCAGGGCATAGTCACGCAGCACCACCATCGAGAGTTGCTCCGCGGTGGCA
>Ga0114931_10003722_pt1 | contig 19223 bp, 20 predicted proteins | sample 2SBtaG_FD_89579 | JGI IMG/M metagenome (GOLD analysis project Ga0114931, IMG submission 89579) | Deep subsurface microbial communities from Kolumbo volcano to uncover new lineages of life (NeLLi) - 2SBTROV14_V59a metaG | ecosystem: Environmental > Aquatic > Marine > Volcanic | place: Kolumbo...
CCCAAAGAATTAGATCGTACATTGCCCAAAGAATTAGATCGTGCATTACCCAATATGGTCTCACAATCATTACCTAAAGAGTTAGACCGTGCATTGCCCAGCATGGTTTCACAATTATTGCCTAAAGAATTAGATCGCACATTACCAGATATTATTTCACAGTTGCCTTCGGATTTATTTAAATACCATAAACAACCAAGTGATGGTAATCAAAAAAAACCAACTTATTCTTTTGAAACTGATGACCAAACTGGTGTTTTTTTAATTGAAACAGGACAACTTGGTTTATCTACAAAAGGAAAACTAACAGTATCATCATCGTCTGATAAAACAACCATTCATAATTTATTTACTTTAACTGATACATCAAAAGTACCTGAAATTGCTCATATTCAAGAAGGGTGTTTATATAAAAAACCTAATGATAATAATTTATATTGGGCCACTCAAGATAATGATATTAATCTTACGAAACCTATTGATACGATTCAACTTATTAATGGAACAAAAAATCAGCCTAGTTTATCATTTAAAGAATCCGTCAAAACTGGATTTTTCTTAACCAATACTTCTGTGACATCACCAGAATCTCAAAATACTACGATGCATGTTTCTGTTAATGGTAGTCAAGCTCTTCAAATTACCAAATCAGGTATTCAACTTCCCAACAGTTCTTATAATATGCCTAGTTATAGTTTTATAGCAAACCGTAAATCTGGCTTATATTATAATCAACAAAATACAAATGTTTTAGGCTTATCTTTAGACGGATTAACTGGGTTTGAATTAACTAATCAATATATAACTTGTTATAAACCACTTATTTTATCTGAACAGTCACAAAATATTAATAAAGATGGAGCATTATATAGAAAATCAAATGATCCTGCATTATATTGGTATATAGCCGGCCGCGAATATAATTTAATTAAAAATAATAATATAAATTATCCATTACATGCCGATAAATTAGGTAATAATACATTACCTACTTATTCATGGGAAAAATATAATACATCTGGAATGTATATCAAAGAATCAGGCCATGTCGCTATTTGTGATCAAAAAATATGTTCAGCGGTATTTCAGCAAGGCCATATTTTAGTTGGTGCAAATGGTTCTAATGATTTACCAAGTTATGCTTTTCAAGAAGATATACATACTGGATTATCATATCAAGCCAGTGATATTACCTCAGGATCAGCGAGTTTATCGCGTTCTACTAATTTAAATAATACACCACGTTTAAATTTAAATGTAGCGGGAGAAACACAATTATCAATTGGTGTCAATACTATCATATCTAATCAACCTCATCAAATGCAATGTTTAGGATCAGCTCAAATACCAGCTTATGGATTTAAAACACCATATACAGGTATTTATATTAATAATAATGATTTGACAACGATTGTTGGGCAAAACCATAAATTAGTTTACCAAATTTATGAGACACCCTCTTTATATATAACTAATAAAGGTATTGAGATCCCTTCTCAAAAAGAATTAGTTTTTCATACTAATATGTCAAACTCAGATATGCCTATTGCATTAACGATTGACCCCGATTATGATATGAATTTAACTAGTCATAGTCAACTAGTTAATACACCAGAAGCACAAGAGAATATGTTATCGATTACATATACAGGGTCTAAAGTATTTACAGCTTTCTCCGATTTAAATAAAGGCGATCTGGTTGGTATTAAACCAAATAATCAAGTTGACAAAGTAACTGGAATAAAATTTTATTCTCGTAAAGTAATAACAGTTGATAATACTGGATCACATATAAATTCTTTGATGCCAGATACTAAACAAAAAATTAATTATTCTTCACTATGGGATAATTTAAATGAACAATATGATATACACCTATATTCTTATATTAATGATACAGCTGATTTAATATTAGTTGCAGCTATGGTAAATACAAATATAGATAATGTTGAATTATATCAAACTACCGAATTAAAAATTGCTAAATTAAAAACATTAGATTATTGTCCAATTGTGATTATTAAATTACATAATGCAGATCAGAAATATGCCGTTGTTTATAGCAACACGACAGAATTAATAGTGAATAAAATTAGTTTTACTTTTACAAATTCAACTCCATTACTTAAATTAGAACAACAATGGCAATCAACCGATTTGTTGGTTCAATCGCCAATCACAACATTAGACGCTACAATTACTATGGATGATACTTTAGTTGTAGTGATATATCAATCTGAACAATTTAATTTATCTATTCTTATGTTTAAAGTGTCCGGCCATGCAGATCAATCTATTTTAATGGGAACTTATATTAAAAACATATCTAAAGAACCTATCATAGTTCCTGATAAAACCTTACGAGCATTATTAGTTCCCGGTCAAATACTTATATGTAGTTATGCTAATTATAAATTTTTAGCATTTTTACCATCTTCATATACTGAAAATATAATTGTTTCAGATAATATTTTAATTAATATGGAGTCAGCAGATTGTATTGATATGATATATGATTCTATTCATTCTAATATTATTACTGTTGAAAAAACCATATCTAATACAGCATTTTTACAAACCTTAGATACTTTTGGTGAAAAACTTATCATTCTAAATGTAAAGAAATTATCCCAAAATACATTAATTCCTATGGGGCTTGGTTATGGTATAAATAATTTTATATTATTTTACATAGATTCAAATATATCACAACAGTTAGCTATTCAATTATTTACATATAATGGAGAATATTTAGAATTAGGATTATGTTGCTTTTATAAATATGATAATAAATTGCCTAATAGTTTAAATACTGAACAAACCTATTATGGACAACGTGTTTATAAAAGAGAATGTGGGGCATGTACTATTGATTTAATTAATCGCGACTATTTAATCTGCGAAAGTTTTAAAGATAGAAATGGCATACCATTATCTGCATCTATCGGATTTACAAAAAATGCTGCTCAAAAGAATAGCTCAGTTGAAATAATCTTGAAGGGCCAATTATATTATAATTCAGTACCATTACCAGATTCTTATATTGGAAAAAAAGTTTATTATAATCATAATTTAATTTATGATACATATCCCAAAACAATTACAACTAAATCCACAGGCTATACATTTATAGGAACATGTTTATCTAAACATCATATTTTGATAGGATTATAATTTTAATCCTTGATCAGAATGCACTTAGATTTTAGAAATTATTATTTTTATTGATAGTTTTTATATTTTTTATTCTTTTTTATATTCTTTTAATATATTTTAATGGGTCAAACATGTATATATATTATTATTGGTTTAATAATTATTTGGCTAGGATGGAACTTTTATAACCCATATAAATTAAAGGTTTATAGATTTTATAAACCAAGTTGTTATTATTGCCAAATTTCAAATAAAGAATGGCAGAAATTTAAAAGATCGAATCAGTGGTCCAAAGTTAATATTATTGATATTAATATTGATAATCCAAAATATAAACAATTAGTCAAAAAATTTTCCGTTCATGCTGTACCGACAGTAATTGCGATTAATTCTAAGGGAGTTCGCTGGATATATACAGGTGATCGAACCGCAATTTCTTATAAAAAATGGGTTAAGTCATTGAGATTTTAAATATTAATTAATTAAATTTAATTAATTATTTTATTATATATACCTTGTCGAGCTTATGCCTTACGAATTATCATCATTAAGTTTTAATTTACTTAAAGAAGAAAGTTGGGAAAGAATTTTAAAATTTACTGTGGTAAATATTGCCGTTGGTGTTGTTGTTGCTCTCCTATTAGCTGTAGCCGTCTATTTACTATCAAGTACAAGTATTAAATTAACTGTTGTCGTTATTATCGGCGTACTTTTGATGTCACAAGCATTTCTTTTAAGTTGGTATGAACAATGGCGTGGATGTTATTTCAATACATCTGCATCAACGGGTGAATCCTAAAAAAAATGAATATATTTATGGATTAAGTAACCCAACATGTCAAACAATTTATTTTCTCTATGCAAGTCATCTGAAATAAAGCAACAACCAGTTTTTCGAACCAAATCTAGCATTGATATGTTTCCGGCTGATTCTATGACCGTTAATACCTCAAATACAAATGCAGCAACACAAACGAATAAGACGGCAAATAAATCAAATACTTTGAATCATCCAAATTATAATTATGTGAGTGATTCTGACTCACTTGGTGATATTACGCATCCACATTACTTTTATTATGACAATGAAGAATCGTAATATCTATATATTTTTTTTAAATGATTAATCACTTATAGACATATATAAAATGAAATTATATGATTTATATAATGTGATTCCTATTTATGAAAAAAAATGCCAATTAGTAAATCAATACAATATTCCTATAAATCAGCAACCTAAATTCTCAGATTTTTTTAAAAATCTATGTATAACATTTGTCAAAACTACTACACAACCTACTATTCTTCATATTTGTATAAATGATTATATTCTCGAACAAAAACAATTTAATCAAGTAGGCCATCATAATATGGTTTGCAATTTTTCAACAATTACTTACCCTTTTATTACACACCCAAAATTATACATTAAATTTAATAATACATCCAATGATCCATTATTTTATAATGTTCAATTTAATAAAATATCAATGCCTATATTTATGCCTATGGCTATTGATATTTATATGCCTTATATTAACCATCAATCAGAAGATTTTAATATTATTCAATTTATGCCGAATCAATATGTTCATTTTGGTTATACTAAAATAATTGGAAATTTTTTATATGCCATTGATGATATATTATTAATTCGATGTAATAATATAATACCATTACAATATCAGATATTACCACCTATACCAGAATTATATTTAATGATTATGGAAAAATATGGCATACACCTTAAATCACGTGATTATTATTTATGTATTAAATCTAATGAATTAAAGTGTATACCATTCGATCAAAATTCTAATCAATTTGAAATTATTAAAAACCCAGTTCATATAAAAAATATTATTGAAGAGGCATATCAAACCGTCAAATTACTTATTAGCATTTTAGCTTACAGATCGAAGTCAATCCTTAAATAATTGAATAATCTCAATGGCAGTGGACTCTTCAATATAATTTAATAATCGAAATAGTACATTTAATATATTGACAGATCTAAGATCAAGATATATATCTTGGTACCATACATATAAATATTCATATTGCTGAATATATTCTAATCTATGAATCTGTGAAAAATCTTTAAAACTATCATATTGTCGTTTATAAATAGTGATCGGCTGATTCTTATAAGGTAATGTTGAATCAATTCGCCATTTATATAATTTTAGTCCATTAATATTAGTAATTGGATATGTAATTTGCATAAGATAATATAATTTTTTTGGATCAACTTTGATATGATCTTTTTTTTTCTCAAACATTTCAAATTGATCTAATAAATTTTGAATTTTATGATCTTCACCTGTAATATCTATAATATTTTTAATCTGTTTTGATAATTTTTTTGTAATTGCAAATAACATATTATAATTTTTATATAATGTATTATATTGATCTGATAATTGTGCAAGATTTTTCATATTTATATCATGTTTATTAATTTGTTGTTCATGGTATTGTTGAAGTTCAATATTTCTAATTAACTCTAAAATATGATCTTGTAATGTAAATATACAATTATTTGGTATAATTCTGTCGATTAAAATATTATTTGTCTGATCTTTAGAGTTTGAACAATTATCAATCTGGGCAAATAATTTAGTCCAACCATATTTATTTAAATATATCTTACGCTGAAGAATAATATAATGTTCTATAATATTAACTTTTTTTTTAAATTTGTCAAATGCTATATTTAAAAAGTCAAATAATGCTCGTGTAATCTGTATATAAATTATTTGATTATATTTATAAATATGTATCGGCATATTAATGTCTAAATTTTGTAATAATTTACTTAATTCAACACTATTATATTCTGTAGGATGAATATAATATGCCTTATGTGACATATATTTGATGTTTTAAATCCAACGTTTATTTATGATTTAGAAATCAAATTTAATTATATATATATAATATGAGTGAAGGCTTAGGTAGTCCATCGGTACCTAATTTATCGCTAAATCAAATTCTTGCATTAACTTGTGGAGATGCCACAAAACCCTCATATTCCTTTAATGATAAACCAGATTCGGGTTTATATTGTCATACAACATCACCTTCAGTGATGGGTATATCTGTTAATGGCGTTGGTCAATTATTAATTGGTTCAACAGATATAACTTCTTTATTACCAGTTAAGTTACTTGATGTAGCTGCTCCATCTGCTCCTAGTTTATCAACAGAAGGACTGATATATAAAAAAACAGGCAGTAATAGTCTTTATTGGAATACTCTTGGTGGAGGAGAATTAGATCTAACAACTGTAGGTGCCGATAATTTAGGTAATCATATAGCTACACAACAATTACAACTTTTACCTGGTTCAGCAGCAGCGCCCGGATTAACGTTTGCTGGCGATTTACTTACCGGTATTTTTAGTTCGACTTTAGGAGTAATCGATTTCACAACTAATGGAAATACGCGTGTTGAAATCAATAGTACAGATTTCTTCCCCGCTAATGATAATCTTATGGGACTAGGTCGTATTTCTAATAGATGGACTGAAGTTTTTGCTGCAAATGGCGTAATTAATACTTCTGATGAACGGCAAAAAAATATTATTAGTCAATGTCAACTTGGGTTAGATTTCATTCTTGACTTAGAACCAATTCAATATCATTGGACACATGGTACCAATAAACAAGATATATTTATGGGCTTTTCGGCTCAAAAAACACAACAAGTTTTAGATAAAACAAACTTCAGTCAGACAGGTATGATATACTATAATAAATTTGCCGATGTTTATGGTCTACGATATACAGAATTAATTGCTCCAATTGTTAAAGCTATCCAAGAATTAGATAATAAAATAAAAAAATTAACAACATTAATTAAAACTACTCAACGAACAACAATTTAAACTAAATCATTTTATTTTATGATTGTGGTACTCCACCCTCTGGTAATTCAGTTACTCTATCTGTAGCAACATGAAATCCTTTATTTGGATCATTCGTCCATGATATCCATCTTGATTTTGGAGTCAGTTTATATTTCATCCATCCATTATCATTAAATCCTTTACAGTTAGGCATTGATAAACATTTCGCTTTCATTTGACTTAAACTGCCACGAAAATTACCAATATCATATCCATGAGAATCAAGTCCAGGATAAAACATCCATTTGGCAGGAGCAGTTGGTTGACTTACTGGGGGACTTACTGGAGGATTTACTGGAGGATTTACTGGTTGACTTACTGGTGGGCTAACTGGAGGATTTACTGGAGGATTTATCGGAGGAGCTGGTTGTCCACCAGTTTGAGAGTCTGTCGAAGTTTTCTGTTTCAGTGATTTTAAATATGCCTTGATATCAGGCCATAACAAAATGACCAGTACAATTAGTAATACAATAACGACCCCCCACGAAAAATTACTCATATATATAAAAAGAAAATATAAAATGTTTATTTATAAAAAATCATTTTGATTTTGTTGATCATCTGTAATAATTTCCAGATCTGAAATTATATCTGAAATATTAATAATAAATTGATCTATATTATAATCTTTTATAATTAGGCATCTTGGCATATTTTGAAAATATGTAGGATTATAATTAGATTTTAATTGTTGATTGGCATAAATAACCATATCAGCTTCTTTTTCAATTAAATTAGAATGTCGAAGTATTGTAAAACGTCCTTTAGTCTTATTATTATAATTTTTTTGGTATTCCACACATGCATCTAAAAAATCTGCCTTTTCCTCTCTATTAAGCGACATTAATCGTCGTGCAATAGGACCATCTGGTAAAATACCCAGTTGAAACCATTTCTTTTCTTGTTCGGTAAAATATAATCCTGGCCGATGTATATATTCTGGTTGACTTAATAAATAAACTGATGGCACATATGTATTCTTATTGGCCATATTATTTTTCTGTACTAACTTATTAAATATTATTTTATGTATTTATAAAAAAATCAATTTTATAATATACATGCTACATATTATTTTCGGCCTTTATTATGGATTTAGTTTAGGGCTTGCAGGGTATGTTATATGGACAGATAAATATAAAATATTCTGGAATTATTCTGATCAACAAGATATAGAACAGTGCAATGATCATAGTTCTAAAAATTGAAAATCATCTAACATATATCACTTTATATTAAATTTCTTAAAAAATATCAGATATTATCATGATGCATTGTTATCTAACACGATTTTTAACCCGTCGTTCATTTTCTTCGATTTGTGATTTAACTGGGACTTATACATCAAGATCCAAACATTTTTTAACTACAATTAATAAACAAGATCATCAATTATATATATCAACTATCCCATATCAAGACTTAACAACTAAAATGCATCTTGATGGTATAGGGTATGTAGCCAGTTTACATGGTCCAATTGAAATTCTTATTTCATGCCGGCATATTGATGCAGCTAGTTATAATGATAAACTTAATGATGCTGTATTTGAAAATAACATGATCTTAACATTTTCACCAGTATTATTAAAAAATGAAAAAGATTAAAATAATACATTTATCAGATATTTATCTAGAAAAATTCGATTTTATGGAACTTGGGTATGTAATTTCCGAATTTCTTTATCAACAATATCAAGAAAGAAAATATATTTGTCAATCTCTAAAACGAGTTAAAAATCGGCCGAATCAGTTCATTGATTTAGTAAAACAAATTAGAAACGAGTATCAAAATCAACGATATAAAAAATATAAAGCCAAGTATGATTCTTGTCAAGATTGTGCATTACTTGATCCACCGCCACGAATATGTCCTCATTCCATAGCATATCACAAGACTTATTATATATATAATATTTTATGTGAATGGCGTTTCTTTAAACAACAATTAATAAAATATAATTATATCTCTAATTTGCGATTATCATATCACGAACTATGTCAATCTCCATTATTACAAGAATTATATTTGATTAGAGATCGGCCAATTGATCAATCATTATTATATAATATATGCTATAAAGATTTGACTTTGGCTTTACAATATTTATGTCCTATATTAATTGATAAAATGAATGTTTTGAATAGACCATCTTTAAATAATTGCTCCTCTCATTTAAATAAATATGATAGTTCTAATCAAATTTATCAAATGCTTTATTCCAATAAACATGAAATATTTGCATATGTTGCACTACATAATAAAATTAATATGGCAAAATTGTTATTTAATGCATTTGGATCAGATTTATTAACAACAAATCAATGTATAATTTTATTTAAGAAATTACAATGGCATGCCGATGCCAGTATTTTACAAATATTATACCAAATATATCCTAAAATTAAATTAGATTCAGCTTTATTAGACCCATTATATATGAAAATTAAAACAATGCCATTAAATAATATTCAGTGGTTTTTAAGTAAAACTGTTATGCCGATTAAACAATACATTTTTAATATTTGTGATGCCTGTTATATGGGTCGATTCGATATTGCCGATTATTTAATTAATAATCGGAATTTTAACCATATGATTGTACATAATACATATTTTAAAAAAATATGTCGGTATGCCATAGAGTCAAATCAAATTAAAATTGTACAATATATTATTAAAAAATTTTCTTTTACAGTTAAACAAATTCTTAATTACTTTTCATTAGAACATAATAATGATAGTTCTATTTCTATCCATATTGTTTATTTAGCTATACAAAATGGTGCTGAAATACATCTTTTTAATAATTATAAACAATTTATTCATCTATCAGATTTAACGACTTTACAATGGGCTATAGATCATTTTCCAGATCAAATATTTGAAAGTATTTCTGAACAGCATCAAATTAATAATATTAAAAACGGTTCTTTAACTTATGAAAGCATGATCTGGCTTTATAAAAATCAGAATATATGTATTTTTGACAGATGTATAGACAATAAAACTCTTGATTTACTCATTACTATTCTTATAGAACATAATAAAATAGATTATATTAAATTTTTATTGGAATTATATCCATATTATACATATGGTTTAATTAATTATAATAATAAATTACAATATTTAAATATTTGGAATAATCTAACTATTGAAATTGTTGACTTATTTTTAGAAAAAACAAATATATCAAAGCACATTTGGCAATTTGTACGTGTAGCATCATATTTTAATCGTTTGGATATTCTAAAACATTTATATAATCATAATTATAAAGTCGATTATACTTATAATAAATCTCAGATTCTATCGGATATTATTACAGGAAATAAAACAGATATTTTACAATGGTTAATTGACACAAAACAAAAAATTAATAACCCAAATATTAATAAACTATTATGTCGAGCATGCGAAAATAAAGGAACTCTACATATACTGGATTTATTATTATCTAATTTAACAATTGATATTTATGCATATAATCATTATGCTATACGAGCAGCAATAAACTGTGATAAAATTAATGCCATATATCTATATCAACAGTATACCGATACACAAGCCGACAATATAAACCACTTATTTATACATATGATTGTGAATCATTATTCATCAATTGAATGGATTAAAACTATTCCGATAATTGTAAATCGTTTACGTCAACCAAAATGGGCATATTTCACAATAAAAACAGCATGTCAAATACACTCATCTCAAATTATGATTGATATATATAATAAATTATTATTATCGCCAGTTATTAATTGGAAGCATAATAACTATGAAATCATTAGATTAACTAAATCTAGTCAATTTAAGAAATGGCTGCAACAAAGATTTTCAGATATAAATCAATGGGTATCCGAAAATCACTATTATATTTGTGATCAAAGACCTTTTTTTTATTATTATAATTAAAGTCAGATTTTTAAAGTGCTTTTATAATAGATTATATTAATATTTTTTTTATACAAATAATATAAATGTCTCAAGAAAAATTAGTTATCGAAAATTATCAAAATGGAAATCCTTATCGACAGTATTATGTTAATGATATTGGCGAAAAACATGGATTATATAAAGAATTTGACATAAATAATAATCTTCAAATTTATGCACATTATCAAAATAATTTATTACATGGCATTTATATTAATTATAATGATCAAGGACAAATATATAAAAAATGTTATTATATGAATGGAAAGTTAACAGGATTATATGAGGAGTTTGATACAATTGATCAACATTTAATTAAGCGATGTAATTATAATAATAATCAATTATTTGGGCCATATGAAGAATTTAATCCCGATGGTAGTATTAAAAAAAGTTATTTTATAACATCATAAAAATGAATATATATATAGTATATACTTAAATATGTTGTCAACTATAAATTGGAAGAAAATTCTTAGGACAACTATAGAAATTCGTGATACATATCGATCTCCATATTCATATAATCAAAGCGTCACAAGTTCACTTGATCTCGTTGAAAATACTCATGATCCAAATATTATAACTGCACTAGATGATATTAAAATTAATAGTGCCTTTAATAAAGTATATTCAATACAATATCATAAACGAAAAAACTATATTTGGAATAATATTAATTTTCACTTAATTACTACATCTTGGAATAAATCATATAAATTTTATAATCGCGCCACAGCCATATTAAAATTACATAAATTAAATCAATTAAATATTAAATATATCAAAAACTTTTCTGTATTCGTAGTTATCTATCAAGATACAAAAAAATATAATCAGTGTTTGTTAAATAAAAACACAAAACACGCATCCATAAATAAAAACACAAATCAATCATCCATAAATAAAAACACAAAACACGCATCCATAAATCAGTCAGCTATAAATCAAACACCCATAAATATTAATGAAAAAAAATCATATTCAGATGACATTTCTTGTATACCGCCAGATGTATTATTTTATGAAATAAAACAGTTTTTTAGTATGAAAAAAAAAATAATTATATATGATCAAGATAATAAATATGATATATACCTTTGGGTTAAAGATCAATTAATGACATCGAATATTAATACTCATGATCTAACTGATGTATTTATATCTAAATCTGTTAATCGCATATCTTCTAATTTTGTTGATATTTGGAAATTAAAGCCATCGAATTCATCGTTAATTATTGATCAATATTATATATATGAAAGACTAAAGAAATTATTAGGATATAATATATATCGATGTCCAAATGGTCATTATCAAATGATAAACAAAGTAGAGCAATTAGCTGCTCAAAACGTAGATGATGAAACAATATATACTGAATTAAGAATATTATATCATACCGTAATTAAACCAAGTTATGAATATAATAGAATAAGAAATCGAAATAATATATATGATCGTGAACAATATCATGTTAATCAAATTATAGAAATATTACCACGTAATTATACAGCAGATAGTATTTTAGATATTGGGTGTGCTGAAGGAAAAACAGTGGCCTTGCTTGGACAAAAACTTCAAGTTCATCCAACAAATGTACATGGTTGTGATATTCGACCAATACCTACTACTGATCAAAATCAAAATATGATATTTACAGTTTGTGCTGGAGATACTTTACCTTATGATACAAATCAATTTGACTTAATTTTAATGCTTATGTCACTTCATCATGTGGAGAATGTTGATAAACTTTTAAATAATGTTTTTAAGGTTTTAAAAAATAATGGACTACTCCTTATTAGGGAACACGACTGTCCAAATGAAGCATTTGCCAGTTTATTAGATATCCAACATGGATTATATGCCAGAGTTTGGCCGGAAAAAGAAGAAATGTTACGATTTTGTGGTAATTATCTTGCCTATTATCGAACACAGAGTAATTGGACTAAAAAATTAAATGAACACGGATTTGTTCAACATCAATGTAGTCCAGATCGTCGTCCATTAGTTCCACAAAAAAATATCTATACTTTCCATGACATTAAAAATCCCATGAATACATATTATGGTCTTTATCGTAAAAAATGAAATGCAAATTAAATCATATTAATATGGAATTATTATATCAAAAATATGTATATAGTGCTTTTAGTACAATAATATATACATATGATCATCAAACTAATAAAATTTCAAATATTTATAAATATACCAAAAATGGTGATTTAATAGAATATATTCAATATGAAAAAAATGAACATAGAATTTTTATAAACTATATTCCAAAAAAACAAATTACATCTTATTATTATTTAAATAATAAACATAATAAATCTATTAAATATCATAAATCTGGTAATATAAAAACATTTTATAATTATAAAGTAAATAAAAAATATGGATTATATAAACATATTAATATTATAGGTCGCCTATATAGCATAGGATATTATATTAATAATAATTTACATGGTACATTCGATGTATATAATAATAAAGGAGAGATCTCTTATCGTCAGTATTATCATCATGGTTGTCGTAACTATGATAAAAGTATATATTTTGATGGATACGATGAAAATTAATAAAAATTTAGTTAACTTTATATTTTTTAAATATCTATTGTTGATTCCACGTATGACTGATTAACTTCATCATATCCTGGATTATCATAAAGAAGTTGCTTCACACGATGTCCTTCATTATCAAATTCCTCATATAAACCAATAATATCCATATTATTATCATAATATCCATGTATATGAATATTATTATTATCATATAATAAAAATTCATAATATCCCTCAAAACGAAATATACATTTCTGTAATTGATTATTTTCATCATATTCTTCATATTTAAACCATTGTCCAGAATCTGCATTTATAAAATATCGACTTTGTATTTGGCCATTTGGGGAATATATCATTATATCGGATACGCATTTACCTTTATGATCATAAATCATAGTAATTTTTGGACTGCCATCTTCATAAAATTCATAATATGGCCCAATATAAAATCCATTCCGTGTAATATAATAACTTAATGATATGTTACCATTTGTATAATAATGAATATGTTTTTCCGTTAGTGAAGATTCATAAATAATAATATGTTTTATAATATTCGCATTACAATTTTTAATAACTTCTTTGTATTCAATACACATATATTTCGAAAATTTAAAATAACATTGTAATTCTCCTTTTTCGCAAACATTAATATTAATTGTTTTAATAAATGATAATGGTTTATTAATACAATATGGGTCAACATTTGCTTCAACTTGATATTGATAAAATTTATTTATTTTAAGTGATTCATCATCATAAAATTCACGAGCATAACCAATAATCTGGCCACATTGATTATAATAATGTAATAATTGTAATTTACCATTTGGATAAAATAATTTATATTCTCCATTTAAACATGATACTTTAAGCGACGAATTATACCTATAATACTTTATCTCTTTAATTATACCATTCGGATACCATGATATATATTTATCATATAAATGACCATATTTATATTTACATGAACATAATGGTGTTCCATCGTTATACCAAGTATGGTAATTTCCAGACAATACATCATTGTAATATTTTTTTTTACAAATTAATTGTCGTGTATTAAAATCCCATTGTCGATAATCTCCAAATTTTTTATTATTACAGTTTACTGTATATCGCTCTACTGTATTAGTCTGAAAATTTATATTCATAACTAATTTCATTTGTTGCACCTTTTGGTCATAACATTGGTCAGTTATATTTGACTGAGATGCGTCTGATAGCTTCATAGATTGTTTATATGTTGAAATATTTTCATCTATATATGGCATAATAAATTTTATCTCCTCATCCGTGGATCGATATGGATAACTTTCAGTTATTATATTATTTCCAGTTTGATCGATTACAAATCTTAATATTTTTTTATTTTGAGTATCAAATTTTGTAATTCTTCGATATTCATAAAATAATGATCCCATATCAGTACAAAAATAATCAAGAAATTGTAACATAATACAATTGTATTATTATGTATAAATTCAATTTTAATGTGCAATTATATCTATTTAAATATATAGATATCATCAAAATAAATTATAATATATAGTTAAATGTCAAATGAAACTCTATCACTCGTCACAACTACTAATATTACAGCAAATCAAATACTTGCTGTCGGTTGTGGTAGTGCTAATTCACCAACGTACACATTTAAAGATAATGCTACTATGGGAATGTATTGTGCCAGTAGCTCGCCAAGTACATTAGGATTTTCTGTCGATGGGCAAGTTCGTTGTACAATGACAGCCAATGAAGTATCAGCTAATGTACCGCTTAAATTTTCAGATGTGACTGCACCAACTCCATCAACTTCTACTGAAGGTTATTTATATAAAAAATCTGGGCAAGATAAACTTTTTTGGCAAACCACGACTTCTGGTGAATTAGATCTTACTACAGCTGCAGCAGATAATCTTGGTAATCATATTGCCACACAACAATTGCAGCTTTTACTTGGATCAGTAACTGTACCAAGCCTCACATTTCAAGGCGATTTAAATACAGGTTTATTTAGTGAAGGAGCTGATCGATTATCCTTTGCTATTGGAGGAACAAAACTGGCTGGTTTTACAATCACTGGATTAGGAATTGGTACGGATACACCCGCTGTTCCATTAGAAGTATCTGGCACAATACAGGGTACTAGTATCACCGATGGAACTGCCACATTAACCACTGGTTCTATTACCGGCTTAGTTAATGCAACAGCTAGCGGCACAATACAAGGCGCACAGTTCAAGATAGTACTGGCGCAGCTAAATTATCCGGAGGAATTGTTTCTGGAACATTTGTTAATGGTAGTATTATTACTGCAACAAATTATTTTAATGGTGGAACAGTATATGCCGATACTGGATCAACAGCTTTACCAGGTATTACATTTAATGGGGGTGGTGGTAATGAAGGAAATGGCCTATCTCTACCAACTACAAATGAAGTAGCCTTTTCCACAGGAGGAATAGAACGTGCTAGAATATTATCCAATGGTATTTTATCCTTAACACAAGATATTCAAATGACTGATGCTACAGCAGTCTTAGTTGGTGGAAGTAATACTTTAACATCACTAGCTTATCTTTATTCGGGGTCCGGTGAAACTCATTTTGTTTCTTCATGGATAAGATTTCGATATGGTAAAACAACATCGAATTATGGAACTGATGGGTTAATATTAACAACTAATGAACATACTGAACCTGGTAATGATAATTTTCATAATCTAGGTAGTTCAACAAAAAGATGGAAATATTTTTATTCATCAACTATTAATCAACATGAGCTTCTTCTTGGAGGAGCCTCAGGACAACTTACATCTCTAGGATCAATAGGTACAAGTAGTCAAGTATTGAGAATTGAAGGATCTTCAACTAATCCATCTTGGCAAAAGTTACATCAATATGCCTTTATGCGAAAAAATTTTCAAGCTAGTGGTTATAATATAACAATTAATACAACTTGGTCCGTTGTTCCATTTGATACATCAGGGAATGCCGATACATCACGATATTCCATTAATATGACAACTTATGACATAACGGTATTAAAAGCCGGTACATATCGAATATGGTATAAATGTACATTACAAGGAAGTGATTCAGGCACATGGTCCACACGATGTAATGTATTTGTGACACCAAGTGGTGGATCTGCAAGTGAATTAGATGTCAATCTAAAAGATACTACATTTTGTGTTAATGGTGCTTATAATACTAATACATTGAATAATGAAGGATTTTATACTTTAAATACGAATGATAAAATTAATCTTCAAGTCCAATCAGATGGTAATAGCACAAAAGAAATGAGCGGGGCTGTTTTTAGCAATAGAATGGTTACAAGATTAAAAGAATGATAATATTTATAATACATTTTGTTAATATAAAAAATGAGAAAAATTAAAAATATTTAACGTAAAGAGTTTAAATAATGAATTAAGTGTATAATAGAATTGACATATGATGGAAGCTATAGATGATTTTTTCATTAATTACTCAGCCATTATATATTCACTGATATTACCTACGTTAGATAAAAACTAATTCAATATATTAATAATATTGAAAACACAATGTACTTAATATCAATCACTAGATTAGATCATAATCATTTTAAAAAATATTGATTAACACAAAAAAAAACAAATTAAAATATCTGAAATATTATCAGCATATAAGTTAATTCCTCAAAATAGCCATATCGTTATCAGACTCAATTGAATTAATAAATTAATATTTTTATATGGAATGTGCAACATGGACTATTTATTTCTTTCAATAGTTTAGCATATAAGATTTCATACACGTGTTACTATTGAGGTTTCAACAAGTATATTTAAATGATATCCTTATTTTAATCAATTTGATTTATTGTGCATTTAATATTATTATTATTCCAAATTAGTTTATAAAGAATTTGATTATTTTTTTCTATACCTTTATCTGAGCAATGCCCATTATCATAAAAACCAATATTATATAAAATATTAGAAACCTTATTATAAATTCGAGATATATTATTATCAAAATAATTAATATTATATATTACTGATTGTTGATCTCGATATTGAAATGTCTTGAGATTACCTGTAATTCGATATTGATATGTTGTAATATGTAAAGTATTGTCCAATTTTTTCACAAAAATTTCAGTATATAGGTTTTGTGGTATATGTTTAATATGCTTTAACTCATAAATAGGTTGATATTGATGAATAGACAATATAACATATTTATTAGTATAATGTCTAATATACTGAAAATCCATGATAATGTGAATAATAATAATTCAAATTTGATAGAAATTATTTAATTATTTTTTATAAAATTTGAACTGTTTATTTATGTATATAAGTATGAATTTTAATTTTTCTTATCAAATTAAAAAAGGAGGATCTCATACTAGATTAATGTGTTTATTTGATCGACCTAAAAAATATTTATTCGAAGATGATACACATTTATATGGCCCATTAGAGATAGATTTATTTCAATATGATCATCCTAATAAACAATTTATTGAATATATTTGGACAACATCTGGAAATTTAATTTGTTTAAACTGGGAAAATAAAAATAAACAATTAAGATACATATTTAATATTTATTCAAAAGTAAATAATTTTCTTAAATTTTATAATTTTCAATTGAAAATAATAAAATATTTTAATAAGGGAAATATAAGACATAAACTTATTTATAATAATAAAATATGTATTAAAAAGAATTGGAATTCGAAATATATTAGATATTAAGACTTGAAATCATATATTAATTTTATTAATGATATGAGCCATCTTAATCTAATTTAACTGACAATTTCTTTCTGGATAATTATTCTTCAACCATTGGGTCACATATAGATAACCATTTTCACGAGCTAAAATAAGAGCACTGTTATTCAATGCCTGATGATCTATTTCAGGCCAATTATTTTTTAACCATTGAACAACATGCAAATGACCATTTTCACAAGCTGATCTAAATGCCCAGTCATCTGATGCCCGATGATCTATATCCGGCCAACTATTTTTCAACCATTGAGCAACATGCAAATGACCATTTCGACAAGCCCATCTGAAGGCATAATCTGATTCAACTCTATGATTTATATCCGGCCAGTTATTTTTCAACCATCTGGCCACATACAAATGACCATTTTTACAAGCTAATCTAAATGCATCATCGTTATTAACATGATGGTCTATATCTTGCCAGGTGTTTTTTAACCATTTAGCAACATCCAAATGACCATTCATACAAGTTAATATAAATGTCCAATCTGAATAACCTCGGTGGTCTATATCTGGCCAATTTTTCTTCAACCATTTAGCAACATGCAAACGACCATTAGCACAAGTTGAACTAAATATCACATCTGCCATAATTCGATGATCTATATCTGGCCATTCGCTCTTCAACCATCTGGCCACATGCAAATGACCATTTTCACAAGCTGATGTAAATGCCCAATCTGAATTAGCCCGATGATCTATTTCTGGCCAACTATTTTTCAACCATCTGGCTACATGCAAATGACCTTTTCCACAAGACCATCTGAAGGCACAATCTAATTTAACTGACAATTTCTTTCAGGCCAACTATTCTTCAACCATTTGGCA
>Ga0114931_10003723_pt1 | contig 19222 bp, 8 predicted proteins | sample 2SBtaG_FD_89579 | JGI IMG/M metagenome (GOLD analysis project Ga0114931, IMG submission 89579) | Deep subsurface microbial communities from Kolumbo volcano to uncover new lineages of life (NeLLi) - 2SBTROV14_V59a metaG | ecosystem: Environmental > Aquatic > Marine > Volcanic | place: Kolumbo...
CTAGCCCTCCCATCAATATGGAAACTTGAAACAGTGTGACCGCTATGGCCAGTCGATCGTGTACGGTAAATTTACGGTTACCAATCTCGTCTGCTAGATTGGCTTTATGTTGATACTTTATCATCTGATCGGCGAATTTCGCGATTAATACTGTGTCGGCTTTGCTTACCGGTTTATTCATGGCGCTCAGGATCTCCACCTTGGCCTTCGTAACACTAAGACCAGCTAATGAGCCCTGTTGGTATGCCGCGTAATCCGAACCATTGGAGATAACCAAGGATGCCTCGTCAATGGCAAAGGTAGCATATAGCGCTGCAAGTGCCGATAATACGGCCAGCATGGATGAAGTCAACGCCACCCAACTATCCCAAGGTGGGCGATCGTCCTTTTCACCTTGCGTTTCCATCACTGCATCTGATGCGATGTCTTCGGCGGTTTCTTCAACGGTTTCGGTAATATCCGGCATTGATATATCATTCTCGTGGTTATGAGCGGGTTATAAACCCAGCCTGGGTGTTTTCAATCATTGCCTGCATAAATACGCTTAAGACACTTTGATACGCCAGACCAGCAGCACCAGAAATAGCGTCACTTTCAGCAAAACAATAACAAAATAATTTTGGCTCAGCAACCAAACAAGACTGTGTTTATTCAACCTATCGACTGAAACAATCGTCAAGACGAATGGTCATCTATCCGTTGCGTATTGCGGTTGTGGATCTAAACCCGACATCTCAGGATCCGATTGTTAAAACCATTTCATTGACGGGATCCACCCGGGCGGTGGCGACGGGCTTTAATCCCATGACGCGCAAGGTCTATATCGAAACACAGACGACAACCGATAATACCGTCGCTGTGTTTATCGTCGATGCCGATACCATCACCATGGAAGAGCAACCTCCCACAACGCTCATCTATACGGGACGGTTCGGCGGCGTGTTGGTGAATCCCCTGACTGACAAGCTGATCCTCGGCGGAACAGGACAAGTCGGCGTGATGGATATTTCCTTGACTCCTCCGGTATTTAACGATGACTCAATCATAGCGGTCGACAATACAGACTCACTCTCGTTAAATTTTGAAACGGAAATCGTCTTTGTCGCCGAAGATGGTGTCAATGTCGTTATCGACACGTCAGCCATTCCATTGAAGATGTACAGTTTCCAAAGCGCGACGGGAACAACGGACGGTAATGCGTTTGACAATCTAACGAATACGCTCATTGTAGACCCGGAGTTTGAAGATCGCACTATCGTTTGTAAATTTGAAGAATTGACGTTGGTTGAAGAAAACGCATCGGCGACAGACCTTGTACCTCGATTCCGGGCCAAAGCATTAACATTTCAATCCGCGTTTTTGAGCGTTTTGCGAAGGAAAGTCCTCCAGGAGACTAAGAAAGTATGCCATAACAAAGGAAATATTTTTATATTTTGCTCGGATAACCCGAGTTCGTGGCTGGCTACCGGCTATGTCCCCTGCTGCTTTTTCACCGGCCGGATCTGGTCAAACGCTAAACCGCTGGCCGCTTCGCCGCGCCCGGTCTGTTTACGCACACCAAGCCAGACAAATACGCCACCGTTATACCATCGGGTACGCTGAAAGGTTTGGCGAACCTGTACGCCGGCGCGGGGGACTTCCTCTTCATGGACAAAGTAGGGCTGCGGGCTGGACTGATCCAAACCGTGGCGCAGCAAGGCGCCGCGGGGTCGCACTTTCACGGGAGGCTGCGACGATCCCTCGATGATGCGCGGTAAACCCGCCCGCTGCAGTTGGATTTCCCGGTTGCTACCTTCCATATGCACGGGAATAAATGGAATCCAGTTTTCCGGTACGCTGTTCATCACTTGATAACGGATTTTCGCCGTGGTCTCAGGCTCCGGTACGACAGCGCCGCTGCGCTGGGTGTGGAAATGCAGGGTCTCACGGGCCGCTTCACGGCCTGATTGACTTTGTCCGCTGGGCATGGGGATGGTTTGTTCCACACCCCATACCATATTGGCGATTTCATCGCGTACCATGCTGGCAGTTTCCAACGGCTGGCTTTCCTGGATTTTCGGCACCGACGGCAACAGCAGCAGGCGTAAATCGGCGGCGTCATCGTCTTCGCCTTGGGTATTTAAGGTGTACATGTTCCAACGCTGCCAGTCTTCGTCGGTGCCCTTGCCGGCCGGATCGATCCATATCCGTTCACCGAATACGTTGCTTACGGTAATGCCTTTAATGGATGTCACGGTACCCACCGGCAGGGTTAACGGCATTAAAAACCAGTCGTTGGCATATACCAGGCCGAACTCGATCAACAGCAGTTTGGCGATCTCGGTGGTGCTGGGATTGATGTCCCCGAAGTTGGTCTTACCGTCTTCGAATGTCCACCAGCGAGTGTTGGGCATGCCTTCGAATTCGATGGGAACCGGAATAAACGATGTGGTTAAACTATCCTGCGGATCCGGCGGCGGCGGATCCGCAGGTTCGCCCAATCCCCCAGCGGAATTATCCACATCCAGGTTATACCAGTCCAGGTGACCGTGATAGTATTCGTCAGCTCTGAAAACTTTTTCGCCGTCGCCTTCCGGCGCCGAACAGGCGAATTGATATTCCAAATACGACGGTCGCCAGGCGTTGTTTTCGGGCTCGCGCGGTTGATACACCAGGTTGTCAAACCACTGGATAAACTTGGCGGCCTGTTCATCAACATCGTCTTTTTTGTCTTCCGGCACCATGATGCCGTCGTAGGCATGATGGGCGCTGTCTTGCTTTAAATAAAAAACCAACGCGGCCCCGTCCATGCTTCGTTCGGCGACGGCGGCGAACTGCTGCCACTCGCGCGCATGGGCGCACACCGGCGCATCACCGCTATCGCCGGGATCCGGCAAAGCAATGGGATACTGTTCAACAAACGCCGCACGGAAATTGCCCAACGGCGCGATCAGTTTCAACCAGTAACGGCCCATCAACAAACGACTGTCCAAGGCAATGATTTGCTGATCGATCATAAACGGGATGGGCCGCTGTTCCACCTTGGTTTCCAGGGGAACATCGTTTTCGAACACCTGCACCGGTTGATCGGCGGCGGCGTATTTGGTCAAACGGGTGGTGGTCAGGTGCAGCTTGGCCGACACCGGCGATCCCGCGTCATCGCCCCTGAACTCGCCCATTTGCCATTGTTTGCACAACATCCACAAGGCATCACGTACTTCATTGCGCAGGGCACGGTCAAAATTATCCGCGCGTGGCCGCCCTTCCAGACGGTTCCACAGGGTAATGGTGGGAAACTGGCGCTTCAGCACCGCCTGGCGGATATCGGTGATTTGAAATTTATCCATTGTCGCCTGCCTCGATATATGCCTGCATGTTGTTGTTGACCGCCAGGTCCGCCGCGATGGTAATCGGCCGCATGGTACTGGCCATGATCACCGCCGGTAAAAACCGGGCGTATGACAGGCTGTCCAGTTGCCGGGGTTCCACCGCCCGTAGCTTGGCGAAATCCAGGGTTTCATTGACCGCATCGATTAGATCCGCCCATTGCCACTGGCCGTCGAATACCGGCGGAGTCACCAGCAACATGCTTTGCGGTGGTTCGCAGTTGGGACGGTCATAGTGAAAGGTAATGCCGGTGGTTTCGTCCCGGGTGGGTATCACTTCGGTCCATTCATCCAACAGCACGCCGCATTGAGCCGCGGCTTTGTCAAAGCCCTGGGCGTAATGCGCGGTATACAATAAACGTTCGCCGTCGTTGTCATAGTCCGGCGGAATTTCCAACCCCAGCCAGGTATCATTGCTCCTAAAAGGCAATTGTATGGGTACCAGGTCCGGTTCCGATGTTTGCAGCGCCTGGGTTAACAACACGATGTTTTCCCACTGCTGTAACTTGGCGCGCACCCTGGCCACGCCGTACAACCAGTCATCCACCGGGAAGTGCCTCGGCACATGGGTTTTGACATAGGCCAAGGTCGTATCACTGGCGCCGTGGGCGTTGGCCCATTCATCTGCGTGATCCGCCTGCAGGGTAAATTCCGGAACCGGTTTAAAACCCTCGCCGAACAACACCTGCATACCCTGGGTGAGAGCCTGGACTTTTTTCGCCGCTACGGTGGCGCTGTCGTAGTCGGTGATTTTAGCGTCCATATCACTGATGCGCTTGGCCAGGTCGGCAACCAGCGTGGTCAGGCGGGACCATAAGCCCTGCACCAAAACAAACATCTGTTGTTCCTGATCGTCCACATCAAAAGCGACACTGTCAAAGGCGGTTAACGGCAGCTCGGCCCGGATTTGCGCAAACAGGTTAAACACCGCCGGGGTGTTGACCGGCAGCAAGGCGGTAAATTGATTGCGCTTGGCGTCAAACGCGGATTTCTTGTTTTGCACGATGGTTTCCATGTCCGTTACGGCGGTTGGAAACGGTACGGTCAGTTCGGTTGAAACAGTGGTTTCGGCTTTTTGCAGGGCGTTGAATTTTTCCTCGTCCGTGGCCGTACCCGGCAGCGCGGCGTACTCGGCCATGGCCTGATTGAATTGCACGATACGATCCTGCCAACGACTGACCCGTTCGTCCACTTTGCCGATCAATGCCCGGTATATACTGCGTTTGTGGTCGTACGTAAATCCACTGCCGGTGTCCGGTATGCCGTAACCGGCCAGTTCATGCACCAGGTTGATATATTCACCCAACCGTTGATCCGCCTGGGAAACAATGGTGGCACGGTTAGTCTCCGGGTCGGCAAACAAAACATCCAACTCGCCGTGTAAACGGATTGCCTGGGTCTGCAGCGGCAACAACGCGGTACGCACATTGAGCAAACGCTGTTTGTCCATGGATACGTTTTGATCGGATTGTTCACCGGCTTCCTGCTGCAGTTGCACATCGCTGGCGGCCAGCGGCCGTGAACTCAGCAACACCGTACGCAGGGACCGGGTCAACGCCGCCAGTTCAAAAAAGCTGATCTTGCCGGCGATACGCCGGCTGTATTTAATCTGTACGTCGGAATCGCCCCGCATGGTTGGGGTATGACTGATCACATAGTGCACCACCCGGTCGTCCAGTTCATGCATTTGCTGCTCACTGTCCATATCCAGTAAATACAGCATATCCAAGGGTTGCAGCTGCAGTTGCTGCTGGTTGACCAGCACACTGGTTTGGGTCTGGGTGGTGAAATCAAAATACTCCACCGTGGTGGCTACTTGATCGGGTGCCGGCAGGATACCGGCCAACCATGCATTGACCGCCGGCTCCAAACGGGCCCGTGGTGTCATGGCAACGACGGGCACGGGGGACACCGTGCCGTCCAGCCCGGATGGAAACTGGATAGCCACGCGATGGGTGAGATTCACTCCGCTGCGTGGTGTTTGCACCACATCCGGCTCAGGGGGAAAATTGGCTTTGCTGTAAGTATCCAGGGTTGCCGCGGCTCTTTCATAATTGCCTTGCACCGCTTGATGCACACCTTCGGCCATGGCCAGGTCCGCCACCGCGTCATGCAAGTCCAGCAAACGGTTGACCTGCGTATTGATGGCGTCGGCCTGCGCCGCGCTTGCCGGTGGCAGGTCTTTACCGAATGGATAAAAGCGTTGCCCGGTGCTTTGCACATGATCCACCAGTTTTAAACCATCCAGCACATTACGGGCCTCGATGGCCTGCACCGGTACGTCGGGGTCGGTCAGTGTGGATTGCATGCGATCAGCACGCAACGCAAAGGCTTTACGAAGTTTATAAATAAACGCATCCACCTCCGCCAGGTTATGGGCGTCGTGCAACCCGCGCTCGAAACGGTAACCCAACAAAGCCGACAGGCTTTGGCCGTTGCGTATGCCTTCCAATATGCCCAATGCCTTGCGTACCCGCGCCGATGATAGATTCACCGCCAGGGTGTCCGGATTCGACGGCGTGGCGTTACTTAGATAGCCGTTGCGCAAAACCGCCGCGGTCACCGCATGGTTGAGCGAGGGCGCATGCACATAACCGGCGTTGGTGTTGTCCCGCATCAACGGACCGCTGCCGGGTTTGTTAAAAATCTCATCCAGGTCGGGCTGCAAGCGCACCGGTGTCAGTTTTTTATTTTCCGGGCGTATATCCTCCAGCCAGCCGAACATGCCCAGATACACGCCGCTATGCAATTGCTGTGTGCCGTGATTGTCCCGGTAACGCATCATGGCCAACTGGTAATGCACCAGCCCCAGTTGCCAGGCGTCGCGCCGGTAGGTGCAGCAATCGATATGTTCGGCCAGCAACCGTTCCAACCGTGCGGTAGGGGTGTTTTCCAAATGGGACAAGGCGTTGATTTGATCGTGCAGGTAGCGGGTGGCAAACACTTTGCCGATCACCGTGGGAATATAGTCCGCCACCAACAGTTCATCCTGCTCGGTAATGCGTGGTTCGTTCTGGTATAAATAAAACCAGCGGCTTTCACTTGGCGCGGCTTGCGCGGCCGCCGCCGTGGTTGCCACGTGAACAAAATGGGGTTCGGCCCGTGCTTGGCTATAGGCCGCGGGATCCAGTAATTCGGCGCCGCGGTATAACTGCAGTCCCGCATCCCAGTAACCCAACTGCACGGCGTGGCGCAGCAGGATATAAAGCAAAGCGGTGGGCGCCTTGTTGTCGGCAAACCCCTGCTGCAGGCGCACCGTTTCCAATGAGGTGTTGGCGGCCTCGATCAACCAGGCGATATAATTTTTGGCATCCGGCGGCGGCGTGTAAGCACGTATCGGCGCGCTTTCCGACAACGGCCGGTCATCGATAAGATCGCCGTTTAGCGGATTGGGTGTGTTAAGAAAAAACGTGTTGAGGATATCCGGCGGATCGTCGCCGTCGTAACCCAGTTGCTGCAGCAGGTCCATGGCGCTTTGCAGATAACCCGCGGCAATCAAACCACCTACCAGTATGCCTCCCAAACCTTCCAGGTTCAAACGGTTAAAAAGCTGTTGCAGACTTTGAGCATAACGCTGGTAGTATTCCACCGACGTTGCATGCAGGCCCAGGGCGTCCAGCAGGGTTTGCTGCGGATCACCCGCTTTACCCACATAGGCCACTTGCTTGCTGAATTGCAACCAGTCATCGTCCGTGCGCTGCAGTACGGCATGTATTTGCTGCAGGTATTGCCGGTAACCCTGCGGATGGGGTAAGCCGTGGAAGGGATTTAAGGTGCGGGCATGCATCCAATGCGCGCGGGAAAAAGCGGTGGCAGGCAATATGCCGTAGGGTTGGCGGCCGACACGCACCGCCGGCAACAGTCCGCGTCCACTGACAAAATGATTAAAAAACCACCGTGTCGCATCGATGGTGTTTTCATCGAACACCGTATCCATCATGGTGTCCATAAAATAACCCAAGGTGGCCGGCCATAAGGCGGTGTTCATGGCCTTGGCTTCGCATTGGTCCTGGCCGCCGCCGCCGCTGACATGCTGGAAATGTCCGCTCTGCAAACCCATGATTTCCGCCAGCCATTGGCCGTCGCGTTTTTGCATCCAGTCGGTGGTTTCGGTATAAAGGCTTTGTTGTTTTACGTACTGCTCAAAACTGTCATCGGCATTTTCTTCGCGGCTCAGTCCCGAGGATTGCTCATCGGTATTGTTGGTCGGCGTACCCTGCGCCACAATGCTGAAACCGCCGCGGCTGTATTGTTGATGCCGCCACAGGGTTTCAAGTTCCGTTTTACCGGTTTGTGCATCCGCGCCCAACCGCACCCCTAATGCTACGATACGATCGAAACCCAGGCGGGCTTGTTCGTCGGTCAAATCCAGTTTAAATCCCAAGCCCGAAGCCACCGCACGGTCGAAATCCACCATCCAGAGCATCTCTTCGGTCCATACAACTTCACCGTCTCGCAGTTGCAATTGTTCGTCCCGGGGCGCGGAAGGATCCGGCCCCACCACCAGGGGTGAGCTGAGCGGCGCGCCGATCAGTTCGTGGACTTTTTTACCGCCGCTGTAAAACGACAACACAAAACGCTCCGGCATGATGTTGACTTTGGCCGCTTGCGTCCACGAGGTTTGTTTGCTGTCGGTGTCCTGGGGCTTGGCAAACACAACCGTAACCACCTGCAACGGCACCGTCTCCCGGCTGAACGGCGCCCGGGCTTGATCGGCTAAATTGACCGGCTGATAGTGTTCGGCGATGATCCGGGCACGCTCTTCTCCCAGCGCCGTTATCAAATCCTGCATGGCCTGCGATTGCGCCTGCGCATCATCAAAGGCGCGCCATACCGCCTGCCAGTATTGCCCGGCGGCGGTGTTTTGCGCGGCGGACAACGGTGTATCGGTGCCGATGACCAGGATGATGTCTTGCGGTTGGCTTTTTACCGGTGCATCACCGGGGTTAAGCGGTGGATAGTTTTTGACCGCCCATGCCGCCCTGCCACTGCCCAGACTGGCGACCAGTGCGCGCCAGGCGGCTCTTTCATCGTCTTGCACACCGCCGGCGCGCCACATCATGGCCCAAAAGGTTTTCGCCGCGGCGATTTCCGATTCGGACAACACCGCTTCGAAATTGTCCACCGCGCAGGTGTCCGGATAAATCCGTATCCACAGTTGGGGCTGTTGCCCGGAAGCTCCGGTGATGGTCACAAACCGTGTTTCCAGGCGCACCGGCATTAACATAAAAGGCGTGTCATCGTTAAAGCGGCTGACATGTTCGCGCGGATCGGTAAATGGGATAAATTCGCTGACCAGTGACGCCACACCTTGCAGATGATCGTCGTGTTCGGCGTTCAGCCGTGCGACATCGGCAACGGTGTTTAAGCGCTGTTGCCCCAATTCGGCCTGTTGTTGCTGATGGCGGGGATTATCCGCATCGTACTTGCGCTGTAATTGTTTTTGCGCCGCCTCGATCCGGTTAAGTTTTTCCCTGGCCAAAAACACGGCGCGGCCGCTTTGCGCCGCGTTGCCGCGGGCCTGTTGCAGTTGTGTTCGAATGGTTTCGAATTCACTCATCGATCAATCTTTCGGTAGCATTTCAGAGGCGTGCACGGCCACCAGCACCGGTGCCTGATAGAAAATGTAAGCCAGGTCCGCGGCATTGGTGTCTTTGTTCAGCGGCACCGACTTGTCATCTTCCCACTGGGGCAGCTTCTCCTGGTCTTCGGTGGCCACCGGCTTGAGCAATGAAAACGAAGGCGTGCCGGAAGTAATCTGCAGGAAATCGCCGGGCTGCCCGCCGGGCAATAAATCTTCCCAGGCCAAATCGTTCCAAACATTTAAATCCCCGTCACGGCTGATGTCCAAGCCAAAACGCGGTTCACCGGGTCGTTCTTTGATGACAAAAAACCAACCGGGATCATCATCGGGATTTTCACCGCTGCCGCCCTTGGCCACCGCCGCGGTTAAATCGAAACCAAAGAAATAAATATCCGGATCCACCTTGGCTTCATACAAAGGGGTTTTCACTTTTTCCGGTGGCGGATTGGCTTCTTCCGCCGCGGTCAGATCCACCAGGCGGCGCTCCTTGGTATTGTCGATACCGCCGCCTTCCTTGGTCTGCCATTGGGCACGGTGGGCGTAAATCACCGCGGTGGGATATTTTTTAAGTAACTCGCCGCGAATCACCAGCACCACCTCCTCTTCCTTGGCACCGCCCTCTTCCCGGTGATCGTGATCGCCCAGCTCGGAAAACTTCGACCAGCGGTGCAACGGGGGAATGTCGCGCAGTTTTTCCTTGAGCGCTTCATCATCCAGGCCATCCCGGTCCAGGAAACTGCTGACATCCCAAAACTGGCGAAAATAACTGCCGCGCTGATCGGTGACGTATTCGCGCCACAACAATTCCCTGGCAAACTCATGATTCAAACCCACCATATAGGATTCGATAAACTTCTGGTTGGTTTCCAGCAGGGATATGCTGTTTTGTTCGATATAGTTGATATTGGGTAAAAACAACTCGGCGTCATACTCGGCCAGGGGTTTATACATGGGCGTATCGAACTGCGGATAGGCCATGGCTTCCACAAAAGTCTCCAGCAATTGCGCTTTGATACGGGCCGGCCAAAGTACCCGGGCCATGGCGCGCCGCGGGATGGTAATCGCCGGGTCGATGGCGGCCACCACATCCCGGCTGACCTGTGCCAGGTTCATACTTGCTTTGGCCGCACGATGGCCCGCTGTTCGAGACGCATCAAACAGGGTATAACTTTCCTTGAGCGCGGTTTTAAAATGCACCGCTTCAAGACTGTCCTCGACGCCTTGCGCCGGCGTAAAACCACCGTCCGGTTCGGATAAGCGAAAATCCGGGCTTTTCGGCAACCGATCCACCGATGCCGGGGTTTGATTGTTTTCGCGAATGCTGTCGGCTTGCTGGACTTTCCGCTGCCATAGACTTATGCGGCGATAAAGATAAACCAAACCCGCGGCAATGACGGCGCCGAATCCCCAGCCGAAAACACCGGCGCCGATAATCAACAACAACAAAATCAGCAATACCAGCGCGACAATCATAAGATTGGGTAAAAACGGAAAATCCTTTAACCAATCCAACACAAAGTCTGGAGCGTCATCGGGCATCAAGGCCTGCGCCGCATCCTCCAATGCCAACGCACCGGGGGGTGTGCCCTTTTCCGGCACCACCACGATATCAGCCTGGTTTAAACGGGCCAGAAAATTATCCGTGCGAATTTGACCGTCAAACGGCAACGCCCGCAGCACACGGCCGCGGGGTTTAAGTACTCGACGGGTTGCGGTATTCACCATGCTCGCGGATATCACGCTGTTTTGAAACTGGTAGGCTACGGATTCCGCACCGTTTTGACTGCGACTGGTCGGCGCCTGGGTAAGAATGCGGGCCTGCATGGGCGCGGTAAACGCCAGGGCTTTTTCCCGCCGCAGATTATGCAGGGGCAGCACATGTTTGTCATACCAGGCCATGGAAACCGCTTTGGCCAACTGCGCCAGACGAATCCGACGGTTGGCTTCCAGCACGTCGCCAATTTGTGCCCAGGCACCGTTCATATATTCTTCTTGCTTCTCCTGGACCACTTTAGTGCCGAAGCCCGCGGCCACCCGGTAACGGGGATCCAGGTTAAGTTCGTGCACCCAATTGTCATTGGGTGACAGGTCACTGTCGTCGCTTGCGTTCAGCAACCGTTGGGTCAACGCATGCCAGCGGCCGTACAGGGGAGCGGTAATCAACGGATCCGGGTCACTGTCCAACCCGGCGTCGGTGTTGGCCTGCGCGGCGGTTTTTTCGCTGTAGTCATCGGCCAGGTTAATAAAACCGGCCAACGCGGTTTGAAACGGATGGGGATAGGGCTGATCCCAGTTATCGTACTTTATGACATCGGCTTTGTCTTCTTCCTTGAGGGTATCAAAGGGGATTTTTAGCGCACCGCCCAATTTTAAAACACCACCGAGTTCCGCGTCATCGATGGCCGGAAGATTGGCGCCGGGACGGGTGACATCCATATCCCTGCGGCCAACCCGTTTGTCGATGGGCTGGGGTTTTAATAAACGTACCAGGTATTCAAAATCCCCGATGGTGCCGGTACGAAAGTAATAACGGTGATAGTAGGGAAACAAGGTGGGTGACGCACGTGTGCCGGACGTATAATCCGCCCACGCGGAAAAGGTGGCATGGGGCGCGTCATCCACCGGCAAACCCAAGCCGGCCAGGCGGCCGCTTTCAAACACCGGCATCAAAAAACCGTGGTAGGCGGTATTGGGCGCCAAGCGCCTGGGACACATAATTCGCGAATAAGCGATATCGGGATTGCTGTTCAGTGCCGGTTCAAATTTTCCCATCACCGCGTTCATATCGGTGGAAATCATTTCCGAATCCGAGGCGGCCAGGCTTTTATTGACATGCACATGGGCCCATGCCCATAACTGGTCCGCCGGGGTAAACACGGAAAAATCACCGACCTCCACATACGGCAGGGGTTTGTCCTTGATATTGCGACCTTCCTTGAATTCCTCCTCGGTCACTACCACCAGGCACAACCATGGGCGCAAACGGTGCTTGGCGGTGTCCGGCGCCGCCGGCGTATAGCGCCATGGAAAATCTTCGTCGTAAAAATCCATATACGGCAGATAGTTGGGTTCAAAATTGGTTATCCAATTCAGCGGGTCGGTTTTAATGATGGCTTTGCTGTCGACACCGACGATATCACCCGGCCCGTACAACTGGATATCTTTTGCAATCGTTTCACTCAACGTGGCGTCACCGCCAACCGCGTTGCCTTCCAGGGCCAGGGTCACAGGAATACTGGCGCGCAGTTGCACGCTGGTATCCATATCGGCGGCGGTAATCTTGTTGGCCACGCCCTGGCGCAGCCAGGGTAGAAACGAATAGCTGCCGATGGTGTCACTCATGCCGCTTTGTTCACCTCGTCGTCATAGATCACATGCAGTTTTCCGGACAGCGACGGATCTTCGGCGACTTTCTGTTGCATAAATTCGAGTGCTGACGTTTCACTGTTAAATCCGGCTGCGGCGTTATAAGCCTTGTTGTTGGTGTTAAACGCCACCACAAAGGCATCGTTTTGCACTTGTATTTTCTCATCGAAGGGGTTGACTTGCTTTTTATAGCTGTACGACAGCACGGATTTACTGACCGCGCCGCCCTTGAGAAAATGGCCGAACAAGACACCCCAAAAAACAAAAAACCGTTTCACAAACCGTTTGAAATTGCTGTCGATAATAATCAGCTCATAACGCACGACCCGTTTGACCATGCGGCTTGATGCAAAGGATTTGCCCTGTGCTGACATTTCCATGCCGCTGGTTTCCGGTTCATAGGCCGCGCGGGACACTTTTTCGCCGTCACTCATGTTCTGGAACTGACCCATGGCAAAGGATTCTTCAACATCGGATTTTTTCTGCAGGCCGCCGGCGCTGACTTTCAGGGAAAAATGATCGGCATCGCTGGGTTTTTGATTGCCCACCTTGTCGATGGTAATGGTCAGCGGCACCGATCGTTGACTGACCCGCAGGGTACCCACCGGGTGCAGCACCAGGTCAGCCGAGCGTTCCAGCTTACGCAACGACACCAGTAAATTGTGGCCTGCGGGCAAGTGGGCGGTCCAGTTTTGCAGTTTTTCAAATTCCGCCTTCAGCACCGGCATCACCGCCATGGAAGGCAGTTGGGTGTTTTTATGCTCGCCCCAGGTGACATCGAAATCGGCGGAAATTTCAAAAAACAGCAGCGATAGTGAACCGGTACCCTTCGCGCGCCAGGGGGTGGGGCCTTCCAGTGAGAAACTCAACCGGATACTAAACAAACCCATGCCGAATACTTTGAGCGATACCGAGGCGCCGATCTGGACGATAAAATAAAACGGCGAAAACTGTATCAACGCATCAAAACTGATATGGCCTTCGATACTGATGGCGCTGAAACCGAAATACAATTCGGCCCGCGCGCCGAACTGCACGCTGTTGGAAGTCACGGCGAAATAACCCATGACCCGGATACGCGCATAGGATTGGTTTAAAATGCTGATGGTGATGCGGTTGGGGTTGGGAAACGGCAGCGGCGGCGGATTAAACTGGGGATGAAAGCCGCCCACCGACAACACGAAATTGGCGTCTTTACCCCATGCCACCAGCAAGCCCATATCGCCGTCCAGGGTAATAAACAACACCCTGGATTCGTATAAGGTCGCGAAAAAATACAAGCGGCTTTTATCGAATTCGATGGCGCCGGCAAAACTCACCTGCAGTAAAATCAGCGCCTGCTCTTCGGTGGGCAACGCCACCTTGATGACACCCAGGATGGCGATATTGCCCGGAATCTCGATGATGATACCCAATGACACGCTGATCAGGGTAGGCGTGCCCCAACCCAGCTTGGCCATGGGTCCGATTAAAAATACACCTTCCTGTGGCGGGAAAAAGTTTTTTAAATCGCTGATGATACGCGGCGCGTTTTCGATCACATTGGTGGGAAACATGATGCGACTGACGGCGCCGGTGCGTACCCCTTCCATCAACGGCTGCAGGCGCATGGTGCGGTTTAAACCCAGCAAACCGCCGACGCCCAACAAGGTAAAACCGTAACCGAGCTGAATACCGGTACCGAACTCCGCGGTGATGATCACCAGCAGGGAAAAACCTTTGGAGCCGTCGGGCATACGGGTGGTAACCAGGCCGATGGCTTTTAATTCGATAAACTCGCTGAACACCAGCTCCAGTGCACCGGCGTATTCTTCCTTGTCAAAATCAAAGTATAAATATCCGCCGCCCTTGATGACGCCGGCATCCACCGATAAACCGACGCCGTTGGGGGGTTTAAAGGCCAGGTCCAATTGGGCCGGGCCGATATTGCCGCCGCCACTGGGAAAACTGAAATCCAAACGCACACCCATGCGTTCCACCACCGCTTTTAACGGACCGAGATCGGCGCCGAGGCTGGCGGAAATTTCGATGGGTATTTCGCCGTCCTTAAATCCACCGACGATATAAAGGCTGGGGATGGAGATGGGACCCAGGGAGACATGCACGGGCAGCTCAATCTCGATGGTGGAGCTGCCTTCAAAGCGAATGCCCGACGACATGCTCCATGCCATGCCGATATCGAAATTGGATTCCACCTTGATGCCGGACAGTATCCGGCTGATGAAACCGTCACCACTGGAGCCGTCGATAAATATCTTGCCTTTTTTCAATGCCGCGCTTAACAACGGTTCGGCGCTGGCATTGCCGGCGCTGATATCCCAGCGGTACTGCAATCCCACCCCGGCATCAACCTGGCCGATTTCCATACGGCTGCCGCCGGCCTGGCCAAGCAGCACAAACGGCTCATCCGGGTCACCGGTAATGGTGAACACGGCTTTGCCCTGGATCTCGCCGCTGGGCGGGGCGATGGTAATATCAAAAGGCGGTAGCAGTTGCGCGCTGGTGCCGGCGGTTAAGGTGGCATCGACATCGAATTTGGACGACCAGCCAGACAACGGCAAGGGAATATCCAAACTGATGGCGCCGCCGATGGGAATGCGAACATCGATGGCCAAACCACCGGACCCACCGGTCATGGCGGTAAAATCAAATGCAAAGGCTTCCAGTTTCGCAGGGGTGCTGCCGGACGCCGGATGCAAGGTGGCCGGCAATCCGAAACGCACCACAAAATCATGGATGGCCTGCAGGATTTTGCTGCCGTCATAACCACCGGCGCCCCAATCGTAAAGGGATTCGAAATAATCCCCCGGACCACCGAAAAATTCGGTGATGCGGTCATAACGGACTTTGACCACTTCATAGTCCGGCTTGCTGTCGTCGGCCTCATCACCGGCATGATAGCTGCGTTCGATCAAACCCAGCAGGGTCAAAATATTGCCCACCGCCGGGATGGTGTCCATGTGATCCACCACCAACAGGTCAAAAAACTTTGGTGCAAAATTGGTGGTGAGTTCGGTGACCTGCGCGGCGGATATGCCCGGCAGGGCGGGACCCACGGTGTTCAAACTGGCGCCAAGGCTAGATAATGATTGTATCAGCGAGGCGGCACCGCTCAGGATCGTCACGCTGGAACTGATAATAGTGGCGGTGTTTTCATCCTTGATGGCCTGCACCAGTTGCTGCACCGCAGGACCCAACGCCGCCGAAGCATTGGCGATGCTTTGCCGGGTACTGGTGAACTGGCTGTTACTGATGAGTGCATCGGGAAACGCCACGCCCATTTCGGCAAAGGTATCCAGCAGGCGTTGTTCGTTTAAACGGTTGGCGATTTGCTCCAGCATACCGGCCAGTTCAATGGCAATCCGTTCTAACGTACCCGCTTCATCCGCCATAAAAAAATCCGTTATGGTTGCTGCTTGTCAATGTTCAATCACCCATGGCCATGACGATTTGCCGGTAGGTTTTGCCGCCCGGGTCCGGCAACCGCGCCCGGTACTGCAAAACATCCCGGCGCAGTTCACCGCTGGCAAACTGCAGCAATACCTGCTGAAACCGTTCGATGCATTCGGCCACCGGCTTGCCGTTGATCGACCGGGGCACCACGGCATCGGGAAAATACACCGCCCGAAACAAGGATTGAAAAAGCGAAGCCGCCCCGCTGCGATGCCATACGGTGGCGACCCGGCGATTACTGTTGATCAAGGCATTGAGTTCATGCTGATGGCGCTGCCAAAAAGCCAGCACATGATTGCCGTAGTCGCTGCGCGTTAAATCCTGCTCCACTTGCTGCTGCAGGCGCTGATGTTCCAAGGGATCCAGCGTACGGGCAAACGCATCCACGCCACTGCTGGTAGCGCTGCTGCTCGCTGTTGGCTCGGTTACCGTTTGCACTTGCCCAAGTGAAATGGCGGTTTCCAATTCAATACCCAGTTTCCTTTTTACATCTTCGATGGGTGAGGCAATACCGGCGCTTTCACGCATGCTGTGAGGGTCGACGGCTGCGTTGGAAAACAGCCCCATGACAAAACCGTCGTCATTCACGACAACGGAACCGGAATCCCCTGGCTGAATAATCCGAACTCTCCGGAAGGGGTAATATCAGTAACTGATTTTCGATTACCGGACGTTCCGGCCGGCCATTGGTGGGATCAAAATCCACCGACACCAACCAACCTTGTCTTACCTCTGCGGTGGTGGCGCCCCGTTGATACACATGGTATTTGGTCGGCAGCATATCCACTAATTCATCCTGGGTCACCGTCGACGCGCCTTTGATGGGATGGGGCAAATCAATGACTTCATTAAGATACTGGGTACCGGCGGGCAAGGTCGCGATACCGGCATCGATGGTGTTATCCATCACGGCACGCAGGAAATTGGCGAAAATATCACCGGAACCCAAAGTCGGCTGACCCACGCTGGATCCCTTGGTACAACCCCAGCAACTGGGTCCGGACACCGACGGTCCATGAAAAAAGTGTTCATTAGCCAGCATCACGATCTGGCCGACAGGATCACGGGTAGTTCGGGCGAAACACCCCAGGGTCCCGCTATTAGTGGCACTGGGTGTCACGCTTCGCCTGATTCTCACCCGGCTACCGCCTTTTAACGGACGGTATTTACTTTCATCGGGCGAGCCGGTGCGCGGCACAAAATGCCCGCATTGAAAAACATCGGTTTTAAGCCCGTCGATTTCCGACGGAATGATTTGCGTGGTATCCAGTTCGTCGAGCGGTTTTTTCTTTTCCACGCTCACCAGCACGGCCAGCTCACCGGTGGGTTCACCGTTTTTCATTTTCAAACCGATACCCACACCAGTGACACCAGGTAGATTGGCGAACAGTTGTTTGGCCTTTTGTTTGATCATCCGGCTGTTGTTGGCGCTGACGGTCATGGCGTCTCCCAGTCCAGCAGGGCTTCACCACCGACCATGGCATCGAGGATTTGCCGGTAGGATTTGCCGCCGATATCGGGTAAGGCGTTGCGGTAAACCTGCATGTCCGCGCGCAAGGCATCACTGGCATACTGTCTCAGTATGGCAAACAGTTTATCCACGCACTCGACCACCGAGCGGCCGGCGATTTCCCGGGGCACCCGCGCGCCTGGATCGTATAAGGTGTTGGTCAGATACTGCAGCAAAGACGCCGCGCCGCTGCGATGCCAAACGGTGGCCACCCGTTTGTTGGTGTTGATCAATGCCAACACTTCGTTTTGATGATGCAACCACAGGGTCCGCAGATAACGTCCGCGTTTGCTGGTCGCAAGGTCCTGCTCCAGGCGTTCGCGCACATCAATCGCCACCCTGGCATGGGCGAAACCCGGCTGCGGCAAACCCCAGTCGGCGGCGATATCGATGTCGGCGGCGGGCGCTTCGATAACCGGTTTTACCTCCGGCTGCAAAGCGATCCGCGCTGAACCCACTTTGCGCACTTCGCCCGGGTTGGTGGCGGTGGCGATTTTTAAGGTGGCGTAACCCTGGCCGTGGAACCAGGTTAAGACCGACGCGATGGCAATACCAAATGCAAATCCATGTTGAGCACTGGTCGCGTCATAATCGGTACCGAAATGAAGGGAAATGACTTCGTTGTCATTGTTGACCACCACCGAACCTGAATCACCGGATTGACAAAAAAACGGCGTAGCCGCGGGACTGCCGTCCACCGCATTGGGACGAATGACCACACCATTGCTGATCGTATAACGGGTGCTGCCAGCGGAATTGGACACGTTGCCGATGGATTCCACCACGCCACCTGTCAAACGTGTGGTACTGCCCCGTTTGCGAACGGCATAAGTACCTGAACTGGCCTCGGCCACGGTAACCGTGTGGCACCCTTTAAGCACGCCGATCTCGGCGACTTCCGCCTTCCATTGCATGCCGTTGTCCAACTGCACGATGGCGGCGTCCACATGGGCTCCGTCTTCGCCGGCCTTGAACGTACCGAAGATGTCCGAACAACAGCCTGTAATGCTGTCCTTATTAGTGGGTTGTCCTACACGTGTATCGGCGACACCGGCATTACCACTGCCGAACAGAACATGGTGATTGGTAAGCGCGTAGACCTTGGTGGTGTCGTCGGTGCGGTCCAACAAACATCCCAAGGTTCCGTTGCCCGCCGATGCGCGCTTGGCCATCAAATTTCCGCCGCCGATAAGGGGACGGCGCCGGATCATGTCGCGGCTTTGATATAGCTGCACATGGGTCATACGGGCCCGACCACCCGGCGGCGCGGTCTTGCTTATATAACCGCATTCCACCACATCGGTGGGCACACCTTCAAATTCACTGGGAATCAAGTCATCGGGGAGAACGTCGGAGGCGGGTTTTTTATGCACAAGAAAGACTTTGATAACGGTTTCACCTGTGGGTTTACCGTCACGATTACGTCCACCTATGCCAACGGAATGCACACCGGGTATCTTAAGAAACTGCTCCGCCGCCCGGTTGCAAATGGCGAAATATTCGTCGTCGGTCTTCAATGACCGGTCCTGGTCCGCTTAGTTAAGCGCTACAACGGCTAAACCGGACACACCCCTGCAACAAAACTTCCATATCACTCCTTTCCCACGTGAATACCCATACGTTTGTTAAGCCTGAACGCTTAGGCGTTCAGCCCGCTTCGTTATAGGTGTATACCAGCAAAAACCGTCGTTACACGATAAACTAGCTGTGACGGCGATGGCAAGTACTTTGTCATTTGAACAAGCCCCTGGGTGAAGCCCTGGTTACCCGCGCCGGCCCCGGCAGTAAAACAGTGTGTATGGACAATAATGCCCAACAGTTCTACCTGATCGATCAACAACGGTAAAACGCCGAAAAGCAACAGCACCAAATGCAACCCATTTGTCGTCGTGCAGTTGCATACTCCAGCCAGGGAATGTTTGGTACTAGCCACGTACTAGCCAC